>Ga0070762_10000386_pt1 | contig 18190 bp, 15 predicted proteins | sample HubBroMetageREF2_FD_66726 | JGI IMG/M metagenome (GOLD analysis project Ga0070762, IMG submission 66726) | Reference soil microbial communities from the Hubbard Brook experimental Forest, New Hampshire, USA - Hubbard Brook CCASE Soil... | ecosystem: Environmental > Terrestrial > Soil >...
AGAAGACGCCCGAGAATAACGGCGAGTACACCGATCGCCCATCAATGAGCACCAAGAGCTTGTTGGCAGCGGTACCATTGAATCCACGCGCGCTGATCGCGTATTCGTTGGCGCTGACGCGCGCCACTTGAAGATTGGGCGCAAGTCGCAGTGCCTCGGGCAGACTGGTGGCGCCCGAACGGCGGATGTCTTCCGAGGTAATTACAAAGACGGAAGTCGGCGCGTCCGAGAGCTTCTCATCGCGCTTTGACACCGAGGTGATCTCGATGTTGCTCAATTCCTCGATGGAAAGGTCCTTGAGCTGCTGTACGTCCGAGGCCGCCCATGCAGTCGCGGCGCCCAGCGCAGTCCAGGCGACCCACGCCGCAGCGCTTAAGATTCGCACCTGCAATCGCCCTCCTTGACATCGTTCTCATCCTTGCCTGCAGGTCAGCCGCCCGCTAAGGTCCGCACAAGGATTACAACTTGAATTGCATCGTATGACATATATGCGCTGCGCCCAGCGAACTGGGTCGCAATTTAGGGCACTTAAATTCATCGTGAGGCGTCATGCGAAAGCGTACAGAGTCTCGCCCAAGCTGCCACGGACCGATAATTCGGTGCTGCACGCCTCATCGGCCGGATCGCCCCTGACAAGTGGCCGGAGGAAACATGGTGTCATTCCGTGCCCTTGAGAGGTCCGATTTTCCGCTGCTGCAGCGATGGCTTTCCGAACCACATGTCGATGCGTGGTGGCACGAACCACTCGATCTCGCCGGCCTCGAACAAAAATATGGGCCGCGCATCGACGGCACTGAGCCGACTCATGTCTTCATCATCGAACACGAGACACAGCCTATAGGGTGGATTCAATGGTACCGATGGTCGGACTATCCCAAGCATGCAGCTAAAATTGAGGCCGAATCGAACGCGGCAGGCATTGACCTCTCCATAGGAGACGTTTCGCTAATTGGGAAAGGGATCGGATCAAGCGCCATTCGCGAGTTTGTCCGTAGCGTAGTCTCTGCACAGCCCGGTGTCACTGCGGTCGTGACCGATCCTGAGGAACGAAACGGTCGATCATGCCGTGCATTTGAGAAGGCAGGATTTCTCCCAGTAGGCAGAATCGAACTCGAGGGCGAAAGTGTCCGCAGACGCATCATGCGCTTGTCGTTACCTGGCTTAGGCGATACAGCGGCAAATCTGTAGTCAGCCTTTCATTCCTTTCCCACTGATCTCCAGCGATCGACAGCCGGGTCGCACCTTAAGCCCTTAACGTGCGGCCAGCCGCAGCATGGTGTGCAGGAGCGCATCGGCACCCATCTGAAGGTGTCGGCGCTCGGTAAACTCGCGCGGATTGTGGCTGATACCCCCAACGCTTGGCACGAAGATCATCGCGGTGGGGCAGATTCGGGCCATCATCTGCGCATCATGCCCGGCGCCCGAAGTCATGCGCCGGATCGGCAGCTTAAGCTCCGCCGCCACTGCATCGATTGCCTGCAGAACCTTCGAATCAAACACGACAGGCTGAGTTCTTACTAAGCCACGACTTTCAATGGTCACGCCCTCCTCCTTTGCGAGCGTCTCGACGTATTGAGCGAACTCCCGCTCGGCCGCGGTCAGGAGAGCATCATCGGTGTTGCGCAGATCGACCGAGACCACCGCCTGATTGGGAATGACATTGATGAGGTTGGGTGTCAGACGAACGCTTCCTACGGTGCCGACCTGCGAGCCACCCATCCGTTTGGCCAGTTCACGCACGAACACGCCGATTCTCGCAGCGCCATAGCCGGCGTCGTGGCGCAGCTGCATCGGAGTTGTCCCGGCATGGTTTGAAACACCACGGATCGTCACTTCTTGCCAGGAAATACCCTGAAGATTTTCAACGGCGCCAAGCACGCCGCACTCCATGTCGAGGATCGGTCCCTGTTCTATGTGCAACTCTATAAATGCGTGCGGAACCGGTGCGCCACATCGTTCCGTCCCCGCGTATCCGATCCGCTTAAGCTCATCGCCTACCCGCGCACCGTCGGTCGCCTGCGCATTCAGCGCGTCCTCTACTGTCAGACCGCCTGAATACACCAGCGAGCCCATCATGTCGGGCTGGAAGCGTACTCCCTCCTCATTGGTGAACACGGTTACGGCGAGCGGCCGCTCAGTGACCTGATCGGCATCCCGAAGACTCTGTAGCACTTCAAGTCCTGCGATCACACCGTAGATGCCGTCATAACGGCCGCCGTTGCCCACCGTGTCAATGTGCGAACCAGTCATCACCGGACGAACGCTCGAGCGGCCAGGGCGCAAACCCGTAATGTTGCCGATCTGATCGATTCGTATCGTCAGCCCAGCCTCATGCATCCATTGGATCACTTGGTCGCGGCCCCGCCGGTCCGCATCGGTCAACGCCAGTCGGCTGCACGAACCATCATGCATGCGCTCCATTTCCGCGAGGCTGTCGATTCGAGCGATCAGTCGGTCAACGTTGATTGCGATGGGTGCCGTATGCGTCATTTCTGCTTCTCCGACCGCAAAGCACTAGCCCGCCGCAATCCCTGCCAGCAGCACCTGCCAATCAACCTCGATCGCCGTGGCGAGCTGCCGTACGAACTCGATCGTATAGACGGTGGTCCATTCCTCTGATCCCTCAAGAAACGGCCCCAAATCCCAGTTTAGGGTGTCTTCCAGCAATTCCTTTGCTTCAGCCGAATTTCCCAATTGCGCACTCAGTGCCGCTCGCACGCGGCCGATCGGCATTTTCACGGGAATCTCAGTCTCCCCAAGTAGCGCAAGAAGATCGGTATCAAGCAGTTTCGCGAGCTTCAACGCCTGAGCAATACTGACCGCAGATTCAAGCTCTTCATCATGCCGCTCCAGATCGGAATAGGAATGAATGGTCAGTCCCAGTTCGCTCGCCAACTCCTGCTCGGTTCGCCCCGATTTCACTCGTAAAGCTTGAATGCGTTCAGCAGTACCTACTTCCGCGGTCATTTCCCACTCACTCGTTTCAGCACCGCATGCTCGGTGGATCCGTATTGAGGATCCGCCTGGTTGTCGAACCGCGTGTCACTGGTCAATACATCTCCGACCAATGTGACGTTAGCCCGCACGGGACCCTTCATATCCGGCCACTGCGCCTTCCAGTAGCCCGTACCTTTGTCAAAATGCGCCTCCAATATCTTCGCCGACTGCGTGACGGTGTCTCCCCGAGCCAGGGTCATCCGCAAAGTAATCTCGGTCTGCGAAATATCCAGAAAGGCCTCGCTCGCGCCCAAATCCTTCAGTTGCAGCACCCGTCCGTTCGGCAACGTCACAGCATACTGCTCGTACCGATAGTGTCCCGCCACCGCAGACAGATCTGCCGCCCTCGTTGCGCCAGACAGGATAAGTCCAACTAACGCAATCAAAAAAACCTTCATATTTAACTCCGGCTCGACTGGGAAGGCATCAGAACGAAATTCAATGCGGGTTCGCATTGGCTACGCCATCGTTTACAGAATCATGTAGCGCGAACAAATCACTCCGCGTGCATCGTTTTCAGCAGAGAATCCCGAATTCTCGGGCATCCGCGTGATTTTGCGCCAACGCCCTCGCGGCAGGATCGTCACCACCAATCGACTCAGATTGCCACAATGCCAGCATTTCCACTCTGGCATAAACAAGATCGACCTGAACCAGGATACCCTTGGATTCCCGGGGCGGCCGACCTATCAGTACTTCATATCCTCCAAATCTTCGATCAACCCCGGCCCGTTCGGCTCCCACTGCAGCGTCTTGCGCGTCCACTCGCTCGAAGCCGGCATATCCAAAGTTGCAAAATGACCGAACATCCCGAAGTGATCGGCAGCCTTTTCGATTGGGATTGAGACCACCGGCAGCTTGAGTCCCTTTCCGAGCGTCTCTGCAATATCGCGAAGCGAGACGCCGGCTTCGTCCACCGCGTGATAGGTCGTCACGCCCTGACCGGTCTTCTCGACTGCCAGGCGATACAGTCGTGCAACATCTTTTAAGGGTGCTGCGGCCCAGCGGGCCGCGCCATTCCCGACATAGGCGGAAACCCCCTTGTCGCGCGCAATTTGAACTAGCATCGTCACCAGGCCCTGTTTGCGTGTGTCGTGCACCTGCGGCAGGCGCACAATTGCCACGTGAACGCCTTTTGTCGCGACAGCCCGCGCCGTCTGTTCAGGCCGCCGCGGAATGGTAGGCGAGTCCATGGGCGGATCATTTTCCTTGCGCGCGGAGCCCTGCGCGCCGCTCGTGAGTCCAATCCCCGAAGTGACGACCAGCAGCTTGCCCGGTGCCAGCACCGATCCCAGCGCTTCAATCGCTTTGATCTCGTCCGCCGCGTTCTGCACCCACTTTGACCAATCATGGTTGAACGCCAAGTTCACCACCGCGTCCATCCCCGTCGCACCGCGGCGCAGACTGTCGAGATCCGTCAGGTCGCCACGAAGAGCTTCGGCGCCGACGGCCTGCAGCTGCTCAACGCCTGCATCGCTGCGCGTCAGGCCGCGTACCTGATGCCCTGACGCAATCAGTTCCTTCACCAGTTCCGTGCCAATGAAGCCCGTCGCTCCCGTCACAAATACACGCATCGTCGTCCTCCTACTACTAGGGCACCACCGCTACCCGGTCGCGCCAGAATTGACATTCGTGCCGCTGCCCGATAAAACGGAGGCACGCTCCGATTAGAAGGATAACCGGAGACACTCTCCGTTTCCAGGTATTTTTCCGAAAATTGCATATGCCGAAAACGAAGCTCCCGCCGCCATCGCTCGTGCGCAAACCGCGCGCTGATGCACTGCGCAACCGCGAGCGCATCCTCGATGTCGCCAAGGAGGTGTTCACGCGCGACGGAGCCGCCGCCAGCCTCGACGACATTGCACGCCGGGCGGTCATCGGACCCGGCACGCTTTACCGCCACTTCCCCACCCGGGATTCCCTCATTGAAGCTGTCTACCGCAGCGAAGTGGAAAAGCTTGCTGCTGCTGAGCAGCGCTTCGCCGCCACCATGCGGCCGCTCGAAACGCTGCGCGCTTGGATGCTGCTTTTCATCGACCACGTTTCCAGCAAGAGGCTAATCATGCCCGCGATGGACACTGTCACCGGCGGCGCCACGCGACTCATCGAAGGCTCCCGCTCGCTCATCCATGCCGCCTTCGTTACCGCCGTCAAGCGCGCCATAGTCAGCGGCGATCTCCGCGCCGACACGAATCCCGACGACTTCGTCCGCGCGCTCGTTGGGGTCTTCCACACCACTGCCCTACCCGGCTGGGAGCCAAGCGCCTGCCGTATCGTTGACATCTTGATTGCCGGTTCTCTTTCGACATCTAGGCAACTCAACGCTCCAGCGATTGCGCCGAAAAACACCGCCACCCGACGCACTAAGAACTCTGCCCGCAGAGTTCGAGATACTTGAAGTACAGTTGTTGCCGCTGTCGATGGCCTGCGGCACCGTCACTTCGCCTCATTGTGTGCACGGCAAAGCCGATGCTTACGCAATGTGATTATGTAAGATTCGTCAACACACATACCTGCAAACAGCTTCTCGGCTCGCGCGGGCGATTCCCATCTCTTTGTCATCCAGAGTCGATCGCCCTACAATGAGCCGCGGCGAACGGTCTTCGTCAACGAAAGGAATAGACCATGCAAGGAGCGTCCAGAACCTGCCTCGCGATGAGCTTCGCCATTCTCATCTCCGCGTGCGGCGGCGGTAATAGCCCTTCCACTTCGATGCAGCCGAACGCAAATTACAATTTGCAGGCCGGCATGGCAGAAATGGTGACCGATGGGTTGAGCTCGAATGTGGCCCTAAGCGGAATGGTGACCGTCAACGGCGTCTCGACGGCATTCACGGGCTCCGGAACTTTCACGCGCCCGCCGGCAGTTAGTGCCACTTTCAACGGCACCGCCGCCTTGTCGCAAACCACCACCGTCTCCGGTTCCATTTCCGCGGCCGGTCAGAGTACGCCGTATTCCACCAGCGTTATGGACTACTACGCCAGCAGTGACAGCGCCTTTCTTGGCGAGGTCTCCGCCAGCGAGTACGACGTCGCACAAGCGCCGATCCTATTCCCAACCATGATAATGGGCGGATCATCCGGGACCTTGGGCACGCTGAGCCGCTACACCGATAGCACCATGAGCGTTTCGCTTGGAACGGCGCAGGTGAGTTACTCAACACTGGCGCCAGTGGATCCCGGCAGCCCCATCGGCATCGCGGTGACCACCAAGATCTACGACACACAGAACACGCTCATCGAAACCGATGTGACGAATTATACGATGACTTCGAGCAACGTGATCTCACTGAGCGGCGCCTCTGCACAGAATCTGTCCGGAATGCTCACGATTACCGTGCAGTAGGCGGATGTCCTTGGCCGAGCTGTTCGGGCATCGCCACGCCATCCACGGCTAACCTTCGATGTTCCGTCATTCAGGTGGTCTAACGCGACTTTGAGTCGTGTCAGAGAGCGATCCGACCTCACGCTCGCCTGCGTCCTCCCGCTATTGCTCGGCTGGGCGATGACGACTGCGGCGGTCAAGCAGAGAATGCGGCCGATGTGGCCCATACTCGGTTTCCTCATGGTGGCGATCTTGTGTGGATCACAGAGCTATCAGATCAACTGGCTACACGCTCCCAACCAATTCTCAAACGTCGGGATAACCACGCCGTTCTTCCGGTTTGGGCCACCTTGGGCAGTCGTCGGCGCGGTGATGCGAGTCCTGATCAATTTTGTGATGATGGCGGCGCTATACAAAGTTTGGAGTCGACGGCGAGTGCATGCGAAATGACCGAAGGCGTCTTCTTGCTGTAACTGCAGGTAGTGCGATCCTTGGAACGCATGCGATGAGAGAGGTGGCCAATGGTCACACAGCCTCGACCCTTCCGAGACGCTCGTAAGGAGCAGCCATCCGGTCAGTGAGCCAGCCAAAACACGAGTGCAAAAATACGATCAACACCCCTAAGGTGCGAAAATCACCCAAATCGAGCTCTGTCGGTGACGCGAAACTGGAAGGGCGGCTCATGGCAGATAACCTCGCTGCATAGTGGAATGCCTTCACGAGTGTCCGCTTCGCCGATGCGAATCTCAGGGTCGGTCGGCCTCAATGACCTCTCACGCGTGGCTCCAGAAAGCCAGTTTATGGTCGATAACATGTGCACGGAGCGGCACTCGAACGAACGTGTCCGCGCTCTGCTTTTGCCGATTAGGTCACACTTTGGTCGCTTCTGCGGACGGGTTGCGGAGAAAAATGGCGAACACACATTTGCCGCCGGCGCCAGATGTCGGACCCCCAATTGGGTTTCCGTTTCGCGGTTTCCTAGCGTTCCTGCTCTTGCTCAGTTGCGGCCACGCGCTGGCACTCGATCCCTCACGACAGCCGAGCCAGTACGTGCTCGACAATTGGCAGATTCCCGAGGGACTACCGCAGGCATCTGCCCTCGCGATTGCCCGCACACCGGACGGCTACCTGTGGGTCGGAACCCAGGAAGGACTAGCTCGCTTCGATGGCGTCCGGTTCACCGTATTCAATACCAATAATGAAGCAGCCCTCTCAGACAACTACATCTCTGCCCTATTGGTCGACCGCGCTGCAAGATTGTGGATTGGAACAGCGTCTGGAATCGTCATGTTTGAGAATGGGCGCTTCACGGCGTTCACCAGGGTCGCGCAGCTCGAGCACGCCTATGTTCGCTCGATCAGCGAAGGCAAAGACGGTCGTGTCTGGGTGGGAACTGAGAACGGCTTATTCGAGATCGGCGGTGATCGCGCACTCTCATTTAACGTGGCGAATGGACTGCCGGACAGTCGTATCCGCGCGCTACACGAAGACCGCGAAGGCGTGCTGTGGGTGGGTACAAGCAAGGGTCTGGTGCGCTTCGATGGTCAGCACTTCGAGACCATATCGTTAACCGCCGAAAGTGCAGGCGCGCCCGTCACGGCCTTTCACGAGGACATCGACGGGACTCTGTGGGTAGGAACGGGAAGCGGCGCTCTTTATCGCCAAACCGGAAAGCGCTTCGATGCCATCATTCGACCGGACCGCACCAAGCGACTTGCCTCCGTCAACGCGCTGATTCGAGATCGCGATGGCAATTTGTGGATTTGCACCGACCGCGGACTCGCTAGGTGGACGAACGGAGAATTGCGCGCGTTAACCGGCGGCGTATTCGCTGTGAGCGAGCTGCTTGCGATTCTCGAAGACAACGAAGGAAGCCTTTGGGTTGGCAGTTCGGCCGCAGGTCTATTGCGGTTGCGCGATGGGAAATTCATAACCACGGGCGAGCCGGAGGGTCTGAAGAGCGACATGACGTGGACCATAGCTCCGCGTAAAGGCGGCGGCTTGTGGGTTGGATCAAATCTCGGATTGGGCAGTTACGTCGGCGGCCACTATCAGCACATTCCCGGACCACCCGGGCACGAGAATATTAAAGTGCGTTCTGTGGTCGAAGACCGACAGGGCGTCCTATGGGTCGGCACGGTCGGAGCAGGTGTCTATCGACTCGATCAGCGCGGAATGAAATTATTCGATCGTCGGACCGGATTGTCGGGAAACACGGTGCAGGCGCTGATCGAGGATCGTCTGGGCCGCATTTGGGTCGGCACCGAAGAGGGCCTCGACGTTATTGAACACGACAAGATTACGTCCATGCAGTCGCTGTTGCACGTATCTGGTTCAACAGAGATTCATCTGATTCATCAAGATCACGCGGGAAATGTGTGGGTGGCTACGTGGACACATGGGCTATTCATCATCGGGGAGAACGGCACCCGTCACTTGGGTGTGGCCGACGGGCTTCCCAGCGAATATGTCTTCGCCATCTATGAGAGCGAGACAGGCGACATGTGGCTCGGCACGAGTCGGGGACTCGCGCTATTTCGCGACGGCAAGCTGCTTTCACTAACGCGCTATGGCGACCCGCTGCGGGAGAACATCTATCAGTTGTTAGAGGACGACGCGCATCGGTTCTGGTTCTCCACCAACAAGGGTCTGTTCACGGTCGCGCGTAGCGCCTTGGAAGACTTGGCGGCAGGCGGCAGCCGTGCGGCGGATTTTCACGCCTATGGAACACAAGATGGTTTGCGCAGCGCCGAGTTTAATGGAGGAAACACGAGCGCCGGAACTCGTACGCCGGACGGATTGCTTTGGTTTCCGAGCATTCGCGGCATTGTCGAAATGGACCCCAGCCACATCCGTATGAACGCATTGCCGCCACCGGTGCTTATCGAGCAGCTTGCGGTTGATGGAGAGCCGCTATCGCTTACCGACGGTGTCGAAGTTGCGCCGGGGGCCGAGCGGTGGGAATTTCATTACACGGGCCTGAGTTTGCGGGTGCCGCAGCGCTCGCTCTTTAAGTATCGGCTCGATGGATTCGACAAGGACTGGATCGACGCAGGCAGCCGCCGGACCGCCTACTACACCCGCCTTCCACCAGGGTCGTATACCTTTCGCGTGATAGCGAGCAACGATGACGGAGTCTGGAACGACACCGGCGCGCGCTTTAGCTTTACTCTCAAGCCGCACATCTATCAGACCGTTTGGTTCGCCCTTCTGTGCATTCTCGCCTTGTTGGTCGCGGCGGCTGCTTGTTATCGCTGGCGGGTCGGACGCCTGAGACGTCTCGCCGATGCTCTCAGCGAGCAAGTGGCACTGCGCACGCGGGATCTCGAATTGACCAACGCTGAGCTCTTGAATGCGAAAGTGCGAGCCGAGTCCGCAGTTCTGGCGAAATCGCAGTTCCTCGCCAACATGAGCCATGAAATTCGCACACCGATGAACGGAATCATCGGCATGACGGAACTGCTGCTGGACACGGATCAGGATAGAGTGCAGCGCGATCAGACGGAGACGATTCACGCCAGCGCCGTGAGTCTGCTCGCGATTATCAATGACATCCTCGATTTCTCGAAGATTGAAGCGGGCAAGCTGGATCTCGAGCGGATCGACATGGATTTGCGCAATACCGTGGATGACGTCTCGCGCCTGCTGGCGATTCAAGCCCACGCCAAGGGGCTCGAACTGATCACCAGCGTCGACCCCGAGATTCCCGACCGGCTGGTCGGCGATCCAGGCCGCGTCCGTCAGGTGCTGCTCAATCTTGGCAGCAACGCTCTCAAATTCACGCGAGCTGGTGAGGTGTCAATCAACGTCCAGCTCGTTTTCACAGATACACTTGGATCAGTCATTCGCTGCGAAGTCCGCGATACCGGCATGGGCATTTCTGCGGAGGGTATCGGGTCACTGTTCCAGCCGTTCTCGCAGGTCGACGTGTCGACGACGCGCCATCACGGCGGCACGGGTCTCGGTCTGTCGATCGTACGGCGACTAGCGGAGCTGATGGAAGGCGATTCCGGTGTCGAAAGCACCGAGGGCGTCGGATCGATGTTTTGGTTTACGGCTCGATTCGGCAAGTCGATCTACCAGTCGGAAACCTACCGCTTTAGCGCGGAAACTCTGCAGAACCGGTACGCGTTGGTCGTGGATGACAACGCAACGAACCGCAAAGTATTGAGCCAGCAACTGGCGCAACTCGGAATGGAATCAATCTGTGTCGACAATGCCGATGCGGCTCTAAAGGCGCTGGAGAGCAGCGTCAACGGCGGCACGCAATTCGATCTCGCTGTGCTCGACTATATGATGCCGGGCTGCGACGGATTCGAGCTCGGCCGCCGAATCGTGGAGGACGCACGGTTCAAGGCGACGCGCCTGGTGCTGCTCACCTCCGCCCAAGAGAGCCGCAGCGCCGAGGATTTTGCCGCGTTGGGTTTCGCAGCCTATCTGCTCAAGCCGGTGTCGCAGCGCAACTTGCGCGAATGCCTATCCCGCGTCATGTCGGTGGATGGCGCGGTGTGGCACGAGCGCACCCAACCGATTGTGATGGCCGGCCGAATGGACGGTATATTTGACCATCGCCTGATCCTGCTGGCTGAGGATAATTTGGTGAACCAGAAAGTGGGACGCCAAACGTTGGCGAAAATCGGCTACAAGGTAGACGTCGTGAGCAACGGCGCCGAGGCCATTAGCGCATGGGAGACCGGTCGATATCACATTATCCTCATGGACTGCCAAATGCCGGTGATGGACGGCTACCAGGCGACCCGGGAAATTCGCCTGCGCGAGCGCGGCGCGAGCCACATTCCGATCATCGCTTTGACGGCGGACGCCATGCAAGGAACCGAGCAGCTATGTCGAGAGGCCGGAATGGATGACTATCTGACCAAGCCGCTGGATCGTACGCGACTGAGCAAAGCCCTCGATCGGCATCTCGCGTCCGCAGGTCCCGGATTGAAAGTCGCAGAAAGTGCCACCCCCTCCTCGTCCTCCCATGTCAGTGCCGCTGCGCCCGTGGATTGGGGCCATGTTATGACGGTAAGTGGAGGTGACCAGATGTTTGCACAGGAATTGGTGCAGCTGTTTATCGACTCCGGTGATGCCGCATTGCGTAAAATCCGCGAGGCGCTGGATCTTGGCGACCTTAAGGCAATGGGATCCGCCGCGCATTCGTTCAAAGGCTCGAGCGCAAACATTCACGCCGAGTCGGCAAGCGCTGCGGCCGGTCGGCTGGAAGAGGCCGCGCTCGCTGGAGATATTGATCAGCTGGCGCGGTTGGAGGAACAACTTCGGCAGGAGGCCGAGCTAGCCTTCGAATACTTGCGCGCACGCCGCTAGCGGCAATCCCTTCAAATACTCCCTATTGATCGCGCTGCGCCGTTGCGACACGCGCACGGTCATGCCGCCAGGGAGTTTGCCGCAAGACCCCGAACCGCGGGATGAGGGCTGCGCCGACGCCAGCGGCCGTGAGCCATCAAAATATCGCTCCGTCCTTGAGTGTATTATCAGCTATATGAGCCAGATCAGCCTCTGGCCCCGCCGCCGCATCCGAACAACAACCAAGCCCATTTTGCGCAAGCTCACCAAGGTCAGGAATCTACGGACGAAGCGCTGATGAGCAGTTTTAACGATCTGATGACGAAAGAAACTCTTTTTTTTATTCAGAGGTGCACATGCTTAGCCTAAGGTTCGCGTTCACTGCCGTGTTGGCGATAGTGTTGTCTCAATCCGTTGTAGCGCAAGATTCATCGACGACAAAAGCGGTGCTTGTGACCGGTGCCAGCTCCGGAATTGGACTTGCGATAACACAATACCTGGCTGGCCACGGCTTCTACGTCTATGCGGGCGCCCGCAAGGACGAAGACCTCAAGCGCCTCAATACCCTAAAAAACGTAAGCTCCGTGCGACTCGACGTGACCAAGCAGGCGGATGTTGACGCGGCCGTCCAATTCGTCACAGCGCAAGGACGCGGCCTTTTCGGCATTATCAATAATGCGGGCGTGGCCAGCCTCGGGGACCTCACTACAACGTCAGATGAGGATGTGCTGTGGCAGTACGACATCAACGTGATGGGGCCCTTGCGCGTCAACCGCGCATTCTTTCCCCTTTTGAAGCAGAGCAAGGGCCGTACGGCGATCATTGGGTCGCTCTCCGCCTTCCTCGCCGGTCCGGGCGGAGGTGGCTACGGCATGAGCAAAGCCGCGGCCGAGATCTACACCGAAACGCTCGCACTCGAGCTCGCCCGAGACGATGTGAAGGTCGGCATCATCGACCCCGGCGCCTTCAAATCTCGCGGTCGGGAGAAGGTGGCGATGAAAATGCTCACAGGGAAGCCCGATCTGGATCAACAACTCACCGCGGAGCAGATGAAGGTGTTTGCCGGCGTTCAGGCAGACGAAGCCAAGAAAGACGATCCCACGCCGGTGGCGGAGCAGACCTTCCGTTTCCTAACCAGTGATCGGCCACGGCTGCATTACATGGCCGCAAACAACGACCAGGTGGCCCGCCTCATCATTCGCACCCTGCTGGATCGAACGCTGCAGCTTAACGCCAGTCAGACAAACTACACGCTGAGCCGCGATCAGCTCGTGAAGATGATCGATGACGCTCTAGCGCAGACGAAGGCGAACAAAAGGTAGTTTCTTCGTCGGCCGGGCTGCGCGCACCACAAATCTTGAAAAATAAGACTCCGCCCTTTATAGTTTCTTAATGACCTTCCTTCTGCAGAACCGGCAGCAATCGAACCAACGCTCTTCTCGAGCGGCGGTGTTTGTCTGCGTCTGCGAGATGCTCTGAAGGCATAGCAGTTCTGACAAACCCCGCTCCGGCGGGGTATTTGACTGCATCCCCGCCTGGGCCCCTTCCTAGGAGCTCTCACATGTTTACCGAAGCTGATATCGATCGCATAGGCCGGTCCGTGCAGACTCGCACCCTTCCCAAAAGCGAGTGGACCCATGCCGCCCACTTTGCCGCTGCGATGTGGGTCCTGACTCACCCAAATCTAGTTGCGGAACGTGACATGCCGGCCGTCATCCGTAGCTACAACGAGGCGACCGGTACGCGCAACACCGACACCACCGGCTACCACGAAACCATCACTCAGGCTTCTATCCGTGCGGCGCGAACCTTTTTGGCCAAGCGTCCGGATGCCGGCCGTGCCGAGGCCCTGCGCTCACTCCTCGCGTCGCCCTTTGGCCGTTCCGACTGGCTGCTCGCTTATTACAGTCGTGACCGTCTGTTCTCGGCTGAGGCGCGTCGCGGATGGATCGAGCCAGATCTCTCGCCCCTACCATTCTAAAGACTGTGATTGAAATGTAGCTTTGAAGCTGACGCTCGGCTCGCCCCATTGGGAGAATCGAATGCCATGAACAAAGGAAACACGAGGAAGGGCCAAAATATCGGGGCAACTACCCCAGCTTGATATAGCCCTTGAGCGACCGTTCTCGTCGCTCTTCAGGACTGACTTCCTCCGCTTGTTCGCTAGGCATGACAACTCCCTGTCATGAATGCAGCAAGCTAACCATGAAATTGCCTATAAAAGCCGCGCAACCACCCTCAACTTGAGGGTCGACGCCCTAATTCAGGGGTATTGCGTGAGGGCTTACGCCAGGAGGCTCACGACCTGCGAAAGCAAAGCGCCAATGCACAGCGCGGGAAACGTGATCCACCACAACGCAACCATGGGCGTTACCACCGCATAGCCTGCCCAGCCTGCACTGGACTTAATGACGAGCTTGCTTGGCCAAAATCCTGGCACGGGGCCCCAACGGTAGGCCCGTTTCAAAATGGGAACTAGCAAAATGGCAGCAACGAGTACCAGGTTGTGACGCAGATACAGCACACACAGGGTTATAAAGAGATCAACCCCCACGGAGTCCAGGAACATCAGGAAAATTCGCGTTTCCGGCTCAACGGCAACGAACAACGCCAAAATGACCAAACCACCCAGGATCAACACAAATGTACTTTCGGAGCGAGTCAGTGGTCGCTTGATTCCCACCAGAGACAGCAATCGCACTACCATTCCCTGATCGTTCTGAACGAGAACAAGCATGTACGCAAGCACTAAAAGGATCAGTAAGGCTTCCATTGGTGGATGATTCTACTGCGGCATACCTCAAAAAGGGTCGCAAGCGTGAAATTCGTAATCGCCGGGCCGAAAATGACAAGATCGCGCGAAGCAGCGCGAAACGGAACTAAATGTGCCGCAAACAATAGAAGTCGGCGCCTTTACATGGAGCGGGACCCAGCGGCTCAACGTACCTCACGCGACCGCGCATTCGCAGCGCCATTCGACGAAGCGGGAATGGGCTCCGGATGCACGCCGTGCAGTTTCGGCGCATGATCAGCCTTACGTGCATCGCTAGATCGGTAACCGGACTATGTCATACCCCTACGTCACCGACGCAGCGAACGCCATCTTCGACACCCACTGGCATCTGCCGATACCGACGTTCGGCGTCATCGTAGCCATCGCCGTGACGGCAGCGACCTACGTCGCGACGCGCGTGGTTCGCAGCTACGAAGACATCGGCCGACTACCGGCCCAATCTCACAGCACAGTGTGGGATATGGCGATCGTGTCAACTCTCGCCGGAATCGTCGGGGCCAGAGTCTTCGATATCTTGGATAACGCCGATCGCTTTCTCGCGGATCCTCTTTCCATGATCCTGACCCGAACGGGATTCTCCATTTATGGCGGCCTCTGCTTCGGCATCATCGCCGGCGTGATATTCATCAAGCGTCGCTCGATTCCAGTGATTCCTATGCTGGACGCCACTGCGCCCTCAATCATGCTGGGCTACGGCATCGGCCGACTCGGCTGCCAGATCTCCGGCGACGGCGACTGGGGTATCGCTGCGAATATGACCTTGAAGCCGAACTGGTTACCCGACTGGCTATGGGCGCAAACCTATGATGGCAACATCGCCGGCGTGATCATTACGCCTCCCGGCGTCTACCCAACCCCGACCTACGAGATCGGCATGGCCTTGTGCGTCGCCTGCGTATTGTGGATTCTGCGGATCCACAAGCATCGACCCGGTTATTTATTTTCGCTCTTCCTTCTTCTCGCGGGATTTGAGCGAATCCTGATTGAGAAGATTCGGGTCAATGTGCGCTACGACCTACTCGGTACCTCCGTCACTCAGGCAGAAGCAATCTCATTTCTCTTAATCATCGCCGGCCTTGTCGGAATCCTCGCAACGCTTCGAACCAAGCGATTCTGGACAAAAGTTGTGGTTTCGGCCGGCGTGCTATCAGCGCTTGCGGCATGTGCACCACGCTAGATGGGGCAGATGGCCGATTGCGCCGACGCACCAGCCCCTGGCAGCCACTTGGGGTCAAATCGCCCGCGAAGGCCGTAGCAACTCGAACGTTGAGGCGCGGCAATCTGTAGCCATCATGTTCGGGCGGCCGATTTTCGTTTAATCTTTGAGCTCCTTTAGCCGTTCAAGGAAAGTCTATTGTCAAATCCAAGGATAGGTACTTGAGGATGCGCTATCAGCATCATCAAACGGCGCAAACCATCGGTCTGTTCTGCTTCGCTGTGGCTCTGACCGGCTGCGGTTCAGGATCCGGAACTGGTACAAGTCCAACCCCGGACGTCATCGCGCCATCACTGCTATCGCAGCCTGCCGATCAATCCGTTCCGATGGGGCTTATTGCTACATATTCGGTGAATGCCGCGGGCTCTTCATTGAACTTCCAATGGGCCAAAGATGATGTCCCGATTGCCAATGCAACCGGCAGCTCTTATTCGACTGCAGCGACAGCTTTTGCTGACAGCGGCGCGGAATTTACAGTGACCGTTAGCAATTCGGTCGGAAAAGTTAAGAGTCAACCCGCCTTGTTGACTGTGACGGCACGTGCGCCGACCGCCGGGGACCTACGCTTTCAGCAAGTGGATGCCGCCTCAACGGTAAATGGCTGGGGCAATGCTGGCACGGGACTCAGCACGAACTTGCTCGGCAGAATGGCCGAATTTTATTCGCCAAGTCTTGGAACCTCGTTTTATGCAGGGTCCGGAGATTGCGGAGCGACGCCGGTGCTCAATGGCACCGGTTGCACCTGGTTCTTTTCTGAAGTGCCGTATACGCCGACCGATAACTCTCCCGTATTGGCAGCCGGCTACGCGAGTGACTCATACGATAATTTTCAGGCAGACCTCCAATCTTCCGTGTGGCCTCCATTTAACAATGGACTATCGCCTTCATCCTCTTCATCGGTGATTACCTCGGTCGATTTTGAACCCTCCAATGCTCTATTTGCCTTGTCTTGGATTCAGTCGGGGACAACACAAGGCTTTACGGCCTTTCAAAACAACGTTGCCGCCCAGGACCTTCAGACCGCGGCGACGCAAGAAGGCGCGAACAGCCGAGTTATTACCGCAATCTCCAATAACGGTGGCCAGATAACCTACTTTGCATACAGCTGGGACACCGATCTCACCACCATCTACGATGCGCAAGTTATCACGGCGTCACCGAGTGGGGCGTCCGCAGCTGCCGCAAGCCTGGCGGCGCAGGGCTATATCATCACCGCGATGGGCAATGCCGATGACGCCGGCGACATCCTGTTCGTCGGCACCAAAGTACAAGGCGACTCCATGCCCAGAGCGTTTATAGCTGCGCAAAGCTCATCGCAGTTTCTTAATCTGCAACAGGGCGGCTACGCAAACGTCGGGGTCAGCGTAGATCTGAGTCAGTCGGATCCGTACACATATTACGGAGAGCGCTAAAAAAATCGGCTTGTGTGACCCGGCCGCTTGAGGCCGGGTCACTCGACTTCAGAGAGGATAAGCGCAATCTTCGTTCTGTTAGCTACCAGGCCGGCGCAACGTCAAAGCGCAGTACCTGACCCATGCCCGCAGGGCCAGCGCCCCAGTTCGATACATACAACCTGTGGTCAGGTCCAAAGATCATGCCGGCGGGCACAGATAGATTCGTGACGACATCCTCGATTGCCCCCGAATGCAACACTCGGACTACCTTACCCAATCCGGGAGTCGGAAGACCCGCGCCATCGGATAGCTCGAGTGCATACAGCAGTCCATCTGGACCAAAATCGACTGCCACTACCGTGGTGAAGCCCGCTTTCGAGCTGACTATGCGATAGCCGCGTGCTGGTTCTAATCCCGGCGGTGCATTGTTGAAATCGTCTTCTGATTTCGAAATGCTCAGTATCCGCGCCCACTGCGGATCGATCGGAAACAGATTGAGATTACCGACAAACAGCGATCCATCTCGAACTGCAATTGACGTCGGTACGATGTGGCCCTCTGAGGCTGATATATCGATCACCTGTTTAATCTCTCCACTCGTCGTCACGGAGATCACTTGCCCATGATTCGGTTCCACCGTCAGCAACTTACCGTCGTGGGCAATCATGCTATACAAAGTACCGTCAGGCTCGAAGTCGTCCGCGCTTTCGTACTTGGCTGGGTGAGTCTTGAGCCAAGCGCCGATATCCGCGATGAGCTGCCAATTTCCGGTTTTGATGTTCACCTTCGCAATCCCGCTGGGGTTCTTCGGATTGCCGTGTGAACAGCCGCCCCCGCCTATCAGCGCGTACAGATCACCATCTAAAAACACGACATCGGCGACTCCGATGGTTCCATTGACCCCTCCTGGTCCGATGGTGACCGACGGAAACCCAGAAGCAACGGTAGTGACTTTACCGCCCGGACTGACCTTGGAAATTCGTCCGGTCAGTCCTCCTGTATCGGGACCTGGACCCCCCGGCGGTCCGGGAACTTGAACGCATTGACCGATTGTACTGTTCGCTCCGCCAGTGCCTGCTTCCGCGACATACAAAGAACCGTCCGGACCGAACCTTAGTCCCCGTGGTCCCTCCAGGTTTGAGGCAACCACAAACGGTG
>Ga0070762_10000389_pt1 | contig 18137 bp, 15 predicted proteins | sample HubBroMetageREF2_FD_66726 | JGI IMG/M metagenome (GOLD analysis project Ga0070762, IMG submission 66726) | Reference soil microbial communities from the Hubbard Brook experimental Forest, New Hampshire, USA - Hubbard Brook CCASE Soil... | ecosystem: Environmental > Terrestrial > Soil >...
CCAGGATTAGTGTCCTTGGCATACGCGATGTACAACGAATCGACAGCCATCGTTGCCTGCTCCGCAGCGCGTTCGTCCGCCAGCGCAATCTGATCCGCCGCATCGCAAATCTTTTGCAACATCCGCAGCGTCAACGCCCGATCGTATCCCATCGTCGACAGCCGCTCAGCAAGCCTCTGCGCGATCGGCGCCGCGGAAGCAGCAGCACCAGCAACCACGCTGCGATCAGGCGCGAGCTTAGACATCTCCGAAAAAACGATAGTCATCTGCCGATCCAGATCGGTAGCAGCCGCCGAATCAACTTGCCCCGCAAGCATCCGAAACACCGCATACCGCGACGCATTCCACGCCGCATTCCCCGGCCTCCGTCCTTCATACCCATGTTCCTGTCGCCAGGAATCTTTGGCCGCCCCCAGCGCATGGTGGCACGCGAAACAAGAAAGCTCCGAATATTCCGGCCAGACATCTTTCTTGTCAGCCCGTTCCCCACGCGCCCGCCAAGTGAGCCGCTCCATATCAGCCCGCAGTTGCACCGCCTGCCCCGCACTCCAATCCCGCACCCCAGCCCACGCCGCATCTTCCACCGGCTTCCCCGGAGCCGATTCCCGTGGCACCTTCCAATGCCGTGGCATCACCGCCGAAAACGAATCCAGCTCGAAGTAAAGATCCGGATGCCCCGCCGCAATCATTTCATGATCAACAAATTTCTCTCGCGTCCCCAGGTGGCACTCCAAACATTTCTCCGTACGATGAATAATGTTGCGCGTGTCGTGCATGCCTAGCGCCACCGATTTCTCATGCGGCCAATCACGCGTCGTATGTGGCCCCAGCCACGCAGAAGCTGGCCCGTGACAATTTTCGCAAGACACGCCATCCGCCAATTCGAAAACCCTCCCGCGTTGCTCCGCAGTGGTGTACAACGCGTGGCACGCCAGACATTTCGGCTCTTCATCCGCCTTCGCTCCAAGCTTCAAAATCCGCGCCATCCGTTCCCCTACATCTCCGGTCAGCGCCTGAAACGCCCGGCTATGCTTGTCTTGCAATATCCATGTCGAATATTCGTTTTGCAGCACGCGGCTACCGGCAATCGGCTTCACGCTGCCGTGACAACTAGTAGCGGCGCAAGAACCGGGTCCAATGTATTTGATGGGTTCAGCCGTATCGGCAGAAGGACTCGAATAAGAAGCAGGGGCAACGCCACAAAGGAAAAGCACCGCGGCGACAGCAAGCATGTACCGCGCGGGACAAATAGTTTGATGATGCGCCATGCGGAAAGATGCCAAGAGTGCTGAATGCTTATAGCTTTGCCTGCCGCGCGAAGTCAACGCCCAGCCGTTGCCTTTTGCGGTGCAATGCGCGAAAAGTCAACGGGTCGCTATTTACTTCGCCCAAAGACAAACATAGTATGCCGGGATAACGTCAGCCTCGAATTGCGCCGCACGCCAATCGCAACAGCGGCGCAGCATCGCGAGAACTATTCTCTGTGATCTTTGACGACCTGCGAGCCATTCAACTGCGCTGCGGTTACCTGCCGAAGGCGGAGCTGGAAGCGCTTTCTCATCGCACGCAAACTCCGCTCTACCAGCTCCACAGCGTGGCCAGCTTTTATCCGCATTTTCACTTAGTCCCGCCAGCCAAGGCGGAAGTCCGTGTGTGTGCCGACATGAGCTGCCACCTGAATGGCGCATGCGAATTGCGCGCCGAACTGCTGCGCCGTTTTGCAGGCGCGCGCCCCGAAGATGTGCAGATCAAGGATGTGAGCTGCCTGGGCCGCTGCGATCAGGCACCTGCAGTAGCGATTAACGACCAGATTTTTGCGGCCGCGAGCGCGGCATCCGCTGAAGATTTAGTGCGGCGAGCGTTGCGCGGTGAAGAAGTGCACGCTGAACATCCCCATGAGCCGCGAGTAGCCTGCGCCTCAGATCCATATCCCAGCGATTCAGAAAAATATGGCGTCGTGCGGCGACTGCTCGAGACCCGCGATTGGGACGGTGTGCTCGCCACGTTGAAAGAAGCGGAACTTCGTGGCATGGGTGGCGCGGGATTTCCCACCTCCATGAAGTGGGATCTGGTCCGCAAGCAAACCGACCCAGTCAAATACATCGTGTGCAATGCCGATGAGAGCGAACCCGGAACGATCAAAGATCGATTCATCTTGAGCAATCTGCCACACCTGGTGATCGAAGGCATGATCATCGCCGGCCTGCTCACTGGCGCGAAAAAAGGAATTCTGTATATCCGCCACGAATATCCGCTGCAGGAAGGGATTTGCGGCGAAGAATTGCGCAGGCTGACGAAATCCGGCCTGCTGGGCAAACGGATTCTGGGCACCGAACTGGAATTCGAATTGGAGATTTTTGTAAGTCCGGGTGGCTATATCTGCGGCGAAGAAAGTGCCTTGATCGAGGCCATCGAAGGACATCGCGCCGAGCCACGCAATAAGCCTCCCTTCCCCGGGCAAATGGGTCTCTGGCAAAAGCCAACCGTCATTAATAATGTCGAAACCTTCGCCAACGTCCCGCAGATTCTGGCGCGTGGTGTCGATTGGTACAAAACAGCGGGCGCGAATGGTTCACGCGGGCTGAAATTCGTCGGCGTCAGCGGCCACGTGCAGCGGCCCGGCGTGTATGAAGTCCCGATGGGCACGTCGATGCGCGATGTAGTCCTGGACAAGGCCGGCGGAATTCGTGGCGGGCGCGCATTGAAAGCCTTCGCTCCTTCAGGCCCGTCATCAGGATATTTGCCGGCGTCGATGATCGATGTGTTACTGGATTTTAAAGCGCTCGCAGAAGCGGGCTCAATGCTGGGTTCCGGCGCCATCGTGGTGTGCGACGAAACGACCTGCATGCTCGATATGGCGTTGAACGCGGTCCGCTTTTATCGCAATGAATCCTGCGGGAAATGCGTGCCGTGCCGCAGCGGCTCGCAAAAAATGGTGGAATTGCTGACGCGGTGGACACGCGGAGGCCTCAGCGAGACAGAATTTCGCGCTGACTTGAAATTGGTCGACGAATTGTCGGCGGCGATGAGTTTGACGTCGATCTGCGGGCTGGGACAAATCGTTCCGGCGCCGGTGCTGTCAGTGTTGAAACATTTTCGTGGAGAAATCGAGCAGCATGTGTTGCACGCTGAGTGTCCGAGTGGCATTTGCTTTTCGGAGGCGGGGCGGATGGGAGAGTTGGCGCGCGTTGGTATTCGTGCATGAGTTGAGATGAAACGAAAGAAAAAGCTTTAACAGAGAGGGTATAGAGGACAGAACACAGAGGTCACGGAGATGGTGTGGAAAGTAAAACCAGATGAGCACGACGATTAATCCCGGGCTAGTGGAGTTGACGATTGATGGCGCGGTGGTGCGCGTGCCCGCAGGTACCAGCGTCTTCGACGCCGCTCGCCTCAATGGCATCGCGATCCCCACGCTGTGCCACTTGCAGAGTCAGACCCCAGTTGGCGTCTGCCGCTTGTGTGTGGTGGATACCGGCGCGCGCGTCTTAAGTGCTGCCTGCGTTCGGCCAGTCGAGCCTAGCATGAAGGTCGCGACCAACTCCGACAAAGTACTCGCCGCGCGAAAAACATTGCTGGAATTGCTGATGGCCGATCATCCTTCGCCCTGCGCCCGCCAACAACACTCCGGCGATTGCGAACTAGAGATGCACGCCAAAGCGGCGGGCGTGGGCGAGCCTCGCTTCGCCCGCAGAACGTTATCCCGTGGTGCGGACGATTCCTCTCTGGCCATTGCCATCGACCACGACGCTTGCATTTTATGCGACCGCTGCATTCGTGGCTGCGACGAAATCAAAAACAACTTCGTGATGGGCCGCATGGGCAAAGGCTATTCCGCCGGAATCGCCTTCGATCTGAATGCCCCGATGGGCGACTCCACCTGCATTTCCTGCGGCGAGTGTATGGTGTCGTGCCCGACCGGCGCGTTGACGAATAAAGGCACGGCCGGCACGGCGATTGCCGGCGCAAACGGAACACAACCGCTGAGCGCCGAAGAATTGCACCGCATGCCGGTGTTCGCCGGAGTTTCCGGAACATTTCTGGAATTGAATCACGGCGCCATCGTGAAGCGTCGTTTTCGCAAAGGCGAAGTAGTTTGCCGCGAAGGCGAATTTGGCTCCACCGCATTTTTTATCGTCGAAGGCAAAGCGCAAGTAGCCATCGCCACCCCGATCGCTCACGTCAAAACCGAAGGAGGCGCTCGCGGATTTTTCAAACGCCTGAAAAGCACATTGGTCGGCCGCGAAGACGACAAGCGCGAAGAAGAAGCCCGCGACCGCACCATCCCCATCGATGCATCCGTCGATTTGTCCTATGGAAATCCGGTGGCCGAACTCGGTCCCGGCGATTTGTTTGGCGAGATGACCTGCATGAATTTCTATCCGCGCTCCGCAACGGTCCGCGCGGAAACCGATGTCGTGGCCTACGAGATGTTGCGCAACGTGCTCGACATCATGATGAAGAATAAAACCTTCCGCGCCCAGATCGATCAGACCTACCGGCAAAGGGCGTTGGAAACGCATTTGCGCGGAGTGCCGATGTTTGCCGAACTAGCGCCGGATTTTATCGAGCACTTGAAAGGCAGCGTCGAACTCGTTCGTTACGCCCCGGGACAAGTCATCGCGCAGCAGGGCGAGGCCGCCGACAGTTTTTATCTGGTGCGCATCGGCTTCGTGAAAATTTCCGAAGGCTATCCCGGCGGCGAATTGGTGCTGGCCTATTTGTCGCGTGGCGATTATTTCGGCGAAATCGGATTGCTCGGCGGCGGAGTGCGTACCGCCACCTGCACCGCGCTCGATCACGTGGAACTCGTGAAGATTTCCAGCGATGACTTCCGCGAAATGGTCGCCCGCTACCCAAACGTCCGCGCGGGACTGGAAGCAGTAGCCGCCGAACGGCGCGCCGCCAATGCGCAGCGCCTCCAGATGGTGCATAACGTGCCCATCGACCAATTCCTATCGCAGGGCCTGATGGAAGCGCAGAGTCTGCTTATCCTGGATTTGGAAAATTGCACCCGCTGCGACGCCTGCGTGAATGCCTGTGCCGACGCGCATGACGGCGTGACCCGTTTGGTTCGCGATGGGCTCCGATTCGAGAATTATCTAGTCGCCACATCCTGCCGGCAGTGCCGCGATCCACTATGCATGGTAGGTTGCCCGGTGGGTGCGATCCGCCGCCGGAATTCGCTGGAAGTCATTATCGAAGATTGGTGCATTGGCTGCGGCCTGTGCGCGCGAAATTGCCCCTACGGCAATATCAATCTCCATCCATTCGAAGTCATGGCCGAAGATCCAGAACATGCTGGCCGCAAGAAAGCCGCGGTGAAGCAGAAAGCTACCTCCTGCGACCTCTGCACACATTTGAAAGAACCCAGTTGCGTCTACGCCTGCCCGCACGACGCCGCCCACCGCGTAGACCCCAAAACCTTCTTCGCCGACTTGATGGGTCAAACGTAGTCAACTGGGTGCCCCACACGCCGTAGTAGCGTGTGGGGGTTTCGAGTCAGATAAGCACGCATGAAATGATCGGAGTGAAGATAAGAAACCCGCAATGAGAATGGACGCAACACAACGCAACTGGGCACTAGGCTCGCTGCTGTCTCTGATAGTCAGCGGCGTAGTGTATGCGGCCTACGCGATGACCTCGCCAACCGGTCCACGCGGGGGAAGCCCAGTTGGCTTAGCGTTCGGCATCTTGGGTTTTGCATTCATGATTTTTGCAGCTCTCCTCGGCGCACGCAAACGCGTTCCCACCTGGCGCCTGGGCCGAGCCCAAGCATGGATGCGCGGCCACCTATGGCTGGGCTTTTTAAGTCTGCCGCTGATTTTATTTCACGGCGGCTTTCACTTTGGTGGAACGCTGACCTGCGTCCTGATGTGGCTGCTGATTATCACCGTGGCCAGCGGCGTCTTTGGCGCTGTGCTGCAGAATTACGTCCCGCGCATCATGACCGCCGACGTCCCGCTGGAAACCATCTACGACGAAATTGGCAACGTTCGAAATTTGCTCCGCGAAGAAGCGGACCGCAGCGTCGGGGCCATCTGCGGCTCGTTGGGCCTAATCGAGCAGAAAGAAACCGAAGCCGAGCGCGGCGGGGGATTTCGCGCGCTGCGACCGATTGCGGCAGCAGCAGTCCCTTTGCGCACTTCGGCAGCAATAAGCGCCGGAGCCAGCGCGGCAGTGGCGGCTGCCCCGGAAATCATTTTGCTAAGCCCGCAGGAAGCCGAGCCGCTAAAGCGATTTTATCTTCAGGAAATGCGTTCATTCCTGGACGAACCGCGACGCCGCGGCCAGCGTCTCGGCGATGCGCAAGAGTCGGCGAACGCCTTTTCCGCATTGCGCACCGTGCTCCCCCCAGCGGCACAGGGAACCATTCAGGATTTACAAGATATCTGCGACGAGGCCCGCCAACTAATGCGGCAAGAGCGCTTACACCGATGGCTGCACACCTGGCTTCTGGTGCACATCCCAATTTCGTTAGCGCTGATCGGGCTGGGCGCAGTGCATGCACTGATGGCGCTGAAATATTAGCGACGCGCGGCTGGTAAGTTTGGGGACGGAGTGAATGGCGCGACTTAGGACAACCAAGAAGCTGGCCCAGCGGATCGACCTGAATTATTTCAAGCGCGCGACGCCGTTCAAGAGCGCCAAGCTGTGGCTCAGCGTGCTCGTGCCGCTGCTGGCACTAGGTTGGATCGCGTGGCACGGAGCAGCCCGCGACTCACGCGTATATTCCAGCGGACGAATGAGCGAGGCCCACGCAGTGCTCGAAAAACAGTGCGCCGCGTGCCACGTCCAACAGGCCGGAGAATTCTCCTCGAAAGCGGCAGACAGCGCCTGCCTCGCCTGCCACGATGGCCCAGTTCATCACGACGAAGAACTGAAAGCAGCAGTCCCCGCGTGCGCGACCTGCCACATGGAACATCGCGGTCGCGTGAATATCACCGCCGCCAGCGATCAAAGCTGCGCCGAATGCCACGCAAATTTGAAAGCGAACACGGGCGCTGCGCCCTACGCGACGCACATCCACAGCTTCGCAGATGAGCATCCAGAATTTGCCGCCCTGCGCGACGCAAAAAAGGATCCAGCCACGATCGCACTGAATCACGCCATTCACATGAAGCCAATTCGCCGCGGCCCGAATGGCCCCATGGTCCAATTGGAATGCGCAGATTGCCACCGCGCTACTGCCAGCGCAACCGGCACCGCAGCCGCAACGGAATGGAAGTATGCCGATGCGCGCTATGTTGCGGCGAACGTAACCTACAAGGTTGACGTGGAATCGTCGACGCCTGCTACAAGAACGCTGACATCGCCTCACGAAACATCCGGCCGCGAATTAATGGCACCGGTAAAATTCGCCACTGCCTGCGCCGGCTGCCACTTATTGACCTTCGACAAACGTTTCGAAGACGGTGTGCCCCACGACACACCAGAAATTGTTCACGCCTTCGTAGTAAAAAAATTCCAGGATTACATCGCCGCGCATCCCAGCGAACTCCGCGTCCCGCGTGATCCAAGCAGAGATCTAACCGGAAAAATAATCGCCCCAGAAGTTCGCGTGCTCTCTCCAGCCCAGTGGGTAGCAGAACGTACCGCAGACGCCGAAGAACTACTCTGGCGCAAAACTTGCCAGCAATGTCACAAACTCGAAATCAGCGCGCCCACTTCCCTGCCCCACATCGCCCCAACACGCATAACGCAACGCTGGTTGCCGCACGCACGCTTCGATCACGACGCCCACCGCGGATTTTCCTGCACTGGCTGTCACGAAAGAGCCCTAACCAGCACCGAGACCGCCGACGTTTTAGTCCCAGGAATCACCAATTGCAAAACTTGCCACGCCCCAGGTCCAGACCACGCCGAGTCGCGCTGCTTCGAATGCCACACCTATCACGACTGGGCCAAACGCAAAGAAGTCCGCCCCATCTTCGATATGCCCGGCTTAACAACCGGCAAGTAACCTGCCCGCCTCCGGGCAAGTCAGCAAACGCAACGCCATCCTCGCCAACTTCCGCAATAAACTACCGCTTCACCGAATAGCCTTCCGCACGACATACGTGATATGAAGAAAGCCATGAGAATGGGCATGCTATGAAGTCTCACGTAGGAACCATAGCGACGATGATCGCCGCCGCGCTCGCCTGTGCCGCAACTTTTCTGCTCGCACTCTTCCGCCAATACGGCCTGGTCGAAGTCGCTGCAAGCCTGGGCGCTGGCCTCGAAGTTTTTTTCCTCAGCTCCTCAATCGGCGATTACCTCGAAGATCGCCCAGAGCCGAATCGCCTGCGCATAGTCGCAGCACTCGCCTTGGCCTCCGGCGTGGTCGGCTACTTCTTGCTGACCATCGGCCTGCACGGTCGCGGCGCATAAGGCCAGCCTCAACGCCCAACAACCCTCCACCTCAAAGTGCGTGACTTGACGCAGCCGCCTTCGCCAAATGGGCCAAGTAGCCCATTCTGGAACGCATTTCCATCGATTCCTTGAATCCAACTAATTGAAAATACAAATCTTACTGCCGCTTCACCCGCCTTAAAACTGGCATCCTTCGTGCCTTCACATCAGAGTGGAGGACAGCTATATGGCCCCGTCCACGCACCTCGAAGCTTCTCCTTTGCCCGAAGTTCAGTCCCCAAAAGTCGAGACTCATCTCCCATTAGAGCCACGAAACGGGCCCCAACCGCTACCACTCCACGTTGGACCAGTCCGCGCCAGAGCCGCCGAGGAAGGCTCCTTCCATTCCTCGATGCTCGAGCTCAACCGCATGCAAAGCGGCTCGAAATTTGTCGACATTCTCGTCGCCATCACCGTCCACTGCGTTCTCATCGGCATACCCATCCTGGCCGGCCTGTATTTCACCGACACTCTCAACCTCAAGGCCCTCGAATCCACTTTCTTGGTCTCCGCCGCCTCCTCCTCCACCTCCCGCTGCGGCCGCTCCGGTCATCAAAGCAGTTCCCACGCGATGCGTCTTTGAAAATGCCGGAAGGCTCATTGCCCCAACCGTTGTCCCCAAGAACATCGCCGACATTAAGGAAGCTCCGCTCCACGACGACGATCTCGCCGGCGTTTCTGGCGGAGTCCCCGGCGGCGGCGCTGGTGGCTCCATGGGTGGCGTGATTGGCGGCGTAATCGGTGGCGTCAGCACCAAAGTGCCGCCTCCTCCCTTGTCAAAAGAGAACAGGCCCAAGGCTCCAGTCCGTGTTGGCGGCCGCGTCCGCGAACCCAAAGTAATTAGCCGCGTGAACCCGGAATATCCCCCGCTAGCCCGTCAGATTCATATGCAGGGCGTGGTAATTATCGACGCCATCCTCGTTCAAGTAGGTCGGTTCGTACTTCCATTTACGGACAGCGTCGAGAGCCGACTGCATAAGCAGCGGTGGGCCGGAGACGACTTTCATTTCTGCTACGTTGCCCTGCTCGTCGAGCCCATTTGATCAACACCTCGCCCATGACCAATCCCGCCCCACAACTCCCGCTTGTCCTGAAAGAATTGAAGGATCACGTCGTCTACAACGACACCAAACACCACATCCGCCTCTACCAAGGCGATTGCCTCGAAATCCTCGCCGCCATTCCCGAATCCTCCGTCGACCTCATCTTCGCCGACCCTCCCTATTTCCTCTCCAACGGCGGCATCACTTGCCATGCCGGACGCATGGTCAGCGTCAATAAAGGCGCCTGGGACAAATTCAAGGGCCCCGAAATCAATCACGAATTCAATCGCTCCTGGCTCGGTGCCTGCCAGCGCGTTCTCAAGCCCAACGGCTCCATCTGGTCAGCGGCACCGCCCACGTCATCCATTCCCTCGGCGTCGCCATGCAGCAACTCGGCTTCAAACTCCTCAACGACACTTCCTGGGTCAGGCCCAACCCGCCAACGGCGGCAAGCAGATGAAATCCGTCTGGGAAATCAAGCCGCTCGAAAAGTGGGAAAAGAAATTCGGCAAACATCCCACGCAAAAACCCGTCGCGCTACTCGAGCGTATTCTGCTCGCCTTCACCAACCCCGGCGACTTGGTTCTCGATCCATTCTCCGGCAGCGGTACCACCGCGCTTGCGGCACTGCGCACACGCCGCACAGCAGTCGGATTAGAACTCTCTTATGAATTCTTGTCCCTTACCGTTCAACGCCTCACCTCAGAAATAGTCCGCGTCGCACTTTTTCTCACCACGATTCAGTTTTCTCTTGATCTCACTGGCTATTCCGTGGATCGATCGGATCGCGCAGACGCTACACAAACACACACTCAACCCGGCTCAATGCCGCTAGAACCAAAATTAGTCCAACAGGAGTGCCGCTTCCACTTCATCGGCCGTCACAACTGCGCCGTCCTATTTTCCGTCCTGGCATCCACGCTAGACGAAGCCCTCCAGAAATTCCACTCCCAAGGCCATCACGACTCCGACGCCCTGTTCATCATCAAAACCGAAACCCAAGTCTTCCTCGCCTGACCCTTCCACCCTTCTCTTAGTGTAGGGGCCAGCCTTTAGGTCTCTTTATCCCCGATTCAGACACGAACTTTGCTGACTTACCGCATCCCGTCATTCCGAACGAAGTGAGGAATCCCTCTTCGCTTTCTGTCTTTGTCTTTACGCGGATTCCCATGATCTAATTCCCGCATGAACCTCGCCCTGCCCACTTCAATTGACCTCGAAACCTATAAAAGCGCCTCCCAACGTTCCTACCGCCTCCGCCGATTTCGCTACATCTCGCCACCAAGCGCCGGAGGCGCGACATAAGTTAGCCCCGCGCGTAAGCGCGGGGTCCCCATCCTCGAACGTGCAAGCGCCGTAGGCCATTGCCGAGGAAGTGGAGGAGGTCCAGGTCGCGCAGGACTTGGAGTTGTTGGCGGATTTTGTCGCGGACATGGCGGTTTTGGGGATGGAGTTTGGTAGGTGGAGTTGCACAAGGGGCTGGAGAAGTCGATTGCTGCGGTGTTGTGGCGGCTACGGTCTAACGCCGGGGAGTTGCACGCGGGACAAAAGAGACTGGAGGCGCCCCAAGCTTCGGTGCCAATACGGGCACGCAACCGCGAAGGGCGAGCCGCAGCGGAGGGATCGTGGCAACGTCGCTCCATATCTCGATCAATGCCGCCGAGCCACGCACCATGCATCAAGGCCTCTGCCTCCACACAGTCACAAGTCACCAATCACCACCATGTACTCTCTGCGCTCTCAACGCCCCACTCCTCACCCGCCACCTCGCCGCTCCAACGTACAATACTTGTCACGACTCGACACCCACTCACGGAGCGAACCACTCACGATGAACTCTAGAATCCAAGTCATGAAATTCGGCGGCACCTCCGTTGGCGATGCCCCCTGCATCGTGCGCGCCGCCGAAATTATCGTCAAGGGCTACAAAATCACGCCCTGCATCGCGGTCGTCTCCGCCATGAGCGGTGTCACCAACAAGCTCATCGAAGCCGCCAGGCACGCCCAGTCGGGCAACGCCAAAGACGCCACCGCGATCCTCGACGCTCTGCGCGCGCAACACGAAACCGCCCTCACCCAACTGCTCACCGACGACACCGAACGCACCCGCGTTCGCCAGTGCATGGAACAAGTCTTCGCCGAAGGACGCCGCCTCTGCGATGGCACCGCGCTGCTCCGCGAACTTACCCCGCGCACCCTCGACGCAATTTCCAGTCTCGGCGAACGCCTCTCCGCACCTCTCGTTTCCGCTACCGTCGCGCAACTCGGCCTCCCCAGTGAAGCCATCGAAGCCACCGAACTGATCGTCACCGACCATTTCCACGGTGGTGCCGACCCGCAGATGGATCACACTCGCACCAAGTCCCAAGCGCGCCTGACCCCGCTCCTGAAAAAAGGTGTCGTCCCCGTAGTCACCGGCTTCATTGGCGCCACCAAAGAAGGCCAACTCACCACTCTCGGCCGCGGCGGCTCCGATTATTCCGCCACCATCCTCGGCGCAGCCATGGATGCAGCCGAAATCATCATCTGGACCGACGTTGAAGGCGTCCTTACCGCCGATCCGCGCCTTGTCGCCGAAGCCCGCACCATCCCCGTCATCTCCTATCGCGAAGCCGGCGAACTCGCCTACTTCGGCGCGAAAGTTCTGCACCCCAAAACGCTGATGCCGGTGGTTCACGCCGGAATTCCCGTCTGGATTCGCAACAGTTTCGCGCCGGAAAAACTCGGCACCAAAATCACTCTCGAAGGACGCAGCATTGGCGGCGGCGTCAAAGCCCTCACCGCCATTCGCGATGTCACCTTAATCAGCGTTGGCGGCCCCGCCATCGTCGGCCTGCCTGATGTAGTCGGCCGCACATTTTCCACCACTGCCGAAGTGCGCGCTCAGGTGCTTTTGATTTCGCAGTCCTCCTCGCAGAATGATATTTGTTTCGCCGTTTCCAGCGCTGATGCCCAGCGCACCGTCGACGCCCTGAAAAAAGAATTTGCCCACGACCTCGCCCATCAGAAAGTCGAGCACATCACCGTCGATCCCAATATCGCCATTGTTGCGGTCGTTGGCGAAAACATGCGCGGCACCCCCGGCATCGCCGGAAAAACCTTCAACGCTCTTGGACGCGCCGGCGTTAATCTCATTGCCATCGCCCAAGGCTCCTCCGAAAGCAATATTTCCTTCGTCATCGAAGAAAGCGCCGTGAAAGCCGCGCTCCTCACCACTCACAAAGAATTCAATCTCGACGCCCCGCAAAACGGCGACAACGGATGAAATTCCTGATCGACACCGATGTGGCTTCCGACGACGCCGTCGCCCTGATCATGGCGCTGCGTTCTCCAGCCGTTCAGGTCGTCGCCATCACCACGGTCGCGGGAAATGTGGATGTGGCGCAAGCATCGCGCAACGCGCTGTACACCGCGGAACTTTGCGCCTCGAATGTGCCAGTCTTCACGGGCGCGGCAAAACCGCTGATCCGCCCGCACGTCAGCGCCGACTGGTTCCACGGACACGATGGCCTCGGAGATCATGGCTACGCTGCGCCGCGTCGCGCACCGGAACGGCAGAATGCTACCGACGCGATCATCGAGACTATCGATTCGCATCCAGGACTTGTGATTGTCACGCTAGGCCCGCTCACCAATATCGCGCTGGCCTTACAGAAGAAGCCCAGCATCGCGGCAAACGTGAGCTGCTGCGTGGTGATGGGCGGCGCGCCCTGTTGCGAAGGCAACGTAACTCCAGCAGCCGAGTACAACATCTGGTGCGACCCCGAAGCAGCGCGAATCGTGATGCGCAGTGGATTGCCCATTGAATTGGTAGGCTGGCACTTGTGCCGCGGCGAAGCGGTTTTGAATCGCGCAGATATTCAGCACGTTTTGAGCTTTGCCACGCCCGTGGCGAAATTCGCGATCGAATGCAACAGCCACGCCCAGCAAGCGTATTTCACGCAAACCGGCGAGCACGGCATTTCCCTTCCCGATCCGGTCGCAATGGCCGTCGCCCTCGATCCAACCATTGTCACTTCGCAATCCAATCATTTCGTCGACGTCGAAACCGACAGCGAACTGACTCGCGGAATGACCGTCGTCGATCGCTTGAACGTTGCCCACGATGTGCGAAATCACGATGTCTGGGCCCTCCAACTCGCCAACGGAAACAAAGCAAAGATTTTCTGGACCATCGACAACCCCCGCTGGAAGCAGACTCTCTATGCCGCACTGCAATGACCTGCTCGCGGAGCAGCAGGACGGTACACTACGAAAGGATGGTGCGCTCCGAGGCAACTCAGGATTATCCTGAATTGCTGCTCAAAAAGAAGCAGGTAGAGGGTAACTGCTATGAAATTCGCATCACGAACTTTTGCAAGCCTGCTAGTGATTACTTTTCTCGCCTTCTGTAACGCCAACGCCGCTGACTCCTCTCCGCTTCGCGTCGCCATCGCCGGCCTGGTTCACGGCCACGTAAATGGATTCTTCTCAAATTCGCTGCATCGCGCGGACATAAAAATTGTGGGAATCAGTGAAGCGGATCGCAGCCTTTTCGATCGGTACGCCAATAAATATGGATTGGATTCCAGTTTGTATCACGCCGATCTGGAAGAAATGCTGCGTACCACCAAACCGCAAGCAGTGCTGGTTTATTCCGACACGTTCGATCATCGCAAGATCGTGGAAATCTGCGCGAAGCAACATATCGCGGTGATGATGGAGAAACCGCTGGCGGTGAGTTTCCAGGATGCGCAAGCGATCGAGCGCGCCGCGCACGAGGGAAACATTACGGTTCTGGTGAACTATGAAACGTCATGGTATCGCAGCAATCATGCGGCGTTCGACATGTCGCATCACGGCGAAATTGGGGACATACGCAAAGTAGTGGTGCACGACGGACATCAAGGACCCAAGGAAATTAATGTCGAGCCGGAATTTCTGGCCTGGCTCACCGACCCGAAATTGAATGGAGGCGGAGCACTCTTTGATTTCGGATGCTACGGAGCGGATTTGATGACCTGGCTGATGGACGGAAAAAAGCCGCTCACTGCCACCGCCGTAACACAGCAGATCAAGCCCGAAATATATCCAAAGGTCGATGACGAGGCGACGATTGTGCTGACGTATCCGAAGGCGCAGGCAATTGTGCAGGCTTCCTGGAATTGGCCCTTCGACCGAAAAGATATGGAAGTGTACGGCAGCACCGGCTACGTCATCACCGTGAAACGAGATGATGTGCGCGTGCGGCGCGCCGGAGAAAAAGAAGAACAAACAACAGCAGCACCAAAAGTGCCGCCTCCTTACGATGACTCGCTAACTTATTTGCGCGCGGTCGTAGTGGATGGAGCAAAACCGGATGGACTATCGTCGCTAGAAACCAACGTAATCGTGACCGAGATTTTAGACGCCGCTCGCGAATCGGCAAAAACCGGGAAGACCGTGCGTATCAAACCGTGACCGAGATTGTCTAGTTGCCTTTGAGAACGTAACCGGTATCGAAAGGAAGTTTACCATCGATGCGCAACACTTTGACGGAACTGTTGATGGCGTAAACATCGACCAGGCCAATCGCGCCGGGAGTAGCGTCAACGGTGCGCAACAGGTCTTCGTCGTTTTCGACAATCTTGATCACCGGACGCGATTCGTTGAGTTTCGCAAGCAACGATTTCACTTCAGTGGCAGGCACGCCAAACAGTTTCTGGATCGCAGCACGCATCTCCGGCGTTTCGGGATCGTGCATCACCAACGTGAAATTCTTGCCATCGGGCCACGCTTTCTGCGTACCCTTGCAAAGCTTGACCAGATCGACGAGAGGAATATCTTGAAGTTTACTGCCCACCGGCGCGATCACCGCCCAATTTTTCATAGCGGCGAGTAATGGCAAAGCAGAAATAGCGACGACACACAGTGCGACAGCAAGTTGAAGCAAACGTACGAAACGACGGTCGATCATAACTCCCCACACAACCTTTCTCAGTAGGTTGCCCCCTAGTTTGGTAACTGGCGATGCAACAGACAAGTATCAGCTAAGAAGCGTGTGCCCAAGTGACGACGGCTTATTACGGCCAAGTAATAAAGGAAATACGGCTTGGCAACTGCGCACACCTGACCTTCCGTCCAGTATCGAGAGGAAGGTAGCAACGATACCTTCGGAGAGTATCCCTGGCAGAGTTCTTTCAAAACGATTGAGGAGTGGTGCGGTTATGAGAAACACAGCGGCGAAAGGGCTTTTGGTAATTCTGGCTGGAGCGATGACAACGCCAAGCTGGGCGCAGCAACCGGCGCACCTGACGGAAACGAAAGCGCGAACGGCAAAGCCTGCGGTGAAGGTGACGCCATCTGCACAGCTGCTGTTTGGATCGCTGGGGATCGCCAGCAAGTCTGTGGAAGCGCGGCAACAACTGGAAATGGCGATTGATCAGTATGAAAACGCGCAGTACGCGGATGCAATTTTGCATGCACAGAAAGCCGCGGAGAAGGACCCCAATTTTGCGCTGGCGTATGCGCTCTGGTCGTACGCGGCGAAGTGGATTGGCTCGGCGCCAGACGCGCTGGCCAAGGCACAGGGGTTGTCTGCGAAGTGTGCGCCCGACGAAAAACTTCTGGTGAAATTCATGACTGGCACGCAGGAAGCCGATTCCCTTCCCGCGATTATGGCCATGAACGATTTGGTGAAGCTGCACCCGAAAGACAAGCACGTTTTGTATTTGGCCGGCGAATGGCTGTTTTTCCAGCAGGATTATTCGCGCGGACGAAAGCTGATGGAAGCTTCGCTGGAGCAGGATCCGAAATTTCCCCCGGCGCTGAACACGCTGGGATATGCCTATGTGGAATCACTTGACCCACAACCCGCAAAGGGGATCAGTCTGCTGCGGAGATACGCGGATTCATTGCCGGATGATCCGAACCCGCAAGACTCGCTGGGCGAAGTGCTGCGGATGACCGGCGATGATGAAGGTTCGCTGGCGCACTATGCGCAAGCACTGGAAATGTCGGCGAGGTATGTCACGTCGCAATACGGGCGCGGCGATACGTACACGCTGATGGGAAAATATTCGCAAGCACGCACGGAATACGATAAGGCCATGGGAATGGCTTCGAGCGATCACGAGCGGTTGCACATTGCATTTCAGAAGGCACTGGTACATTTCTGGGAAGGCGACGCGGGCACCGGTCGAGTGGAACTGGCACAGCTTTCGACCAAGGCGGCGGAAGCCAAGGACGCGATGGCGCAATTTGAAATTGACTATGCGCGGGTACTTTTAGCGAAAGATGTACAGAGCGCGGGTGAAATGCTGACCAGCATCGAGAACCGGCTGGCAACTATTCCTGACGGGATGCTTCCGGTGGAGCGCAATTCGGAATATGCGAATGTGCTGCGCGAGCAAGTGCGACTGGCGGTAAAGGAGCACAAGACCAGGGAAGCAGAAGCAATGGGGCACAAACTGGAGGAACTAGCGGCCAGTTCGCGCGACCAGAAAGTAGAAAGCATTTACGAATCGGCGCGCGGTTACGTAATGCATGCGAATGGAGATTATGCCAACGCAGTGGACGAACTAACTTCGGATTTGCACTCGCCACTGGTGGTGGCGCAATTGATCGCGACCGAGCAGAAGCTGAACAACGCCGATGGCACGGAGAAAGCTCGAGTACGGTTGAAGTATCTGCGGACGCCAACAGCGGAGTGGCTGGTGGTGACAAAGATGAACGGCGAGGGATCACAGAGCGCGGCAAATTAGGGACTGAAAGAAGTAAAACCTGCAACCAACAACATCAGAAAAAGAATGCGCTCCGCAAAGAAGTATTCTGCGGAGCGCATTTGTTTAGGATGACTCTTTGTCAGGCGCGCTTGAGCAGCCGGGTGATCCAAACGAGAATCACCGCACCGACGAAGGCCACAATGATCGAGCCGATGAGTCCGCCGCCGGGCCAGACGCCCAGCATGCTGAAGATCCATCCGCCAACGATGCCGCCAAGAATGCCAAGGATGATGTCGACGAGTACGCCATAGCCACCACCTTTCATGACTTGGCCGGCTAGCCAGCCAGCAATCAATCCAACGATGATCCAAGTGAGAAAACCCATACGCACAGCCTCCTGGCTCCGCAACGGAGCGACTTTACGAGTAACCCCGGGACGGCAGCGAGTCTACAGCTTTGCCTTGCCCCAGGTCACGCGCAAACCTGTGGAGAGTAGCAGGTCGTTGCCCTTGAGGCCGGGAGGTGGATAACTGATGTAGCGATCGCTAAAGGTGAATTGCCAACTGAGCCAAGCTTTCAACTGGCTGGACACGGTGGAATCGAATTGGTAGCGATATTCGCCAGTGTGGGAAAGGTTGGGATAGAAGGTGAAGCGTTCGTTGAGCGTGGTGCGCTTGGAGAATTTGTAATCGAACTCTTGGCCTACGAGAGCTTCCGCGCTGTTCTGGACAATGGCAGCGATGGGAACCGGCGGTGGACCCGGGTCGATATAAGAAGCGAATGAGTCGCGATCGTAGCTGATACCGCCGAATATATCGAAGACAGCGTTGTCGGTTTTTATCAGGTGGTATCCGAAACCGCCGCCGAAAACGCTGCGAAGGGACAGGTGCTGAAGTTCGTTGGTTTCAAAATCGGTCAGACCAAAGACGAAGGTGCGCGGGCTAAGGTTGTAATCGAAGCGTGCGCCGGCACGAAGTGCATTGGCGGTAGTGCGGCTGGGAGGAAGAGTGTCGTCGTT
>Ga0070762_10000390_pt1 | contig 18057 bp, 16 predicted proteins | sample HubBroMetageREF2_FD_66726 | JGI IMG/M metagenome (GOLD analysis project Ga0070762, IMG submission 66726) | Reference soil microbial communities from the Hubbard Brook experimental Forest, New Hampshire, USA - Hubbard Brook CCASE Soil... | ecosystem: Environmental > Terrestrial > Soil >...
GGCTGGCTCGACCGACCGTGTCCACGACGATCGTGAGCAACGCAGCGATACCCGCGTGACGCCAAAAAGAACATCTGATCCTCCCAGGCGTCGGCATCAAGCGGCCAACCGTGGCTAAACACTACCGGCTGTCCGGATCCCCAATCTTTGTAATAGATCTCGGCGTTGTCGCTGGTCTTAATCGTAGGCATTACTTAAATCTCCCCCAAAAGTGAAAGCGTCTTTAAAATATACAATAAGCTACAAGGCGCGAACGCCGACAATCTTTTCCCGTTAGCAGCCCGGTAAATAGGCCCCCGAATCGAAACATTAGCTCTACTCACCCCTTACCCTTGAAAACTACCATGGTGAGCGTCGAGCCACATACATGATCAAAGCTTTTTGGCTGTACACGGGTCCTGACGGCAACTCCCACGTGCAGCGCGGAAGCATCGCCGACCACTCGTTGGTTGAAACCGATTCTGCGTTCTTTAAGGAAACGCCGGCATACTCGTCCTCGGACTGGCATAACGATCCACTCGCTCAATACGTTATCACGATTGCGGGAATACTCGAGTTCGCGACGCAACGGGGCGAAAGCTTTACGATCCACCCGGGCGATATCTTGCTAATGATGGATCATTACGGTTCGGGTCACAAATGGCGGCTCACTAATGACGAGCCTTGGAAGAGAGTTTGCGTGGTCCTAAGGGCTGGCGCGGACATTCAGTTCGTTCCCGACCTCAGCTAACGGCGCGAGCCTCTTCGACTGCGCGATCCTCGCTCCACTCTGCACCCTCTCTTAACAGCGCGCAGCGTTCAATTTCGGAAAGCGCAGAGGCGATCATCTCGGATAGCTTTGCGCGGAAATGGAGGTCGACCTGCATGGCGAGACTGTTGACCGATCCCGTTCGCGCAAGAACGAAACCGAGCAGAAGGGCGGCGCGACGCGGGTTGCCTCGCAGGACACTTGCGATCGCCAGATGCTGGATGATGCAGGCAATGAGGAACGCATCGCCCATCCCCAGGCTCAGCTCTAACGCTTCTTGCGCCTTCGCAATGCCGTCATCGATGTCCCCACGCAACACGAGATAACCGGCAAGGTTCGCCAAAAAACCGGCGGACTGCGTTGTTATTAACGCGGGATGGGCCGTTAGGTTACCGAGTGCCTTCCGGACGTGCTCTATCGCAAGGTCGACATCGCCCCCGAGAAACAGGACTTCGCTCAACGTGGAAAGCGCGCCGCTGAGAATCTGGTCTGGCGCCTGCGCGCAGATCGCCACACTTCCTTCCAGCACTTCGCGCGCCTTCTCAAGATCGCTTAACATGAGGATTCGCGCGTACAGATGCAAAACCCAGGCACGGTCCCTAGCGCTTGCGTTTCGTGAAACGACGACCGCCTCGCCCGCGGCTATTTGCGCTCTTTGAAAATCGCCGGCCGATGCGAGCGCAAATCCGAGCCAGCCCAGTGCGTCCATTAGGAATTTCGCGCTGTCGGCGCCTCGGTAGAATGAAACGGCATATTCTAGATTCGCTATCTGATTTTTTATCTCGGGACTCAACTGCGTAAAGAGACAGATTTTGATTGTCAGACGCGAGAAGAGCTCGGGGGACGTCGCTCGATCCAATATTCCAAGCGCGGCCTCGAACCAATGTCGCGACCGCATATAGGAATCGTGGAAAAAGAACCAGTCGAGCGCCATCGCCAGGTCGGCACCTAGGTCGGGCGCGCCCCGTTCCGCCAATGCCCACGACAGCGCCGACTCGAGATTTCGCGCGTCGAGCTTCAGCCGGCGGAAGTACTCGAGGCTCTCCGGGCCCTCGCTCATCGCTTTGGCTTCTCTTGCGACTGCCAAATAGTGCTCCGCATGCCTTCGCGAGAGCTCGTTTTGCTCGGCCGCATCGCGGACTAAGTCTTGAGCGTATTCTCTAATGACATCCAATAGTTCATATCGACCTTGGACCCTGTCTACAACTCGAATAAGTGACTTGTCAACAAGCCCCCAAAATAGGCTCAGCACTTCCGGTTCGTGGGTGGAATCGCCGCAGACAGCACTAATTGCTGCAAGCGAAAAGCTGCCGGCGAAGACGGAGCAGCGCCGGAACAGGGCGCGTTCTTCTTCAGACAACCGCTCGTTGCTCCAGTCGATCATCCCGCGCAGCGATTGGTGATGGGGTAACGCATCGCGTTCGCCGATCGCGAGCAATCGGAAACGATGCTTCAACTGCTTTGCCAGTTCGCCCACGCTAAGCACTTGCAGCGTCGGGACGGCGAGTTCGATAGCGAGCGGCAAGCCATCGAGTTTGCGGACAATTTCCGCTACGGCGGCAATACCGTCCTCGTCGATTTCGCGCCGGTCTGCGCTGAGATGCGACGCGCGATCCAGGAACAGTTGAACGGCCGAATACGCGCTGGCTTCGGCCGAAGTTCGTGGGGCTACGAGCGGGTACGGGAGCGCCGACAGGTTGAAGGTAAGCTCGCCGGCAATCCGCAGGCGTTCGCGACTCGTCACGAGCAGCCGGATTCGGGGGCAGGCCGTGACGATAGAAACGGCCACGTGCGCGACGCTCTCGAGAAGGTGTTCGCAGTTGTCCAACACGATAAGCGCGCTTCGGTTTTTAAGTGTGCGCTGCAAGAGTTCGTTGAGCGAACGATCGGCCCGTTCGCGTGCTCCGACGGCGTTGACGATCGCGAGGGCGACGAGTTGCGGGTCGGTAATGCCGGCGAACGGCACGACGTAAGCGCCCTCCGCGAAGTTGTCAATGACTCGTCGGGCCGTTTCGAGGGCGAGACGGCTCTTCCCGACGCCACCAGGCCCCGTGATCGTGATCAGGCGCTGTTCGTTCCCAAGGACGAGGCCACAAAGAGTTACGATTTCGTCCGCGCGGCCAACGAAACTGGTGATCGGTTCGGGAAGCTCGTCGTGAATATCGCGACCGAGCCGTGCGCGGCCGGAGTTCGCCGCGGCCTCGAGTTCGGCGCTTTCCGCTTGGGAAAGATCCAAGGCCTGCACGAGAAGAGCGATGGTTTCGCGGCGGGGAGCACGACGAAGGCCACGCTCCAGCAAGCCGATAGCCGTTGCACTAAGAAGCGCGCGCTCGGCCAAATACTCCTGCGAGAATCCGGCCGCCCGACGATGGCGCCTCAATAGCTCTCCGAACTCGCTCGTCATATTGATATAGCCCTCGCCCCCGTGCCGGACGGACCGATTTCGCGACCACTCTAGCGGCTCCCGCCGGTTGCTTTCCTACTCCAAAAGTGCGTGCTTTTGTTACGATTGAGCGTGGAGGGGCAGCCGTGGCCGCGCTACGCTGTGCGCATGCCTTCCAACTCAGTGACCGACCGCGTTCTGGAATACGTCGAACGACATTATGCGGCTCCGATAAGCCTCCGCGATGTCGCTTCCGCTATCGGATACTCTCCGAGTCACTTGACAACTGCGTTTCGTCTGGCCACCGGCAGCCCGGTGACGGCATGGATCATCAAACGCCGGATTGACGCGGCATGCGAACTACTTGGCGAAGGCACCGTGACGGTCGCTGGCGCTTCCGAGGCCGTTGGATTCACCGACCTCTGCTACTTTACGCGCCAGTTCGTTCGATACGTCGGCGTGACGCCTGGACGCTTTAGAAAGGAAACTTCTCGTGAAAAAATCATTGTCTCGTAACTTGGGCATTGCCGCAATCCTCTTGTTAGGCATAACCGCGCCGGCGGGCGCGGCACCAGTGAAGAACATCGTGCTCGTGCACGGCGCCTGGGTGGATGCTTCAGGGTGGAAGCCCGTCTACCAAATACTCGTCAAGGACGGCTACCACGTGACCATGGTGCAGGAACCGCTCACGTCGCTTCAAGACGACGTCGCCGCGACGAAGCGAATCCTCGACCAACAGAGTGGCCCCACGATCCTCGTCGGTCACAGCTACGGCGGCTCCGTTATCACCGAGGCCGGCGTCGATCCGAAGGTCGTCGGCCTCGTGTACGTTGCCGCAACTGCAGCCGATGTCGGAGAGGACGAAGGCGAGCTTGCAAATCGCATGCCCAGCTTTACGGCAAAGCAAAACGGAGCGATTGTGGCGACGCCGGACGGCTTCACCTACTTGAACCGCGCAGACTTTCCCGCGGACTTCGCCCCCGATCTGCCGCACGAGCAAGCCGTATTCGAGGCACAGTCCCAGATCCTGACGGCAGGTAAGGTCTTCAACACGCCGCTGACCGCGGCCGCCTGGAGAACGAAGCCGAGTTGGGCGATTGTCGCCGGCGCGGACAAGATCATCAATCCCAATCTCGAGAGATGGTACTACGCGCGCGCCCACAGCCACACGATCGTCGCGCCCGGCGCGAGTCATTCCGTCTACGAATCGCGCCCGCAGACCGTGGCGGCCGTCATCGAAGAGGCCGCGCAGCACGCGCAGCCCTGACTCTCGCTCGCGAACCTCGACTCGTTCATCTCTGTAAAGAAGGAATAAAATGATTCAACAAACTCGCGCTGGAGTATTCCCGACAAGCTATAGCTCAAAGGTTTCAGTTCCGCTGCCCTCCGACGAGGAAGTTAGGAAGATCATCGGTGACACGTACGACTCGAGCAGCACGCTCAATGTCATCAAGATGTTCGCCGGAGCCGATGACCTATACGCGGCCACCATCGGTTTAGTGAACGCCGTCTTTCGCGCCAAAGGCATCGATCCAAAGGCCAGAGAGATGATCATCTTACGGTCGGCAACGATTCTGAACGTCCCGTACGAGGCACAAGCCAATACGAAGATGGCTGCCAACGCCGGTCTCTCGAGCGCAGAAATTGAAGCCGCCGCCCAAGAGGGTCCCGTAAACGGGATTAATCCGGACTATGTGCTCCTGTGTAAGGCAACCGACGAACTCTCGACCACGGCCACTTTGACCGATGAGACCCTGACCGAGATGCTGGATAGATACGACGAGGTGATCTGCCGGAAGCTCGTGCTCATGATCGCTTGGTTCAATCTTCTTAGCCGTTTCCTGAATGGTTGTAGAGTGCCGTTGGAAACGATCGACAAAATCGGAAACCGGACGGCCCCCATCTGAACTGTTTCAAAAACTGCTTTAACCGCCGCATTCGAAAAGAGTGGAGTAAAACATGGCCATATACACACGCCAGACCATTCCGGAGCAAGTTCGCTCGGGAATCATGGATCCCGAGATTAAGGCTTGGTTGAAGACCGGACCTGTGCTCGGAGCACACGAGCCGATTCACGTGCAGCGTGCGGCGCACGATGCGTTCATCGATGCCGACAAACCGCCGATCGGCAGGGTGGAATTTCTCGGCCTCGACGGCCCACACGGCACGATCCCCGTCCGCTGTTATCATCCTTCAAAACCCGGCGCGGCCGAAGGCGGTGCGCTCGTCTACCTGCACGGCGGGGGTTATATCGTAGGGTCGCTCGATCAATTCGATACGGCAATGCGCCTCTTTGCCGAGAACAGCGGTGCACAAGTCTATGCCGTCGACTATAAACTCGCTCCGGAATATCAATTCCCGGTGCAGATCGCAGAAGCCGAGTTCGTCGTTCGCTGGCTCATCGATCACGCGGAAGGCCGCGGTGTTGACGCAGCTCGCGTTGCCATCGGCGGCGACTCGGCCGGCGGCAACATGACGTGCGTCGTCGCTCTAAAGCTGCGCGATGAACGCGGTCCGAAACTTGCCTTGCAGATGCCGATCTATCCTGAGGCGGGCTTGCCCTTTGCAACCAAGGCCGGTGTTGAGAATCGCAGCGGAGCGTACGTCGACACCGCGGGCGTGCTGCTCTTCGCCTGGTCGTATATTCCCCAAGGGGCGGACTACTCACAGCCCTACATCACGCCACTCAATGCGCCCAGCCATGCCGACCTTCCAAAGGCGCTTCTCGTCACCTGCGGCTTCGATATGTTACGTGATGTAGCGCACGCCTATGCGCGTAAACTTGCCGCCGCCGGTAACGACTTAACGTACGTTCACTATGACGATCTGCCGCACGCTTTCATTCAAATGACTCGCCACTCGAATCGCTGCTTTGAAGCTACGCTCGAGCTCGCGCAATTGCTGGGCGCATCGCTCGAGCGCAAAGCGGTAGCGCAAGTACTGGCCTAGCAGGTCGGACGAGACGCTTGGTAACCGAGGGCGCCGCTAATGTTAAACTCCGTTTTAACTGCACTACTCCCGGTGGTAATCACCTTTCTGCTTGGCTTCGTGGCATCATGGCGACGCGATTTCGGGTCGAAAGATGCCACGACGCTGAATCGGATGGTGCTGCTTTACGCCGTGCCGTTGGTGCTCTTTGCCGGAACGGTTACGGCATCGCGCGCGGCGCTGATTGGGGATATCCCACTGGTCATCGCGTTATGCGTCGGCATCGTCGGCTTGTACGGCGCAGTGTTTGCGTTGTGCCGTATCGCTTTCCAATTGCCAGTGGGCGTCAGCGCGCTGGCTGCGCTGACGGCTTCAGCGCCGGCGGTTCCCTTTATAGGTCCCGCCGTTCTCGGCAACCTATTCGGTGGGGTCAGCGCCATCCCGATCGCGATCGCCAGCCTCATCATCAACCTCACGGTAGTACCAATCACCATTCTCTTGCTCGCGTTGGGTACGGCACAGGGAGATTCAGTCACGTCAAAACTCGCCGAAACACTCAAAGAACCGATCGTTTGGGCACCGGTTCTCGCTTTTGTGATCGTGCTGAGCGGCTTTCGCTTTCCTGCGCTCATCGTCCACTCGCTCTTCTTGCTGGGAAATGCATCGGGGGGTGTCGCGCTCTTCGCCGCCGGAATCGTTCTTGCGTCGGGCAAAATCGCAATCAACCGGCTCGTCCTGCTCCTCGTATTGCTAAAAAATATTATGCAACCCGCAGTGGTCCTTGGCGGTTTGCGATGGCTCGGCTATGGCAATCCGACTGTCAGCGAGGCAGTTCTGACCACGGCCATTCCAACCATGCCCATTGTGATCATGCTCGCTCTGCAGTACCGCATCGTGCAGAAAGAGGCCGCTTCCGCTGTATTCCTCAGCGTGATCGGCTCGGTCATCACGATGGGCGCCTTCATCGCCTTAACGCGATAGACAACGATACTCACGAACCAAAAGAGGATTAAAATCATGACTCAGGTTGAAGCCCTCGCCAAATATGCCGTCGGTGCCTCCTTCGCCGATCTTTCGGCGCAATCGCGCAAGCAGCTGCCGATCCACATCTTGGACTCGCTGGGGTGTTGTATTGCGGCCCTAGGCGCCGGTCCCGTTGACGCCTGTCGCGATCAGGTCGGCGAGTTCGGGGGTATCGGCCCGTGTGCGCTGATTGGCGGCGGAAAGGCAAATCCGGTTTACGCAGCATTCTGGCACACTGCTCTCGTGCGCTACGTCGATTTCATGGACAACTTCCTTGCGCCAACGGAAACGTGCCACACGGCGGATAATTTCGGCGTGGCGCTTACGATCGCCGACTACGTAGGGGCCAGCGGGCGCGACCTCATGCTCGCGGTGGCACTGGCCTACACAGTCCAGTCGCGGTTCGTCGATCACGCCAACTTCATGAGTAGCGGCTTCGACCATACGGCACAACTGGCATTCTCGCACAACGCTGCTGCCGGTCGGCTCCTGGGACTCAGCGAGGACCAGATCGCAAATGCCATCGCGATGGCCGCGGCGAGCGACGCCTCCTTCGCCGTCATTCGGGCGAAGCCACTATCGCAGTGGAAGGGCCTCGCTTCGGCGCAGTCGGCGCTCGGCGCCATGAACACGCTCTTCCTTGCGCGCCGCGGTGTTGAGGGACCGCTCCAAGTGATCGAGGGGCCGATGGGCATCGACCACCTCCTACGAATGCAAATCAATATCGACTGGGACAAGGTGGGATATGACGGCGTCGTGGAGAGCAGCATCAAGAAGTACAACTCTATGATACATACGCAGTCCGCCGTCCATTGTATGGTCGAACTTGGCAGCCAGAACAAAATAGACCCGGGCAAGGTGATCTCCGTTGAGGCAGAGGTGATTCAACTCGCGTACGACTTTGCCGGGGGTGGCCTGTATGGAATTGACAAAGTCATCCGCACGAAGGAACAAGCGGATCACAGCCTCCCGTACCTGCTTGCGGTGGCCCTCCTCGACGGCGATGTGATGCCGGCGCAGTTTGCGCCTGACCGCATCATCAAATCCGATGTTCAGGCGCTGCTGAAAAAGGTGTCGGTCCGGCCAAACCGTGAGTTCACCGAGGTGTATCCGGCGAAAATGCCCGCCAAAATTACGGTCCGGCTGCAAGAAGGACAGGTGATCGAGCACGAGGTTCAAGACTACCCGGGCCTCGCTTCCGATCCGTTCACGTGGGAAGAGTCCGTGGCGAAGTTCGACCGGCTCGTCGCCAACCGCGTCGACGATGTGTTGGCTGGGGAGATTAAGGATGCGGTGCTCTCGCTGGAAAACATTCAGGCTCGAGATCTGACGAAGCTGCTCGGAAATGTCAAAGTTGGGCAGCTGGTGTCCGTGTGACCAGGAACCCCCGAGCGTAGGTTCGACTCCCGGCCATCCCAAGAAAACCGGCCCTTCAAACCTATCCGCGCCAATGCTTTCAGAGATTCTTCACCCCCCGGCACTACTAATATGCGACGCGCACGCTGATCGAGCGATGGAACGGCGCGCAATGGAGCATCGTCGCCAGTCCGAACGTCGGAACAGCCGGGAACGTGCTGGCGGGCATCGCTTATGGCCCAAGTTCGGACGTATGGGCTGTCGGGTCGTACGTCAACACGACGTCGTTCCTCAATCGAACGTTGACCGAACGATGGAACGGCTCGACGTGGGTCACGGTCAAGAGTCCGAATCCCGGCAGCAACATCGACCAGCTCAATGGGGTCACGTGGAATGCCGCCGGCTTTTGGGTCGTTGGTGCGCAGGCAAACTCCCAAGGCGCCGGAACGCTAGTGGAGTTTCACTGCTGACTTTCTGGAGCTCCATTATGATCGATACACTATTACGTGGTCGCACCAGAAATGATCCGGGTTGGCTTGCCGACGATGGAACGGTAGGCGCCCCCGCGAATGTCGAGAAATAACCTGCGATTCGTGTCTACTCGTAAAGGAGCAACGTAATGAATACCACTGGTTTAGCGAAGTACGCCGGTGCACTGGTTGCACTCGCGATATTCTCGGCGTGCGGCGGCGCCCTTCGACAAGCTCAGGATGACATGGCTGTCGCGCCGTCAACCGCTACGCTCAACACAACCTACGTAGGTAGGACGCTGTTCGTGAACGGGAGGCCGGTAACCGCGGCGCGCCTAAGTCCCCTGCCCACTTACGCCACGATTCTTCCTGACCGGCATAAGAAGTCGAAGACTTTCGAGTACATTATCAACTACTACGGTACCTACGCCAGCATCTTCGACTATCCGAAGAGCGATCAGCAGATCGGTTCGATCGCCGGCGACGGTGGCCAAGGGTGCACGAACGTCCTCTACGGCTATGGAAAGAAGATCTTCTGGAACGTCGGGGGCTCTGACCAGATCACAGAGTACAGGGTTCCGAAGACGCCAATCAAGACGCTCTCTGTTGCCTACTCTTTTCCATCCAGCTGCGCCATGGATACCAGCGGCGACCTTGCAGTCGGGATCTTGGAAGCGTCGGGAGCGGGTGGCGGCGACGTCGTCATCTTCAAGAACGCGAGCGGCTCGGGTACCGCTTACACCACACCGTTAGATGAGGAGTTCTTCGACGGCTACGACAGCCAGGGTAATCTCTTCGCAGACGGGTTTACCGGCGACCGCTCGGGCTTCGCGCTCGTCGAGCTTCCGAAGGGTAGCACCAAATTCGAAACAATCACAACGAGCAACACGGTGGGGTTCCCTGGCTCCGTGCAGTGGGACGGTACCTACCTCACCGTCTTCGATCAGTATGCGAGCGCCACGTATCAGTACACGGTTAGTGGAACGACGGCGACGTTGAAGAACACCGTACAGTACACCGGGGCCAGCGACTGCGCCCAGACCTGGATCGTTGCGGGCCTTATCTATTGCGGAGATGCGGGTAGCTACGACGCCGAGGTTTTCAAGTACCCGGCCGGTGGTTCACCGATTGCAACGTTTACGGGCAACTTCGATCTACCGCTCGGCGCGGTGGCAGCAGAGAAATAACCTGCGTTCTAGCGAGGCTAACCCTGCCTCGAACCTTGTTCGTCCGTGCAACCTCCAAAGTAAGCGAGCACCAGCCGGGCCCCCAGGAGGGGAATGCAACCATGGGCTCGCATTGTCCAGCGGTGACCCGCCGTGCGCGGGCCCGCTTCACAAGAACTCGCTACGGAAGGAGTTCCAAACGTGCGTTTAAGCCTTCTCGGTGCTAGCGCCGCGCTCGGCGCAAGCCTAGTACTCTCAGCGTGCTCCGGCAGTACCAGCTCGCCGTCGTCCGTGCCGTCGTCGGCCGGACAATTCCAGATGACGAGTCGTGGCCACAAATTGGTGACTAGCCTAATGCCGGGGGTCAAGCCCCTCACGGGCCCGTCATGTGACTACAGCGTGTACAGCTTCTGCTTCTACGTCACCCGGAACAACGACGGACCCTACGTCTCAACTTCAGACGACACCGCGCCACTCTACAACGTGGGGTACATCACCAAAAACAAGACCGGCAAGGTCGACAAAAAGTTCAAAGACTACTTCTATCCGGATCCCGGTGACCCGACCTCCCAGTACATCCTCTATAAAGCCAAAGTCAAGAAGGCGGGCCCGGTAAAATACACCGATGTCTACTGCATTGGGTTCTCGCCAAGCGATTGCGCGAACGGCAGCGGCAGCATCTTATACCTCGGGATCGCCCTTACGCCATAGCTGCTCGCCAGCCCAAACAACGAACCTCAGAAAAAGGGGGTCCGGCATCCGCCGGACTCCCTTTCGCTTCTTCCGGGTCCACACAAAAGTGAGCGACACGAAAAAGACGGTGACGACGTCGTTACCGCAGCGGCGCCCGCGGCGGGGATAGCGAAGGGAACGTGCATATGTGGCAACGCTGGAAAAATCGAGCCCACAACGGCCTAGTCAGCACGCTAACCATTTTCGTCACTGCGGCAATATCGTCAGGGTGCGGCGGATCGCGGCCGGTGAGCGGCGCTTCCGTGGGACCGTCGAGCGCAATCCTGCGCAAAGACCAGAGTCTTCTCTACGTCAGTGATCCGAAAGCTGGCGATGTTTATATGATTGCTCTGCCGTCGGGAAGATTGGTGGGGAAGTTAGCGGGGTTCTCTCATCCAAACGGCGACTGCGTCGACCAGCATGAAAACGTCTTCGTCGACGATTCCGAGGCGGGCCAGGTTCGCGGATACGCGCATGGTGCCAGAAGCGCCTTCAGAGTTCTCAACGATGCTTCATGGTATCCCAACGCATGTTCGGTGGACCCGACGACGGGGAACCTCGCGGTCTGCAACGTCCGGACCACTCAGGCCGAAGGCAGCATTGCCGTTTACCTTAACGCCAAAGGCGCAGCGCAATATTACAAATATTCCGGCGCGGCTAACTTCTGGTATTGCGCGTACGACAGCGATGGGAACCTTTTTGCCAACGCCATTAGTTATGATGAGGGGTCTGGCAGCAACATCTTCCTTGAGCTACCGAAAGGCCACGCCAAGCTGCGCCCTCTTTCCTTGAGGCCCGCCGTCACCGACGAGGCCAGCTCTCCCCTCTTTTGGGACGGCAAGCACCTTGCAATCGCGAGCACGAGCTCCGGCGCGATTTACCAATATAAAATCAGCGGCAACACCGGCACTAGGGTCGCCGTCGTAAGACTTGACGACAGCAACGCAGCGTTGGGCCCGTTCTGGATTACATCGAACGGAAACGCCCAAACGCTTTACGCCCCGATCGCCGGAGACCGAATCGAAAGCGTCGGCGTCTACCGCTATCCGGCTGGAGGCAAGCGCCTTCAGAACCTCTACGACGCCCCACTTCCATTTGCCGCCGCGGTCAGCATGCCAAAATAGCGCGCTGCTTCACGCTACGCGCTGCGCCGGGCCGCGGCAAACCCCTTGCGAGAAACAACCTAAGATCGTATCTACTCAGAAAGGTAGCGGAATGAATACAACTGGCTTCGTGAAGTACGCCGGTGCTATGGTTGCACTCGCGATACTATCGGCGTGTGGCGGCGCCCTTCGACAAGCTCAGGATGACATGGCTGTCGCGCCGTCGACCGCTGCGCTCAATGTGACGCACGTCGGTAAGATGCTCTCGGTAAATGGAAGGCCGGTAACGGCGGCGCGCCTAAGTCCGCTGCCCTCATACGCCACCATTCTTCCTGACCGGCACGCGAAGTCGAAGACCTTTGAGTACGTTTTCAACGACTACGGTACTTACGCCAGCATTTTCGACTATCCGACGAGCGATCGGCAGATCGGTAAGATCGACGGCCTCGGCGGCCAAGGGTGTACGAACGTCCTCTACGGCTACGGGAAGAAGACGTTCTGGAACGTCGGAGGCCAGAACCAGATCGAGGAGTTCGAGGTCCCCCAGAAGTTGATCAAGACGCTGTCGGTCGCGTTCTTTTTTCCGTCCAGCTGCGCCATGGATGCCAGCGGCGACCTTGCAGTCGGGATCTTGTACGCGTCGGGAGCGGGTGGCGGCGACGTCGTCATCTTCAAGAACGCGAGCGGCTCGGGTACCGCTTACACCACGCCGTTGGACGAAGAGTTCTTCGATGGCTACGACAACCAGGGTAATCTCTTTGCCGACGGCTTCACCGGCAACCGGTCCGGTTTCGCGCTCGTCGAGCTCCCGAAGGGTAGCACTAAATTCGAAACCATCAAGACGAGCAATACAGTGCAGTTCCCCGGCTCCGTGCAGTGGGACGGCACCTACCTCACCGTCTTCGATCAGAATACGAACGCGATGTATCAATACACCGTGAGGGGAACGACCGCGACGTTGAAGGGCACTGTGTCGTTCTCGGGTTCCGGCGATTGCGCGCAGACCTGGATCGTTCAGGGCCTTGTCTATTGCGGAGATGCGGGCAACGGCGACGGTGAGGTTTTTAACTACCCGGCCGGCGGCTCACCGATCGCAACGTTTACGGGCAACTTCGACGTTCCGCTAGGCGTGGTGGCAGCTAAGAAATAATTTGCGCTTCTCGTTTACTTAAAAAGGCGCCCTCGGGTCAGGTTTGTACTCGGAAGGGACCTTCGACCGCGAGCGAAAGTCTTGGCGCAACCACTTCATGAAGAAAGGGAACCTGAATGTCCAAGGCTCTTCAGAATGAAATGATGTCGATGATTCGTGAAGGAAAAAGCGAATCCGAAATACGCGCGGCGATAGAACCGCGATTGGCCCCGGGCTGCAAGCTAACGACTTATACCGATACCTGTGTCACCAACTCAGGTACGAGCGGTTATAAGCAATGTGGTTATATATCGGGCTGCGATGACCCAAGCAATAACACTGATGCCGAGTGCGGCGAGTGCCAGGGGTCTTGACCTGGCGCGCGGCACACCCACCAAGACGATCAAGGGTTCCCAGGAACCGTCCGCCGCGACGTTAAGTCTCTAGCCGGGTACGGGGAACATTTGCAATGAACGGAGGCTCGGCATGGTCAAGGACTTAGCATTCGTCGCCTACTCGGTGCGTGACATCCCTCGGGCCGTCGCATTCTATCGCGACGTCGTCGGGTTGCAACCCGGAAAGGCGTTCGGCGATCATTGGGCCGAGTTCGATCTCGGAACGACGGCCTTCGGAGTCGGAAACGGCGAGTCGCTCGGCTTCATCCCCGGCCGATCGAATGGCGCCATGTTCGAAGTGGACGACATCGACTCGGCACGAGAACGACTGATTGCCGGCGGTGCGGGTAAGGTCAGCGAGATCAACGAGTTTCCGAGTAGTTGTCGTTCGTGTTTTGCAAGCGATCCCGAGGGGAATCGCTTCGGCCTACACTGCCGGCTCTGAGCCGCGCAGCGCAGCGGCTCGGAGGTAGCGCCTAGGACGGCTTGCCTATTGGCGCAGAGTTTAGCGGTAGGTAAGAACGACCAATAAAAGCTGACGGAAGCATGTACATGCAAGCGACTTGGAAACCGCACACAAAACACGGAGACCTCACGGGGTGCCATCGCGCGCTTCGATCAAGTTACGGGCGTCACGGCCGCCGAACGTGAGCTCGCGTTCGCAAATATTAAAAAGGCCGCCAAACACTATAAGGTCGACGTGACGGAGTCGAAGACGGAGGACCTGGGAACGCGGCCACGCACCGGGAGGACGGCTTAATTTAGTTCCAAACCTCGCGGCAGGCTTTGATGCCGGCCGCGATGCCGGCGGCGATCACCGGCGAGTTGTTGGGGGTTTGCGTCCCCGCTTCGTCCCCGCTGTCGTCCCACGCGTACCACCCGACGTAGTTTGCGCCGAAGTCGCAGAAAGCTTTTGCTTGCTCGAGCATTTCCTCGCGAGTGAGCCCCGGCTGGTAGTGGTGCTTGTCGTAGGGTCCCGACCACGCTTGACCGATTCCGTAAAGGGGCGTCTTGGCGATGTCCCAGCCCTTCTTTTCGAGGCTATCCGCCATGGCCGGCAGTAGCGCTTTCATCGTCCAGTCCAACTGCTTGCCCAAGGACGGACGGTGGCGCCCAAACGGCGAGTAGTTGTACCACCCGACGATGTCGCAACCGCCGTTGGAGTAGTTGGCGGCAGTCCCGGGATCCCAATTGACCTTTCCGGGTTTGCCGAGTCCCGCACCGAAGCCACAGATGGCGGGCCTGCCGGGCGTCTTTGCCACGATCAGCGTGTGAATCTTCGCAAGCAGTTCGCGCGCGCTGCCTGGATCCCAGCCGGGCCAATCGTCGAGCACCCAATGCGCGACGACGTATTTGCGATCGGCGTCGCGCTCGAGCAGCGTCGTAACATCGCGCAAGACGACCGCTTCGTTCTTGATATGGGGGTCTTCGTCGGTGCGGCAGTAGTAGTTCTGCGAATAGCTGCTGGGAGGCGGCTTGATCGTATGCGTTCGATGACACTCCCAATAAAACAGGATTCCGGAAATGCCCGCGTCCACGACGCCGATCGAGTGCGCCTTCAGCGATCGTTCGAGCGCACTCTTCGGCGCCGGCGATCCGTCGTAGAGTATCGTCGTACTGATGCCTTCGCTCGCAGCCTTCGCCGCTCGCTTCGGCGTATCGACGCTAAAGCCGATAGTTGAGTGGCTTTGGAGACCGGGCACTTGCGCGGAGTCGATGGATCCCGGCGGTACGGCAGGCGGTTGCGCCACCATACAGCCGGCCATCGTGAGTATCGCGATAAGCGCCGCGAAACGGCCGCGTATCGTCACTTCTTACATTTTGTGAATAAACGTGGTCGTGTCTGGACCGATGCCGCTCACCTCGATGATTGCATCCGTCTTGGCCATCGCGTAATGGTGAAGGCCGGCCGGTACCGAAACGACGTTGCCCGGACCCAGCGTCAGCATCTTGGCAGCGTTCATCGCATCACCGATCCCGAACATCATGACGCCGCTGATGACGGTAACGGTCTCGCGCATGGCGTGAAAGTGCGCGGGCACGCGCACGCCGGCCGGAACTTTCAAAAGGTACGCGTAATATCCGCCGGCCCCACTCGGATTGCCGACGATCGGCGCCATCTGCGTCCCCTTCAACGGACTCGCTTGCCACGTGGCTGCCTGGGAGTTAACGACGATCGGATTGCTGGCGGCCGGCGCCGTCGCGCAGACGGCGGCAAACACCGCGGCCGTCATGAGACATCTCGAAAGCATGCTGGATACCTCCTGGCTCGTCTTTTCGGCAACCGGGCCCCCATCTACTTGGCGTGCGGCGCCATAATCGCGGCCAGCATGTCCGGTGTGCCCTCGATGCGCTCGAGATGCGGGTAGCGGATGCCGTCGTGGTACTCGAGCGACAAGGTCTGGAACCAGCCCGTTTGGGAAGTAATCAGCGAAATCGGCGCGCTGGAGTGCTGCGCCTTTTTAACGGCGTACTCGAAGACGTCGGCGGAAAACTCTTGATTGTCGACCGCAAGAACGTGCATTCCGGGCGCAAGCCCGGCACGCCACGCCGGCGAGCCGTCGCGCACGTCGCGCACGATACCCCTGGCGCTCAGGTCGGCACCGTAAGAATACCATCCCGTGATCCCGTGGTCGTCGGCTTGGCTTGCCGTGATGAAGTCGTTGGGTTTGTCGGTATAGACGAACTTCCACCCGGCGCGCGCGAGCTCGTCAGCCGGAGGATGAACGCTCGCGCGATAGACGTACTTGTCGAAGAACGCGTGCCAGTCGTACGGCTCGACCTGATTGAGCAATGTCTCGACCTCCTCGCGCGTATAGGTTTTCACGATCGGTCCCGTCAACGCCGGCTCCGTGAAACGATGCAAAAAAGTATCCAGCGAGCGCGCGCCGTGGGAACGCTCGCGAACGATCGTATCGACGTCTAACCAAACCAGCTCGCCCTCAGTATAAAAATCTCCCGCGTTGCGCCGGATCGCGCCGTAGTCGCCGCGCGCTTCATAGTAATAGGGTGCGCCGGTGGTGAGATCGATGAGAGGAGTCGTCGCTCGGCCGGTCTCGGTATCCATTTGGGAATAGACGGTCGCAAGATACTCGGGATACTGCTTGGGTTCTCGAATGCCGGCGCGAAACGAAAGCAGGTCGCCCAAATATTGATTCATGCCTTCGTAGACCCAGAGCAGATCTGTGAGCTGAGGCACCTGAAAGTTCGGCGTCGTCAGATCCGCCGGGCGGCGGTATTTGCCGTTCCACGAGTGCGAAAACTCGTGGGTTATGAGATCGCCGCTCGCGAGCGACTCATCTGGGTCGGTTAAGAAACCCTCGGGCGCACGATCGTCGCTCGATTGATGGTGCTCGATGCCTTCGAAGCCGACCGCGTCGCTGAGCGTCAGTAACGCGTGATAATCGGCGAAATGGCGCGAGCCGTATAAGGCGAAGGCCTCATCGGGCACGCGCTGGTATGCGCGCAGCAGACTTGCTGGAATATCGAGGTCCTGTGGACGATCGGCGAATGCGTCGAGTTGGACAAATGCGGAGCCCTCTTGCCACAGATTCCACTTCCGTACGTAGCTGCCCAGATCCAGAGGCGAGTCGACTAACATATTAAGCGGCGTCACCGCGAAGTCGACGCGGTTGCCGCTTTGTGCCGCGCCGCGTAGCGCCGTCGCGAAGTCCCAACCGGGCGGTAGCACGATGCTGGGTTTGACGAAATATCTATGCGAGTCGATGCCGTCTTGGTAGAGTAGCGCTCGATTCCAATTCACGATTGCGAGCGAGTGCGACGACATCACGTCGCCCGGCGCGTTCATCAGCACGTCGAAGTCTGCATCGATCGCTTGCGTGCCGCCCGGCACGTTGACGTGAAAGGCATACAGGTCGTTTGGGTCGCGGCGCCAGTCCAGTGGAGCGCCATCGGCCGAGATGCGCAGCGCAGCAAGATCGTTGAGCGGGCCGGTCGGGCCGTGCTCGCCGGGGATCCACTTGGGATAGACGATTGTAAAGTCTCCGGCGGTCGCCGGAATTCGTTCGCGGACCTCCATGATGCCGTCGGCCGCACGCGAGGCGTCGAGAACGAGTGTTGCGGGCTCTTGCTGGGTGGCGAGCGAGGGCTTCGCGACGAATCCGGCGGCAGACGCGACCGCGGGTGCGAGGACTGCTGCAAGAAGAATCAAGGGGAGGGCTGGTCGTGGCATCCCCACGGCTTCGCATCGCCAAGTATCGGCCCTCCCTGGGGCCGCAGGCAGGTCCGCCGCTGGAGAACCACCAAGAGCCTATCGCTCTTTCTTCCTTTCTTATCGAACGGAGGTCGCTCTCCACGTGAAGATCGTGGTGACGATTAAACTCGTCCCGAATCCGAACGCTGAAAAGCGAATCGACCCCCAAACTAAGCGACTCGTACGGACCGGTGTCGAAACCGTGCTCAATCCCTACGACGAGTATGCGCTCGAGGCTGCATTGCAGCTTAAGGAACGTGCCGGCGGCGACACCACCGTCACGATCTTCTCGATGGCGCCCGATTCGTTGAAGGAAGGGTTGCGCAGAGCGCTGGCAATGGGTGCCGACGACGCAGTTGTGCTCAGCGACGAAGCGCTCGAAGGGAGCGACGTCTCCGCGACGGCATTCGC
>Ga0070762_10000392_pt1 | contig 18036 bp, 12 predicted proteins | sample HubBroMetageREF2_FD_66726 | JGI IMG/M metagenome (GOLD analysis project Ga0070762, IMG submission 66726) | Reference soil microbial communities from the Hubbard Brook experimental Forest, New Hampshire, USA - Hubbard Brook CCASE Soil... | ecosystem: Environmental > Terrestrial > Soil >...
GTACCCGCCCGGGCTGAGGTCCCCGAGATGCCACACGACGATCTCCACGACGCGCTCACAGGGCTCCCCAACCGCCCGTTGATGCTCGACCGGGCCGAGTGCATGCTCGCGCGCGCCGGGCGCCAATCGGGCCTGCTGGTGGGTGCGCTGTTCATCGACATCGACTGGTTCAAAGACGTCAACGAGAAGCTCGGCGAGGCCGCCGGCGACCAGCTTTTGAAGAACGTGGCGGAACGCCTCGATGGCGTGGTCCGCGCGGGCGACACAGTCGGTCGACTTGGCGACGACGAGTTCGTGATCCTGGTTGAGTCCGCGGCCCGCGGGGCGCGTCTGGACGCGCTGGCGCGGCGTGTCATCGAGGCGCTGCACAAGCCCTTCGAGCTCGAGGACTTTGGGCCCAACTTCTTCATGACGGCAAGCATCGGCCTCGCCTTCGGCCGGTATGCGACGCCAGACGATCTGCTGCGTGACGCACAACTGGCCCTGCACGCGGCCAAGGCCGCCGGCAAGGATCGCTACACGCTGTTCAACGCAAACATGCGCTCGGTGATCGAGGGTCGCGGGGTACTCGAGGTCGAGCTGAACGCAGCACTTGCGGACAGGCAGTTCTCATTGCTGTACCAGCCGATCTACGATCTCGGCACCGGCAAGGTGTCCGGTCTTGAGGCTCGCATCCGTTGGGAGCATCCCAAGAGGGGCGATGTGCCTGCCGCGGACTTCATCCCGCTGGCTGAGGAAACAGGGTTGATCGTGCCGATCGGACGCTGGGTGCTCGAAGAGGCTTGCAGCCGTGCCGCGGCATGGAATGTGGCGGGACACCGCGTCGGGATCTCGGTCAAGGTCTCAGCCAGCCAGCTGAACCGAGAAGGCTTCCCCACCGACGTCCTGCGCGCGCTGCAGCAGTCAGGGATCGAGCCCTCGCTGCTAACGCTCGAGATCGCTGAGACGACCGTTATGAGCGACGTGACAGCGGCCGTTGCACGCCTGGAAGAGATCAAGCGCCTGGGCGTTCGTATTGCGATCGATGACTTTGGTGGCAGCGGCTACGCACACCACGGCGATCTGCGGCGACTGCCGATTGACTTCCTGAAGGTGGACCGCAGCTCGCTCGCGGCCTCCGAGGACGAGGACTACCGCAGCTGGCTGCTGGAGGCGATTCTGATCGTCGGCCGGGACCTCTCGCTGACGGTTGTCGCCAAGGGGATCGAGACATATGAGCAGATGACCACGTTGCAGACGATGGGCTGCACGATGGCCCAAGGTTTGTTCATGGGCAAACCCACCCCGGTGGAGGCTGTGGAGAGCCTCTTCGAGGTCGATCTCCCGGCAGCGAGCACAAACGATTCATTGAGCTGAGATGACGGCGCAACGCTCGAGCTCGAAACGCGCTGTTGCCAGAGCGCCGATGCCTCCGTCCGCGCTGATGGATGAGCTTCCAGAGGGGGTGAATCGTCTCGGCGAGGCGCTCAAGGCGCGTGCCGCTGACGTACTCAAGGAGACCGTCGCCAACACCGCCGCCGGTGGCGAAGTGGTCGACGCTCCCGTGCAGGAGCGATTCGAACGGATCTGCACGAACTCTACGATCGCGGTCGCCCGCTGGATCGCCGGCGAGGGGCTCGAGGTGACAAACGATGCCGCCCACGAAACCTCACGGATCTTCGGTGAGCTTGCCGCCCATCGCGCGGCATCGATGAACGAGGTGACGAGGCGCAGCCTGTGGTGGCGCAACGTGATGGCAGACGTCCTGCGCGAGAGTGCCGCACAGCTAGACATCTCTGCCGAGGCACTCTCTCAGGCTCTCAGCATGCTGCAAATGAGTCTCGAGTTCAGCCTCATCCGCGTGTGTGAATCGTTTGAGAGTGAGCGCCAGCGCACAGACGAAGAGCTGGGACGCCGTGAGGAGGAGCTTGCGTTTCTCGCTACGCACGACCCTTTGACTGGCCTGCCGAACCGGACGCTGATCCTCGATCGCGTCGAGCAGATGCTGGCGCGCTCCGCGCGCAACAAGACACCGGTGGCGGCGCTGTTCATCGACGTTGACAATTTCAAGACCATCAACGACACGCTCGGTCATGGTGTCGGCGATGAACTCCTGCGCGCGGTTGCCGCGCGCCTGGAGGGGGTCGTACGCGACGCCGACGCACTGGGGCGCCTCGGTGGAGACGAGTTCGTCGTGATCGCCGAGGAGCTTTCGTTGGCGGCCGGACCGGAGCTGGTAGCCGAGCGCTTGCTGGAGGCACTCAAGCATCCCTTCAAGCTCGGCGCAGAAGAAGAGACACGCTTGACGGTGACGGCCAGTATTGGGATCGCCGCCGGGGATAGAGCTTCAGCGGAGGAGTTGCTGCGCGATGCGGACATCGCCATGTACCGCGCCAAGTGGGACGGCAAGAATCGCTACGCCGTGTTCGAGACCGGTATGCAGGACACCGTCCAGAATCGGATGGAACTCGACATGGATCTCCGCGAAGCGCTGGAGAAGGACGAGTTCTTTCTCGTGTACCAGCCGACCCTCGACTTGAGCGACATGAAGCCGACGGGCGTGGAGGCGCTGATCCGCTGGCGCCACCCCGTACGAGGCATCGTTCAACCAGATGCGTTTATCCCACTGCTCGAGGAGACCGGCCTGATCACAGAGGTCGGTAGATGGGTTCTGCGCGAGGCCTGTCGTCAGGGCGCCGTATGGCACCAGGCCGGTCACGAGATCGTCATGGCCGTAAACGTCTCCGCACGTCAGCTCGACTCCGACCAGCTGATCCTCGACATCGAACAGGCGCTCTGCGACAGCGCCCTGGATGCGGCGGCACTGACCATCGAGATCACCGAGACGACGCTCATGCGCAACATCGAGGAGACGGCCATGCGACTTGCCGCCATCAAGCGCCTCGGCGTGCGCATCGCGATCGACGACTTCGGCACCGGCTATTCATCGCTAGCTCACCTCCAGCAGTTCCCAGTCGATGCGCTGAAGATCGACCGCTCGTTCATCTCCGGACTCAGACACAACAAGGAGGGCGAGACGCTGATCCGCACCCTCGTGCAGCTCGGCAAGGCACTCTCGATCGAGACGTTCGCTGAGGGCATCGAGCAGCACCAGGAGCTCTCGCTGCTCAGAGATGAGGACTGCGACAACGGGCAGGGCTTCCTCTTCGCTCGACCGCTAGACGTGGCAGCGACCGAAGCGTTCTTCGAGGAAAATGCCGTCCCCGCACTGGCGGCGGCGCCCGCGCCGGCGGCGCAGCGCACGTAAGTCGGCTTGCGACGAGTAGCTCGGGGAGAGCGTCGGCCACTAGCCAGATTTTCGCATTGGGCGCAGAGTGGTGTGAGTCATGCGGCTCGGCTTGGCAAAGCTACGCGGCGAGTTGGTCGCGTGGAGCTATTGCGCGTTGCCGTCCGCCGTCAACCGCGCGCGCCAACGCTCGGAGCTCCACTGTGCGGGCTCGGTCTCCTCGAGGAACCGTTCGAGGGCCGCGATGAAGCGCGCTGGCAGCTCGAGCTGAGGCATGTGCCCGGCTGCGTCGAAGATCTCCAGGCGGCTGTCAGGGATCGTCGCGTGCGCCTGCTCGCCGTGTGCCACCGGGATGATGCGGTCGCGACGTCCCCAGATGATCATCACCGGCACACCTCCGGCTAGGTACAGCCGGTCGCCGGCCTCGATGCGCTGGCCTTCGGTACCCACGACCGAACGCAGCGTCGCCAAAAACGCGTCGCGGCGCCCAGCGTCGGCGAGCGACGCGTAGCCGCGTGCCACCTCGGCAACGTCGGCGTTTGGCTGTAGCCCAATCGCCGCCAGACCCCGCGCGAGTACCGACCCCGCCACGCTCCCAGGGCCAGCGGTCGCTGCAATGAACAGATTCGCGCCGGGGAGCGCGGCCGCCCGCAACACCGGGCTTACCTCGGGGCCGAGCCCGCCGCTGGACACGAGCACCAGGCGCTCGGTGATCTCCGGAAACTGGTAGGCGAACTGCATCGCGATACCGCCTCCGAGCGAGTGTCCGACGAGCGTCGCGCGATCGTGCCCGAGCGTTATCAACAGGTCGCGCAGCCCCGCGGCGAGAGATCCGAGCGAGTAGTCGCCGGCGCCAGGCTCTGAGTTGCCGTGCCCGGGCAGGTCTGGTGCGATCACGGTATAGCGCTGCGCGAGCGGCTCAATCACGGCCTGCCAGTTCTCGTAGGTGCCAGCCATGCCGTGGATCATCATCAGCACCGGGCCGCTGCCTGCCTCCACGTAACACAGCGGGCGACCATGAAGTGAGACCGTCTTGGGCTCGATCGCGTTCATGTCGACTGTCATCGTGACACCTCGCGCGGCCTATTGGGGCCTATGTGTTGGTGACTCGCACACCGGCGCTTCGAACAGACGTCCAGCCCGCTCGATGCCGATCCTGGGCCGAGACAGTATGTGCCCGCCGAACGAGAGGCGCAAATCGGATATGTGGTACACCCACTCTAGTAGCGCGATCGATTTGCCGATACGGAATTACTTATGACGTTGGCTAACTAATGAGCCCAGGGCGGTTTGATCCGCCGGACAGCTGGAACGAGGAAGTCGCACCCAACGACTCGTTGCCTGCGCAACTCGCCACGCGAGGGCATGAGTCTCCCCGAAGTGTTCGCACGGCTTTGATCGGCGCGCTGATCGTGATCCTGGGTCTCGCCGCCTCGGTCTTTCTCGCCGTCGAGTGGCGCTCCAGCGCGGTTGAAGCGAACCGAAGGTCCTTCGCGTCGGCCGCCGCCGATCTGAGCGGCGCGCTGGCCGCAAAGCTGAGCACGAACATCGGGCTGACGCGCACGATGCGCGCTCATGCGGCAATGGAAACCCAGGAAAGTGAGACGCAATACCTCCAGTGGTACAAGGAACTCCAGCGCGGCGCTCCGTCTTCCCCCGACGTCGTTGCGGCCTTCATCCAGGTCGTTCCCGCGGCGGACCTGACGGCATTTCGGCGTCACGTCGAGGCCGACCCCGCGTTTCGGAGGCTGCTCGGCGACGATCTCCAGGTCATCCCGCGGGGCAGGCGCTCGAGCTACTGTCTGACCAGGGCGATTGTCGGCAGTGCGGCGACGCCGAGTTCGTACAGGGGCCTGCTGGACTATTGCGCACCGAGCGCTCCCGGCATCGGGCACTCGCCGTATCCGGCCCTCGTGCGCACCGCCACCGACACCGGCTCGTTTATCGTGACTCCACTTGCGTCGCGCAGCCGCTCGCTGGTGGCGATCGCCGCCGCCGTGTACAGACGTGGAGCATCGATTGCGACGCCCTCGGCGCGACAGACCGCGCTGCGGGGCTTCATCGGCACCACCTTCGACAGCGCGAGCGCGATCCGCTCCGTGCTGAGGGACCGCCGCGCGCTGACGCTCACGCTCTACCACCGGAACATCGATGGCCCGCTGCAGCTGATCGGGAGCGCGGGTGCCAGCTCCACCGGTCGCTCGTCTGGCTACGCCTCCAGCCGTGAGCTCGGAGAAGGTTGGGTCCTGGAGATGACAGGGACGGCAAATGCCTTCGCCTCCCCCGACTCGCGCGGCCTCGTCGCCTTGAGTCTCGGTCTGCTCGTCACAATCCTCATGTTCCTGCTCCATCGCGTGTTGTCGAGCTCACGCCAGCGGGCATGGAGCCTCGTCGGAGAGCGGACCGGCGAGCTGGAGTACCTCGCTCTGCATGATCCGCTGACGGACCTCCCCAACAGGATCCTGGTGCTTGACCGCGCCGAGCAGATCCTGGCGCGGGCGCGACGCCAGGACGTCCCGGTCACCGCGCTGTTCGTGGATATCGACGGCTTCAAGCAGATCAACGACCGCTACGGCCATCAGGCGGGAGACGAGGTCCTGCGCCATGTGGGGGCGCGTCTCAATGCGGTCCTGCGAGACAGCGACACCGTCGGACGTCTCGGCGGCGACGAGTTCGTGATGCTCGTCGACTCGTTGGGCCTGGACGCTGCTCCTGAGCTGTTGGCCGAGCGGATCCTGGACGTGCTGCGCCAGCCGATCGAGCTGATGCACGGGGTCGCTCCAGCGATCTCGCTGACCGCGAGCATCGGCATCGCGACCGGGCGACCGGCATCGGCGGAAGCACTCTTGCAGGATGCCGATCTCGCCCTGTACAAGGCCAAGGCGATCGGCAAGAACGGCTACGTCAAGTTCGAGTCCGCGATGCAGATCGCAGCCCAAGACCGCATACACCTGGAGACGGACCTCGCAGATGCGCTCGCAGACGATCAGTTCTTCATCGCCTACCAGCCGATGGTCGATCTCGATAGTGAGCAGATCGTGGGTGCCGAGGCGTTGCTGCGCTGGCGCCATCCCTCGAGCGGAGTGATCGCACCCGATGTGTTCATCCCGATCGCCGAGGACAACGGCCTGATCGTGGCGATCGGGCGCTGGGTGCTCGAGCAGGCTTGCGCCCAGAGCGTGGCGTGGCAGCGGCGGGGGCACCCCTTGAACATCTCGGTCAACGTCTCTGCCCGCCAGCTCGAACGCTCCGAGTTCGTCGAGGAGGTGCACGGCGCCCTGACAGGCTCGGGCATCGATCCGGCGACGCTGACGCTCGAGATCACCGAGACGGCGCTGATGCGCAACCCCGATGCCACCGCGGGTCTGCTGGCGGAGCTGAAGGCTCTCGGCGTACGCATAGCGGTCGATGACTTCGGGACGGGATACAGCTCCCTGGCCTACCTGCGCCAGTTCCCCGTCGACTCGCTGAAGATCGACCGCACGTTCATCACCGGCCTCGCGCTGTCGAGCGAGGCGCACGCGCTGACGCACACCCTGATCCAGCTCGGCGCCGCGCTCGGCCTGGAGACGCTCGCCGAGGGCGTCGAGCACCACAGTCAGGTCCGCGAGCTGCAACGCGAGGGATGCGATCTCGCTCAGGGATTCCTGTTCGCCCGTCCGCTTCCCGCGGACGATCTCGAACTTCTCCTACGTGCCGGCGCCGCCGCATCGAGCTACCCGCTAGCGTCAGCCTGACCGTGTGTCGCCTATTTGGCATGAGCGCCGGCAACGAGCCCGCCCGCGCGACGTTCTGGCTGTTGGACGCGCCCGACAGCCTGTCTGTGCAGAGCCATCGCGAGCCCGACGGGACAGGCCTCGGTTGGTTTGACGCGCAGGGTGCCCCCCACGTCAGCAAGCAGGCGCACGCCGCCTACAGCGACCGGAGCTTCGCACGCGAGGCACGCGAGGTCTCCTCGACCACCTTCGTCGCGCACATCCGCTTCGCCTCCACGGGGGCGCTGGAGCTGCGCAACACGCACCCGTTCAAGCAGAACGGGCGGCTGTTCGCGCACAACGGCTCGTCCCGGTCGCCTAGCCCCTGACGCGCTCGCCGCGCGGGTCGAACAACGGCCCGCGGGTAACGACGCCAGGCACCCACTGCCCGAAGATGTCGACCTCGACGGCTGTCTCCAGCTCGACCGCGGCGGGCATGTACGCATAGGCGATCGACCGCTCGACGGTGTAGCCGTAGCCGCCGCTGGTGACGCGCCCGAGGATCTCGTCGTCGACACGCACGGGCTCGTTGCCGAGTGTGACCGAGCGCGGATCCTCGAGCACGAGACAGCGCAGGCGCTTGTCCGGCTTGGGCGGTCCATCGGGCGAGCCGACCCCGAGCGCGGCCGCTCCGATGAAGCCGCCGTCCCTGCGCACGCAGAAGCCCAGGCCAGCCTCATATGGTGTCTCATCGGGCGTGATGTCAGCCGCCCATACGCGGTAGCCCTTCTCCAGGCGCAGCGAGTCGATCGCGCGGTAACCGCCCGCCATCAGCCCGTGCTGCTGCCCGGACTGCCATAGCGTGCGCCATAGGCCGGCGCCGTACTCGGTAGGGCAGTACAGCTCCCAGCCAAGCTCGCCGACGAACGTAACGCGCAGCGCGCGCACGGGCACGTCGCCGATGGCCAGCTCGCGCATGTGCATGTAGGGGAAATCCAGCGGATCGTCGGTCAGCGGCGTGAGGATGTCGCGTGCACGCGGTCCCCACAGCGCGAAGCAGGCCCAGCGTGCGGTCACGTCGGTGCAGCGCACGCTGCCGTCGTGCGGCGCGTGGCGGGTGATCCAGCTGAGGTCGTGGTTGCCGAAGGCTGTGCCGGTGACGATCGAGAACAGCTCCTCCTCGACGCGTGTGACCGTGAAGTCGCACTCGATGCCGCCGCGGCGGTTGAGCATCTGTGTGTAGGTGATCGCGCCGACTTCACGCGCGACGTCGTTGTCGCACAGCCGCGCCAAGAACTCGCCGGCGCCAGCGCCGGCGATCTCGAGCTTGGAGAACGAGGACTCGTCGAACAGTCCCGCGCGCTCGCGCGTGGCGCGGTGCTCGGCGCCGATTGCCGGCGACCAGTGCATGCCCGCCCAGCCGCGTGGGCGCAGCGACTCGTCTGCGTCGGTGGCGTTCGACTCGTACCAGTTGACGCGCTCCCAGCCTGACTTCTCGCCGAATGCGGCGCCGTGCTCGATGTGCCACGGGTAGGCGCTGGAGGTCCTCAGCGGTCGCCCGGCGAGGCGCTCGTGGCCGGGGTAGCGGATGTCGTAGTAGGTCTCATAGACCTCCTTGGTGCGCTTCAGCGTGTAGCTGGGTGAGCGAAAGTGCGCGCCGAAGCGGCGGATGTCCATCTCCCACACGTCCATCGTGGGTTCGCCCTCGATGATCCACTCGGCCATCACCCGCCCGATGCCGCCGGCGCCGGCAAGGCCATGCGCGCAGAAGCCGGCAGCCACGAAGAAGCCACGCACGTCGCTCTCGCCGAGGCAGAACTCGTTATCTGGGGTGAACGCCTCCGGTCCGTTGATCAGCTTGGTGACGGTGATCTCGTCCATCACGGGGACGCGCTTGCGCGAGTTGACGGCGATCTCCTCGAAGCGCGGCCAGTCCTCTTCGAGCAGGCGGCCGTTGAAGTCCGGTGGGATCGCGTCCACGAGGTGCTCGTCCAGCGCCCACGGTGCGGACTCGCGCTCGTAGCCGCCCATGATCAGCCCACCGCCCTCCTCGCGGAAGTAGATCAGCAGGTCGGGGTCGCGCAGCGTGGGCAGGTGCTCGCCCTGAGCGCGCTCGCGAAATGGCTGCGTGACGAGGTACTCGTGGGCGAACGGCACGATCGGCACGCGGACGCCCGCGAGCCGCCCGATCTCGGCGGCGAACATGCCGCCGGCGTTGACCACGACCTCCGCTTCGATCGGCCCCCACTCGGTCTGCACGCCACGGACACGATCCCACCCGCCGCTGCCCGCGGCGCCGCGATCGACGTCGATGCCGGTGACGCGCGTGTGCGTGAAGATGCGACAGCCGCCCGCGCGGGCGCCGTCGGCGAGCGCGGTCGTCAGCAGCGACGGGTCGAGGTAGCCGTCGCTCGGCAGGTAGGAGGCGCAGCGCACGCCGTCGGTGCTCATCAGCGGGAACAGCTCGCGTGCCCGATCAGCGGAGATCGGCTCGAGCGCGAGGCCGAACGTCTTCGCCCAGGCGACCTGGCGCAGGACCTCCTGCTCGCGCTCTGGCGTGCACGCCAGGCGGATGCCGCCGCACTGCACCCAGCCGCAGTCGAGCGTGCGGTATAGCTCGACGGAGTCCATCATCATGCGCGTCAGCGAGACGCTCGATCGCAGCTGGCCGACGAGCCCGGCGGAGTGGAACGTCGAGCCGCTGGTCAGCTCGTCGCGCTCGAGCAGCACGACATCGCGCTCGCCAAGCTTGGCGAGGTGGTGGGCGATCGCAGCGCCGCCGACGCCGCCGCCGATTATGACCACCCTCGCGCGGCCGGGAAGCTCACGTGGTCTGACCATCGTTCTCCTCTCGGGTGCTCGCATCCGCCGCCGCGGCGCTCGCAGCAGCCAGCCATTCCTCCAGCTGCGGCTCCTCGACGGCTGCGCTCAGGCGCTCGAAGTGCGTGCGCGCGTAGCGATTGAAGTCGAAGTCCAGCTCGGAGATCTCCGCCTGCAACACGCCCCATGCGGCCTCACGTGCGTCGGAAAGGATGCGCATCAGCGCGAGCACCGCCCGGCGCGCGTCCGACGGAGCCTCGCCGTAGTAGGCGCTCAGCAGGCGCTCGTCGGTGGCCTCGTCGAAGTCGTTGTTGACGGACAGGTTGCCCAGGTCAAAGCACGGATGACCCATGCCTGCGTACTCCCAGTCGACGATCAACATCGCGTCCCCGGCCGTTGGGGCCCCGTCGCTGCCGGCTTGCTGCGCGCGGATGAGATTGCTCGTGAGCAGGTCGTTGTGGCAAGGGCGCGGGTCGCGTAGCGACAGCGCGGCGGCGATACGCGCTGCCACAGCGGCGGCGCGCCCGTATGCGGCTGGCAGCCGCACGCCAAGCTCGTGCACTCGGTCGCCGTAGTCCTGCAACAGATCGGGGACCCAGAAGCGGGCGGGCAGCGTGGCGCGCGAATCGTGGAAGCTGCGCAGCGCACGGGCGATCTCGGCGACGCTCGCGGCTACGTCGTGCGGGCTGACGGGATCGCATGCGATGAAGCGCGTCACCAGGCAGTCATCGAACGCAGCGACCATCTCTGGCGCGATCTTCAGGTCTGCGGCGAGGCCGCATGCCAGCCGCTCGGCGGTGCGGTCGATGCCGAGCAGCTTGGTGTCCCTGCCGTGCACGCGCACGACGTACTCCTCGCCGCCGAGCGTCACACGGAAGTTATGGTTGGTGATGCCACCCGACAGTGGCGCGGGCTCACCGCTGAGCGCGCCGAGCGAGCGCTGCAAACGCGTCAGGATCTCCTCCAGCCGGGCCACGCCCCCAACGTACTCGTGCGCCATAAGGCATGCAACCTATACCTTCAACACCATGACAACCGGCGGCAGCGCAGGCGAGCTCTCCTCGGGTCAGCCCACGGCCGCCGATCTGATCGCGCGCGCCGATCTGGACAGTGCCAGCCGCGCGATCCGCGGTGCCACCGTGCGCACACCTACGTTGGCCTGCGGGGATCTCGCTGAGCGTGCGGGCACGGCGGTGGCGCTGAAGGCGGAGTGCCTGCAGGTGACCGGCTCATTCAAGTTGCGCGGCGCGCTGAACAAGGTCGCCGCGCTCGGGGAGCGCGTGTCCGCGGGACTGGTCACCGCGAGCGCGGGCAACCACGCCCGCGCAGTCGCCCAAGCGGCGCGTGTCACGGGCGTGGGCTGCGAGGTGTTCATGCCACGGGATGCATCCGTCTCGAAGGTCGCTGCTGTGGAGCAGCTGGGTGCGAGTGTTGAGTTGGATGGCGCGTCGGTCGACGAGGCGCTGGGTCTGGCTAGCGCGCGCGCCGAGAGCACCGGCGCCGCGCTCGTGCACCCGTTCGACGACCTCGACGTGATTGCCGGCCAGGGCACGCTTGCGTTGGAGCTGCTCGAGGACGTTCCCGACCTCGCACGCGTGGTCGTGCCCGTCGGCGGCGGTGGGCTGGCGAGCGGGATTGGGATCGCGCTGCGGCGCGCCGGCGCCAAGGTCGAGCTGGTGGGCGTGCAGGCGCGCATGTGTGCGCCCTACGTGCAGGCGCTGAGCGGCGCGGGCGCGGCCAGCGCGCCAGAGGCTCTCAGCAGCGCCACGATCGCTGACGGCGTCGCCGTCAAGCATCCGGGCGCGCTCACGTTGCCGTTGCTGCGCGAGCTGCTGGATGGCATCGAGACGGTCAGCGAGGAGGAGATCGCCGCGGCGATGGTGTTCCTCGCCGAACACGCCAAGCTCGTCGGCGAGGGGGCTGGCGCGGTGGCGGTGGCGGCGCTGCTGAGCGCTCGCCTGCAGCCGGTCTCTGGCACGACCGTGGCAATCGTGTCGGGCGGAAACGTAGACAGCGGCCTGTTGGCCGCGCTTCTATTGCGCCACGAAACGGAGGCCGGGCGTCGCGTGCGCATCTTCACACGCGTTCCCGACCGGCCGGGCGGTCTCGCCGAGCTGCTCGATCTGGTGGCGCGTGCGCGTGCGAACCTGCTCAGCGTGGAGCACCAGCGCGAAGCCGTGCCGCTGCACGTGCGCGAGACGGGCGTGCAGCTGACGCTCGAGACGCGCGGGCGCGGGCACACCGAGGATGTGCTCGCGGCGCTGACGGACGCCGGCTACGAGGTACGCACGGCGTAGAGTGGATCGCATGGCGCGTTACGAGCTCAGCGGCAAGGTTGCTCTGGTAACCGGCGGCGCTCGTGGGATCGGGTTCGCAACCGCGTGCGCTGCGTGTTGAGCTCGTCCAGCACGGCGCCAGCGCCAGCGTCGCCTATTTCGGCTTCATCGACACCGAGATGGTCCGCCAAGGCGTCGACCGCGACCCGCTTGTCAAAGACATGATGAGCTCGCTGCCCAAGCCGCTACGTAAGCGCCTGGCGCCGAGTGTCGCCGGTGAGCGCGATGAGCAGGTACAGGCGCATCTGCGCCAGCTCGATGCGCGCGCCGGTGAAGACCAGCCGACGAGCGCATGAGCATCACGGTGATCGCGTCAGCCCGCATGAGCGCTGTGTCTCCGTGATCTCCACCGTCAGCGACGAGGGCTAGAGAATTGCTCGTTGCGCAGTGCCGCGTCCAGGTCCGGAGCGAGCTCCAAGCGCCCTTCGACGCCCCCGTACATGCTCGTGTCGAACAGCGCGTAGCGGTCACGCCCGGCTGCCTTGGCCGCATATAGAGCCAGGTCGGCGTCCCGCAGCAGCTCGTTTGGAGACTCGTAGCGCCCGAACGCCACCCCGATGCTTGCCGTCACGGAGCAGGCCTTGCCGCCGTCGCCGAGCTCGACCGGCGCGCGCAGGGCCTGCGTCAGGCGGTCAGCGAGCAGGTCGAGCGCTGTCTCATCGGCCGTGGACTCGACCAGCACGACGAACTCGTCCCCGCCGAGACGACCCACGGTGTCCTGTTCGCGCACCGCGTTCTGCAGCCGCTCGCCCGCCACCTTCAGCAGGCGGTCTCCGGCTGCGTGGCCGAGGCTGTCGTTGACGTGCTTGAAGCCATCGACGTCGATGAACAGCGCGCCCGCCACCATGCGCGTCTGACGCGTCGTGCGCGCGATCATCTGCTCGGCGCGGTCCAATACCAGCGCACGATTGGGCAGGCCGGTGAGCGGGTCGTGCAGGGCTTGATGGGAAAGCTCGCGCGTCTTCTCGCGCACGAGCGACAGCGCCCGCGTGCGCTCCGTGGCTAGGACCAGCACCAGCAGGCCGAGCAGCGTGCTCAGCAGGATGCCGCCGACCAGCAGCCCGAGCGCCTCGCGGTCGCTGGAAACGCTGGCGGAGACCCCCGCTCCGAAGCTCTGCACCGTCCACCCGTTGTGAAGGTCGATGGTCGCGCTCTGCGCGCCTGTCGGGCTGTGGCCACTGGAGAACTGGACGTGGGTGTTGCCCGAGCGATAGCGGAAGCGAACAGCCATGTCCACGTGACCCTCGAGTGCTCGCTGCAGCACCACGCCCGGCATCAACAGCTCACCTAGCCAGCCCACGAACGCCCGCCGCCGCCCCGCCGCTGTCGCTGGGGTGACGCCGCCGCGGTATACAGGCGTCTGAACGCCCAGAGCAGTCATGCCCATGTGCGCAAACGGCGCGTAGTTGGCGACCCCCGATGCGCGCGCGTCCATCAGCGTGGGAGCGAGCGCGCAGTAGTCCAGGCCCACCGGCAGGTAGCTGGCGGCGTTGCGCGCCAAGCCGGCGACCGCAAGGCAGTAGTACCGGCGGTTGCCCGGCGGCAGGATTCCCCCATCGTCCCGCAGCGGCGCTGAGTCTGGACCGAATGGTCGCACGGGGTGGGCTGCCATCCGCGTCTCGAACGCCCGCAGGCGCGACGCGGGCACGAGCGCGACCAGGCCGATGTTCTGGAGCTCCGGGTAGCGCTGCATCGCGTTTACCGATTCCGCCCAACGGTCGAAGTCCGCTGCGGACGCGCGCGGGTTGCCGCTGACGAACGCGCTTGCGTTGATGACGAGGTCCTGCTCGTGCTGGAGCGCCAGCTGCAGCGTTGACGCGATCGCGTCTGATGCCAGGTGGAACGCCAACCTTCCTCGATCCGCGTTGGCGTGCGCGACCGCGCGCGCACCGAGCAGCGAGCCAATCGCACCCACCAGTATCAGCAGCGCCGTGGCCAGCGCCCACATGCCCCTGTGTCCCTGCATGGCTCGGCTGGTAGTCACGCGGCTTCACCTCAATTTGTCGCGACGCGCATTGCGCACCTTTGCAGCGAGAATCGGGCGCGCGGGTGGCCTTCTGTCGAGTTCGCCGCCCGCCTGGACGGATTGCAGGCCAGTTCAGGGCATTCGCATGCAGCGGGCTGGCAGCGTGGCGGAGCGGGCGCGTGCACTCGCCTCCGAGGGGTGTCGATATCGCAAGTCGTCCATTGCGCTAAGGCAACCGGGCGTGCCTGCCGATGATGGCCCCGTGACCATCTTTGCGCGTTTGCTCTCCACGCCGGCTCCTCTGCGCTCTGCGCTCGCGTGGAGGCGAACCTTTACAGCGGCTTTCGCGACAAGCGCCGTGGCTGTGTTCCTGTTCGCCGCCGCACCCGCCCACGCCGTCGTCACCAAAGTCGGTGGCGTGACCGTCGGCCTGCAGCCGCGGATCAGCAGTGAATACCTGGCCGCGCGGGATCCCAAGACCTACGCCAACCCAAGCGGGAACCCGGTGCTCCACGGCGAGGGCGTGTACGCGGTCTACTGGGATCCGGACGACGAGTACTGGAGCGAATGGCAGAACGGGATCGACACCTACCTCCAGAACGCCGGCGCCGCGAGCGGCAGCCTTCACAGTGTCTTCGCGGTGGACACGCAGTACACGGACAAGTCCAACAGCCCCGCGAGCTACTCGCAGACCTACAAGGGCTCCTATGTCGACTATCACGCCTATCCGACCTCCGGCTGCACCGATCCCGAACCGTTCGAAGCCGAAGACCAGATCCCGCTGGTGTTTGGCGGCACGCCTACCGCGGTGTGTCTCACGAGCGCTCAGATGGCAGCCGAACTGGAAGCCTTCATCGCGCAGCATGCGCTCCCCAAGGGCATGGGCAACGTCTACTATCTGCTCACGCCCCCCGGCGTGACCGTGTGCCTTGATGGCGGCGGCGCCACGGGGCATTGCTCGGACTCGCTGGAAGGAAGCAACGAAAGCTACGACGACAGCTTCTGCAGCTACCACGCCGCGATCAACCCCGGCGGCTCGCCGAGCGGAAGCGCAAGCACCGTCCTTTACGCGGTCATCCCGTGGACCGCCGGTGGCTACGGTGACAACAAGCTCGTCCCAACCGACCAGAAGCCTGGCTGGGACTGCCAGGACGGCGGCATCGACGCCACGGGCCACGGCTACGAATTCGAGAAAGCGAAAGAAAAAAACAAGAAGGAAACAGAAGCATACGAAGAAATGGATGCGGAAGAAAAAGCGGTGGCGAAAGAGGCAGTGACCCTGGAAGGCCCCCACGAGCAGGAGCCCAACCAGCAGCCGTGCCCCAGCACCGCAGGTACGTGTGACTACGGACTGTTCGATCTGATCACCAACCAGATCAGCCTCGAGCAGCAGAACATGGTTACCGACCCGCTGCTCAACGCCTGGCAGGATTCAGACCACTACGAGAACACCGACGAGTGCCGCTTTTTGTTCGGCCCGGTACACGGTGGTGGGCTCGCCGCCAGTGAAGAAACGTTCGCCGGGACGCTGTACAACCAGCTCCTCGGGGAAGGCAAGTACTACCTCAACGACGCGTTCAACCTAGCCGGCGAACGTCTTCCCTATCCTGGGGCGGACTGCCTCGACAACGTCAACCTGGACCCGAAGTTCACCTCCCCCAACCCGGTCAACGCGGGTGAAGTGGTGGGCTTCGACGGCATGGAGTCAGACATCGCCCTCGATGCTGCTATCGGCTACTCCGCCGCAGGCGCGCCCCAGCCCAACTACGCCACTTACACCTGGAACTTCGGCGACGGCACTTCCGAAGTCACGGGCTACGCGCCAGGATCGCCGCAGTGTGAAACGCCGTGGCTGAGCCCCTGCGCGGCGAGCCTCTACCACACTTATCAATATGGTGGCAACTATGAAGTGACGCTGACCGTCAGGGATGTGGGCGGTAACACGGCCACCGCCTCGCACACGATCACAGTGGCCGGTACGCCGCCACCGAGTGGGAGTGTCCCTGGTACGAGCGCCACTACGACCCCGACCGGGGGCGCAGCTACTCAGTCAGGCGCTTCCTCCTCCCCCGGTGCATCCCCCACTGTCGTGCCCGCCCCGGTGGCCGCCGCGGCGATCCTGCCTCAGTCGCTACGGAGCGCGCTGCGTAAGGGACTCGTCGTCAGTTACTCGGTGAACGAGCAGGTCGCCGGACGCTTCGAGGTGCTGCTCAGCCGCACAACCGCGCACCGCCTGGGAATCAGCGGCGCGCTGGCTACCGGTCTGCCCGCCGGCTCTCCGGCGGAGCTGGTGATCGCAAAGGCGATCCTGGTGACGACCAAGGGCGGACACAGCGCGGTTCACATCGAGTTCTCCAAGCGGACTGCCGCACGCTTGGCTCACGCGCACAAGGTGTTGCTGACGCTGCGGCTGATCGTGCGCAACGCTGCCTCGAGCAACCCCGCGACGACTACGGTCGTCAGTGCGATCACCCTCGGCTGAGACGCTTCCGCGAGCGCTCCGCCGCGACCCCGAGCCGTCAGTCCGACGAGTCCTTCTTGCGCTTCGAGCGAGACTTGTCGCGGAAGACGAAGAACCACAACGCGAACAGGCCCACGTAGCCGAGCGCGATCGAGACGACCGAGATGATCCCCAGCCCCGTGCTGTTGGACGTTTCCGCTTCTCCGCCGAGGGCCATCGGCAGCCAGGTGATCGAGCTCGCCAGGTGCGAGAGTGTCACTGGCACGGTTACAGCCCGGGCCAGTGGCGCACTACATAGCCTTCGTTGTCCGTCGGCTCGACCTGCCAGCGCGACGCGTACACGCCGCTGCGCCCCGCCGTGTCGTACAGCATCCCGTCCACATACATGTAGGTGTGACCGGCGTTTGCGTACACGGTGATGTACTTGCCCGGGCCGGGTGCGCCCCAGCTCTCCAGTTGACCTGAGGTCTCGGGGGCGCTCAGCAGACCGCCCGCCGCCAGCGCGTAGCTCACCGACCCCGAGCAGTCGTATGCGTTGTCGATGAACGACGCGTGCCCGCCACCATAGACATATGGGAAGTCGGCGATCTCGTTCGCGCCGGCGATCACCTTTTGAATGACTTCCGGCACGTTCGCCGGGATTGGGATGGTGCCGTTGCCGCCGATCGACTCGCCACCGGGGACCGGCGTGAGCGTGCGCTGCTGTGTCTGGCGTGCGCTGCGTTCGACGGCCTGCATTTGCCGCAGCTCCTTACGCACTTCCGCGTCGGATGGGGCTCCCGCGGCGACGATCGCTGCGCCCGCCTTCGCTGGCGCCTTCGCGGCCGAGTGGTGCACGGAGGCGGGAGCGGGATAGCTGTCGGCTTCCAGCGGGTCGGCGACCTCCTTGGCGACCCCCGGCGGACCGCCCTTCGCGCCCGACGTGGCAACTGCGCTGGTGACCGTTGCCCCCGGCGGCTGCGACGTGGCGCTGGACTTGGCCGACTCGGTGCCAGTGCCCACCGTGGCTTCGCCGCAGGCGGTGAGCGTGCCGGCGGCGAGCAGGCAGCCGATCGCCGCGATGGCCTTCCGCGTGACGGTCATGCGCTTAGGCTAGCGACACGGTCCGGCGGGAAGTGTCGCTACCCTGATGCGATGCGCGAGGATGCCTCGGCCGTGGAGATCCGGCCGCACGTTCGCCTGCTCCATGGGATGCGCAAGCCGGCCAACTGGCTGCAGCTGGTCCGCTTCGGCCTCGTTGGTGGCATCGGCTTCATCGTCAACGTGGCTGTGTACGCGCTGTTCGTGCACTCGGCCGGGCTCGACTACCGAGCGGCCTCCGTGGTTGCGTGGCTGGTGGCGGTTGTCAACAACTTCGTGCTCAACCGTCATTGGACGTTCGACGCCCGCGAGGGTAGGGCGCACTTCCAGGCGATGCGCTTCCTGGTGGTCAGCCTCGCGGCTGAGGCATTCAGCCTGCTGCTGCTGACGCTGCTCGTCGAGAGCGGTGGCATCGCGAAGATCCCCGCGCAGGCGCTGGCCGTGGCGGCCTC
>Ga0070762_10000393_pt1 | contig 18033 bp, 18 predicted proteins | sample HubBroMetageREF2_FD_66726 | JGI IMG/M metagenome (GOLD analysis project Ga0070762, IMG submission 66726) | Reference soil microbial communities from the Hubbard Brook experimental Forest, New Hampshire, USA - Hubbard Brook CCASE Soil... | ecosystem: Environmental > Terrestrial > Soil >...
TCTGACATTAACGGACTTTACTCAATTGCCGATCTTTTTGTGCTCCCATCCTTGTCGGAGGGCTCCCCCAATGTCTTACTCGAGAGTATGGCGGCTCGCGTCCCAATCGTAGCGACCAAGGTGGGAGGAGTGCCGGAACTCCTGAAAGACGGTGAGTCCGCAATCCTAGTTCCTCCAGCGGATAGTGAATTATTGAAGAAGGCCATAATTGAATTGCTTATGAATCGTTCGCGGGCGCTTCAACTCGCGAGTGTGGCGTTCGAGAATGCCCGCACGATTTTTAGCCCGTCGAAGCACGACGAGCACCTCCTAAGTATTTACGACAGCGTGATACGTGAGAAATCACTTTGAAGGGAGTTGGTTTCAAGGCGGTATAATGCGAGTGCTCGCTGAGTATCGTTCACAGGTGGACGTCTCATTCAACTGCGAAATGTAGGATGAAACTTAGGCGAATCGTCAAGAGGACTGCCCAAGGCGTGTCCCTGGTGATCGTATTTCCCAGCGCCCTCCTCTGTGGGTTTGGTCGGATTGCAGTACTCTATGTTTTCCTTGCTCAATTGTTTGCCCTCATTCCAGGCGTTGTCGGTGATTTTTGGCGGTCTGCGTTCTACAAATATACGCTCCGAGAATGCTCAATCGACACAGTAATTTCGTTCGGTACTTTTTTTTCTAATCGCGATGCCTGCATTGGAGCGAACACTTCGATCGGAAGTTTCTGCGTGATCGGTCGCGCACGAATAGGTATGCGAACACAAATCTCTTCACATGTCGAGATCCCAAGCGGCCGACATCAGCACCGCCGCGACCAGCACAGCCGCTTTCTCGAGTCCGCGGCCGGAGAGGTCGTAATCGGCGCTGATTGTTGGATTGGAGCTTCGGCGGTCATCATGGCAAACGTGGGCGATCAATCCACGATAGGCGCCGGGAGTGTTGTGGTTAAAGACATTCCGGCCCGCGTGATTGCTGTGGGGGTGCCGGCAAAGCCCATCAAGAACATAGTAGACGCTTAATCACCACTCCTCCAGCAAGCGCTGGAATCGTTGCCGGCGTTTAAACTTTCGGTTTGGACTCGGAGAGCATTTGCCGAAACAAAGCTTCATAGCGATCCGAGATTTTGTCAGTGGAGTAATTTTCCTTTATGCGCTGGCGGGCTGATTCTCCCATACGTAAACGAAGCGTGGCGTCCTTCAGGAGTTGGATTATTGCTGTCCCTATTGCGTTCAAGTCGCCTACGGGAGTCAAAAAACCGTGCTCTCCATCATCGATCAATTGACGATTAGCGGGAATATCGCTGACAACGGACGGGAGCCCCGTTGACATAGCTTCCGCCAGCGCGCATGGGAATCCCTCGCTGAATGACACCAGAGTAAAGACATCTGCAACCTTTAGCCAATCGCAGACTTCTGCCGGATCGACTTGTCCCACGAATCGTATCTTGCTGTCGATCGAATGAAGTTGCGTCGCTTGCAGCGCGAGTTTAGGGCGGAGCGGTCCGTCGCCTACGAGCACGAGTGTTGCCTCGGGGACCTGTGCGGCGACCAAAGCGAATGCGTCGATCAGTTCGGGTAAGCCCTTCCCGGAGGCAAGTCGTCCACAATACAGCACCACAGCCGCAGTCGACGGTATGCCAAACTTTCTGCGCAGTTCGATTCTTTCTTGATCGTCGCACGGTGCGAAAGTTTCAATATTGACGGGATTGGGCATCCAATAGAGTTGGTCCGATGAAAACCCCGCAGCGATCGCCTCGTCCCGCATACCATCGTTCAGAATCATTACTCGATAGGCCCATTCCTGTAGCCACCGCAACTCGAGGCGCCCTGATAGTGATTTAGTCATCAGCGGGACTACACCGCTACCGGCGATCTTCATGAGGATGGGCTTACCCAGGAACCGGGCGGTAGGTAGGCCCGCTGCCAGATGCAGTCCTTGCATTAGAAAGTAAACAAAGTGGAAGTTCCGGCGTTCGCGGATAAGCATTGCGGAAACTCGTAGAGCGAAAACGATGTCTTTCAGGGCCCCTTTCCAGCGGCTCGCGTAGATTCTAACTGGTACACCTTCGGGATCGATCCAATCTCGCAGGGCAGGCATCGGGCTCCCTCCTGCACAGACAACGGTAATACGATATCCGCGGCGGATAAGCGCTGCGCAAACGCGTTGCGCTTCGAGCTCTGAGCCTCCGATCACTGGAGGATAGGAATGGCACACGAGAAGCAAGGAAATAGGAGCTGCGCGCTGGGAGTCGCTCATTGGTCTGCGGGACTGTACTGGCTAGACTGAACCCGGCCCGCATACGCCTCCATCTCCGATCCGTCACCAATGCGGGCAAGGATCCCCCATCCATTTTCTTGTTTTTGCAGGAATGTTGCATGGTTACTGAAATCGTTTTCGAGGGTCCGGCCCACAATCCACACACCACCTAGCTTTAAACTCTGAAATGCGGCCTCGGAACCTTCCCGCAATTGCGAATCCGAAAAGTAATCTTTATTCAAGATATTCATCGTGCGCAGAACATGAACGGCATTCGGCGTAACATCAAATACGGACCGGGTGCGCAGTTGAAATCGCGGGTTGGTCCTGCTGAATGCGAGTGCTTCGGGATGGACGCACTTGATCTCACTGACCCCGTATCCGTCTCCTCCGCGAGACTCCATCCAACCATCTGGGAGTAAAAGATGGCGCAAGCGTCGTCTTGCCTGAGCTGCAATTAATCGATTGAACGGTAAAAGCGAGGATTCCTTATGTGAAAGGCTAACGACAAACGGTGGTTTGATGTATTGCAGCGGTTGCCCTCCGGGCTCCAGGATATATGTTCCACCGCTCGCCAGCGAAAGTTGGATCAGGTAGCGCAGCTTGTCGGAAGCCTCGAATTGTGAATGAGGAAAAGCCTGAAACAATTGCTGCGCCCATTCCAAGGACGTCAAGCCATGCGATACGGCGCGGTCTTCGACGAGAAGTTCAGTGTCTGATGGATAGAGTCGTTCGAGGATACCTTTCGCTGCGGCGTCCACATCTCGTAAGCGGTTACGAAAAGTTGTGCGACAGGTTCCGTTTGAGGTACGTAACGTGAAGCTGATGTCCTCGAATATTTGTATCTGCTCTTTTGTGGGATTCTCCCCAATGTTTAAGAGGCTGTAAGAGACCCGCGAACCTAATAAACGGCGTCGCTCTCCTGCTTCAATAAATTGATTTTGAGTGCAGATACCGAATCTAAGCATCGACAGGGATTTGTAAACGAAAGGCCTGTGCCGCGAATTTGCGCTTCCATGCGCCAGTCGAAATCATACCATTAGGCTCGATAATTAGATTGCGTACGGATTGGCGGACGATAGGGACGAGGAGGGTACTTTGATTAGAGCGGCGTTTTGTCTTATAAAGGATCTTATCGCGCTCATGCTCAAGGGGTGTAATGACGGAACGAATTGTCGTGATGTTCGCCTACCATTTTCCGCCCGAGAACGCGATTGGGGGGGCTCGGCCATACCGTTTCTATAAGTACCTCTCGGAGATGGGCTATCGTTGCCACGTCATTACGGCGGCAGACCAAGGGCACCTTCCGACTTTGGACATAGAGTACGTCCCTGATCCCTTCGTAACAACTCACCGACGGGGCATTGGTTGGCAAGCGGAGCGCGCAGTGCGCAAACTGCTCTTTCCCGGTGTTGCCGGATTTCAGTGGGGCCGTCTAGCGTGCCAGGCGGCCGGTAGATTCTTACTTTCTAAGCAGAATGCCGAAATTACGATCTACTCTACATTCCCGCCACTCGGAGCGCATTTGGCAGCACTGCTCCTTGCCCGAAGAAAAAGACTAAAGTGGATAGCCGATTTTCGAGATCCACTGAGCATCGATCCGGTCCAAGCCGGTTTTACGAAGTTTCAGCGAAGGTGCCACGGCTGGCTCGAGCAATTTATTCTTAGTAGAGCGGATACTGTAATCGTTAATAGCGACGCGCTAGCCGGGGAATGGAAGAGCGTTTATCCCAATCACCGGGATCGGATTCACGTAATATGGAATGGGTTCGACCCGGCGGATCGGATTGAACAAACTGCGCTGCCGCAGCGCCCTTATCAACTGTTGTCGCACATGGGAGCACTATATGGAGGTCGTGATATTAGCCCTTTGCTGGAATCGATTTCCCGCCTAGTAGATACAGGTCGGCTAGTGGGCGGCAGTTTGCGAATACGGTTGGTCGGCTCCATCAGTAAGGATTGTATTCCCGGGGTCGAGTTTCTTGCGCGGGCGAAAAATCAAGGATGGCTCGAAATAATTGACGATCACGTGCCCCATCACGAGGCGCGGCGGATGGCACAAGAATCTGACGGCTTGTTGTTGGTCCAGCCCCATACCGCTGTCCTAATTCCCGGAAAGCTGTTTGAATACTTGAGGCTTAGACGCCCAATCCTTGCGTTTATTCTTCCTGACACGCCGATTGAGAGAATCCTGAAGCAGAGTGGAGTGACGTATCGGTGCGTCTACGCCGACGCCTCTTTTCAGGAAATGGATGACGCGGTCGAGAGCTTTTTCAATCGAAAAGAAGAAGGCAGCGAAGCGAACACCTGGTTTGAAGAGAACTTTAACGCGAAGAAACAGACACAGGCGCTCGATGCTCTGATCCGGTCGATGCATGAGCGAAAAGGCGAACTCTCATGAAGATCACTAAGGATCTGAGATTAAGCCCGGCGACTTCGAAGGAAGCAAACTCGTCATTTCCGTTGAGCGCATGAGTGTTGCACCCCAGGAGTACCCAACGCCGAAGCCGACCAGCATTGCGAGTGAACCCTCCGGCAGGCGGCCTTCCATCATCGCACTTTTGAGGGCAATGGGGATTGTCGACGAGACTGTATTGCCGCAGTCCTTCATGAAGACATAGAACTTTTCCGGCGGGATCCCCAAACGCTTGCGCAGGTGATCCAGCATGTACCGGTTGGCTTGATGGAACACGAACAGATCAATGTCGCCGAGTGTTCTTCCCGATTTCGCTAGCAGCCGGTCAACGCTCGCTGGAACTGCCGAGAGAGTAAAGTTGAAAATCTCCGGGCCGCTCATAAACAGGCTATCGCCCGACCGCACATTACCCGTGGCATCCTCGTATTCCCGTGCAGATGCTTCCGTCCGTGGTTGCCGCGAGCCGCCTGTAGGAACAATTAGATTCGGTCCCCCGGCGCCGTCTGAGCCATAAATGAAAGGTCCGATTAAGGGTTCCCTAACATTGGTGGCAACCAGCAATGTGGCAGCCGCCGCGTCTCCGAAGACCGTGCGTACGCTGCGATCGCGCGGATGCAAGAATTTACTATAGGTTTCGGCAGTTAGAAGCAAAACGGTGGACGCCTGCCCAGAAGAAATCAGTCCCTCGCTGAGCCCCAAACCGTAAATGAAGCCTGAACAACCGAGATTGAAGTCGAGTGCGCCGGCCGTCGTCGGAATTCCCAGCCGGTCCTGCAGGAGGCATGCCGTCGTAGGCAGGAAGTAATCAGGGCTCTGCGTGCAAAAGAGAACGTAGTCGATATCTTGGGGAGAGCACGCACCAGAGGTGAAGAGCTTTTGCGCGGCCGCGACGGCGAGATCCGAGGCGCACTCGTCGGTTGCCGCGATATGACGGCACTCGATTCCCGTTTTGGCATCGATTTTCTCCGCGGACCAGTCGGGGAACTGGGCAGCAAGGTCCGCTGTGGAGATCGTGTTTTCGGGCAGGTGGTATTCAATGGCACGTATTGCGGCGTGCATAGACTTTCCTGCGGTTATACATCGACCTTGGCCAAGCGTAACAGATCATCCACAGTCTCACAGGAACTCATTTCCCGCGGGGCTAGCCTCACACCGTTGTTCGAGTCGGCCAAGGCCATGAAACTAATCACGGCCGTGGAATCCCAATGCGCAAATCCCTCCAATTCCTCGGGACCTTGCAAAGTACCGGGAGGAAGTTCGAGGATTTCATCCAAGGCCATTAAGAACTCTCTGCGAATCATCTGTGAGATGGTATCTCCAATCGGCATTGTCTTGCATCTGTTAAACTGTGGCAGTTTGTTTCAGATCGGGTTTCTCTGTTGGTAACGAGGCGCCATTTTGGACCGATTCTTCGATAAGGTCAAGCGAGCAGAAACGCCATTCTACAGGCGGGTAAAGAAGCTGGCGCGAACGTTTATGGCGCCAAGTGTACCCAGACTCCCGAAATTCCTGCGCTCGCCGCTGCGCTTTCTCTACGAAATGCATTTCGTCGTGATCATGGCGTGGCACCTGTTTTGGAATCTGGTCTATCGGTATCCATTGTTTCAAGCCCGCTGTACCAGTATAGGGCAAAACGTTTCGATCGACCGCATGCCATTCGTAACCGGTCCCGTCCAAATCCAGATCGGGGATAACGTTTGGATGGGCGGAGATATCAGCATCGCCTCAGGCCGAATTCTCGATTCACCTCACCTCATCATTGGCGACCATGCCGAGGTGAGCTGGGGAGTAAAGATAGCGGTCAACCGGGAAATCATCATCGAAGAATACGCGCGCATCTCGTGGAATTGCAGCATATCCGATAGCGATGGCCATCCCCGCCAGGCTGATTTGCGCGCAAAGAACGTCCCTGTGTTTCCTCGAGACATCCGGCCGGTCCGCATCTGCAAATACGCCTGGATCGGGAACGGATCCTACATCATGAAGGGGGTGACCGTCGGGGAAGGTGCTGTTATTGGAGCGAACAGCGTGGTCATATCTGACGTCCCCCCTTACTCGCTCGCTTTGGGAAATCCAGCTGAGGTTGTAATGCGGAATTACGGAAAGCCCTCGAAAACGTCAAATCCAGAATAGAATGGTTTAGATTCATTATATGAAAATCCTCAATATCGTTGGCGCGCGGCCCAACTTGGTGAAAATTGCGCCCCTATTAGCGGCGATGAGGTCCCATAAGGACATCGCGCCCGTGCTTGTACACACAGGTCAGCATTACGACAAGCAGCTATCCGAGGTTTTCTTTGATCAGATGAGGATTCCGGAGCCAGATTTCAATTTGGATGTGGGATCTGGATCCCAAGCCACGCAAACAGCTGAAATCTTGAAGCGGATAGAACCTGTTCTGCTGGAACAAAAACCCGACCTCGTCCTGGTTGTAGGGGATGTGAATTCAACGGTTGCCGCTTCATTAGCTGCCGCAAAGCTGGGGATTCCCATAGCCCATGTGGAGGCTGGTCTTCGCAGCTTCGACCGCACCATGCCGGAGGAGATTAATAGGGTAGTGACCGATGCTCTGGCAGATTATCTGTTCGTGACAGAAGTTGATGCCATCGAGAATTTACGCAGAGAGGGTCGTCCTTCAGACCGGATATATTTCGTGGGCAACGTCATGATCGATGCCCTTCAGCAGTTTCTACCGCTCGCTCAGAACTCTCGTATCGTAGAGGATTTGGGCCTTATCCAAAATGGAAAGGTGATGCCCTTCGCGGTTTTGACACTTCACCGTCCATCGAATGTCGATTCGCCAGAGACGCTCCGTAAGTTATTGTCCGCGATCGAAGCGGTTGCCAGCCAAATCACGGTGATCTTTCCGGTTCATCCGCGGACTCAGTCGAAGCTCGATCAACTGAAGAAGAATAGTCAATCTCAGCTCCGCGCGATTGCTCCGCTTGGATACTTGGAATTTCTTTGCTTATTGAGCCGTGCCAAACTGGTGCTGACTGATTCAGGAGGAATTCAGGAGGAAAGCACTGTCCTGGGGGTGCCTTGTCTGACGCTGCGAGAAAATACAGAGCGGCCAGTAACGGTCACGAAAGGAACCAACCGCATAATTGGTCAAGATCCAGAAAAAATACTGGCAGCGACGAAAGATATATTGGCCGGTCATGAGAAAAAGCGGCAGCAGCCGGATCTCTGGGATGGCCACGCAGCCGAACGCATCGTACAAATCCTCAAACGTGAGTTCCTTGCGAGTGGACGTAACGTAGGATCGATGCCAACCAGACGCGAAGGATAGGCTAAATAGTGCTTCCGCCAATCACCTCAGGACCCAAGTCAACATTCTCGCTCTCAACGGGTTCCATTTCCGTCCCTTCTGGATGAGCGTGTTCTGGCAGGATATTGTCGGAGCGCGGGCTGTGTTGGTCCTTCGAGACGCTGCGCCAAATCGCGATCACTAAGCCTGAGATTGCAGGCCACTGGAGCATATATCCGAGAGTAAGAAATGTGGAGGCTGCGCTGTAAGCAATTAATCCAAGCAGGATACAGAATGTCGCTGTCACGATTTCATCTTGGTGCATTCTAGTTGCCTTCTTTCGGATCTTTCGCAAGATCCCGAAAGTGGAGATTATCGCGCCGAGATAAAATACCAACGCCGGAATGCCGCATTCACTGGAGATCTGGGTATAGGTGTTGTGCGTATCGTGCCAGTTTCCCAGGCGGCGCTCGCCAACTGCCTCCGCGCCTTCGTAATTCGAGAACTGACCGGGACCGACGCCAAAAAACGGCTTCTTGAATGTATACTCGATGCTTTTTCTCAGTAAATACACGCGAGACTCTCTGGATGCTATGGCATGTTCATCAGCATCAGGACCGGTGGAGAAGGATTTCAGATGCTTCCAAGTAGGGCCCGGCAACAACGTGATCAAAATAATTAAGATTGCTGGCGCTGCGATCCCGACTACGATCCTTTGACGGCCAGATCCGAAAATGGAAACAAATGCCAGGGCAAATACAAGTCCAACCAGGCCGCCCCTTGACCCACCGCGGAGGACCAGAAACATTCCGTCGATAATGGCGGCGGCGACAAGCAATCGAAAAATAATAGGGGTTCGTCGCCTGAGAACGATAAAGAGCAGGAAAGGTAAGACGAGTAATAAGTGTGCTGCAAGATCATTTGGATCCGTGATCATTCCCCGCGATAGTAAAACAAGCCGCTCGCCACTTGCGGTTTGATTTGTTAGAAGATGTGTAGTAGCTAAGTTGATTATGGAGGCCGAGGCGATAGCGTACATTATGCTTCTACACTCAACCCAACTCATTGCCAAACCCGCAGTGACCAATAACATAATGAAATTCGTTCGGATGTAGGATTGAACTACCATGATTGAGTCCCCTCTCCATGAACTGAATGGAACGGCGAGGACCATATACACTATAAAGGCGAGCCAGAATCTCGCCGGCGTATAGCGAAAAGTGCGTTTCAGTCCGCCAGATGCGACAACACCCAATAGTGCCGGCGGCCCAAAAAGGTAAAGTACATAGGTGTTTACACCGGTGAAATATAGAATTGTTTCGGACAAGAAGCTAAATCGCAAAAACACGAGGACGAGGGCGCACTTAAAAGCAAACGATCGCATAGGCAGTTCACGAGAATTACAGCATCATTTTCCTACAAAAGGTGTTCAACAGCACGGCATAAGTACAGATTTTGGTCGGGAGATCAAACGTCGATGCATCTCTGGACATGCTGTCTTTTTGCGGAGAGGAAGGCCTCAGGCTCGACCAACTGCGCTCTCAGTGCGGCCCACGCCCAGCAACTTTCCCTTTCCGACAACGTCTTCGATGTGGTCACCTATCTTAACCGCCTGCACTTGTTCAACCGGGGAATTACTGTCAAATAAACGCCGAAATGGAAAGGTCGGAGGCGACGTAGGCGTTACCTGGAGCATGCAATGAGAATGCGGTACGAGATATTCGTTCATCCGATCAAGACTCTCCGCCGGCTCCGGTACCATTACTTCAATTCCGCGTACGACTGGTGGCTTGGAATTGAAACCAAGCACGGCGCTTCTGACGCAGGAGATGTTTCTGATGCAGATGCCTACGATCCCACTGAACCGAAGTACCTTTTCTGGGCGTTTCGCAATCTGCCAATCGAAGCTCGGGAATATTCCTTTGTGGACTTTGGTTCTGGCAAAGGTCGCGTCCTTATCGCCGCAGCGAAGCATCCTTTCCTTCAGGTTATCGGAGTTGAGCATTCTAGGGACTTGCACCAGGCCGCCCTGGCCAATATACGCTCGGCTAAACGGATGAAATGCACTAGTATTTTGTCCGTTTGCATGGACGCAAAAGAATTTTCGATCCCAGAGACACCTTGCGTTCTTTATTTCTACAATCCGTTCAAAGGCGAGACCATGGATCGCGTCTTATTCAACATTCAGGAGTCGCTCTTGCGCTCGCCGCGGCCTTTATTTCTTGTGTATGTGCACCCAGTCCTTCACGACGTTTTTATGCGTCAGCCCGGACTTTCCCTTCTTAAGTCAGGGAACTGGTGCAATTTGTATTCATGGCGTGCTGAGAACTAAGGGCAAGCGAAGAATGCCGTGACATACCAATAGCCGTCTATTAGCAGCGTCACGAGCGTCTCCAAAGCGATGCGAGAATTCATCCTGAGTCGTTAGCTCCTTAATTCGAGATCTAGTGGTTCCGAGCGAATCTCTCCGACACAGCGGTGGCCGAGGGGGATGTTCAATTGACAAGTTCTATTAACTTTCATGTGACGGGGAAACCGGCCTTGATAATCATTTTGCGCTGACCGAAATGAAGGCATTGCAGCGATGCAGCAATTTCCAAAGCCCCACAGGAAGGCGCTCGCGCAGCCATTCTTTAGCGCTTTTCAATTGATACCGAGTCCGAAGGTAAATCCCTCCCAGACTTCGACGACGGGCGAAATGAACGTGCTGATAGTGTGAGGGCTGCGCATTCCATTGGGCCTTGTTCTGGCCAAAGCCCGCGAGAAAATCATACTTTTGCACGCCGGATTCAATTAAAGCCTTAAGCATCACGCCCTTCAAGCAAAACCCCGGACTATCGGCGTGTTCCGAAGGATCGAAACCGGCTTGCAATGCATACACGACGCTGTTGTACCGGAAACCGTAGTCAGCCGCAATCGGCTTTCCTCCAATTTCCAAAATCCAAAACTCAAGCCAGCTCCGGTTCAGCAGCAGGGAGCTGAGTTGTTGATAGAACCCGCGGCGCTTGTCGGAACCAAATGAACCAGGGTCTCCATTTGCTCGCCATCGTTTCTGATGCAACTCGAAAAGTGCAGGAAGAAACTGAAGCAGTTCATTCTCGTGGGAACACCGGTAAATGCGAAAGTTCGGTCTCTTCTCAAGTCGGCGGAGATGGTATTTAAAGTTTTTACGCATCGTGCTAGAGAGCTGCTTGAAATAAGTATCCCAATCATTAGGGAGCGAAATTTGGCAGCAAGGTGTTTCAGCGAATGCATGGTTCCACTTGCGCTCGACCAACGATGTCACCAGTATTTTGGCCGATGATGATCCCATTGGGATGGTGTTAAGTTCGCAGAAGTCCCAAAGATCTGAGTGATCCTCAAGATATGCCAGGAGACTCCCTACGACAGCCGGCGCGTAGCCAGAAGCGACGACCAAATCGAGATTATCCGAATCGCCGCTCCCGTCACCCATCAGCTGCAGTATTTTCCAGCGCTTTCCTAGAAACTTTCGCGTGATAAGTGAAAGTGGTACAAGACCAACGAGCTGAGAGGAGCTGTCCTCAAAGGCCAAAACATGAAGCTGCTGATCCGCGCCGAAAGCGCGCCACCATGTCGTGAGCCATTCCCAAGTAGAAAACATCGAGCCCTGTGGATACTTTGCCAGCAATTCTTCCCACTGGACTCGGAGCATATCGAGATGCTCAATCGATCGAAAAACTCTGACGGTTAAATTTTCCATGTTCAGTGTCCGCACCTTGGATACGTGGTAGTTGTGAAAGGTTCACTTCGTCTCCGTCGCCTGCATCTGGTTTCGCGTCTAGACGTACCATGACTTTGTGCACATATGATGATTCCCGATGAGGAAAGTTAGGCGCGTACCGGCTTGCGGACAAGAGGCAGACGAAGCCTTTGAAGATAGTCTCGGCGCTCATCAGACGTTAGACAACAAAACCAGAACGGGATCACGATCGCCGGCAAAGTGCAACTGATCTGCAACAAGAAGAAAAGCAAGTTTGAAGCGGGCCACCATTTTTGGACGAAGTACGTGCAAAACGCAAACGGCAAAGCTGCAAGTCCGGGCCGAATCCACGTTGAGAACGCATACTTCAGAACGCCAATACGGTACACATGGCGAATATACAAGGGCCAAAAGATTATGTGCACAGCAAGATTAGGGATTGTGGTTCCAAGTGCGACCCCCACGATCCCGTAGTGCCGAATGAGTGTGATACTGAGAACCAGATTGCACAGCCCTTCCGCCAAAGCGACAGGCACTATGCCCTTGTGTCTGCTGATGCCAAGCGTTATAGATCCTGCCACGCCATTTCCCGCCGAGAATAGGATCCCTATAGTTAATACCGATAATACTTCTCCAGAAAGTGCTGCATATGAGCGCCCCATCCACAATCCGATAAACGAACTTCCCCTAATCAGGAAGCTGATTCCAATCGGAAGGAAGACCATCGTTGCATAGCGCGTCCCCTTCAATAGAACTCTCGTCAATTCTTCGGTGTGCCCTTTCGCTTCCAAGGCGCTCGCCATCGGGGCGGCTGCAGTCGTAATACCGCCGAGCAGACTACGGGAATAGTTTGTCAGATTGCCCGCAATTGCAAAGAATGTCACTGCGCTGACCGGAAGAAAAATACCGATGACGACTGAATCTGTATAAAGAATGAGAAATGTAGAGATTTGAATGAGAAAGGCGTAAACGCTGAAGGACATAATGAGTTTTAGATGTTCTTTGTCACATTCACTGAAGTCGACCCTGAATTGAGGATATAGCCGGATAGCCGCGACAACATAGGCTAGCCCTGTAAATAGCCCAAAACAAAGCTGGATAATGGCCAATGAGATCAACCCGTTTCCATGATGAAGGACGGAGATAATCGCGATCATTCGGCAAAGTGCGCTTAGGATTTCAATGGCGTTCGCCAATTCCTGTCTTTGGAGGGCCGCGACAATTCCGCCGAAAACTCCACTGACCAACGACACCGCAATGCTGACCCCGGTAAGAACAATCACCACTCGCGCAGCAAATTGAAAAGCAGGCGGAATCTTGACGTACTTGAGGGCTGGCGCCGCGATACCGACGGAAAGAATTATTGCAGCTGCTCCAGCAGCGAGAAAGATGGCTAGAGCTGACGAGACGACCTTGCTGGTACTTGTGTGTGCCTCTTGCGCGTGAAACTTTGCGACATATCTAGTTACCGCTCCGCGTACACCGAGGTCCAGAAGACCGAGGTAGCCCGTGAGAGACATCGTGAGCGCCCAGACCCCATATCCCGTATCTCCGAGGTGGCGCACGACAAATGGCGCAAGAAAAAACGATACGACGATTGAAACGGCAAAACCAAGCCAATTCGACAAGACATTGCGGACTACCGGAGAAAACCTCGGAAGTGCCCCACTTGCCACAGTTTGTCCCTCACAGGCATCCCACTCACTCTGAGTGATCGCCGACAAAACAGAACGAATTTCAATTTCTTCTTGCCGCGACGGCCCGTACCCAAATTACAGTTTGACCTGAGCTGTGCACAGGGAATTGCTCAGTGTTCCTGGCCGCGCGTTTTGCGCGCCTTGCGCAATGCGGGCTGTGTACGCACGTTGGGCGACATTCTTACAAACAGAAATGGCGCTCCCGATCATCGTCCGCGGTTGCATTTTCGTGCCTGGACCAACCGGACAAGCTGTTCACAACGATTTTTGCCGATTCGCGCCAGTCGAGCTTCAACGCCACTGCCATGATGTGCGCCTCGTCGAATTTCGCATCCATCGCGGCGCACATAGCATCCCGCAGGCCGTCGGGTCGGGACGGGTCATATAGGAAGCCGCAACCCTCAACTATCAAATCTTGCAGGCTTCCCATCGCAGGCGCGATCACAGGGCGGCCAAAGCTCAGTCCGAGAATCGCCGACCCTGAGCTCAAGATCTCATTGTATGGGGTCACTAAGACATTGCACGCGCGAAGATAAACCTGCATGTCCTCATGCTTGACGAAGCCCGTGTTGAGGACGATGCGTTTCCGTGAGCGGGTTGTCGCGGCTCTTACAGTAGCCTCGTAAATGGGATCCTTGAACTCTCCGGCGATCACCAACACTGGATTCCCAGGCAACTGTTCGAATGCACAGATCAGGCCTTCCAGATTCTTGTATGGCTTGCATAAACCTATGAAAAGGAACACGAATTCACTTTCAGCCAATCCAAGACGAGACCGCGCGGCGCTTCGCACAATTGAATCCGGATGGTAGCCTATCCAATGACCGTGTTGAATCACAACGGTCCGTCCCGCAAGCGCCGGAAACTCTCGCAGTACGTCAACCTGGGCGGAGGATCCGTGAACGAAGAAGAGCGTCCCGAACGTGACCAGGAGCCATCTTCCTAAAGTATCGAGTTGCGGCATTACGCAGCGCTCATGTGGATATAAGTTATGTATCGTCCAGATTATGCGCACCCCGCGCCTGCGGGCAAGCGTGAGAACGAATAAGAACCGAAGAAAATTATACAAACACTTGCGTCGCTGTGGCGCGTTGTAGAAGAAAGAAGGCCAGTGGATATGAATGTAGTCAATGTTACGCAGATGCTTTAGCAACCACCTACCGGAAAAATCTCCCTCGCGAACTGCCACACCCAAGGCTTCGACTGGGGGATAAAAGCAATCCACGTAACCGTTGCCGTTGCGGGGAAAAGCCATTATTGAGATTGCGCGTTCCCGATTTGCGTCTGTCAAGATAGCCTTTCCGCAAGCCTCGCGCCGCAACAGGCCGCGGTCACTATTGTATCCATTTTCCCAGTGTCTGCTCGGGCGAACTGTTGGCATAATAGAGTGCCATCCAACTCACGCGGGAGATTCCCTATCCCGCTGGCGTGCTTCCGTCAGCTGACCGCGGTCCTCGCGTTCATATGGCCCAAAGTAAGATAACTTTCTTCGCTTTCGACGCCCTCGGGCTTTTCTGCGTTTTTTCGCAGACGCACACTGCACGATGCACATGATCGTCGACGTGAGGGGACGAAGCCCTACCAGAGAGTGGCTACGGTTTGGTGTTGGAATCGATACTCAATCTCACGGAGCCAGTGGCAGATCCGATTCAATCGTTTCCCGACAGTCTCTCGGATTAGCGGGGTGGGTGATCATTTTGCACCATGAGACATGGGGCGACGGTGCTGGAAGGTATCGCGACTCGGATCCTCAATGCCACGAGTACTCTCCATTAGAATGAACAAATCCTACGTGCCTAGAGACTTACGGTCTGGTACGCTTTTAATTAGAGATAAGAACAGGCTAGACGTCCCCGTTGGCCGTCGCGCAAGAACGCCAAACTGGGAGGCCAATCAACATGAAAACGGTGTTGAAGAGCGCCCTCGAACGAGTCGCGCCGAGATTTGTCTGGAGGCACCGCATCACAAGTTGGGGTGGCGATACGGGCGAAGCCGAAGAGGTCCTGCTGCCATGGATGTGCAACCGCCGCAGCATCTCGATAGATGTTGGGGCTGCTGCCGGAAACTATACGATGAGGATGCTATTGTACTCGTCACGCGTAATTGCCTTTGAACCTCGCCCGGAAGGCGCCGAATACTTGCGATGTCTTTTTCGCAACACGAGCATCGTGACAATCGAGCAAGCAGCTTTATCAAATGAGTCCGGCAGAACCATGCTTCGTAGCCCCGTGGATCGCCCTATGTTAAGCACGATCGAAGCGAAAAATGACTTATCGGAGTCAACATGCGCCGATGCGATATCGGTGAGCTGTAGGACACTGGACGAATACAAATTTCATCCTGTGGGCTTCATAAAAATCGACGTGGAAGGCCACGAGTCTTCAGTACTGGCAGGGGCCAAGCAAACAATTGAGAAAGAGCGTCCAACGCTTTTAATGGAAATCGAAAAAGTTCACAATCCAAACTCCTTCGATTACATTCGTGCGTCCTTGAGCTCCAGGGGATACATAGGATGCTTCCTGATGGGCGAAGAGCTTCTTGATATCCGAGCGTTCGACTTCGGCGCATACCAAAACCGTCATAACCTTATTCACGGACAGCGTGCGGGAATCTATATCAATAATTTCCTATTCTTCCCCAGAGAGCGCTTAGGATATTTCAATGGACGCGCTTTCCCAAAAATGAGGCTTCAAATGTCCAATGCTGAATCGTTGACACTATGATCAGTACTTGTTTTGATTTCCCGCTAGGGTGTTGGCTATGGGCGGGCCCGAACCGCGAGAGATCGCCAGAGTGCTTGCCCGATTATTGGCCCGATGGAATGGTGTATCGTTATTGGACGGTATTAAACGACGACATTCTGAGCCCTAAAGATGTACTCTCAAAAAACTTCGAGGCAATCACGTGCATCAGCGTATTAGAACACATCGAAGATCACGCACGTGCGATGCAGAACATGGTTCACCTGCTCGTGTCAGGAGGCGTTCTGATTCTTACGACTTCCTACTTCCACCACCATCCTCCTCCCAATGTCTATAGGTAGGAGCCGCTCAATCGAGAGGCTGGCTGATGTTGTTCCCGAATCTCTTAGCGAGCGTGTGATCCCGTTGAACGTGAAAGCTTCCATTGCCGCGCGGGCAACCCCCGCCGTTCGCATTGTCTCTCGCCATTTACCTTTCACGCGACGCTGGTTATGGAATCGCTTGATTGATCCGTATTTGTCGTGGCGTGACTACCCGTTTTGCGTCAAAACACAATTCGGTGCATTAATGAAAGGGACGACGAGTGACGTGATCCAACGGTGTATCTACTACTTTGGAACGTGGGACCCAAACGTCGAAGCCTTCCTTCGGGCTCGGCTTCGACCCGGCGATATTTTTGTCGATGTCGGTGCAAACATCGGGTATTTCACATTGCTTGGCGCGGAGCTCGTCGGGCAGCAAGGACGAGTCGTGGCAATAGAGGCCTCAACTTCAACGGCAGAGCAGTTAAAGGCAAACGTTGCTCGCAATCGTCTTGGAGGCGTTGTCCGTTGTGTGCATGCTGCTGCGTCAGACTGTGAGGGAATTGCGACCCTCTATGAGGGACAGACGGGTAATATTGGCTCGGCTTCGATTGTGCGCGCGGAAGGCATACGGTCTGAAAAGGTGAGGTCCGCCCCCCTAGGGGAGCTGCTTCTTCCCGATGAAATTGAACTCGTCCGCGTGATCAAGATCGATGTGGAAGGAGCGGAGTCGCTGGTGTTCAAGGGCATGCAACCGCTTCTGTCCAGGCTTCGCCCAGACACGGAGATAGTTATGGAAATAACTCCGGAGTTGAGCGGCACGGATGACGTTGTGCGAGTGCTGGCGAGAGAAGGTTGGAACGCCTACGCTCTAAAGCCACAGGATTCCATTGAAAACTTCTTCCTGCCTGCAAAACTGCCGTATGCCGCTCGAATATTGGGTCCCATTGCAAGCCGAACAGACGTTTTGTTTTCACGTATTGAGACTGACCGCATCATTTATGCCTCATAGGCAACCGCGCGTGTTTGGGCCGCCATCTTGGACGAGAAGGCGAGCGTGCCACTGTGGAAGTCAATCAGGTCGAGCAAGATTGCTCTCGGAAGGTCGTCTGAAGCTTCGGTTTTGATCTTGGTGAGGACGTGCTGACTGATGGCGGAACGAATCGCCGAAGCTCGGATTGTTGCCCATGACATGGTCCTTGGGCTCCAAGCTGTCTTGGAAGACCCAGTTTTATCCGCACACCGAGAGGATTGCAGTAACAACAAAGGCCGTACATCCTTGGCGGTGATGAAGATAGGAAACTGCAAAGAAATTCTTGTCTCGCACGAAAGAAGCGCAAAACGCATTGGGTTCTCAGAATCGCGATTATCCTGATGCTTTTCATAGCGGCTGTGCTCGCTTTCGCCGCGACGAAACCGAAGGCCTTTCATCTCAGACGATCAATAACGATAAAAGCCCCGCCGGACAAAGTTTTCGCACTCGTCAACGGCCTTCGCAAGTGGAACGACTGGTTGGAGGACAGTAATGACCCTGACATACAACGAACGTTCAGCGATGCCCCGGCGGGCTAGGGGGCTGTCTCGGAATGGCGCGGCAGTGGCAAGACCGGTGCGGGGCGGATGCTGATTACGGAATCGATACCCAATCAGAAGATTTCAATCACCGTGGATTTTGTGAAACCTTTTGCGGCCCGGAAC
>Ga0070762_10000398_pt1 | contig 17994 bp, 16 predicted proteins | sample HubBroMetageREF2_FD_66726 | JGI IMG/M metagenome (GOLD analysis project Ga0070762, IMG submission 66726) | Reference soil microbial communities from the Hubbard Brook experimental Forest, New Hampshire, USA - Hubbard Brook CCASE Soil... | ecosystem: Environmental > Terrestrial > Soil >...
ATCTTGCCGGCCTCGATGTCGATGCGCTGATCCTCAGCCGCCGCGGTGCCGGTGCCGTCAATCACGCGCACGTGCATGAGCACGATTGCGGGGGAGTCCTCACTCACGTAGGGGTTGAGCGCTACGGGGGCCTGCGCCGACGATACGGCGGCTGACGACAATAACGCCGCCGCCGTGGAGAGACGCAGAACATTCAAAACTGATGACATCACTTGCTCCGATCAATTTTTAACATATTGATTACGGACGACATTACACGTTTTTCCGGTGATTCGCTGCGGGCAAAGCTATCAAGACGAGCAGCCATTGACAGCGTCTCTTTGATTTCATTATGATATCACTCCAATATCACCGCCGGGAGCGAAACATGCCTGCCCAAACTGCCCAGCCCGTTGCATCGGAACGCATTGCCAGCGCCATGAACGGCTGGGGAATGTTGGTCCTCAACATCGTGTTGCTCCTCGGCGCAGCGTACTTGCTCAACTTGGCCGGCGCCGAGGGTGGCGCCATGCGATTGGTCGGCGGCTTATGCGCGCTGCTGGGGCTCATCATGGTCGGCGGGTATTTCACCCTGCAGCCGAACCAGGCACGGGTGCTCATACTGTTCGGCGCCTACAAAGGCACGGTGCGCAGCAGCGGATTTCACTGGGCCAACCCGTTCTACTCCCGCAGCCGGGGAATAAACTCGCAAAAGGACGGCGGATCAAGCGAAGGCGATCAGCGCAATCGTCCCGGCCGTCGGCGCATCGGCGGCGGACTGGGCCTGCAATGGCTGTCCACCAAGTTATCGCTGCGCGCTCACAACTTCAGCAGCGACGCCATAAAAGTGAATGACAAGCGCGGCAATCCAGTTGAGATCGCGGCCGTGGTGGTGTGGCGGGTCGAAAATACCGCTCAGGCCGTGTTCGACGTGGAGGACTATACGAGTTACGTCGAAATCCAGAGCGAGTCAGCCATTCGCAGCATCGCGAGTCGCTACGCCTACGACCAGGGTGAGGAGCACGAGATCACGTTGCGCGGCGGCGCGGATGAAGTGGCCCTGGCGCTGAAAGAAGAGCTGCAAGCTCGCTTGCTGAAAGCCGGTGTCATCGTTGAGGAGGCCCGCCTTACGCACCTTGCGTACGCGCCAGAAATCGCACCGGTCATGCTGCGGCGTCAGCAGGCGGAGGCGATTATCGCAGCCCGAAAGATCATCGTGCAAAACGCGGTCAGCATGGTTCACATGGCGCTGAACGAATTGGATCAAAAGAACGTCGTGAAGCTCGACGATGAACGCAAGGCTGCAATGGTCAGCAATCTTCTGGTCGTACTCTGCGGAAATTCAGACGCATCGCCCGTAATCAATACCGGCACGCTTTACACCTGACGTGTCTTCGGAACAACGCAAACCCTTTCTGCTCAGGATTTCTCCTGATCTGTGGAAAGAAATCGAGAAATGGGCGGCGGACGATCTGCGCAGTGTGAACGCGCAGATCGAATTCGTGTTGCGGCAGGCGGTGGCGAAAAGAAAAGGCCCGGCGAAGGACAAATAGCCCACGCCGCTATGCGAGCGCGCTGCAGGACACCGGTCGAATCATTGGCTGCTGCTGCGCCGGCGCAGCCGATCAAGCGCAAAGGGTCCCGAGCCTCCCAATACCAGCGCGGCCAAGCCGGCGAGGTCCACAAGAACCGTCGCCCAAGACAACAACGTGGCCGCGGGCATTCCGAGTGCGTGCAAAATGTTGGCAAAGTCATCCGGGCCTCGCGCCAGTTTCGCGTAGCCGTGTTCCATTGCACTTTCGCCTTGAGGCGATCCAACGCTGATGAAAATATCGCACTGCAACCCATGGCTCGCTCCCCATTAGAAGCTAGCCAGGATACCCGTGGAGCAAACTCAGCCATGCTAGGCTTATACCGTGGAAACCTTGAACCTCAGTCCCAATACCTCCGGCCGCAACCTCAGTTGGGCGCGCAAAGGCGTGCTCGTCCTCGCGTTGCTGGCCGCCATGCCGTGCGCAAATGCGACCACCTACACCCTGTCCAAGTCCGATGACACGGTGGTCGGCGAGGATCAGACCATCATCACGGTCTATGAAGACACGCTTTATGATCTGGCACGAGCCTACAGCCTGGGTTCCGAGGAACTGATCCGGGTCAATCAAGGCGTCGATCCTTGGCTGCCGGGCGCCGGTAAAATGCTGGTGGTTCCGGGGCGGCACATTCTTCCGCCGGGTCCGCGTGAGGGAATCGTCGTCAATCTTCCCGAACACCGCCTTTATTATTATCCGAAGCCCAAACGTGGTGGGCCAATTCAGGTGATCACCTATCCGGTGAGCATCGGCAAGATGGATTGGCGTACGCCGCTCGGCGTCACCCATGTGATTCAAAAGCAGAAGGACCCGACCTGGTATCCGCCCGAATCGGTGCGCAAGGAACATGCCGAAGCAGGCGATCCGCTGCCTGTCAAGGTGGGGCCGGGGCCTGATAATCCCCTGGGCGCCTATGCGATGCGCCTGGCGGCGGGAAATGGGACCTATCTCATTCATGGCACGAACAATCCGATCGCCGTTGGACTTGCCGTCACGCACGGTTGCATTCGCATGTACCCCGACGATGTGGCTGCGCTGTTCCCGTTGATTCCGGTCGGCACGCCGGTGCGCCTCATCAACGAGCCGGTGAAGGTCGCATGGATCGACGGCGAACTCCTGCTCGAGGCTCATCCCCCGGTTGATGCGATGGGTCAAAGCTTTGAACCCAACATCGATCAGTTTTCAGACCTCTTGAAAGCAGCGGTCGGCGATACCACCGTCGCCATCCATTGGGACTACGCCCGTGAGGTGCTGCAGAAGGCCAATGGCGTCATCGCCACGGTGGGTCTCGAGGCTGAATTGCCCACCGACCCGGCAGCGGCACCGGCGACCACCGCGACCGCGACACCGGACAGCGTCAGCAAGTAAAGCGGGAGTCAGCTGATCGTGCGCGCCGCCGCGCCTAAGGATTCGATCTCGTGTTCGGTCACGACACGCCATTGGCCTTTGGCAAGCAGGCCCAATTGAAGATCGCCGATGCAGACTCGTATCAAGCGCAGCACCGCAATATCGAAGGCGCTGAGCAGGCGGCGTATGTGCCGGTTCCGGCCCTCATCGAGCGTAATTTCAAGCCAGGCGTTCTTTTGACCGCTTCGCAGGCAACGTACGGATTTGGCGCGGAGCAGTTCTCCCTCGACATTGGCACCCCGATTGAGTATCGCGATCAGCGCCGCATCCGGCACTCGGTCTATCTGCACGTGGTAGGTCTTGTCAGGCCCCGTCGCGGGGTGAGTCACGTGAGCGGCCCACGCCGGGTCGTTGCTGAATAACAAAAGACCCTCGCTGGCTTTATCGAGTCTTCCCACCGGCGCGAGCCATGGCAGGTCGGCTCCCGCGAAGCAACGGTAAACCGTATCGCGGTCCTGCTCATCCCGAGTGGTCGTCACCAAGCCTCGAGGCTTATTGAGCATGATGACCAACCGGGGCCGCGAGCTTTCCAGTCCCGCCACGGTAACGCGATCGCGGCCTGGGTCGGTCGGGAATTCGGGGTCTGTCACCACGCGGCCGTTGACGCGTACCCGCCCTTCTTTTACCCATTGGGCGCCTTGCGTGCGAGAGCCAAGCCCAAGTTTCGAGATCGCACGCGCCGCCCCATAACGGGGCGACTTTCGCTTTATGGATGAAGCGATATGGATGCCTTGGATGTGGCGCTCAATGCACTGCCGCTGCTGGTGTTGCCGAGGACAACATAGAATAGCGCAGTTCGTTTTCGCGAGGCGTTCGGTAGAAGCTTGATGAACAGACTTACCGTGCGCATGCCTGCCGGGAAAAAAACCGTGGTCGGCGCTTGCGGCGCGAAGTCGGTGCCTGCGAGCGCGGTAGCTGGCTCGGTCCACCATTCGAAACTCGTCGTGCCCTTGGAACCCGTCGAGCGATGTACGCGGATCTCAGCGAATTTCTCGCCCGCTCGAAACGCGTAGGAACTGGCCACCATGCCGATCCGCTCGGTCTTGTCGATCGGTCGAGCGGCGATTCGAGTCTTGGGGTCGGTATTGGGCGCCGGCGTGGCCTCGGCAGGCGGCGCGTCATCGAGGTCTGCATCCGCCGCCGCACTATCGACGATAACCGGCGCGTCGGCTTCGGCATCAGAGGCGACGGCATCGGCAAGGGGCGGCGGCGTGGGGCGGCTGAGCACGGCCCACGCAACTCCGCCAATGATAATCGCCGCCAGCAGAGCGATCAGGGCGGAAGCGACGCCGCTTCTGGTCAGGAGCGATGCTCTCGAATTCTCAGGCTGCGGGATCAGCCCAACCGGCTCGCGCCCCAGATCAAGTTCCGCCAACCACTCGCGCACCGACGCGGGACGATCGGCACGGTCCCAGGCGAGGCCTCGCGACAGCGCCCTCCATTGCCGTCCCGTGAGACCCGGCGGACGGGATGGCGCGATTTTCAGTGTGCGCGCTTCGGTTGAGCGTCGATGCTGGAAGGGGTGTTCGCCTGCCAGCAATTCATAAGACAGTGCGGCGAGTGCGAAAAGATCGTCGCGCGGATCAGCCTCCCGCCCTTCCAGCAACTCGCACGATGCGTATGCCGGCGTCACCACAGATACCTCGCCCGATGTCCCGAAATCAAGAATGCGCACCTCTCCGGCATTCGTGACCATGATATTTTGCGGTTTGATGTCGCCGTGAATCACGCGCCGATCGTGCGCATGCGCAAGACCTTCGCCTACCTCACGGATGACCGCGCGCACATAAGAGCGCGGCAACGGCAGCGGATGAAATCTCTGCATTACCTTGGGCAGGCTTTCGCCGTCGACCAATTCCATGGTGAAGAACGGAATTTTATGCAGGTCCAGTTCGTACACCTTGACGATACTTCGGTGCGATAGCGCCTGCGCGCAATAAAATTCGCGGCGCAACTTGGCCAGCACGTCGGATCGCGTCCGCGTTTTTTCGTGCAACACCTTGATGGCGACATAGGCATCCGCTTCGGTGTGTTCGCTCCGCGACTGATCGAGCGCTTTGTAAACGGTACCCATGCCGCCGCTGGCCAATTGGCTTTCGATGACATAGCGGCCGCACAAAACGTCGCCGACACCTAGCTCGGCACGTGCGGAATCGCGCGGCTCGGGCGTGTCGAGTCTAGGGGTCGGATCTTCGGCGATCGGAAGCAGATCGACGGTAATGCTGTCCGGCTCGCCGCCCTTTTCGCGCTGCGCGAGCTTCGACCTGATGGAGTGAAACAGGTCGTCCGGGTCCAGCGAGTCCTCGATTGGATTGCGTCGCTGTCGTGTCATGGGTGCAGATTGGGGTCCATTTGCGCCCGCAGACTACCGCGTTAGTGACCATAAGACTGAAGACCGATCCGCATAAAAAGGCTGCGTTTGTCGAATAAATTACGGCATGTGCGCTATTTCACACTCGATTTGGTTAAATCGAGGCGTAGAAACCCCTAAGCAGGCCCTGCCCCATCATTCCGGCCTCATAGACCCCAACCGGGTTGGCTGTCTGGCTGCCTTAGGTAGGCTTCAACGCGGGCGCAAACGGCTCCGCGGCAAGCATCTTGGCGTACGAGGCCCTCACGTCGTTCACAGATCTTTACACTCCTTTGCAGCTACAGGGATCAACAGCCGCCATCGACCGAGTAAGATTTTTCCTCCTGGTGTCCAAGAGGGAATATCCATGTTTCAACGTGCTACCAAAACGGTGTTTCTACGCGGCGTCGCGATTGCGGCGCTGACCATCGCAGCCGGCAGCGTCGCGCTGGGCGACGATACCCCGCCGCCGGCGAATCCCGCCCCGGGCGGTCGGCATAACAATCCGGCCTGGGCTGCCTGCAAGAAACAGGCGGATGATCAAAAGTTACAGCCCGGTGATGCGCGTAAGGACTTCATGAAAAACTGCCTGAAGTCGGCGAAAGACTCAGGGGCTCCGCCCGACAAATCGTAGGTTCCGCCATGCATCCCGATAGGCGCGTTCGACCTGCCGCGCGAAACGGGGAGCATCCATGAGTGCGGAGCGCTCGAGGCGCGGCCGCAGTTGCGCGCGCAGCGCCGCGAGCCGAACGAGATCCTGGCCGAGCGCCGCCGCGATGGCGACGAACGCCTCATCGGATTCGGCGGCCAGCTCGAGCAGATCCAGTTGAAATAGCTGGGTGAGGCCGCCCCGGCCAACGCTGGTTCGGCCCACTCGGGTAACGACGGGCACGCCCATCCACAGCGAATCCAGGCTGGTGGTATGGCCGTTGTAGGGAAAGGTATCGAGACCCAGATCGATATCATGGTAGGAGCGCAAATACTCGCTGCGCGGCTGAAAGGCGCGAAACTCGACCCGTTCGGCAGCAATGCCGTGCGCGCACAGCCGCTGCGACAAGTGTCGGCGATGCCGGCCGAGCGGTGCCATGAGCAGCAGCCGCGCATCGGGCAGTGCGCGCATCACACCGCCCCAGAGGCGCAAGGTGTGATCGGTCAACTTGCAGGGATTATTCAGGCATCCGAGCGTCAGATAACCGCGCTCGAGGGCGGCCAATTCGTTGACACCCGGATGATGCGTCAACGGGTCGTAGCACCAAAATGAATCGGGGAGCCTGAGCGTGCGTTCGCTGTAGTGGGCGTCGAAGCCGTCCGGATCCAGCCGCGGATCGCTGAGCCGATAATCCATCGCGCCGATTCCGGTCGTGCCGGGGTAGGCGAGCCACGCGATTTGGACCGGCGCCGGCTTGCGCGCGAAAAGCAGCGGGCGGCCGCCCGCCATGTGCATCGTCAGGTCGATCAGAATATCGATGCGATCTTCGCGAATGAGCCGGCAGAGCGCCTCATCGTTGAGCCCCCGCACGTCGCGCCAAACATCGGCGTAGGCGGCGATGCGGCGAGTGAGATCGTCGGGACGCTTGATGCTGGCATAGCAAAAGATCTCGAACGCGGCATGATCGTGACGCGACAGGAGCGGAATCGTGAACAGGCTTTGACAGTGGTCGCGGAAGTCCGGCGAGACATAGCCGATTTTCAGCCGACGGTTCGGATCGCCACGGTCCGTGTGGCCACCCTCCGAATGATGCGCGCACCGCGGCAGCCCCACGGTAAAACGTTCATTCCAGCGCAGACATTCCTCGAGCACCGGACCGGCCTCCGGCGCTTCAAAACTAAGCGTGTACGCCAGATTGCTGTGAGTCGCCCAAGCGCCAGGATCGAGTTCGAGCGATTTGCGGAAACTTGCGATCGCCGCATCAAGTTCTCCGGCGTCCTTGTAGACATTGCCGAGCGTGTCGTGGAGCGCCGCATTGCCCGGATCCAGCTCGAGCGCCCGGTGCAGCGCGGCTTCCGCATCGTCGATGTGTCCCAGCGTTCGCATGAGAACGGCCGCGTTATTCAAGGCGACGACCGAATCGGGGCGGGCGCGGAGCGCAGCATCGTAGGCGGCCATTCCCGCGGCGAACTCGCCGAGTTCCGAGTGGACGTTGCCGAGGTTGATGAGGGCGTCCGCATAATCGGGGCGCAGCTCTAGCGCCTGTCGATATCGGTCAATGGCTTCGCGTTGTCTGCCGAGCCCGTGGAGCGCATTGCCGAGATTGAAGGCGATCTCGGGGTCTTGCGGCGCTTGCGCCAGCGTTTCAGTCAGAGTCCGTTCCGCCTGCACGAAATTCCCTTGATTCCAATACGCAATGCCGAGATTGAGGCGGTGCGAAGCGATCGCGGGTTCAAGCTCCGCCGCGGCGCGCAGCAGTTCGACGGCCTCGGTGAACTCGCCCATTTCGCGCAGCACCGTGCCCAGATTGGCCATGACGGCGGCATTTCGGGATTCCAGCAGCAGGGCCTGCCGATAGGCCGTCGCTGCCTGCGAACGTTGTCCGCGCAGCTGCCGGCAGATCCCGAGATTGTTCCAGGCGTCGAGAAAATCCGGCTGCAGTTTCAGCGCCGATTCATAGACGTCAATCGCCTTGTCCCAACGGCGAAGTGCCTGCAGCGCCTGCCCCAGCACGAATTGATAGCGCGGTTCATCGGCGACGGCCGCAATGGCCTGCTCGAGCAGAGCAAGCGCGGCGTGCGGCTGTCCGTCTTGCAATTCCAGGAGGCCGCTGCGATAGAGCGCAAGCGTGTGCGCCGGCGCTCGTGCCAGCACTTGCTGGTATAGGCGGCGCGCCTCGGCGAATTTGCCGGCGCGGTGCTGCTCGGTGGCGGTCTCGAGCAATTGTTCGACCGCTTGAATGATGGAATTGGTTCGCGTCAATCGCTTGGCGCCAAATCGCCCAACGCCTCGATCAGGGGCTGCAGGTGCGGCCGCAGGGACGATGCGCTTCCGACGCTCGATCGATAAATCGGCCGGCGTACCTGCACGAAGCTCGCGGTATTGACGGTTCGAGAGGTCTCGAAGAATCGTGCGCACGCCTCGTGCCACGGCAAATCGAGGAATTCCAGCAGTCGGTGGGTCTGCGTTTGCGGATCCGACACGAGCGCCTCGTAATCGATTTCCATGAATACCTGTTCCGGCAGCAGCGAGCGCCAATGCGCCATTAGAGCATGGTAGTGGCGATAATAAGCTCCAAGTTCCCGCTGCTCATAGGTAAAACCGAAGTCCCCGGCGAACAGCTTGGTGTATGCGGAGAAACAGGTGTCCAACGGATCGCGTCTGCAATGGATGATTCGCGCGCGCGGAAGGACCCGATGTATGACGCCGAGGTGCAGAAAATTGCACAGATCCTTGTCGATGATTCGAGCGGCCCGCGGCGCGAAGCGTCGTAGTTTTTCGAGAGCCCTCTCGGCGATCGGGCGAGAACCCGGTTCGGCCGCCTCGAAAAGCGCGCGCAGTTGCACCAGTTCACCGGCACCGTGGATCTCGGGATGGGAGGCGAGAATCTGTTCGATCAAGGAAGAACCGCAGCGCGGCATGCCCACGATGAAGACCGGCACATCGGAGAGCTGGGCTTCCGCGGCCGACTCTCGAACATCGGGGTTCTGCGTCCCGGCCGCGCACATGGCGATCTGCCTGGCCGCCGCGTCCGAATCGTAGTCGATGACGGCGCGCTTCATACGGTTGCCCTCATGCCAATGGGCAAAGGCCTGGTCCGTCCTGCCGCTATCCATGTGCGCCTTGCCCAGCGCGAAATGCAGTAGCACCCCTTCCTGGTGAGAACACCGGCCAAGCAGCCGCTCCATCGCGCCGATATCCGGGTCGCCCCTCGAATAGGTCTTGACGTTGCTGCGGTTGTACCAGGCATCGACCAAGGTCGGCTCATGCGTCAAGGCTGCGTCGAAGGCGCTGCCGGCATCGGCGAGGCGGCCGAGATGGGACAGCAGCACGCCCTTGTCCGACAGCGCCAACCCGGGATTGACCGCCGCCGCACGGTCGAAGACCGCCAAAGCCTCGACATCCTCTCCTGTGAGGTGCAGGGCGAGCCCATAGGCGCGAAGCAGATCCGCGGACTCTAGCCCTGCTTGCAGAGCGTCGCGGCACAGCGCCACCGCCTCGTCGTTACGGTCGACCGACCGCAATAAATGCGCTTTGAGGGTGAGCAGCCTGATCGCCCGGGGGGATGCGCCCTCGACGATGGTCAGGCGATCGATCGCAGCGCGGTGACGGCCCAGCAAAAATTCGATCTCCGCGGCGCGCAAATGATGATCAAGCGTGTCCGGCTGCAAGGCGATCGCTCGTTCGGCCTGAGTCAACGCCTCCGCGCATCGGCCTTGATCCGACAAAAAAACGGCGTAATTGCCGATGATCTCCGCGTTGTCGGCACATTCGCTTAGCAGGCGGCCGAATTGCGCGGCCGCCTCGTCGGCCTCGCCCGTGCGGCCGAGCACGAGGGCGAGGACGGCGCGCGCCTGCCAAAACTCGGCGTCCAACTCAACCGCGCGTTGCAGGCATCGCCGGCTCTCGTCGAGACGGCGCATTTCGAACAGCAAGTTGCCGAGATAGAACCATCCGAGCGGCAGTGCGCCGTCGAGTTCGGTTGCGCGGCGTGCCAGCTCCACGGCGGCGTCGCGATCAACGGCTTTGCAGCACAGCTCGGCATAGGTCAGCAGGTACAGCGCCGAAGCCTCGGGCGATTCGGCTGCGCGACGCAAGAAATCCCGGGCGTGGGTCAGATCCCCGTCCCGATGCGCGATGAGCCCGAGCAGGTGTAGCGCGCCTGCCTCCTCCGGAAATACCGCAAGGATGCCGAGACAGCTCTCACGAGCGGATTCGAATTCGCCTCGGGAGAAACTCTGGCGTGCCGACTTGAGAGGCGCGGCGGCCGAGGTCAGTGTTGGCATCTGAAGATGGACCGCCGCCGCGGGCCTTGGTTCGGCGAAAGGTAGTTACAAAGGCGCTGCCGCGCTTGGCGCTGCGCAAGTTTCATGGTGTACTGGAATTGCGGCCTCCCCCATTTCGGAAACTCCCAAGGGACATTAGGAGGAAATTCATGGCGGCAATAGAAGCGCTCGAAGCGCCCAGGATCGGCGCCGATGAAGCAACAAGGACGAGGCTGGTCCTTGTCGCCGCATCGTTGGGAACAGTCTTCGAATGGTATGACTTCTTCCTCTACGGCAGCCTCGCCGTATTCTTCGGCGCCCTGTTCTTTCCCCCCGGCAATGAGACCGCTGCATTTCTCGCCAGTCTCGCGACGTTTGGCGCAGGCTTTGCGGTGCGGCCCTTCGGCGCCCTGGTGTTCGGGGGGCTGGGAGACCGCATCGGCCGCAAGCGCTGCTTCATGATCACGATGGTGATGATGGGGCTGTCGACCGTTTTGGTCGGATTGCTGCCGACCTATGCGCAGGTAGGTGTTTGGGCGCCCGTCTTGTTGGTATCTCTGCGGCTCACTCAAGGGCTCGCGGTGGGGGGCGAATACGGCAGCGCTGCCACGTATGTGGCGGAGCACGCCGGGTCGGGCCGCCGCGGCTACTACACCAGCTGGCTTCAGACCACTTCGACGATAGGCCTACTGCTGTCCTTGCTGATCATTCTCATCTGCCGTGTCTCATTGGGTGACGAAACATTCAAAGCCTGGGGCTGGCGCATCCCGTTTCTAACGTCGATATTCTTGCTCGCGGTATCGATCTATATCCGGCTCAAATTGGAAGAGTCACCGGTCTTTCAAAAAATGAAATTGGCCGGACGTATCTCGAAATCACCGGTCCGGGAAGCCTTTGGCTCCTGGGCCAACATGAAGAATGTGCTGGTGCTGTTGTTTGGCATCACGTCCGGTATGACGGTGATTTGGTATGGCGCGCAGTTCTACGCGCTGTTTTTTATGCAAAACACACTGCACGTCGATTACAAGACGAGCTACGCAATCATCGCGATCGGCTTGGCACTGGGAACGCCTCTCATCGTCCTCTGCGGTGCGTTGTCCGATCGAATAGGCCGTAGACCCGTCATGATCGCTGGGATGTTGTTGGGCGCATTCACATTCATTCCTAGCTTCCATGCACTTGCTAACTTCGCTAACCCCGGATTGGCGGCCTTTGCCGCACGAAACCCCATCCAGATCAGCGCCGATGATTGTACGTTCTCCCTATTCGCGGCCCCGGTATCGGCATGTGACAAGGCACGCAAGTTCTTCAGCCGCAATGGGCTTTCATTCACCTCGATTCCGGCGGCTAAGGGCGGCGAAGTAGTAACCCGTATCGGAGGAACGACGCTGACCGGATTCGACGAGCCTGCTTACGAGAAGGCGCTCGACGCCGCGGGCTTCAAAGGCAGCGCGGGTGACGTAAATGTTGCCGGGTCGATCGGGATCATGGTCTGGCTGTTGGCGTTGGTCGGCATGGTGTACGGGCCGATGGCAGCCTTTATGGTCGAGATGTTCCCCGCGAAAATCCGCACCACGTCGCTGTCGCTGCCCTATCATTTGGGTGTCGGCGTGCTTGGCGGCTTCCTGCCCTTCGTTGCCTCTGCGCTGGTGATTTACGCCGGCAACATCTATGCGGGTCTTTGGTATCCCGTTGGCATTGCACTGGCGACGGCGGTCATCGCGCTGATGGTGTTGCCAGAAACGAAGGACCGCGCGATTGACTGACAGGACCTGAGACGCACTAAAGGTCAATGTTCGTTACGGAGCACCCTGGCAATCGCCACGATGGTATTCCAATTGCGAGTGGTCACTGAGACACCGTAGAGCCGGTCCAGTGCGCCGAGCAATCCGATGACCTTCATGTGGCGCCGGTACATTCCGATGACGAATCGGCCTCGTCTCGTGAGGATCTTCATCAGCCATTGGCCATTGGACGGGAATCGCATGGGCAGCGATGGCGTCAAGCGAGGACGCTGAGACAGCACGCTGACGAAGTGGACAACATCGCGTCGCACCGGCTGTCCCTCAAAGGGATTCTTCGAGATGAGACTCGCAATGTCGCGGCCCTGGCAAACAACGATCTCGGCGACAAACGGAAGTTTGCGGGCCACTTCGGCGCGTGCTTGTGCCTGGATCATTTGCCGCCGAAAGACGAGCGTGCCCGCCGCGCCGATATTGACCGCACCCAAGTGCTTCAGTGCTTCGGCCAATTTGGTCGGTCGGAAAGTCCTGTGGCCGCCGACGTTAATACCTCTTAGGAAAACCACGAGTGCCACGAGACTCACCGCCCAACACTTGTTAGAAGCAGCCGGCCAGTCTCTCGGGGGACAAAAAACATTGCCTTGGTTGAAAGCACACTGAATCGAAGGTGTCTTCGCATGGGGAATTTCGCGTCAGTAATTTGTATGCAATTCCATGGAATAAAGATCGGCGTTTTGATCACGTAGTAACGGAATGACCACCGTCTGTTGTTTTCCAGCGCATCGATTGAAGACGACATGTAGAGACCATCGCTATTGGCCCCAAGCATGCAATCAGTACCCATTTCGTCAACCGGAAATCGCACAATGCAGTGCTGCAGAGTGCCGTCGAACGGTTGCTTGCACGCGTAGTCACGCGTTAGTCTTCGAAGGTCGTTTCGATACCAACCATAGACAAACACGCCGACGACCAGAAGAACCGCCAAGATCTTGAGCATCAATTTCGTTCAGCACTCCCTATAGGCCCACTACAGGCTGCGGCGAATTTCGTGGACGCCGCGGCCGAGCTTCCGGCGCAGCAACGCTCGCAGAGTTGCGCCTTCCGCATAGCCGACTTCGGCGGCGATCTGCTCGACGCTGGCATGGCCGGTCCTCAGGAGGTGCACCGCGCGCTCTATCCGCAGGTCCTGAAAAAAGGCGAGCGGCGACTTGCCCAGCACGCTCTCCATGCGGCGCGCCAAGGTTCGCTTGCTGGTAGCCAGCGCCTTCGCGGCTTGGTCGAGCGAGAAGCCTTTAGCGAGACGTCTGCGCGCCCAACGTTCAAACTGTTGTGTGATCGGATCGGCGTTGGCCAGATGGTTCGGGATCGCGTAGATCGATTGCGAAGTCCGCTCGTCCACGACCAGATACCTTGCAGTAAGGTTGGCCAGCTCCGGACTGGCGCGCCGGATCAGAGCCAGCGCCAAGTCGAGGTGGCTTAGCGCCGCGCCGGCGGTCACCACGGCGTTGGATTGCACGATGATGCGCGATTCGTCCAGCCGCACCCGCGGATAGCGCTGCCGGAACAGCGGCGACAGCCACCACGTCGTGGTGGCCTCCTCGCCGTCAAGCAATGCCGCCTCTGCCAACACGAAGGTGCCAATGCAGGCGGTCGCGGTCAGCGCGCCGCGCCCCGCCCATTTGCGCAGCACAGCCCCGGCTTCGCGCACCTCGCTGCCGGCCAACGCCTGCACCAGCGGCGCCGGCCTCATATGAAAAATGGCCGGCATCACCACAGCGTCGGGTGTCGGTGCGCGCGCCGCTGCCATCACCGGCAGGCTAAGGCCGCGCGCCGTGGTGATGCTCTTGTGCAGCCCCACCACCTTCAGCTGGAAGCGCAGCGAAGAAACGCCGCTCATCTGCGCCAGTGTGTTAGCGGTGCCGAAGGCGTCGAGCACCGCGGACAGGCCGGTGTCGAACACGCCATTGAGAGCGAGGATGTGGATACGCATGGCAATTATGGTATCAAAATTGGCAATCTTGCCGATACAGCGAAGCTCACCGCGGGCCTACTCTTCGCGTCCCGATCCACCACTGCAACCTAAAGTGCAGGATGCTCAAGGAACACTGCAATGACTATTTTTGAAATGGCCCGCCCTCGTGCCAGACGCCTGGCGAATTCCCTAATCTGTGTACCACTCGTGCTGGCCTCCACAGCCGCCATGGCGGACAGCCTACCCCTCCCGACGCAGATCGTCGATTTGGCGAATAAAGTGGACGGAGTGCATCCAGGGTTTCGCGCCTTTCATGCGAAAGGCGTTGTGGTGGAAGGCACTTTCAAAGGCTCGGCCGAAGGCGCCCGCTTAAGCCGCGCGGCACTATTCAACGGCAGCACAATTCCCGTGACCGCGCGCTTCTCGGATGGCAGCGGGATGCCCACTGTGCCCGACGGCTCGCCCGCGATGCCCCGCGGCATCGCCATCAAGTACCACCTGCCCCGCGGACCCGCCACCGACATGGTGACCAACTCGTTCAAATTTTTCCCGGTAGGCACAGGAGAGGATTTTCGTGATCTGCTGCAAGCCATCACCGTGAGTGGGCCCGATGCGCCAAAGCCGACGAAACTCGATCAGTTCTTCGCCAGCCATCCGAATGCGCCCAAGGCGATCGGTTCGCTGCCGATTCCGGACAGCTTCGCCGACGAGGAGTACCACGGCATTGATGCTTTCATCTTCGTCAACAAGAGCGGCCAAAGACAGGCGGTGCGCTACGTGATCGCGCCGGAAAAAGTGGTGCACATCACGCCCGAAGAGGCAGCCAAGCAGTCGCCTGATTACCTGTTCGACGACCTGGCCAAGCGGATTGCGCGAAAGCCCGTGGTCTTCCACGTCAAGGCGGTTTTAGCTGAGCCCGGCGATCAAACCAAGGATGCGAGCCAACCTTGGCCTGATGACCGCAAGGTTGTCGACCTCGGCGTGCTGACGCTGACCAAAATCGTGCCCGACAGCTTGGAGGCGCAGAAGAAGCTGCTGTTTCTGCCCACCAATCTCACTCCCGGGATCGAGCTCTCCGACGATCCGCTGCCAACCGTGCGCGCCGCCGCCTATGGCGTCTCGTTCGGGCGGCGCAGCCAGTAGAGGCCGTCGCGCCCGCAAAATGATCACCACGAATTAGCGAAAGGTAAATCACATGAGTCAAACCGGCACCAAACAAGTCACCATGAACCTCGAGGTCCACGTCGTCCCAGTGTCCTCCGTCGAACGATCGAAGGAGTTCTACCAACGCTTGGGTTGGAGGCTCGACGATGATGTCGCCCCGACAAAGGACGTCCGCATCGTCCAATTCACGCCCCCGGGCTCGGGCTGCTCTGTCACTTTCGGCAAGGGAGTAACCGCGGCGGCGCCTGGCTCGTCCGTGGCGGCGCTGATTGTCTCCGACATCAAAGCGGCTCACGACGAGTTCGGTCGCCGTGGCATCGCCGCGAGCGACATGTGGCACGGCGCGCCGTTCCCCGTGGAGGCACGCCTTCCCGGCCCCGACCCCAAGCGCACGAGCTACGGGTCGTACTTCGCTTTCACTGATCCCGACGGCAATGCGTGGCTGGTCCAGGAGGTCACAACACGACACCCTGGCCGCGCCTGAGAGAAAGAGAGAACCCATGAGCAGTTACATCAAAGTTGGCCAGGAAAACTCCACGCCCATCGAACTCTACTACGAGGACCACGGCTCCGGATCGCCGGTGGTCCTGATCCACGGTTGGCCACTGAGCGGCGCCTCGTGGGAGAAGCAGACAGCGGCACTGCTGGCCGCGGGTCATCGCGTCATCACCTACGATCGCAGAGGCTTCGGCAAATCCAGTCAGCCCGCCGCCGGCTACAACTACGACACATTTGCTGCCGATCTCGACACTGTGCTGAGCAGGCTGGATCTCACGGACGTTTCTCTGGTCGGCTTCTCGATGGGCACCGGCGAAGTCACGCGGTATATCGGCAAGTACGGCACGCGACGGCTGCGCAAGGTTGTGCTCATCGGCACGCTGGGTCCGTATCTGGTGAAGACCGCTGACAACCCGGAGGGCGTGGACAGGAGTGTCTTCGAGGGTCTCAAAGCGGCCCTCAAAGCCGATCGGCCGGCCACGCTGATGGAATTTCTGCACAACTTCTACAACTACGATGTCACCGGCGGCAAGCTCGTGAGCGAGCGGGTCGTCGAGGGCGACTGGAACGTGGCGGTCGGCGCGTCCGCGATTGGCACGCGCGCATGCGTCGACGCGTGGATCGAGGACTTCCGCCAGGACATCGCTCGCAACACCCTGCCGACCCTGATTCTGCACGGCGATGCCGACCGCATCCTACCGGCGGACGCTGCCTCCAGACGACAAGCGAAGATGATCAAGAAGGTCGCGTTCGTGGAGTTGAAGGGCGGCCCCCACGGCGTGCTGTGGACTCATGCCGAGCAGATCAACACCGAGCTGGTGAAGTTTCTAGCGTAGCGAGGGATCGATTTTATCGAACTTTCTGAGGAACAGCCTATGTCTTACACCATTGTCCGCCGTGACTTTCTAAAATGCGCGCTCGCATCTGCGGTGGTAATTCGAGCGCTCGGTGCGGCCGATGCGAAGGCCGCCGGCCCACCCCTGCTCGATCCGACCGATCCTGTCGCGCAGTCGCTCGGCTTCGTGCCGGATGCATCGAAAGCCGCCGCGAACGGGACATTCAAGCCTGGTCAACACTGCGGCGTCTGCATGCAATTCCAGGGTAGACCGTCCGACGCAACAGGCGGCTGCAGCATTTTCGCGGGTCACTCGGTTCCATCCCGCGGCTGGTGCAGCGCATTCGTGCAGCGCGCCTGAGCGCGAGGTATCCAGCATGAAAGCTGGCGTTGCCGACCAGCACAGGGCACAGTACATTCGCGTTTGCCTCGTCCGCTGAGATCGCGATTGAATGAACCTCAAATACGATGCCATTGTCATCGGTGCTGGCCAGGCCGGACCTTCCTTGGCGGCACGCTTTGCCGGTGCGGGCAAATCCGTCGCGATCATTGAACGTCACCTGTTTGGCGGTACGTGCGTCAACACGGGCTGCACTCCCACCAAAACACTCATTGCGAGCGCGCGTATTGCCTACGATGCACGCCGCGCCCACGACTATGGCATTGAGCTCCCAACAGCAAGCGTCGCGGTCGACATGCGCGCTGTTCAGGCGCGAAAGAAGCGAATCGTGGATGCCTCCAAGACCGGCTTGGAGAATTGGATTCGCGGGCTGCAGAACTGCACGGTCTATAATGGTCATGCAAGATTCGAATCGGCCCGATCTGTCAGTGTCGACGGTCAGGTACTCACTGCTCAACAGATCTTTATCAACGTAGGCGGTCGACCGCGAACTCCCACCTTCCCTGGCATTGGCAGTGTCGCGTTCTTGACGAGCACATCGCTGCTCGAACTCGAGGAGCTGCCGCGCCACCTGCTCATCATCGGCGGAAGTTACGTCGGACTTGAATTCGCGCAAATGTTTCGACGCTTTGGCAGCGATGTCACGGTGATAGAGAAAGAGTCTCGGCTTTTGTCCCACGAGGATCCGGAGGTGGCCGCGGAAATCAAAGCTGCACTCGAAGCAGAGGGTATTCAGATTCGACTGGAGGCCGAATGCATTGAACTTTCGCATGACGCCGAGTCGGTGACCGCAAACGTGCATTGTTCGGTGGGTTCCCCGCAAGTCACGGGCTCCCATGTACTCATTGCGGTGGGGCGAACGCCCAACACCGGCGACTTGGGCCTTGAAAAGGCCGGCGTGGACACAGATCAGGCGGGGTTTATCAAGGTCGATGATGAGCTACGTACCAATGTCTCCGGCATCTGGGCTTTGGGCGACTGCAACGGCAAGGGCGCTTTCACCCATACCGCCTATAACGACTACGAAATTGTGGCCGCCAACCTATTCGACGGAAACCCAAGGCGGCGCTTGAGTGATCGAATCCCTTGCTACGCTCTGTTTGTGGATCCGCCGCTAGGCCGAGTCGGATTAACCGAACACGCT
>Ga0070762_10000399_pt1 | contig 17959 bp, 13 predicted proteins | sample HubBroMetageREF2_FD_66726 | JGI IMG/M metagenome (GOLD analysis project Ga0070762, IMG submission 66726) | Reference soil microbial communities from the Hubbard Brook experimental Forest, New Hampshire, USA - Hubbard Brook CCASE Soil... | ecosystem: Environmental > Terrestrial > Soil >...
AACATCACCAGTGTCTGCGCCAATGCAAGCTGCTCCCAGACTGCGCCCATCACCAGCCTGAAGCAACTCGAAATTCCCGAAGGCGCCCTGGGAGATTTCTTCGGCCCCGGCACCACGGTCGGCATTCCTTTCGCCGCCCAACTCGGCGTGCGGGTGACCTTCTAACAGCTTCTGAGAGAAGGAGCGCCCAGCCTGGATCTGGTGCAGTCATTTCCGACGCAACCCCAATCCTGAGGCCTGCTCCAGCCCTCTGTCACGAAACGTGCCACGCAAGAACTTGCACAATAATTGCAAGCTCTTGGGAATACAAAACTTGACAATTTTGAGATTGACTTCGGAAGCCGACCCGTCCACAATCGGCCCACATTTTTCTTGCTTCTCCTCAGTGATCATTCCGGAAGCGTCGAGAAAGGCATTTGTCGAGAATTTCTTGGTCAATCGCTCAAACCCCCGCAATGACACTCAATCACGTCAGCGTTGTTCCACCACCAATCCAAGGAGAGAGGTCTATGAAACCAAGGCTAAGTGTATTTTTGGTCGCAATTGTCGCGATGGCGTTGGCCGCAAGCATTGTTTGTCAGGCCCAGCCGCAGTCCCTGTTGACGCGCCATGTGCGTGAAGTGACTGTCAACGGCGAGGCGCCATTCGTCGGTAAGCTCCCCGCAAGCCAGGTTATGCACATCGATATCGTTTTGCCGGTGCGTGAAGGCTTGGATAGTTTTCTGCAGGAGATCTACGATCCTTCCAGCTCTTCCTACCGTCAGTTCCTCACCGTGGAACAATTCACCGAGAAGTTCGGTCCCAGCCAAAAAGACTTTGACGCCGTGGTTCGTTTCGCAAAGGCCCACGGCTTTACCGTAACTGGTGGCTCCCGCGATGCCTTGGACCTGACGCTCAAAGGTTCGGTGGCGAACGTCGAGACCGCCTTCCACGTCAACATGGGTCTCTATCACGATCCCATCGAGAACCGCGACTTTTATGCTCCGGATCGCGAGCCCACCATTGACCTGCCTTTCCAACTCTGGCACGTCACCGGCCTGGACAACTATTCGATCCCGCGTCGCGCGCTCGTGAAAAGAGATTCGAGCGTGAAGCCTCCTACCACGACCGGCTCCTGTCCAAGCGACTCGTTCTGCGGCAGCGACATGCGGGCCGCTTATTACCAGGGCACAGCTCTCACCGGCAAGGGCCAGAACATCGGCTTGCTGGAGTTTTTGGGATTTGACATCGCCGACGTGAATGCCTACTACAAAGCCGCTAAACAAAAGAGAACCGCCAAGGTTATAGGCATTTCCACGGATGGAAGCTCCATCAACTGCTTCGCAGCGCAAGGCTGCGACGATACCGAACAGAGCATAGACGTCACCCAGGCGCTCGGTATGGCCCCGGGTGTCACCGCCGTCTACGAATACGTGAGCAACAACAGCGATACCGCCATGCTGGGCAGCATGTCTTCGCACAAGCCGTTGCCTCTGAATTTGAGCTCGTCGTGGTATTACACGCCGGTGGACCCCACGTCTGACAACCCGTTCTTCAAGAAGTTCGCTGCGCAGGGCCAGAGCTTCTTTGAAGCGGCTGGCGACGGCGGCGCATGGCATGCCGCGAACACCTGGTGGCCGATGGAATCTCCATTAGTCATCTGTGTCGGCGGCACGGACCTCGTCACCAAGGGCGCCGGCAAAGGCTGGGCCTCGGAAACCGCATGGGTCGACGGCGGCGGCGGGATTTCTCCCGACGACTTCCCGATTGCCAGCTGGCAGAAACTTAAAGGAGTGATCACCAAGGCCAACGAGGGTTCTACGAAGTTCCGCAACGGTCCGGACGTCTCGGCGAACTCGAACTTCACCTTCTACGTCTGTGCTGACCAAGGTCAAAACCCGAATTTTGGCGGCCAGGAGTGCGGAGCGAATATTTACGGTGGAACCAGCTTTGCCGCCCCCATGTGGGCCGGCTACCTGGCTCTGACCAATCAACAAGCGGCAGCCCACGGCGATAAGCCACCGGGCTTCATTAACCCGACTATTTATCCGCTGGGTCTGGGCTCGGGATACCATACCGACTTCCACGACGTCACCGCCGGCAGCAATGGCTTCCCGGCGACCAAGGGCTACGACCTGGCGACTGGCTGGGGCAGTCCGAATACGAATGGCTTGATTAACGCGCTGGCAAAGTAAAAAAGCTGACCTCTTTGCAAGCTCGTCACCTTGCCAAGGCCCGCTCCCCGAGGAGCGGGCTTTTTTGTGCCACGGTGTCAGTCCCCGCTGCGGTCCACATGCTTGCGCAATAGTTGCAAGACCTTGCCTATAGTCAAAGATTTGACAACTTTCAGATTGACTTCCATCAGGTAGCCGTTCAGAATCGCTTCGCCCTTTGTTGCTCCCCTGCGGCTCGTCATTCTCGAAGTTGAGAGCATTGTGCCAGGCTATTTCCGTGCGTGACCTGAGACCGGCAACACCATCTTCACGGCATGCACCATGTGTCTGGTGTGATGTTCAAAGTTGAAATCCAAAACTACCAAGAAAAAAACAAGGAGATGTGTCAATGAAGCGTACAGTTCTAATTCTTCTCGCCTTTACTGCAGCCGCGTTAGTGGCGGTTGCACCAAAAATGCTGGGTCAGGACGACCAGGGTTTGCTAAAGGGCTACTTCCTGTCGAAGCCCGTGCGAAGCATTGATCCTATTACCTTCCAAGGGCAATCCGATGCTGGGACGGGTCTGAAGGTTTGGTCATACAATGCCACCTCCACTCGCTCCGGCTCCAAGGGACAGAAGTTCTCAGGCGTGATGGTCGGCAATAGCCCCTACACCAACAAAGCCACGACCACGACCACTATGCAGGTTGTTCCGCTGATCATTACGATCGGCTCGACCGTCTTCGATCCTACCAAACCAGATAACGCATGCTTCGCGGGAAAAGTCCCGATGACCATCTATAAACAGTCGCCGATTACGAATGCTGCCAAGTTCACAATGAACGGCGTCAACGTGGGCGACACTTCGTATACCGACGCTTTTCAGCGGGCCAGTTTCTGGACCCCAATCAAGAAGAACGGTGGAACCTACCACAACAAGCTCAAGCTGGTAGTTCTCAAGCCGGTCAAAGTCAACTTGGGTACCGGCAATTCGACAATCCTCACTAATACATGTGGACCGCTGGGCGGGGTGAACCTCGGCCCGTTCGAGAGCTTGCTCGAGGATACGATTATTCCTTCGCTTTCCAGTCAGGGCGTCAACCCGAAAACGTTCGTCACCTTCTTGATGTACAACGTGGTCATGTATGAAGGCAGCACCAGCAATTGCTGTGTTCTGGGCTACCACTTCGGAATCGGAAATCCGCTTCAGACCTACTCGCCCTTCGAGTTTGATACGACCCACGCTTTCGGCGGCGACATTTTGGATACCTATGTCGCGGCTCACGAGGTGGACGAATGGCAGGACGATCCGCTAGGCAACAATGCGACTCCGGCGTGGGGACACATTGGACAGGTCTCAGGCTGCCAGAACAACCTAGAGGTCGGCGATCCGTTAACCGGCGGAGGCAATCCCTTCTCGGTGGCGATGTCGAACGGCTACACTTATCACCTGCAGGAACTAGCCATGTATTCCTGGTTCTACGGCCCGCCGTCAATTGGAACAGGGAAGAAGTTCTCCGATAACGGCACCTTCACCTCAGCGCAAGGGGCTTGCACAGATTAAGCACCGTAGCGTCTTTGGATCATTTACTGAAAGGCCCGCTCCGCACAGAGCGGGCCTTTTTTCGCGCACGGCGGACCCATTTTGACAACCCAGCCCTTACACAAACAAACAGCGGTCGTGGTTGCGGCTCGGGCCTGTATGACTTGTAAACTATCGGACGCAATCCCCTCTGCACCTGTGTGCAATTTCTTTCATCTTGACTCGGAACCGTCTTCCACTGACAATGTCCGCCTCCCTTGCTTGGGAATCGGAAACAAATCTGATCTGAGGAAAAACATAAATGAAAAAACAATGGCTAGGTCTGGTGATGGTGGTGTGTTTTGCGTGCGCCGCTTTCGCTCAAGACAACACTGCCCACGCTTTGCGGCCCTATGGCAAGCAGCCCCACGCGCTTGCGAATTGCAACGGTAATCCGTGCGACATCAACTACAACGGCGGCCCGGTGTTCGAGAAAGCTCCCACCGTCTACATCATTTGGTACGGCAGCTGGACCACCAAAGACAAGAACATTATCGACTACTACTTCGAGCATCTGGGTGGCACGACGCAGGAAAAGATCAACACCACCTATAGCGACAGCACCGGCAAGCACATCTTGAATGCCGTGCACCACGCCGCAACCAACGACTACCATGACAACTATTCGCTGGGAAAGAGCCTTGGTGGCGATAGCGCCATTCAAACCATCGTCAAGAATGCCATCAAGAACAAGCATCTGCCCAACGACACCAACGGAATCTATTTCGTTATGACCTATAAGGACGTCACCGATTCGGGCTTCTGCACCCAGTTCTGCGGATACCATGGGCCCTCCACTTCGATCGTAAGCGGCGAAGTCATCCATTATTCGATGGTTGGCGATCCCGATCAATGCCCGAGCGGCTGCGAGACCAGCGTGGTCCTGGGCGATCACGGAAAGGGCGGCAGCCCCAATATGGATCCCGGCGCTGATGGAGCTACGGCCATCATGTGGCATGAGTTCTCAGAAAGCTCGAGCGATCCGGAAGTGAACCTGAACACCGCCTGGGCCGGCAACTTCTGCGGCGAGTCCGGCGACTGCTGCGCTTGGCTGTTTGGCACGGTGAAAACGGACAAGAACGGCAACTTGTACACCAACACGATTGGCACGAAGAATTACGCCATGCAGGAAATGTTGCAGCTGACCAGCAAGAGCCGGACGGGAAACGTACCCGCCGAATGCAAGAACGTGTACTAGAAGTCTTTTTGATTCGTTTGCCGAAGGCGTTAGCTCCGCTAACGCCTTCTTTTATTGAATGCGAGTACGGGATGCGAGACGTCAGTCGGCCCCTAACCAGAAGCACCTCTGAAGCCCAAAGCGTGACGCCGGAAGCGCCTGCCCTACACCTTGCCGACGCTGGCGGGCTGAATCTCTTCCACATCCACCCAGTTTGTGGGATAAACCCCGGTGTAGCAGGCGGTGCAGTAGGTGGTCTTCTCGCCATCGCCGCAGGCTTTCTTCAGCCCTGGCAGCGAGAGATAGGCCAGCGAGTCGGCGCCGATGAACTCGCGAATCTCCTCTACCGACTTGTTGGCGGCGATCAGTTCTTTTTTCGAAGGCGTGTCCACACCGTAGAAGCACGGCGAAATCGTTGGCGGACACGAAATGCGCATGTGAACTTCTTTGGCTCCGGCGCTGCGGACCATGCGCACGATCTTACGGCTGGTGGTGCCGCGCACAATCGAATCGTCGATCAACACCACGCGCTTGCCTTCAAGTAAACTGCGCACCGGATTAATCTTCAGCTTCACGCCAAAGTCGCGCACGCTCTGTCGCGGCTCGATGAAGGTGCGCCCCACGTAGTGATTACGGATCAACCCGAAGCGAAACGGAATCCCACTCTCCGCCGCATAACCAACCGCCGCGGTTACGCCGGAATCCGGTACCGGAACCACGACATCGGCCTCCGCCGGAGCTTCGCGGGCCAGTTGCCGGCCCAGTTCCTCGCGGCTCTCTTGCACCGGCCGTCCAAACACCCGGCTGTCCGGCCGCGAAAAATACACATGCTCGAAGATGCAGCTCGATTGCGCCAGCGCCGGCGTATACAACCGCGAAGTAATTCCCTCGGGACCGACCACGATCAACTCGCCCGGCCTCACATCGCGCTCGAAGGTCGCGCCGATCAGATCGAACGCACAAGTCTCGGAGGCGAACACGATGGTGTCCTGCTTTTCGCCGCCGATGGCGGGAATCCTGCCCATGGCGAGCGGCCGAAAGCCGCGCGGGTCGCGGGCGGCAAAGATCCGGTCAGGACTGATCATAACCAGCGAGAACGCGCCTTCAACCCGGCGCAGCGCATCGGCAATCGCCTCGGGCAAGGTCTGCTCTTTCGAGAGCGCGATCAGATGCACGATGACTTCGGTATCACTGCTGGTCTGAAAAATCGAACCCTGGCTCTCCAGCCGATGACGGATATCCTGCGCGTTGACCAGGTTGCCATTGTGCGCCAGCGCCACCATCCCCTTGTTCGATTGCACCATGATCGGCTGCGCGTTGAGTAAAGCCGAATCGCCCGCAGTGGAATAGCGTGTGTGGCCGATCGCCAGCGTCCCCGGCAATTTGGCCAGAACGCTCTCCTGAAAAATGTCGGCGACCAGGCCCATGGCCTTGTGCATATGCAGAGCCATGCCATCGGAGGTCACAATGCCCGCTGACTCCTGACCCCGGTGTTGCAGCGCGTGCAGGCCAAGGTAAGCAAGCTTCTCCGCCTCGAGGTGCGAATAAACCGCCACCACTCCACACTCATCGCGAAATTTGTCAGAATTCATTAGCTATCAGCCTTCAGCTTTCAGCAAGCGCGCCCGGTTCGGCCCGCAATGCCGCCTCAAGCGCGCCTTCGAAAGCGTCACGCAATTCGCTTACCGCGGACGACACAACCACGCGGCCGTCCAGCGTAATCTCTAGTTGATCGGAAACCGTCTCGCCAATCTCCTCGGCAAACAGCCGATATTTGCCCGCTACCTGTTGGATTCGCGAAAGCTTGCTCCGGTCGCACGAGATCACGACCCGGCTCGCATCCTCGCCGAACAAAACAAACTCCGGCGGCAATCCGAGAGATGCGAGATTCGCTCGCACTCCCACCCCGTTGGTGAACGCAGATTCCGCCAGCGTGACCGCAATCCCGCCCTCCGAGCAATCATGGGCAGAGTCGACCAGGCCTCCTCCAATTATCTCGATCAAAGCCTTCTGCAATGCCGCTTCGCGTTCCAGTTCGAGCGCAGGAGGAAATCCCCACATCGTTCCCAAAATCTCCTTCGCGTACTCGGACGAACCAAACTCAGATTCTGCATCGGTGATGTCGCCCGGCTCCGAGGCACGCAACAGAACGACTGCGCGACCCGGCTCGCGAAAGTGCGGAAACACAGCCTTATGAACGTCGTCGAGAATGCCAACGATTCCCATCACAGGCGTGGGATAAATTCCCTCACCGAGGGTTTCGTTGTAGAAGCTGACGTTGCCTCCGGTAATCGGAACGTCGAGTTCCTCGCAGGCTTTGGTGATTCCATCAATCACCTTTGAAAACTGCCACATGATGTGAGGCTTTTCGGGATTGCCGAAGTTCAGGCAATTGGTCGCGCCAACCGGAGTCGCGCCCGAACACGCCACGTTGCGCGCCGCTTCGGCGACGGCATGCATCGCGCCGAGTTTCGGATCGAGATAGCACCATCGGCTGTTGCCATCGAGCGCCATCGCCAGCGCCCGCTGCGAGCCTTTTATGCGAATCACGCCAGCATCCCCGGCCCCGGGACCCTCCACCGTGTTCGTCTGTACCATGTGATCGTACTGTTGCCATACCCAGCGCTTGCCGCAAATATTCGGACTGGCCAAGAGGCGCCGCAAGCCGCCGGCGAAATCGCTCGCTTCCCCGAGCTTGATTGATGCCGGCATCTCGCGCGGCACGGCAGGCTCCCAGCGTTCGAGTGGGCGCGTATAAACCGGCGCATCGTCGGTAAGCGCTTCGTTCGGAATCTCGGAGACAACTTCTCCGTGGTGAAGCACACGCATTTTTCCGTCGCCGGTCACGCGGCCGATCTCGACGGCGTCAAGTCCCCACTTCTCGAATACGCGGAAGACCGCCTTCGCGGCCCTTCTGCGCCACCAGCAGCATGCGCTCCTGAGATTCGCTGAGCATGATCTCGTAAGCGGTCATGCCGGTCTCGCGTTGCGGCACGCGATCCAGTTCGATCTCGGTTCCAACCTGGCCGCGCGCGCCCATTTCGCAAGTGGAGCAAGTCAAGCCGGCCGCACCCATATCCTGAATGCCAACGATCGCCCCCGTCTGCATGGCCTCGAGGCAAGCTTCAAGCAGCAACTTCTCGAGAAAGGGATCGCCGACCTGGACGTTGGGGCGTTTCGCTTCGGAGGCCTCGCTGAATTCCTCGCTGGCCATAGTGGCCCCATGAATGCCATCGCGCCCGGTTTTCGATCCCACATAAATCACCGGGTTGCCTTCACCGGAGGCTTTCGCGTAAAAGATCTGATCTCGCCGCACGAGCCCCAGAGCGAAAGCGTTCACCAGCGGATTGCCGGAATAGCAAGCCTCAAATTTCGTTTCACCGCCGAGGTTGGGCACGCCGAAACAGTTTCCGTAAGAAGCAATGCCGCTGACCACGCCTTCGAGCAGCGAATGATTCTTGTGAATCTCGGCTTGTGCGGAATTTGCTTGTGCAGAGCGGACACTCTTGTCCGCCGCTGTTGATGATGTAATCGGCCCGAACCGCAGCGAATCCATGACTGCGACCGGGCGCGCCCCCATGGTAAAAATGTCGCGCAGGATTCCGCCCACTCCCGTGGCCGCGCCCTGAAACGGTTCGATGAACGATGGATGATTATGCGATTCGATTTTGAAGGCGCACGCCCAACCATCGCCGATATCGATAATGCCCGCGTTCTCGCCCGGCCCTTGCACAACGCGCCGGCTGCGCGTCGGCAGCCGCTTCAGATGGATGCGGGAAGACTTGTACGAGCAGTGCTCGCTCCACATCACGCTGAAAATACCCAGCTCGGTGATGGTAGGTTCGCGGCCGCCGAGAAGCTGTTTGATCTTCTCGTATTCGTCAGGCGTCAGGCCGTGTTCGCGGACAATTTCTGGCGTGATGGCAAGCGTGGAAACCGTGGTCATGAGGAAATACTATTGTCGCATTTTGGCGCGCTGCTGAATAGAAAAAGCTTCTGAATGGTTTCTCCGCGCCCTTTGCGGCTCTGAGAAAGGTCGCTAGGTGTGCGGACTGGCCGGCATCGTCCAGACCGCCGAAGTACGCAGCTATACTGTTCACCAATGAAGTCCGTCGTCGTCGGCACCGCAGGACACATCGATCACGGCAAAACCGCTCTGGTGAAGGCGCTTACCGGGATCGACGCGGATCGTCTTGAGGAAGAAAAACGGCGCGGCATTACGATCGACATTGGTTTCGCCAATCTGGAGTTGCCCATGCCCGACGGCGAGACACTGAGGCTGGGATTCGTCGATGTTCCTGGCCACGAGCGCTTCGTGCGCAACATGCTGGCCGGGGTTGGCGGCATCGATCTGGTGCTGCTGGTGATTGCGGCTGACGAATCGATTAAGCCGCAAACGCGCGAGCACTTCGATATCTGCCGCCTGCTCTCGGTACGCCGCGGAATCACGGTGTTGACCAAGTCGGACGCGGTTGACTTGGAAACACTGGCCGTCGTGCGGGCCGAGGTCGAAGATTTCCTGCGCCAGTCTCTTCTCGGTCAACCCAGTCTCGGTCAACCCAGTCTCGGTCAACCCAGTCTCGCTCAACCCAGTCTCGGACACTCCAACCCGATTGTGGCGGTCAGTTCGCTGACCGGTGCTGGTATCGATGAGCTGAAACGCGAATTGGCGAGAGTCGCTGGCGAGGTTCCAGCAAGAGATTCAACGGCCATCGCCCGTCTGCCCATCGATCGCGTTTTCACCATGAAAGGTTTTGGAACGGTGGTGACCGGAACATTAATTTCCGGCGCTATCCACAAAGAAGACGAGCTGGAAGTTTTTCCCGGCGGGCGGCGCGTGCGGGTGCGCGGGGTTCAAGTGCACGGCAAATCGGCTGAGCAGGCGTTTGCCGGACAACGCACCGCGCTGAACCTCGCAGGCGCGACCACCGAAGAACTGGCGCGAGGCATGATGCTGGCTCCGGCTTCGACTTTCTTTTCCTCGTCACGCCTAGACGTCGAACTGTCGCTGCTGCCTTCCGCCAAGGCGCTGAGAGACCGCGCCCGCGTGCACTTCCATTCGTACACTTCTGAAACCATCGCAACCGTCGCCCTATACGGCAAGAAGCAAGTCGGGCCCGGTGAAACCGCTCTCGCGCAACTGCGGCTCAGTGAACCGACCCTGCTGCTGCCGGGAGACCGGTTCATCATGCGGCAATTTTCCCCCGTGATTACGATTGGAGGAGGCGTGGTCGTCGAGAATGCTCCCCCGCGACGAATGAAAAACACAGCGGACTACGCTCGGTTCCTCGTTGCGCTTAGCGAAGAATCGCGGGCTGGCAGGTTGCGCGCCCGCGTGACTGCAAGCGGGGCGCAGGGTTTGAGCCTGGCGCAAGCTGTGGCGCGCACGGGCTGGCGACCTCAGCAGATTAGTTCCGCAGCATCGGGCGATCCTGAGATTGTCCGCATGGGTGACATTTTCATCGCGAAGCCGGCCCTGGACCTCGTTCGCAAAGATCTCGTTTCCGCACTCGACGCATTCCATAAACGCAACGCCCTGGTTGCAGGCATGAGCAAGGAAGAGTTGCGGGGACGTTTTTCCGAAGTTGCGCCCGAGGCATTTGCCAGCCTGATCGACGGGATGCTGCAGGCGAAGAAGATTGAACTCGCTGGCGAACTGGTGCGCCTGGCAGGGCGAGGCGTGGTACTGAAAGATGAAGAAGCTGAGTCGAAAAAGATTATCGAGGCCGCGTTCGCCAATGCCGGCCTCAAAGTGCCCGCACTTAAGGACGTGCTTGCAGGATTGAAAGTCGACAAGGTCCGGGCGCAAAAGATTGTCACGCTGCTGCTGCGTGACAAGGTTCTGGTAAAGATTTCGGAAGATCTCGTCTTCCACCGGGATGCGTTGCTGGATCTGCGCAAACGCATGGCGGCAGAAAAAGCAAAGTCACCAAAGCTCGATGTGGCGCGCTTCAAAGACCTGACTGGAGTCACTCGCAAGTATGCAATCCCTCTGCTGGAATATCTCGATCGCGAGCATGTGACGCGACGAATGGGCGATGAGAGAGTGATTTTGTAAGCGCAGCAGTTGGCATCCCTGGTCCGCCCAAAGGTATCGGCTGTCCAGAAAGTTACTTCTGTTTCCACAGCGCAAGGGAGTATGCTGCGCCCATGGGTGTGTCGGTTTCGGTGCTGGCTAGCGGCAGCCGGGGAAACAGCACGATTGTGCAAAGTTCGTCGACGCGGATTCTAGTCGACGCGGGAATCTCGTGCCGCGAGACATTCAAACGCATGAAGGCTGCGGGCGACGACCCACACTCGCTTTCCGCCATTGTGATCACCCATGAGCACGCCGATCATGTGTCCGGTCTTCTGGTGCTGGCTCGAAAACTGAAAGTTCCTGTATTCATGACCGGTGCCACCCACCAGGCTTGGTCAAGGTCGATGCGCGACGCCGCCGGGGAGCGTCCGCAGTTGGCGCGGCTGGAATTCTTTTCCTCCGGTCGTGGTTTTCGCGTCGGCGATATCGGGATCACGCCCTTCACCATTCCTCACGATGCAGTCGACCCGGTAGGTTTCACCTTCCACGCCGAAGGGATCAAGATCGCAATCGCCACTGACCTCGGACGGCTGCTCGCAAACGTAAAAGATAACCTGCGGGCTTGCGACGTACTCATTATCGAATCGAATCACGATTTGGAAATGCTGCGCAACGGGCCGTATCCCTGGTCAGTGAAACAGCGCGTCGGCAGTCCCACCGGCCATCTGTCCAACGAGAAGCTCGCGGAATTCTTTGCCACCGGCTACGACGGAAACGCATCCTATGTGGTGTTGGCCCATATCTCGGAGCAGAATAATCATCCGGAACGCGCTCTGCGGGAGGCGGAAAAAGCTCTGGCTGGCCGCCGCACGCTATTGCAGAATCGGGTCATGCTGGCTGCACAAACCGAACCCATGCAACCTATCCGGTTGTAAATTTATCTGTAGTAGGTAAGACTAAGAGCAAGCATCCGTAAGACATATGAGTCAGTGTATCGATCCCATCGTGGGCAAGATTTTGGCCGGCTGGCGCTATGATATTTCCGGCCTCGCGCCGGAGATGGGCGGCGACTACGAGGAACACTTCGCGGCCTGCGAACACTGTCGCAGCCGCCAGCGTTTGCATCGCACCATCGACATTGCATTGATTGCTCTGGCATCGGTTTCCGCGGGCGTATTTCTGCTGGCTTTCGGAGTCATTCGGCACTTTGGCCCCCGCAATGCTTTCTGGCTGGAGATTGTCGCGCTCGTCGGGTTCGCGTTATCGGCCTTGATCTGGCTGATCGTGGCGGTGGCTACGCCCGCGCCCATGGCGGTAGTCGACGTCGCTCGGATTGGCGCCCGTCATGTCCATGATCATCTCCCCGCGGAAATCCGCGAACGGCTTCCCGAAGAACTGCGGTTGAAGATCACTGGTTCGTAACCGATGCAGGCCCTTTCCAAAACGCTGGCGTGCTTGCTGTTCGCGGCAGTAGTAACCGCGCCTCTAGCAGCGCTGGACTTTCGGCCCGACCCGGCGACGCACCAGCGATCAGCGGGTTGTCATGAGGACGGCGGGACTGTTCCTGCGCCGCAATCTACCAGCCACAGTTGCTGTCAGGGCGCGCATCAGCCCGCAATTCTTCAATCTTCCACTTTGCAAACGTCCTTCCAGTGCTCCACCCCGGCGGACTTCGTACCGCATTCGGTGGCATCGGCGGCGCCGCTCAGCATGCGAAGTCCTATGATCGCACCCGGCGATCCCCCGATCGCCTTGCCCCTGCGCGTCTAGATCCTGCTCCATACTCTTCGAACCGTTTTGTGCATACATTCCTTTGTGGGCCTTCGTGTCCTTTGTGGTTGATACATTTCAGTTTCATGAACCACAAATAAGCAGAGCCCCACGAAAAGGCAGCCGGAGGCAGCCGTACACAGAGCTTTCCCAGCGCGAGAGTGAACCATGCGAAGAGCAATATTGTATTTCTTGGCCATTGGAGTTCTGGCCATCTCATCCCGGGCCCAAAACACAGATCACGACATGGTCATGCCTGAGCAAGACCCGTCCGCGCAGAGTATGCCCGCATCGCATGGCATGAACATGGGCGAGACTGCATTATCGTCGCTGCCTTCCTTTGACGCTTCTTCGGGGACGGCCTGGCAGCCAGCCTCTGTGACCGACCCGATGTGGATGATCATGCACGGCGGTTGGGAGTTCATGTTTCACGGCACCGTGTTCATCACCTACAACCAGCAGGGTGGGCCACGCGGCGAAGGCAAAGCCGAGTCGACGAATTACCTGATGACCATGCAACAGCATCGGCTGGGCTCAGGCACGTTATTGTTGCGCCAAATGTTCTCGGCGGAATCGCTGACCTCGCCCCATCCTGGCTTTCCCGAGCTTTTTCAAACCGGCGAAACTTATCATGGGCACCAGCTGGTCGATCATCAGCATCCGCATAACGTTTTTGCCGAACTCGCCGCGCTCTACACTCTGCCCATCAACGACAAAGTCACCTGGCTGCTCTATGGAGGCCCGTCGGCCGAACCCGCGCTAGGCCCGGTAACATTTATGCATCGGCAGTCAGCGTCGGAGAATCCCGAAGCGCCGCTGGGCCATCATTTGGAGGATTCCACGCACACGAGTTTTGGCGTAGTGACGACCGGCCTCATACTTAACCTGTCAAAGATCGAGCTATCCCAGCTCGATCTGTCGAAGCTGGGCTTCCTCAAACTTGAAGGCTCCGCGTTCAACGGACACGAACCCAATGAAGAGCGCTGGAGCATTCAACTCGCGCCCCTCGATTCCTGGTCATTCCGTGTGAACGAATCGCCCACGCCCAACTGGATCGTGCAATACAGCTATGGGCGGCTCTCTCATCCCGAGGCCCTCGAACCCGGCGACCAGACAAGGCAATCCGCCTCGCTCGAATACAATCGGCCGCTTTCAGGAGTGCTGGGCAAAGGCAACTGGGCGACGTCGTTGATTTGGGGGCGGGTCCAAAAAGAGTTTGAGCCGTTTCCTCTCAACAGTTATCTGCTGGAATCAACCCTGAACTTCTTCGCGCGGAATTACGCTTACACTCGCCTTGAACTGGTGGACAAAGACGAATTGTTTCCCCAGGCGCCGACGCATCCGTCTTATCGCATCGGCGCGTACACTTTCGGCGGCGTGCGCGATTTTGTCCACAATGAGCATTGGCAAATCGGGCTCGGCGGCGACGTAACTTTCTATTCGAAGCCGGCGGTCCTCAACCCCTTCTACGGGGACAATCCGGTGTCCTTCCATGTGTTCATCCGAGTCCGTCCGGGATTGATGGGGCATATGCACTAACGCAGGCTTTGCTCTGTTGTCAATTCGTATACTTGCGAGATTTCGGCGCGCTCAAGCCGGTGCAATCCGCGCACAATTACTGTATGGAGCCCCAGCGGAAGCTGTTACAAACGGTTCGCGTTGCTCTGTTGGTGAGTATTGCGCTGTATGTTTTCCTCGGTGAGCGCATAGAACGGACTACGACCAGTGCGCCGGACCGCAATGTCTACTTCGCCCTCACTCTGGTCGCGATCACAACCGTAGGCATCATCTTCGCAGTATGGCGGCTCTTCGTATTGCGCTCCGAAGCCACGCTGACAGATCACCCCGAAGACGCGACCGCCGCGAGGCGCTGGCGGACTGGCTATATTTTCACGTATGCCTTGTGCGAGACGGTGGCGTTGATCGGGGTTGTGCTACGTTTGATGGGCTTTACTCTTTCCGAGGTTGCGCCCTTCTACATCGTAGGCTTCGCGCTGATGCTGCTCTTCGGCCCTCGCCGGATCCGAAACACGTAGCGGCGGACGCCGCCTACGTCATCCCGCCTGCGTGATTCGCATTACGCTTTGATGTGGCAGGATGCCAGGCCCTTCTTCTCCAGATACTGCTGGTGGTAATCCTCAGCTTCAAAGAACGTTACCGCTGGAACAATCTGCGTGACGATCGGCTTGCTGAAATGCCGCGATTTCTCCAGTTTTTCCTTCGACGCCTTGGCTGCGGCTTCCTGCTCCGGCGTGTGAAAGAAAATCGCCGAGCGATACTGCGTGCCCCAATCCGGCCCCTGCCGGTTGAGTTGCGTGGGATCGTGGTTCTCCCAGAAGACTTCAAGCAGCTTGTCGTAAGAAAGCTTCGCTGGATCGTATTCGATTTCGACCGCTTCAGCGTGGCCAGTCCGGTCGGTGCAAACTTCTTTGTAGCTCGGACTCGCGGTCTGACCGCCGGTATAGCCAACCCGGGTCGAGATCACGCCCGGCAGTTGGCGGAAGGTAGCTTCGACTCCCCAAAAACACCCTGCGGCAAAAGTAGCTTTAGCCATATGATGACTCCCTCTTCAGTATGTAGCGATTCTATTCGATGCCGCAAGCGAGGAAAAGCGACAGGACGCAGGCAAGCCACGCCCCATGCGCCTTTCGGTGGCCCTTGGGAAATTTTGCACTGCGCACTTTATCTCTTGAATTCCTTGGAAAGCGTAGTAAGCTTCCCGGAACATATTGCCATACGGCCTAGCCCCCAGCCGCTGGTTTAAGGACCCCGCAGTCTTGATCTTGGGCTGGATTTTGAAAGCCCGCTTGGTTTACGTCTTCATTTGGTACTGCCGGGCCGAATCCTTGGGAGGTAAGAATCATGAAGGTACGCTTAACCGTGGTCGCGTCGCTGTTCGCCGTTCTCATTGCGACAGCGAGTTTCATTCCCGGCCGGGCGCAGGACGCCATTGCCCTCGGACAACGGCCACCTGCCAATGGCGCTGCGCCCCTGAACCCGCTGAAGATCGCCCTGTTGAAATGGTTTCCAGCCTACAAAAGCACTACATTTCCGGTGGGTAAAAACCCGCTAGGCTTGGCGTTCGACGGAGCCAACATGTGGGTGGCGAACCAAGGGTCCGACACCGTGACCAAGCTGCGGGCGAACGACGGCGAGAATTTAGGAACGTTTCCGGTTCAGGCTGGGCCCACGGGGATGGCTTTTGATGGAGCAAACATCTGGGTCGCGAATAGCTATGGCAACAACGTGAGCAAGCTACGGGCCAGCGACGGCAAGACTTTGGGTACATTCAACGTCGGGAACGCGCCGTTGTTTGCGGCTTTCGACGGGGAAAACATTTGGGTAACCAACCAGGGCGGATCGGTAAGCAAGTTGCGGGCCAGCGATGGGAAAACCCTGGGGACGTTTGCAGATTCTGCGGGACCGAAAGGAATAACGTTCGATGGAACTTACATGTGGGTTTCTAATTTCAACGGCACGGTGACCAGATTCAAGCTGGACGGGACGCCGTCTGGCACATTCACCGTCGGGGTTGGTCCGGTGTTTATGGCCTTCGATGGGGCGAACATGTGGGTCGTGAATCTCGGCGATCAAACTGTGACTAAGCTGCGGGCTAGCGACGGGAAGAACCTGGGCACGTTCCCGACTACCAGTAACGGCTACGGGATAGCTTTTGACGGTGCCAACATATGGGTTGCTGGGGAGCCGTATATCGTGGAACTGCAGCCGAGCGACGGCAAGTTAATCTTCTTCACGCGCCTGCCGTATAACGGCGGTGACGGCGCGCTCGCTTTTGACGGGGCAAACATTTGGGCGGCGGGCTACTCCGGCGATTTCGTGTCTAAGCTTTAGAGCCCGCGCCGTGCGGCACGGCATCGAGGTAGCCTCGGGCGCCACCAATCCTGACGTGGATTGCCAGAGATTCCACTTGGAATGGAAAATCCTCCCCCTCAACCTATTTACACAAGCTGCTTGACGTCACCATCTTAAGGTCGGCGATTGACTTCCGAAATGACCCGAGGCATAATCTGCGCCGTCTTTGAAGGAGATTCTATGAACTCTCACCCTCGGCAGCGCAGGACAGCCAAGCTTTCGAAATCGGTCTGTCGCCAGCTCAACTCCTATGCCCTCGCGGCCAGCGCAGCCGGTGTAGGAATGCTAGCATTAGCTCAACCGGCCGAGGCAAAGATCGTTTACACACCGGCTCATATCGCGGTTCCGATCAACACTTTTCTTCCCTTGGATCTGAACCACGACGGGGTGAATGACCTATCGTTCACGATTCTCGCCCCTGGTGAGTCTTCTTTCTTGTTCGCATACAACCTGCGGACCAATGGGGTTGTCGGCGAGAGCCAGGATTACAGGTTTGCCTCTGCTCTCAAGCCTGGAGCACACATCGGCGCGGAGAGAAAATTCCTCACCGGTCCGAAACCGGATTTGCTGTGGGGCGACTACGCCAGCACCGGTGGAGGCGGAACATTAGGAAAATGGAAAAACGCCCATGACCGGTACCTCGGCGTGAAATTTTCCATCAAGGGGAAGATCCATTACGGTTGGGTACGCCTCCGAGTATCGCGTCCGTCGATAGTTGCGGGATTGATTACCGGCTACGCCTACGAGACCATTCCGAACAAGCCCATCATCGCCGGCGAAACCAAAGACACAGCAATCCAGTCGGCGGAAGTCTCCGCATCCGGTGTTTCGCTCGCTACTCCAACAGCGAGTGCTCCGCAACCCGCATCGCTCGGCATGCTTGCTCTCGGAGCCCAGAGTCTCTCGGCGTGGCGGCGAAAAGAGTATTGAGCCGCCAATGCGTAGGGGTGCAAAGAAAGTTACACCAATCTGGCCGACTCAACCTTTACGTAGGGAGTGGGCCAACCCGTTCCCTCCATGAATGCAGTTAGACGTATTCCGCCCCGGCCTTATTGTCCCGATTGCGACGGAGCAGGGTCGCTCGAAGACTCTTTTCTCCCCACCGATAGCCCGGCCGATCCCAGCGCCAGCAAGCCAAGAGCAGCCGGGCTGGGAGCTGATGCACTCAGAGCTGCTGCATCCGCTTGCCCCACCCTCCTCGCGATCTCCGGTCCCCTGGTCTGCCCCGTGACAATCGGTTTATTCGGAGTCGTCTCGTAGGCGTAGCCGGTCAGAGTCGCCGTCACCGTTTGGTTCGAGCAGGAAACAGACAGTCGCGCCCAGCCGTAGTGGGCTTTTCCCGTGATCATGAACTTCAATCCCAGATAGCGGTTGGTGGTGTCTTTCCACGGGCCCGCGCAATACAA
>Ga0070762_10000401_pt1 | contig 17931 bp, 17 predicted proteins | sample HubBroMetageREF2_FD_66726 | JGI IMG/M metagenome (GOLD analysis project Ga0070762, IMG submission 66726) | Reference soil microbial communities from the Hubbard Brook experimental Forest, New Hampshire, USA - Hubbard Brook CCASE Soil... | ecosystem: Environmental > Terrestrial > Soil >...
CTCGGCGCCATCCTGCAAACCCTTCGCACCCAGGATTTCCCGCAAGACGAACTCGAACGGGTTCGCAATGATCAATACAACGGCTACGAGCGGCTCTTGAATTCATCGCCCGACATGGCGAGTAATTTGAGCGAGAACGTCGCGGTGGGCGATTGGCGTCTGTTGTTCTGGGATCGCGATCTTCTGAAGAAAGTGACCGTTGCCGACGTCAAGCGCGTCGCCAACACCTATCTCATCGATTCGAACCTCACCGTCGGAACCTTTATCCCGGACGACAAGCCGTTGCGCGCGGTCATTACCCCCGCGCCCAAAGTGGACGCCTTGCTGGCGGGCTATACGGGTCAAGCTGCCGTCGCCGAGGGCGAACATTTCGACGCCACGCCAAAAAATATCGAGGCGCGCACCCAGCGCGGCATGGCGGGCTCGATCAAGACCGCGTTTCTGGTGAAGAAAACCAAGGGTGATCGTGTCAGCGGCGTCATCGACCTGCATTTTGGCAGCGTCGACGCGCTCAAGAACAAGGCCGAAATCGGTCAATACACCGCCGCGCTGCTGATGCGCGGCACGCAACTGCACACTCGGCAACAGATCCAGGACGAACTTACGCGGCTGAAGACGACCTTGAGAATCAATGGCGGACCCGCCGGATTGTCAGTGTCCTTCGAAACCCCGGAAGCCAATCTCAACCCGACCTTGGCTCTCATTGCAGAAGTGCTGCAGAAACCGGCGTTTCCCGCGGCGGATTTGGAGGAAATCAAGCGCGCAACGTTGTCGCGCATCGAGGGCGCGCGCACCGATCCGCAGGCCATTGCCAATCTTGCCCTGCGCCGCTCGCTCTCGGCCTACCTCGCGGGAGACTACCGCTACGTGCCGACGTTCGACGAGAGTGTCGCGGCCGTCAACGCGGTCTCAATCGGCGATATCCAGTCCTTTTACAAACAGTTCTACGGCGCGAGCAACGCCGAGGCCGCGCTGGTCGGCAATTTCGATCCCGCGGGTGCGGCCAAGGAACTGACCGAACTGCTCGGTGGCTGGAAGAGTCCCAGCCCGTTCGAGCGGGCCGTGGCAATTTTCAAACCCACGTCCAGCGACTCGAAAGTGTTTGCAACGCCGGACAAGGCCAATGCCGTCTATATTCTCGCCGGTCTTCTGAAGATGCGCGACGATGATCCGCAATACGCCGCGTTGCGCGTGGGCAATGAAATTCTCGGCGGAGGAGTGATGAATTCGCGGCTCGCGACCCGCATACGCCAGAAAGATGGTTTGAGTTATGGCGTTGGATCGCAGCTGCACGCCGATGCTCTCGATGCGGTCGGAACCTTCTCCATTTTCGCCATCAGTGCCCCGCAAAACACCGCCAAGGTCGAAACCGATACCCAGGAAGAAATGGCCAAGGCCATCGCGCAGGGCTTCACGGCCGAGGAAGTTACCGCGGCCAAATCCGGCATCCTGTCCGAGATGACGCTCAATCGCTCCAGCGATGCGGCGCTCGCCGGTGATCTGGCCGAGCATTTGTTCTTGAACCGCGATTTTACCTGGGATGCCGGCTTCGAACTGGCCATCGGCTCCGCCACCCCCGACGCCATTCACAAGGCCATGCAAGAATTCGTCGTGCCCGACCACATGGTGACGGTCAAGGCCGGCGACTTCAAATAGGACCGCGCTCGAGGCACTGAATCCGCAACGGATTTGCGCGCTAACCGCTCTCGGCAGGGCGGTTAGCGGCTGCCTTGACAATTGTTGCCCAGGCAGCTATGTTGGCTCCGACGGAGAGCCATGATGAACGACATCTACGATCCGAAATCACTGGATGTTCAGACCAGCCTGGGACCCTTGGTGGGCCAGGTGCGCATGGCCGTTCTCAAGGGCGTCGATCAAGAGTTTCTGCTCGACAAAGACCTGGCAGCCCTCGAAATCACTGCCGCGCAATTCGTCATCCTGGCCAATCTCCTGAAAGGAGACACTAAGTCGGCCTGCGAATTGTGCCGCGCCCTCGACTACGATCGCGGCGCCATGAGCCGCATGATCGACCGGCTCGAGAGCAAGAAATTGTTGCGCCGCGTTGCCCTCGCGCATACGCGGCGCGAGCAGTCGCTCGAGGTGACGGCGGCGGGCAAGGCCGCCTATCCGAAGATGTTGGCCTGCTTGGCGAAGGTATTGAATCGGTTATTGAAAGGCGTCACCCGGGCGCAAGTGCGCGCGATGGAACGCACCTTGAGGCAAATGCTGGCGAATAGTTAGCTTTTTTTTGGACTGATAGTTGCCCAGGCATGTGTTGCTGAGGCAGCTGAAGCGAGAGGACATGGCAATGAAAGGCATATTGGAATCGGTGGCCGCCAGGGCGGTCAATGGCTGGCAGCGCGCCGGCTCGAAGTTCGACTTCGAAGTATTTTCGATGCCGGGCGGCAGCGTGATGGCGCCCGCGCTCTGGGTTTATTCCATGATGAGCAGCGCGCTGAAACGCTCGGAGCCGCATTCTCTGACTACGCAATCGGCGCCTGATGCGCCGACTGTTGCGCGTACGCCGATCGTGGTGCGTGCGCCCGGCGCTGCGCGCGTGTCCAGCGAGGCGCCGAAGGATTCGGCAGCGGCCTTGAGTTGTCCCTGGCCGCGGTGCCACTGCACGTGACCATCATCGATTGGATCATGTTCTTGGTGATTCTCGCCGGCTTCGGCTTGGGGCTGGCGTACTTTGGAGTGGGCTTTCGCGCCAGCCGCCAGGCGAGAGGCCCGCGCTGATTTCGCGCTGATTCTCGGGCATCCGGCGCTCGAGCGCCCAGGCGCTATCTGCGTCCCTTTCTGTCCGGTGCGGGTCTCCCCCAGGTCTTTTCCCGCACGCAAGAGCCGACTACCATCGCTCCACAGGCGCGGAGGGATGTTCCATGCCAGATCGAATTACGCCGAACGCGAACGCCGCGGGACGCTTGCTCGAACTGATCCAAATGCGGCTCATCTCCGAGGCGATCCATGTGGTCGCAAGCCTGGAAGTTGCCGACTTGCTTGCCGATGGCCCGAAAAGCGCCGAGCAGATTGCCGAAAAGACCCGCGCCAACGCTCCGTTTCTGCGCCGCGTGCTGCGAGCGCTTACCGCCTTTGGAGTCTTTGCAGAAGATTCCCAAGGCCGCTTTGAACTCGCGCCGCTGGGCGAATTCCTGAGGCGTGATGCGCCAGGTTCATTGCACGCGGCCGCGCGCTTCTTTGGCGGCGATGCCGGAACAGATGTCATCGAGCTCTTTCTCGACTCGGTCAAAACCGGTCAAAGCGCCATTCAGAAGCTAGCAGGCGGCCAAGGCCTCTTCGAGTGGCTGCAGCGCGATCCTGAACGAATCCAGCTTTTCAACGCCGTCATGACCTCCTTCTCCGTACTGCACATGACCGGCCTGCTCGACGCGTACGACTTTTCCTGGGCGTCGAAGCTTGTCGATGTAGGAGGCGGTCACGGAACAATCCTCGCGGAAATCCTGCGGCGCAATCCACGTCTGCACGGCATCTTGTTCGATCTGCGACACGCTCAGGCGGGCGGTCAGAAGACCATGGCGCAAGCCGGGCTCGGCGAGCGTTGCAAGGTCCTATCCGGCGATTTTTTTAAGGAAGTTCCCGCCGGGGCCGATGCGTACCTGTTGTCCAGGGTCATTCACGACTGGGACGATGCAACCACCGTGGCGATTCTCAAGGTGGTGCGAGCAGCAATTGCGCCGCGCGGAAGGCTGATTCTGCTCGAGACCATGTTGCGCCCGTCCGCGGGGATCGCGTATCCGTTGCTCTCCGACCTCAACATGCTGTTGATGACAGGCGGCTGCGAGCGCACGGAAGACGAATACCGCGCGCTCTATCGCGCTTCCGGGTTTGAACTCACCGAAGCGATTCCAACCACATCGCCCACGGGAACCACCGTGATTGAGGGCCGGCCCATTTAAACCGGCCCTGGCCTAGAAGTGGTGCCCGCCTGTGGGCCATCGCGCGGGCTTTGATACTGGGCGCGAATCTCCATATGCAATTTTGGTATTGCCGCCCTAAGCGGCTGATGGGTCCATTTGAACCCAAGCTTATGATTCTAATGATGATTGTTGTCGATTGACAACGGCACCATGCGGCGCATAATAGCTGCCTTAGCAGTAATTGCCGGGGCATTAAATGTCTAAGCAGCATTATCAGGTTTCCACCTACAAGGCGCAGATGAGCGTGGGCTATCTGGTAAAACGCGCGCATTCCCTGTTCCTCGACATCATGGAACCGATGATCGTGCAGCGCGGATTCAGCTGGATCCAGTACGTCGTGCTGGCAGCGCTGCGCGATGGCATCGCGGTCAACCCGAAGGACATCTGCCTCCAATATCGTCACGACAGCGGCGCGCTCACCCGCGTCATCGATCAGCTCGCCGAGCGCGGCCTGTTGGAACGCGTACGACGCGATCGCGATCGGCGCAAGGTGGAGTTGCAGCTGACACCGCTCGGCCGCGACACGATTGAATCGCTCATTCCCTTGATGGTCGACAAGCTCAACGAAGTCTTAACCGACTTCAGCAAGGCCGAGGTTCAGGAATTGCTGCGTCTATTGACCAAGCTCAATAGCACGCTGCACGAGCATGTCGATCCGAGCATCGCGGCGGCGGAGGCGTAAAAGCCATGTCCTTCAAAAGCGCTCTCCTGTTGTTAAGCGTCCTGCTGGTGGGATGCGTTTTGCCGCCGAAGGAATCTGCGCACCCGGCGGCGCTGGCCAATGCGCGTGTGGGCTTGAGCGGCGCGCCGGTCGACCCGGTCGCCGACGGTTGGTGGCAATCCTTCAACGATCCGCAGCTCGACCGCTTGATCCGTGCCGGTCTCAAAGACAGTCCGACTCTGGCGCAGGCGCAGGCGCGCGTCGCGGATGCGCTGGCCCATTCGCAGATCGCTCATTCCAAGTTGCTGCCCTCGGCGAATCTGGATGCCAGCACGCTGTATCAGCGCGCGCCGCAGAACTACCTCATTCCCCCGCCGCTCGCCGGACACACCTTTTGGATGGGTCAGGCGGGCGCATCTTTGAGTTGGGATCTGGATTTCTTTGGTAAGCAGGCCGCCGCGGTGCATCAGGCCCAGGCCCTAACCCACTCCGCGGAACTGGACCTCGAGAACGCCAAGCTCATGCTCGGCACGGCGATCACGCTGGCCTATGTTGAGTTGTATCGCGAAAACGCCCTGGCGGACATCGCCGAGCGATCGGCCGCGCAGCGCGAAAACATCGTCGCCATCACGCGCCGCCGCGTCGCCGCGGGCGTCGACACCCAACTGGAATTGCGGCAAGCCGAAGGCCAGCTGCCGCAGGCCCACGTGGCGCGCGACCAAGCGCAAGCCGCCGCGGAGCTCGCCGTGCACCAGCTGGCCGAGTTGAGCGGGCAGGGGGCGGAGGCCTACGCCTCGATTCAACGCCCGGTATTGAATCTCGATGCGGCACTTCCGGTGCCGACCGCGTTGCCCATTAACTTGCTCGCGCGCCGGCCGGATGTGCTGTCCGCGCGTTTGATCATCGAGGCCGCGGATTCGCAACGGCTCGCCGATCGCGCCGCTTTTTATCCCGACATCAATCTAAAGGCGCTCGCCGGCATCGGTGCGTTTGGCTGGAACAACCTGGTGCAGTCGAGTGCCCTCGGCGCCGGCGCGGGTCCCTTCATCTCGCTGCCACTGTTCGATGGCGGCCGTCTGCGCGCGCAATATAAGAGCAGCGAGGCGCAGTTGGACGGCGCAATCGCCGGCTACAACGACACCGTGCTGCGGGCCGTACAGCAAACGGCGGATCAGCTCACGGGCATCGACGCTTTGGCGCGCGAACGCGTCGAGCAGCAGCAGACCTTGGAGGCCAATGAAGCCGCCTACAAGCTCGCCGAGGAACGCTATCGCGCGGGCCTGGCCAGCTATCTGTCGGTTCTCAATGCCGAGACTCAAGTGCTCACGGCGCGCCAAACGATGGTCGACATCGTCGCGAATCAAGCCGTGGCACGGGTGACGTTGCTCTCCGCCATCGGCGGCAACTTCGATGCACGCGCTTTGAGTTTGACTACCACCGCGAATTCCGCTCAAGTTTTGCCACGGGTAACACCATGAAAGATTCCAACGAAACCTCCACAGGCGGCGCACTGCCCGCGCCCTCCGCGACAGCCGCAGCGGCGCCTGCAACCAGCGCACCTCCCGGCCGCGCGCGGCGCTTGGGCTTGATGGCTCTCGCGGCCGTGGTCCTTCTCGGCGGCGTTGGCTACGGTGGCTATTGGTTCCTTGACGGCCGCTATTTCGAAAGCACCGATGACGGCTATGTGAACGGCGATGTGGTGCAGGTGACCAACGAGGTTCCCGGCACGGTGCTGGCGCTCAATGTCGACGATACCCAATTCGTCAAAGCCGGCCAGGCGCTGCTCGAGCTCGATCCGGCGGATGCGAAAATCGCCGAGGAGAACGCCGAGGCGGATCTGGCGCGCGCGGTGCGCCAAGTACGCGGTCTGTTCGCCCAAGGCCAGGAATTGCGGGCGCAGATCGCGCAGCGTGAACAAGCCGAGCGTACCGCCGATGATGACTTACAGCGCCGCGGCAGTCTCATCGCGGACGGCGCCATTTCCGCCGAGGAACTCTCGCATGCCCGTGATGCGGTTACCACGACGCGCGCCAACGTCGCGGCGGCGCGCGAGCAATTGAGCCAAACCGTGGCGCAGATCGACGGCACCACCATTACCGATCATCCGCAAGTCTTGGCGGCGGCGGCGGCCGTGCGCAACGCCGCGCTCGCCTTGCATCGGACCGAGCTTTCCTCGCCCGTGAGCGGGGTCATCGCCAAACGATCCGTGCAGGTCGGCCAGCGGGTCGCGGCCGGCACGCCCTTGCTCGCCGTCGTGCCGCTCGAGAACGTGTGGGTGGATGCAAACTTCAAGGAAGTGCAGCTCGAGCGGATGCGCGCCGGCCAGCCCGCGACGGTGAGTACCGATTTGTACGGGCACCATGTGACGTATCACGGACGCGTGGCCGGGATTGGCGCCGGCAGCGGCAATGCCTTTGCGCTCCTGCCCTCGCAGAATGCCTCCGGCAATTGGATCAAGATCGTGCAGCGTGTGCCGGTGCGCATCCTCCTGGATCCGAATGAACTCGCGGCGCATCCGCTGCGCATCGGGCTTTCGACCACCGTGCGCGTCGACTTGCACAATGCGTCTGGCCCGCTGCTGTCGACCGCGGTACGCAATGTGCCGTTGCCGAAACAAACCAGCGCCGGCGATGATCCCAGCGTCGATACCCTGATCGCCTCCATCATCGCGGACAACGCCGGACCGCATGCCCAAGAACCGGCGAAGCTCAGCCGCAAACTGCGCACGGACAGCGCGCCGATCTTGGCCGCGCGCCCGTGAGCGCGAATGCCGCCACCCTTGGCGCCGCGCCGGCGCTGATTGGCGGACGCAAGGCCATCACCGCGATCGCGCTGGCGTTGGGGACCTTTATGCAGGTCCTCGATACCTCCATCGCGAACGTGTCCATTCCCACCATCGCCGGCAACTTGGGCGTCAGCACCGATCAAGGCACGTGGGTGATCACCTCCTTCGCGGTGGCGAACGGCGTGTCGGTCCCCTTGACCGGATGGCTCATGCAGCGCTTCGGGGTGGTGCGTACCTTCGTGGTCTCGGTCGTGCTCTTCACCATTGCTTCTTTGATGTGCGGATTGGCGTGGAGCCTGCCCTCACTCATCGCGTTTCGGGTGCTGCAGGGCGCGGTCTCCGGACCCATGATTCCCGGCAGTCAGGCGCTGCTCATCAATGTTTTCGGCCCGCACAAGCGCACCTTGGCATTGACCATCTGGTCCATCACGACCTTGGTGGCCCCGATCGCCGGTCCCTTGCTCGGCGGTTATATTTCCGACAATTACGTCTGGCCGTGGATTTTCCTCATCAACGTGCCGGTGGGCGTGTTCTGTGCGTGGATGTGCTGGAACAATTTGCAGGCGCATGAGACCCCGACGCGCAAAATTCCCATCGACCGCGTGGGCCTCGTTCTCTTATTCGTGTGGGTGGGCGCGCTGCAGATCATGCTCGACAAGGGCAAGGATCTGGACTGGTTCCATTCGACCCTCATCGTGGCGCTGCTCCTCATTACCGTCGTGGGCTTCGTCGCCTGGCTCATCTGGGAACTAACCGAGGAACATCCCATCGTCGACTTGAGCCTGTTCAAGTCACGCAATTTCGCGCTCGGCACGCTCGCAAGTTGCTTGGGGTATGCCGTATTTTTCGGCAACGTCGTGCTGATGCCGCTCTGGCTGCAGAGCAATTTAGGCTACACCGCGACGTGGGCGGGTCTGGTGTCCGCTCCTAGCGGCATCACCGCCATCCTCACCTCGATGCTGATGGGGCGGTTGATGCGCCGCTTCGATCCGCGCATGCTCGCGGCCGTCTCCTTCGGCTTGTTCGCGATTTCTTACTTCATGCGCGCGCAGCTCACGGCAGATTCGAGCTATCTGGTCTTTGTGGCGCCGCAGCTGGTGCAAGGTCTCGCGATGGGCATGTTCTTTGTCGCCATGCTCGCCGTGCAGTTCGATCGTCTGCCTCAGCACAAAGTGCCCTCGGCCTCCGGCCTGTCGAATTTTCTGCGCATCACCGCGGCCGGTTTCGCGACCTCGCTCATCACCACCTTTTGGGACCGGCGTGAAGCGCTGCACCAGTCCCAGCTGGCCGACGTGGTCACACAATACGCACCGGCTTACCAAGAAACGCTGACGCGAATGCATCAATTCGGTTTTGGCGATCAGCTGGCCGCCGGTGCCATGACGCAGAGCATGATCGGCCAAAGTTATCTCCTGTCCTCGCTCGACCTGTTCTATGCTTCGGCATGGCTCAGCGTGTTGTTGATACCCCTGTGCTTCCTGGTGCGGCGGCCCGCCGCCGGGGCCGCCCCGACCGTGGCCGCCGAGTAGAAACATGAGCTTCGATTGGCGCGCGGGCTACCCCACGGTCCGATTGCCTGTGTTCGCGCGCAACGTGGTCGCGACTTCTCATCCCCTGGCCGCGCAAGTGGGGCTGTCTTTATTGCAACGGGGCGGCAACGCGGTGGATGCGGCCGTAGGTGCAGCGGCCGCGATGACCATCTTGGAACCATGCAGCAACGGCTTGGGTTCCGACGCTTTTTGCATTCTGTGGGACGGGCGCGAATTATTCGGCCTCAACGCCTCAGGGCGCGCGCCGGCGGCGTGGACCCCGGATTATTTTCGGAAAAAATACGGCGCGGGCGCGCGCCAGCCGCCGCAGCGCGGCTGGGATTCGGTCACCGTGCCCGGCGCCGTCGCCGGCTGGGTGGAGCTGTCGCGGCGCTTCGGCAAACTGAGCTTTGAGGATTTGCTCGCGCCCGCGATCGACATCGCGGAGCGCGGCTATGCGGTGCCGGTGGTGGTGCAGGAAAAATGGGCGGCCGCTCTCCCGGAGCTGAAAGACCAGCCCGGCTTTGCCGACACTTTCATGCCGGGCGGGCGCGCACCGAGCGTGGGCGAGCGCTTCGCATTTCCGGGAGCGGCGCGCGCTCTGAAGCAGATCGCCCAGACGCAGGGCAGCGCGTTTTACGGCGGCGAAATTGCGGCCGCCGCGGCGGCGCACGCCGCACAACACGGCGGTGCGATGCGGGTGGAGGACTTCGCGGCGTATAAGCCCGAGTGGGTCGTGCCCATCGGTTTGGAAGTTTACGGTTATCGGCTGCACCAGATCCCGCCGAACGGCCAGGGCATCGCGGCCCTCATGGCGCTCGGTATTCTGCAACAGATGGATGTGGCGGCGCATGCCGTGGACAGCGCCGCGAGTCAGCATTTGCAAATCGAAGCGATGAAGCTGGGCTTCGCCGATACCTACGCGCACGTCGCGGACCCCGTCACCATGGGCATCACGGTGCGGGAAATGCTCGATCCTCAATACCTCAGAAAGCGCGCCGCGCTCATCGATCCGAAACGCGCGCAGGTGTTCGGCGAGGGCCTGAGCAATAAGGGCGGCACCATTTATCTTTCGGCCGCGGACGAGGGCGGCATGATGGTGAGCTTCATTCAAAGCAACTACATGGGATTCGGTTCAGGGGTGGTGGTGCCGGAGTGGGGGCTGTCGCTGCAAAATCGCGGCCACGCATTCTCACTCGATGCAGCGAGTCCCAATTGCGTCGCGCCGGGCAAGCGCCCGTTTCATACCATCATTCCCGGATTCCTCACCAAGGATGGATTGCCGCAAATGAGCTTCGGTGTCATGGGCGCCAATATGCAGCCGCAGGGACATCTGCAGACCTTGGTGCGCATGCTGGTGTACGGTCAGCCGCCGCAGGCGGCCTGCGATGCGCCGCGCTGGCGCTTCAATCAAGGACTGTCGATCAATGTCGAGGCGGCCATGCCGAGCGCAACCGTGGACGAGTTGCGTGCCTTGGGCCATCAAATCGAAATCATTCAGGACAGCTACCAGGATTTTGGCGCCGGCCAATTCATCTGGCGCTTGGGCGACCCGGCGGTCGAAGGCTACGTTGCCGCGAGCGATCCACGGCGCGACGGCCAAGCGGTGGGCTATTGACTTACTTGTCGACGCGAACGGTACCCATCATTCCGCCATCCTCGTGCTCGAGCAAATGACAGTGATAGACCAGCGTGCCGACGGCGTTCGGATCTCGAAAGTCCATGCGCAGCCTGACGCTCGGATATTGTAGAGCCCGGCCGTTGTAGTACGGCACGTTCACGGTGTCGCGCAGGAACGGCTCGTTGACGGACATGCCGTTGAAGCCCACCAGAATGAAATGCAACTGATGAATGTGGAACGCGTGCAATTCGCTGGATCGATTCTCGATGATCCAATCTTCCACATCGCCATGCTTGACCACGATATTCGGCTGAGTGGCAGCGGGATCAAAGGCGCGCGGCTCCTCGCCGTCGACGGTCAGGAAAAAGTCGGTGGCACTGTTGGGATTGTTGGCATCGCGAAGCCGTTCAGAAAAGAACAATTTGCGCACCCGCACCGGTTGAACGTCCCCGAGCCACGTGCGGGCGCTCGCCGCGGCGCGCGACGTCGCGACAGCGCGCGCCGGCGAGTCAGCGCGCGGCGGTGAGGCAGCGCGCGCCGGCGGGTCAGCCAGAATGGATCGGGGTTCGGACGCATTCTCGGCAGGCACAATGAGCGCCAGCGCGCGGTTGGGATCGTTCTCTCCACCCTGGCCGGTATCCACCGTGCGCGTGACAAACAGCCCTGATTCGCCCAGCGCCGGCCCCTCCAGGATGAACTCCACGCGGCCGCCCGGCGGCACGCCAATGTGGTCGCGGGTTTCGATTTGGTTTGCCGCGTTGCCATTGGCATTCAGGGGAACGCCGTCCAATGCCACGATGCTCAGCGGCTGCGGCTTGCGGTTATACAGGACCGCTAGATTCAAATAGGTAATCGCTGAGGCGTTCAGAACGCGCCACAGCTGGCGCTCATTCGGACGAATCGAAATCGACGCCGGCGGGTAGTCGGGGTAGGGGACCGGCACATAGTTGATGGACAGATCCTTGGCGGGTTTGCCGAAGCCGGTGCCGTTGTTCGCGGCATCGCCGTCGCGATCGATGAGCATCTTCGGGACGACCGGCTCGGAGCTCGAAGGCGGCGCATCGGGATTCAGCAAATTTTGATCCCGAATCACCAGCACCCGTTCCGGCAACCCGGCCACCTCGCGGTTCGCCTGCTCGATGCCCTCAATCACGAGGGCGCCCGAGGCGCCGCCGAGCACTTGCGGGGTGCTGAATCCGTGGATGTGAGGGTGGTACCAATAGAGACCGGGGGGCTCCTCGGCCGGGATGCGAAAACGGTACTCGAAGGGCGGATCGCCGGGCCCGATGGATGTCTTGAGGACCTCATCTTGATGACACAGGGCCGGAATAGTGAGTCCGTGAAAATGCAGGTTGGTCGCGCGCAGCTCCATGGCCCCGCTCGCACAAGGATCCGCGGCACTTGCGTGTGCATGAGCTACGGGCGCGCCTGGCTCGATATTTAGTTCGTTTCTGAGGCGCAGGACCAGCAGGTCGCCCGGGTGCAGTCGCAAGGTCGGTGCCTGGGAGCCGTTGCCCAACACATAACAAAAGCGCCAGGAGCCGTCGGTTTCGCGCTGATTTCGAACGTGCAAATCGACCTGCAACGCGCCGTTTTCGCTGCGCAGGTCTTCAGGCTCAGGGACGACCGCGCCGGGCGCCGGACGAGGACAGACCTCGCGCGACGAGCTTGCGGCCCCGGCACGGACTGGCCCGGCGACAGCGAGCATCAAGGACAAAAAGCCCCAGAATAAAATGAGGTCGATGGGGCGCTTGAGCATAACGGACACCGAGATTGAGCGGGCTTGAGCGCCCGAAGCGCTGGCAGTGCAAAGTTAGGCTAGGGCCGCATCATGACCGAATTGTTACATGCGAGCTGGCGGCGGCCTTACGCCATGGGCGAGATCGGCCAAGCGCGCTAAAATCGTGTCCGCATTGACCGGCCTCGCAAAGAATCAAACACGGGAGGGTCCAATGAAGTCCAATTACTTGCGACATTTCGTCACCGCCTGTATCTGCCTTTCTGCCGCACTTGGCTCGCGAACGGCCGCCGCACAGTCTGCTGCTCCTTGCGGCCTCCTGACATCGGCCCAGGTCACCGCGGCGGTCGGTGTAAGCGTCGGCGCTGCGCAGCCGATCGCCAATACGGGTTGCTCGTGGACCGCACCGCACATAATCGTCTCGCTCTCGCTTTGGGATGCGAGCAAGTGGGACCGGATGAAGGCACCGCTGGCCGGAATGAACAGGACGGCGGTTTCGGGTCTGGGCGACGATGCCTTCTCTACGACCATGGGGCCCCCCGACAAGCAGTTCGCAACGCTTAGCGTCAAGAAAGGCAGCACCGCCTATGTGATCAAGGTTTACGGTCCCAATGTGACGGACCAGATGGCCATGGAAAAGACGCTCGCCGGCAACGTTTTGGCCAATTTATAGAACACCAGCTGTTAGCCGCGCCGGGCTTTGGCCAGCACGACCGTTTCAAACAGCTCATAATCGGACGTCGCCGCCGCATCGGCGCCGAGCGCATGGTAGTAGGAAATGGTGATCGTGGTCTTGCCGCCGGGGGCGCCCGGATCCAGATCAAAAACTCCGATGCCATAGCCCGTATCGGTATCGCGGCGCGCCGACCAGACCGCATCTTCCACCGCATCCGCGCCCAGCTTGGTGAAGGTCCCCGGGACTTTCGCGGGGATGGGACGATTGGCCTTGGTGATGACTTTGGCCTGCGGTACGCCGCTGTCGGGGTTCACGCCGTACACGTCGAGCGGCGCGTTGGTGCCGCCACCGCCGAGAATGAAATGAATGGTCCCGAGGCTGGTATCGAATGCGCCGTTCGCCGGAGTCGACGTGATGACCGGATTCGGCTGCAACGTGTCGACCGGCGCGCCGCTTAAGGCATCGCGGCCCACGTTGTGATTGCAGCCGCGCACCGGCCAACTGCGTTCGTAATCATGGTCATGTCCGCAGAGCACCAGATCAACACCATAGCGATCGAACAGCGGCAACCACGCTTCGCGGATGCCCTTGTCGGACCCGTTGCCATTCTTCGCGGAACTCAAGGCATCCTGGTGCATTTGCACGATGATCCAGTCGATGTTGGGGTCGCGAGACGCCGCCTGCAGCGTGCTCTCCAACCAGCGCGTCTGCGCGCCCTGGCTGTAACCATGGACATAGAGTGAGGTGCCCGGCGGGATCGGCGCGTTGCCGGTACTCGGTGCGGGTTGCAGCGCCGCCGGGCCGGCGACGAACGCGCCGCTGTCCTGGTAAATCACATCGTCGGCCGAAAGCGAAATAAAAAGCACAGGTCCAACCTGGAAGCGATACCACAGACCCGGGAAGGGCGTTCCGTTCGACGGCAGCGTGTATCGGCTGAGATAGGAATTGAAGCCCTGCGGTCCGTTGCCGAACTCGATCTCGTGATTTCCCGGGCAGGGCATCCATGGCCGCCGGGATGCGGACGCTTGGACATTATTTCCGAAATCCGCCCACACCGAAGGTTGCGCAGCGGGATTCAAGTTCGCGTAACACAGATCGCCGTTCAACAGGTGGAATAGCGGTTGAAAGCGTTCCACCGCCCGGACGGCGAATGCGCTCTGCGGCGAGGACAGCGTCCACGCGGTATTGGGCGTCGCTAAATCGCCATAGCTGGTCCAGCGGAAGGGTCTCCTTCCGCGCGGCGCCGTCCTGAAGGTCGCAGCAAAGGGTTGCGCGCGATTGCGATCGTTATCTGCCGTCACCCAATAGTGAAACTCGGCATCGGCTTTGAGCCCGGTGAGGCTGGCGTGATACGTGAATACCGTCTGGCCGTTAAGCCCGTCGGTGTAGGTGCGCTGCACGGCGTGAATGGTGCGCGAGACGGCGGACTGCGAGATGCGGACGCGCGGATTGACTGCCTGGGCGGCGGACGCCCAGGACAGGCAGACGCTGCTGGCCGGATCCTCGCCCCACGTGATATGGATTTGTTCGGGCGTTCCGTCGGCAGACTTAAGCTCAGCCGGTGCGCCTAAGCCGTGCGAGGCTGCCGCGCCCAGCAGCCCGGAGAGACCGGCGCCCGTGACAAATGTCCGACGCGAAATGCGTCCGGATGCGGATCGTTCGTTCGCAGCGCCGATTGATCTCGGGGTGCGTTTTTTGCCGCGACGATTTTCCAAAGCTTAGGCCGGGGCCGTCTTTCTTTCCCAGTAGGACTCGACCACGAGGATGTCATTGAAGAGGCTTTGTTGGCAGATCTCGCCTTCATCCCCGTATTGCCGCCAAAGCCGGTGACTGAACCAGACCGACAACCAACCTCGAATTGTCACGAGTTTGTCACGTGGCCCGTTCCACGGTGCTGCCTGTTGAAGCATGCTGACGATTCCAATCGCCTCCTGAAGAGCGAGATCGTTTCTTCCCGGTCCGGCTGCAATGACCTCACGCAGCTGGTCACAAAGCGCTTGCACCTGTGCGAATTGCATGTTTCGGGTGACCTCCTGCCAAACCGCGCTACGAGATCCCCAGTAGGATCTCACACCACCGCGACAAAGTCGCACACCCCCTTTCTTCTTTAAACCCGACCAAGGACCAATAAGTTCCCGCTGCCGCGGGGCGGACTCCCGTCACAATTCATTCACAGATGCTGGCAACATTAAATCAACATATGTAGACTTATCGAATGGATCGCAATCGACGCAGTTCCGCACATACGCTCGCGCTGTTCGCCGCGCTGACCAAACGCCCGCAAGCGTGGCAGTACGGATATCAACTCTCGCAACTTACCGGTCTGAAATCCGGAACGCTTTATCCAATTCTCATGCGTCTGTGCGACCGAGGTCTGTTGGAATCAAAATGGCAACCCTCGCCGCAGCGGGGACGGCCGCCGCGCCATATGTATCGATTGACGGACTCAGGCGCGGTATTTGCGCGCAATGAAAGCCGCCGAAGTAGCGCAGAGCGAACTCAATTCGAGCCCGCGGGGCGGTACGCGTGAATACGCTTCAATCCGTTACGGCGCGCGTGGCCCGCCGCTTGGTGAAGCACGCAGCACTGGCTTCGCCCAAGGAGCGTACCGACTGGGCTCAAGCCATGATCAACGAACTTGATTACTTACCGCCCGATTTGTCAGCCGTCAGCTGGGCGCTCGGGTGCATCTATGCCGCCTACTCAGAAAGGACACGCACCATGATCCGATCATTCGAATCTCTGCCGCGCTGGGTTTTGGCGCTCGAGATGCTCGTATGCTTCCTGCCGCTCACGCTGCTTTTCGCCAGCGTGATTCTCACCGGGCTTCACGGCGGTTTTACACTGCCGGTCTGTCTGCTCTATTGCTCGGGCGCCCTACTCGGACCACTGGGCCTGCTCGCCGCACTCCGATCGATATTTTCCAAATCGGGCGCTATGAGCCGCGTAGCGATTGCCGGGCTATGCTTGCTCACCGCGTGGAATCTGGCGGCGTATTCGGCGCAAATTCTGACTTTCGGCCAGAGTCATTGGTCGGATTGGTGGCGGGAGATTGTGATTATCGCGGTCCTGCCGGCACTCGCTGTGATTCACCTGGTCTTTATCAATACCCATCGACGAGGTTCGCTCATCGCTGCGTAAGATCGTAGAAATTTCTGGACCTCGCGGGCATCTAGATCGTTGGCATCCCGCGATTCAGGCGCCAACATAAACCCAGGCCTTCACCCCGGACTTCAGCGTCACGAGAACGCGGCTGTACTCGGCTACCTCATATCGATCGGCGGCGGCGAGTTCCGCCGACGTGATTTCGAACACGATGCCTTTCACCTCGTCACCGGCATGACCGCGTTTGGCAATCATATGTTGCGATTTGCCGCTCAAAGCCACAACCGCGGGATCGTTGATCGCGATTGGCAATAGCGAATAGCCCGGCAGGGAGTCCGCGCGACCCGCCAGCAGTCGTCCGAAGTTGGCCAGCTGCACAGCACTGTCCTGCAGCGTTCCATAGGAAAATAACTGCACCGGATCGCGATTCGGTTCGCCCATGGAAAAATCATATCCCAGCGCTCGCGATCGTGGCCACTAATTCGGGCGTGGCATCTCCGACGCTTCATGCCTTGTGCGCTATTTCCTCAGCTGGAACCGAACTCCGAATGGATAGCAGGAATTTACCGGCTGACCGTCCTCGGTTGTCGCGCGATAATGCCCCGAACCTGCCCGCGCCAGCCTGAGTGCCGCGTCATCGAGTCGCGCGCTGCCGCTAGCAGATTCGAGTCGCAGGAGGATCGGATACAAGGTTCCCGACGCAAGCCCGCAGCGTTGGTGCACTTCCGCGCCGGCCAACTGCTCGGTCGGGTTATCCAAGAAGGTCTCCAACACCCGCAGCGTCTGGAGCGACATCCGAACTTCCCTATCTTTCTGACCCATAGTAGTAACTCTACATAGGGTATAAGATAAACGCAAGGAGAATGCATTGCCGCGGTTTATGTCAAACACCGTCCCCACACTGAAAGGAGAAACCCCATGGCCATGACCACAGGCGCTAACGCGGGGCAGTCCTATTCCGAAATCAATATGACTCCCCTGATCGACGTGATGTTGGTGTTGCTGATCATTTTCATCATCACGCTTCCGAGCCAGACGCACGCCATCAAAATTGACAACCCATCGCCACAGCCCGAAGAACTGAGGAAGCCCCCCGACGTCATTGATTTGCAAATCGACTTCGATGGCGCACTATTCTGGAATAAGACGGCGGTCGATCGCGCCACCCTGCAAGGCTACATCAGTAGGGAGGCCGAGAAATCCCCTCAGCCGGAGGTGCATATCACAGTGGATAAATTCGCCAACTACCAAATTGTCGCGCAAACGCTGGCCGATTTGCAGCGGCGCGGGCTGAAAAAAATCGGTTTTGTCAACAACGCGTACTACTGACACGAGGCCAGTTTCCCGGTGGCTCAAGAAAATTCCACGGCGGAGGAATGCGTTTTTTGTGCCATCGCCCAAGGCCGCGCGCCCGCCAGCATCGTCTGCGAGAATGACCTGGCATTGGCTGTCGTTGATTTACGGCAGTTTCACCCCGGCCACACGCTCGTCATTTCGCGGCAGCATTTCCATGATGTGCGCGAGCTGGATGACACGACGGGCGCCGCTCTCATGGCCATGGTGTCTCGCGTAACTCGAGCGGTCGGCCGGGCTTTTCCAAATCAAGGCTTGAGTCTCTGGCACTCCATTGGAGAGGCGGCTTTCCAAGAAGTTCCACACCTGCACATACACGTCCATCCCCGCTTCATGGGCGACAATGTCTTGCGTGTTTACCCGCAACTTCCAACCAACTCAGAGCGTTCAACGCTGGATTCGTACGCGGCGATCCTGCGTTCACATCTTGACTAAGAGACTCACCTCGCCGCAGCGTCGCCGCTTGATTCGTCTCGACCCGCGCACCGTCACTCGAAGCCGCGCCTCCGAAAGTGCGGTCTATCA
>Ga0070762_10000402_pt1 | contig 17914 bp, 18 predicted proteins | sample HubBroMetageREF2_FD_66726 | JGI IMG/M metagenome (GOLD analysis project Ga0070762, IMG submission 66726) | Reference soil microbial communities from the Hubbard Brook experimental Forest, New Hampshire, USA - Hubbard Brook CCASE Soil... | ecosystem: Environmental > Terrestrial > Soil >...
GTCTCTGATGACTTCGGACTCGCGAGCGCGTATGCGCACCTGCGCACACTGCGTTTGGCGGACGGCCCAGACGAGGTGCACAAGCTGTCGATCGCGCGTCGTGAGCTTGCCCCCTATATCCCGCGCGAGCCCGCGAGCGCCAGTTGAGCGCTCTCACCTACCGCGAGCGCCCGGCGGACGGCGCGCCGGAGGGGCTCTTGATCCTGCACCACGGGCGCGGCTCCGACGAGCACGACCTGCTGACGCTCGCCGACGTCCTCGATCCCACGCACCGGCTGCACGTGGTAACGCCGCGCGCGCCGCTCGAGCTGCCCGACTCCCCCGGCTACCACTGGTACCTGGTGCCGCGCGTCGGCTATCCCGACCCCGACAGCTTCGATGCGGCCCGCCACCAGCTCGGCGAGCTCCACGACGAGCTGTGGCAGCGAACGGGAGTCAAACCCGAGCGGACCATGCTCGGCGGCTTCTCGATGGGCGCGGTCATGAGCTACGTGATGGCGTTCAGCGCAGAGCGCCCCGCACCGGCCGGGGTGCTGGCGTTCTCAGGCTTCATCGCGTCGGTGGAGCAGTGGCAGCCGGACCTCGCCAATCGCACAGCCGTGCGCGTGTTCATCGCGCACGGCAAGCGCGACCAGGTCATCGGCGTGGAGTTCGCGCGAGCAGCTGCCAAGCGCCTGCGCGAGGCGGGCCTGCCGGTGGAGTACCACGAGTCCGAGGCGGGTCATCACATCGACCCCAGAGAGATCCCGGCGGCCAGCGCGTGGCTCACCGACACGCTGGAGCGATCACGGCTGACGGCTCGAGCGAAGAGTCCCGGCGCGGGGCCATAAAGAACCCCTTTCAAAAGACCCTAAGTCGGCAGCGTCACCGCGAAGGGCATAAGGTTGACGATGACAGCCGAGCAGGTAGGGAGGAGTCGCATGTCAGGCCCAGCGCTGCGTCCGCAGTCGTCCTCGAGCCGCACGCTCGAGGTTCTGATCGTGGGCGCGGGCTTCGGCGGGATCGCCGCGGCGATCGAGCTGCGCCGCTACGGGATCACCGACATCACGATCCTGGAGAAGGCCCCCGACCTAGGCGGTACCTGGTTCTACAACAACTATCCCGGAGCAGCGTGCGATGTGCCGAGTCACCTGTACTCGTTCTCCTTTGCGCAGCGGCGCGACTGGTCGCGCCTGTGCTCCCCGCAGGCGGAGATCCACTCCTATCTCCACGATGTCGCGCGCACGTATGAGATCGATCGCCTCGTGCAAACGGACACCACCGTCACCTCGTGCTCGTGGGACTCGGAGCGCTGCCGTTGGAGCGTCGAGACCGCGCACGGCGTGACCCACGGGGCAGATGCGCTGATCCTCGCGACGGGGCAGCTCGACCAGCCATCGCGACCGCCGATCGAGGGCGCTGACACGTTCGCCGGCCACAGCTTCCATTCGGCCGAGTGGGACCATTCCTACCCGCTTGCGGGCAAGCGCGTGGGGGTCGTCGGCACCGGCGCGAGCGCCGTCCAGTTCGTGCCCGAGATCGCACCTGTGGTCAAGCACCTGAGCGTCTTCCAACGCACCGGAAACTGGCTCCTGCCACGCCGCAACCGCCGCTACCACCAGGCGATTAGAACGGCGATCGAACGCATCCCTGGCCTGCAATCGCTCCGGCGAAAATTCGTGTTCGAGTACACGGAGTCGCTGACGCTGGCGATCCGCCACCCCAACACGGTCGGGCGCCTGGCGCGGGCGCGCTCGCGCCAGTTCATGCGCTCACAGCTCGAGGATCCTGAGATCCGCGCGAAGGCATGGCCGGACTACACGTTCGGCTGCAAGCGCATCCTCTTCAGCTCCCACTATCTGCCCGCGCTGCAGCGGCCCAACGTCGAGCTCGTCACCGATGCGGTCGCGCGCGTCACGCCCACTGGCATCGTTACCGCCAGCGGCGACGTGCACGAGCTGGATTGCCTGATCTGGGCAACGGGCTTCAACTCAACCGAGTTCATGTTTCCGATGCGCGTCGCTGGCAGCGACGGCGTCGATCTACACGCGTACTGGTCTGGTGGCGCGCATGCGCACCTCGGTATGTGCATACCGGGTTTCCCCAGCATGTTCGTGATGTATGGGCCCAACACGAACACCTCCGGCGGCTCGATCATCGTCTACCTGGAGGCGCAGGCCGCCTACATCCGTCAGGCCCTACAGCTGCTGCGCCACCGCGCCGCCGGAGCGGTCGAGGTGCGCGCCGAGGTCGAGGCCGCCAGCGACCGCGCGCTGCAGGCGCGCTTCGCGGGGACCGCGTGGACGCAATGCGACTCGTGGTACCGCGACGAGCACGGCCGGATCGTGACCAACTGGCCGGGATATATGCGCGAGTACCTCGAGCAGACCAGACAGCTGGACGCGAGCGAGTACCGCTTCGTGGCGTTGCCAAAGCCAGCCACCGTCGTGGGTGCCTAGGGTACCCGGAGGGTGACAAGCCAATGTACGACTACATAATCGTCGGCGCAGGCTCCGCCGGCTGCGTGCTGGCGAACCGCCTCTCAGAGGATCCCTCCGTGCGGGTGTTGCTGCTGGAGGCAGGCGGCAAGGACCGCTCGCTGAAGATCAAGATCCCAGCGGCGTTCCCCGAACAATTCCACTCCAAGCTCGATTGGGACTTCGCGACCGAGCCGGAGCCGCATGTCGACGGCCGCTCGCTATACATCCCGCGCGGCAAGACACTCGGCGGCTCGAGCTCGATGAACGCGATGCTCTACGTCCGCGGCCGGCCACTCGACTACGACGGCTGGGAGGCGCAGGGCGCCCCTGGCTGGGGCTATGCGGACGTCCTTCCTTATTTCAAGAAGGCCGAGGACAACGTCCGCGGACCGTCTGCGTACCACGGCGTTGGCGGTCCTCTGCGCGTCTCAGAGCAGCGCTCGCCACGGCCGTTGAGCAGGCACCTACTCGATGCCAGCGAGGCCGCCGGCGTTCCGCGCATCGCCGACTACAACGGCCCCGAGCAGGATGGCGTGTCGATGTTCCAGGTGACACAGAAGCACGGTGCGCGCTTCAGCGCCGCCGACGCCTACCTGCGCCCCGCCCTCACCCGACCCAACCTGGAGGTCCGGACGAAGGTCACCGTGCTGGGCGTCGAGCTCGAGCGCCAGCGTGCCGTCGGCGTACGCCTGCGCAAGGGCCGCTCGGGCGTGGAGGTCGTGCGCGCCGAGCGCGAGGTGCTGCTGAGCGCCGGCGCGATCGGCTCACCGCAGCTGTTGTTGCTGTCGGGTATCGGCGCGGGCGAGGAGCTGCGCGACGCCGGCGTAGAGGTCCGCCACGAGCTGCCGGGCGTCGGTCGCAACCTGCAGGACCATCCGTTCGTAACAGTCCTGTGGGAGGTCTCCGATACGGACACCCTGTACGGCGCCGACAAGCCCAAGCCGCTGGCCGAGTGGCTGCTGCGCAAATCGGGCAAGCTCAGCTCGACGGTTGCCGAGGTGGTCGCCTTCACGCGCACACGCGGCGGTCTGCCGGCTGCGGACATCCAGTTTCACATGGGTGCCGCCTACTACGAAGACCACGGAGCGGAGACCTTCGACGGCCACTGCGCCGTGATCGCGCCCGTGCTCGTCTCGCCGCGGGCCCGCGGCCAGGTGTGGCTGCGCTCGGCCGACCCTACAGCCAAGCCAAAGATCGTCACGAACACGCTGTCAGCGCCAGACGACGTGCGGTCACTGATCGCGGGGGTGCGACTCGCACGCGAGATCGCCCAGCAGGCGCCGTTGAAGCAGCTGATCGTCAAGGAGCTCAAGCCGGGGCCCGAGGCTGTGGAGAGCTCAGAGCTGGAAGCAGATCTACGCAGACGCCTGATGTTGATCTACCACCCTGTCGGCACCGCGCGGATGAGCGATACGCACGAGCAGGCGGTCGTCGACTCGCGGTTGCGCGTGCACGGCCTGCAGGGCCTGCGCGTGGTGGACGCGTCGATCATGCCGAGCATCCCCGGCGGCAACACCAACGCTCCCACGATCATGATCGCCGAGCGGGGCGCAGACCTGATCAGAGGCATCGCGACCGACCCCATGGACAAACACTCAACCTCAATGGGAGCCTGAGATCAGCCTGTCGATCAACTACCACCGTGCGGGCGCAGGCCCGCCACTGGTGCTGCTGCACGGCGTGGGACACCACTGGCAGGCGTGGGAGCCGGTGATCGACCGGCTGAGCGGCGAGTTCGACGTGATCGCATGCGATACACCCGGCTTCGGGCGCTCGGCTGCGCTGCCGGCGTCGATCGAGCCGACGATCGCCGCCTATGTCGACGCGTTCGAGTGGTTCTTCGCCGAGCTTGGCCTCGAGCGCCCGCACGTCGCGGGCAACTCGATGGGCGGTGCGATCGCGCTGGAGCTGGCGCGTGGCCGTTCGATCCGATCGGTCAGTGCGTTCTCGCCAGCTGGCTTCTGGACGGCGGCTGAACGACGCTTCTGCCAGCTGTCGCTGTCCGTGCTGGCGGGAACGCCCGCTGCAACGCGACCGTCGATTGAAGCGCTTGCGCGCACACGCACAGGGCGCGTGGCGCTGTTCAGACAGACGTTCGGCTTTCCGGCACGGCTGCCCACCGAGGAGGCAGTCGCGACGCTCAGAGACGCGTGGGCGTCTCCCGCGTTCGCGCGCACGCTGGAGGCATTCAGCAGCTATCACTTCGGCGCACCCGAGCAACTACGCAGCACACCAGTGACGATCGCATGGGGAAACCGCGACCGCCTGCTGCCCTATCGCCTGCAGGCGCCGCGAGCGCGCGCGCTGTTGCCGTGGGCCACGCATGTAACTCTCGGCGCCGGCCACGTGCCCTTCTATGACGACCCGGCAGCGGCCGCTGAAGTCATCCGCGCCCGTGCCCGCGCGGCGGCGGCCGGCGAGCGGCGCCCGTCACACAGCTGAGCTGACCACGCTCCAGCCGGGGCGCTCGAGTGAACACGTGTAACACACCGCGCGCTGGGCGGACTGAACGGTGCACGTCCGTCCCCAACCCAGGAGAATTTGCGATGAAGACAATCACTCGCCTCAGCACGACGCTGCTCGCGATCGTGGCGGTGCTCGCCGGCACCAGCGGATCCGCGAGCGCGGTTGGCGCCGGATCGCACCATGGCCGCAGACCGGATCATCGCGGTGGATACGTTCCCCCTCCCATCCCGATTCACTTCCCAGGCCCGCCTCATGGCCCTGGACCCGGCCCCGGGCCGGTCCCTGGACCACAGCACGCGGTATTCGTCCAAACTGACAACACCTCGGGCAACCAGGTGGTCGCCTATAACCGCGCTTACAACGGCACGCTGACACAGGCAGGCATCTTCAACACAGGCGGACTGGGTGGTGTGCTCAGCGGATCGGAAGTCGACCATCTCGCCTCACAGGGCTCGCTCGCTTACGACCAGGCAAACAACCTGCTGTACGCGGTCAACGCCGGCAGCAACACGATCTCGGTATTCGCCGTATTCGGCGACCAGCTCGCGCTGCGCCAAGTGCTGAGCTCGGGCGGTACGTTCCCGGTGAGTATCGCCGTGTCACATGGACTGGTGTATGTACTGAACGCCGAGGAAGGCGGATCCGTGCAGGGCTATGCGATCGTCTTCGGCCACCTGGTCCCGATCCCTGGGTCCGAGCGCGCGCTGGGCTTGAACGCCGCGGCGACACCGCAGTTCACGAACACTCCGGGTGAGGTCGCATTCTCACCAAATGCTCAGCAGCTGATCGTGACAACCAAGGCCAACGGCAGCGACATCGACGTCTTTCAGGTCGGCGCGTTTGGACAGCTTTCGGCGACACCGGTAGTGAACTCCGAGTCGGAAACAGTGCCATTCGCGGTGAGCTTCGACCAGGAAGGACACCTGATCGTCGCCGAGGCGGCCGGCTTCTTGGCGAGCTTCTCGCTGAACGCCAACGGGACCGTCACGCAGCTGGACGCGGTCGCGACCGAACAGAAAGCCACCTGTTGGGTGGCTGGCGATAGCAGCTACTTCTTTGCTTCCAACGCCGGCAGCGCGTCGCTCAGCGGCTTCCAGTCTGGCCCTGGTGGAGCGCTGACATTGCTCGGCGACGAGCCCACCGATGCCGGCACGGTCGATGCGGCAGTGTCTGCTGACGGGCGCTTCCTGTACGTGCAGACGGGCGCGGCGGGGATCGTGGACGAGTTCGCGATCAGCGCCCATGGGCTGAGCGAGCTCGGCTCGGTCACGGTTCCGGGCGCGGTCGGCGGCGAGGGGATCGTCGCTCAATAGATCAAGCCAAGTCATGCGGGCTGCGGCGTCCACGCGGGCGCCGTAGCCTGCACGGCGAGCGATGAACGGCATGCGCTGTGCTTCCAATCTCCCACCCGAGCTCCCGGTATGCGCATGGGGCTGATCTCCGCGATCGCGCGGCCAAGCCGCGAGCGCCGTGGCGCGGTCTCCCTCGACGAGGACAGCCAGCTGGTTGCGCGCCTGCGAGCGGGCGACGAGCAGGCATTCGTCGCACTCGTCTCGCGTCATCACGCTGCGATGCTGCGCCTCGCCAACTCGTTCGTCTCGAGTACCGCTGTGGCGGAGGAGGTCGTGCAGGACACGTGGCTGGGCGTGTTGCGCGGCATCGACGACTTCGAAGGGCGTTCATCGTTCAGAACGTGGCTGTTGCGAATTCTGGTCAATCGCGCCAGGAGCACCGGCGTGCATGAGCGTCGCAGCGTGGCCGTCGGGGATGCCGGGCCAGTCGTCGACGGGTCTCGCTTCGACGCCTCGGGGGCGTGGATGTCGCCGCCCCAGCATTGGATCGAGGACAGCGAGAACCGCATGCAGGCGCAGGCTCTGTCTGCGCACATCCAGCGCACACTCGGCGAGCTTCCGGCGCGCCAACGCGAGGTGGTGGTGCTGCGTGATGTAGACGAGCTGAGCAGCGACGAGGTGTGCGAGGTGCTCGAGATCAGCGACGCCAACCAGCGCGTGCTGCTGCACCGCGGGCGCAGCCACCTACGCCAGGCGTTGGAAGCGGAGATGGATAGCGCATGAGCATGTTCGCCCGTCAGAACGCGCTGGTCTGCCAACAGGTCGTGGAGCTCGTGACCGACTACCTCGAGGGCGCGTTGTCGCGCGCGCAGCGGCGGCGCTTCGAGGCGCACCTGGCTGACTGCGAGCACTGCACGGAATATCTCGAGCAAATGCGCGCCACAATCCGACTCACCGGTCACCTGCAGGCTGAGGATCTCTCGCCCCATATGCGCGAGGAGTTCACGGCGATCTACCGGCGCTGGCACGCGGAAGCCGACTGAGCAGCATGGCTGGCTACCTACGCTGAGCGCCGCCGGCTGCGCTAGCGTCTCGACCCCTGTGGCGAGGACCCGACCGCTAGTGGGTGTCAGTTACCGATCCCGTGAAGGCGCCCGGTGGGGGGCGCTCGGCGCGTTCGTGCTCGTTCTGGTCGTGGTGGCATTTGCACAGCGACTCGCGACGCAGAGCACGCCGGCGCTAGTGATGCACCGAACCGTAGCCGCGTTTGTGCGTGTTCCGGGAAGCCCGCCGGAGCTCGCATGGCCGCGTGAAGGTGAGGCGGCGGTCGAGGTCGAGGGCGTTGGAGGCTTCGGTAGCACTGGTGGCTCTGAGCCGGTCCCGATCGCGAGCGTGGCAAAGGTCATGACGGCCTACCTCACGTTGCGCGAACACCCAATGCCACCCGGCGAGCATGGATTTGTGATGACGATCACGTCGGCTGACGTAGAAGAACAGGGAGAGCGCGCTGAGCTGGGTGAGTCCAACGTTCCGGTGCGGGTCGGCGAGCGGATCACCGAGCGTCAGGCACTACAGGCGTTGCTGCTGCCGTCGGCCAACAACATTGCCGCGCTGCTCGCCGTGCACGACGCCGGCACTCTGACGGCGTTCGTGCGGCGCATGAACGCCACTGCGACACAGCTTGGCATGAAATCGACCACGTACACGGACCCGAGCGGCTTCAACCAGGGCACTGTTTCGACGGCCGCCGACCAGCTGCGCCTGGCCCGCGTGGCGATGCGTGTGCCGGCGTTTGCCAAGATCGTGGATGAGCGCTCGGCTGTCCTACCGGTGGCGGGGAGGGTCTCCAACTTCAACGGCCTCGTTGGTGTAGACGGATGGGTCGGCGTCAAGACGGGCTCGGACAGCGCGGCCGGCGGCTGTCTGATGTTCGCCAGACACGTGACGATCGCTGGCAGCCAGCTGACGATGCTCGGGGTGGTCCTCGGCCAACGGCAAGGCCCGCTGGTCGAAGCGGCGCTGTCGAGCGCACAGCGTCTCGGCGATTCAGCGGCGGCGGCGTTGCGCGTGGAGACGATCATCCCCGCCGGCACGAGTGTGGTCAGCGCCAGTAACGTCAACGGCGGACACACGAACGTGGTGACGACGAGCGCCCTGCAGGAGATTGGCTGGGCCGGGACCGCCTTCCGCGTTGAGGTGCTGCCCCGCGCTTCGATGACACGCCTAAGCGCCGGCGAGCAGGCTGCGACCGTAGCGGTTCGCGGGGCCAGCGTGGTGAGAACCCGCGCGCTCGCCACACACGCGCTCGGCAGCCCGTCACTCGGCTGGCGTATGCGGCATTTGCTTTGAGGCGATCCAGTCCCGGCCTGGCTTGCTCGAGCTTGGCGGCGGTCAGTCCTCGTCCTCACTGCGCGGCGCGTTCTCCCGTTGTGCCGCGCGAAGGCGCGACTCGGCGCCTTGATGCCTGCGCTCGAGTTCCCTGAGCCGGGACTCACTCGTAAGGCGCGGACCGTAGGCCTTCGCCTTGTAGAGTTGGTAGCGGTCGCGATGGTAGCGAGCTTCTGCCTGCATCTCCTCGATTTGCCGCAAGCCGATCATGAGACACCGAGGGCAGGCTTGCGTGGATTGACGAGAATGTCCAGAAGATCGCCGACCCTTTGGTTGCGGGCGATGGCGTCGGGAAGCGGAGCGTCGGCATGGATCATGTAGGTGTTCCGGCGACCGGTGCGCTCACGCGTGATGTAGCCATCGTCTGAGAGCTCTCCGACGATGCGGTGCGCAGCGCGTTCGGTGATCCCTACACGCTCGCTGATGTCACGCAGACGCAGACCGGGTTCGTCCGCGATGCAGACGAGAACCTGGGCATGATTGGTGAGGAAAGCCCACTTGTGTGTCTGCTCGTGGCCCATATACATAGACTAGCATTTCTAGATTTTATTTTCATGATAGGTTGGCCAGCGTGCCGGCAGCCATGAGCTCTGCGACATTCCGTGGGCATCGCGCTCTCAATACGGAAAGGACACTGCCGACAGGCATCTGCCTTCGACAGCGGCGCACAGTTCGACCATGTCGAGGTCCAGCCCGATGGCGAGGAGACGGACCGTGTCCCAGCCGGGGATCGCCTCCGCGAATTCGATCCGCGCGAGCGCACCGGGAGTGATTCCTGAGCGAAACGCGAGCGCTTCGCGACTGATCCCGCGTTCGGAGCGCATCCGACGCAACGTGGCCGCCAACGCCGGGTCGGGGGTCGGCAAGCGAGTCATGTCGTTAGCCCACGCCTCCAAGCACCGTAGCTGGGCCGCGGCTGAGATCGATGCAGACCTCCCCTATGACCACGGCTCGGCATGCATCGAGGGCCTGCGCTCACTCGGCACCCACAGGCCACCCAGCAGATCGTCGATCGTGACACCAAGACCATCGGCAAGGATGTAAAGCGTGGTGAGCCGCGGCTCGACCACACCCTGCTCGATTTTGCCGATCTCGGTGCGATGCAGCCTGGTGGCATCCGCTAGTCGTTCCTGCGAGCAGCGGGGTCGTTTCGTCGTGCGCACGCGCCGAACGTTGGCTCCAAAGCCCTCCAGGAAGGACGCGAGCTCTGCCTTGTAGTCCTCCATGGTGCTCATCGCCCCACTCTTCCTGTCCAGAGAGGGGAATGCGACCGATGGCCGTCAGCCACTCGGCGGAGTGGCCGACGCGCGTCTGCCACTTGGTCGTATGCCAGACCGCCGTCTGGCACTTGGTCGAGTGACGGACGCTTGTCTACAGGTTCTCCGAGCGGCAGATCGAGATCCCCAACGCGTATCGATCTGCTGAGTTCCATACGAACATATGTTCGCATAAATCGCGCCGCGCGTCGAGCGAGGCGAGGCGGCTCGCCGTCTGTTATTCCTACTGGCGCCGTACAGCATTGACAACCACGGCAAACGGCACGGAGGTCGTGTGGACGAGCGCAGTGAACACCGCAGCGCAGCTGGAGCACAGCCAGTTCTCGGGCGCTCGAGCCATCGCCGCGGGCGAGGCCGCCGCCAGCTTGTGGGCGGCGTGATGCTTGTGCTCCTCTTGAGCTTGCCAGTCGTGCTCGAGGCTTCTACAGCTACCGGCCAGGGCGGTCTGATCCGGGTCGGCGCCGCTCCAGCGCCGCCGAGTAGCGCAGTCGATCTCGGGCCTGCGCCCGCCGCGAGCATCGTCTCGGGCGCGATCGTGGTGCGCCCGCGCGACGAGCAAGCGCTGGAAAGCTTCATCGCGCAGGCAAGTACGAAGAGCTCCCCGCTGTTCGAGCACTACTTGTCGAAGGGCCAGTTCGCTGCCCGCTTCGGCCCAACGCAGAGCACGCTCGCGAGCGTGAAGGCGCAGCTCATGAGCGACGGCCTGCACGTAGAAGACAACGCCTCCGACAGGATGCTCGTGCGCTTCTCCGGCTCTGCGGCACATGTTGCGAGCGCATTCGCGACCGGCATCAACCGCTACCGACTGGCAGACGGCCGCATCGCCCGCGCGAGCACCTCCGCTCCGGCGCTGCCACAGTCGATCGCGAGCTCAGTGGCGACGGTCGTGGGGCTGGATCAGCTCGCGCTCCCGCATCCGCTGCTGCTGCACCCAAAGCTCGCGCGACGGCAGTTGCATGCCGCGGCAAAGACCGGGGAATTCGCGCATCCCAAAGGCTCGCCACAGCCCTGCCGGGCCGCCAAGCTCGACGCGCGGGCAGCGGGTGGCCTGACCGACGATCAGATCGCCAATGCCTACGGCGCGTTCGGCCTATACGCGCTCGGCGACACAGGCGCGGGCGTACACATCGGCATCTTCGAGCAGGAACCGTTCCTCGCCTCGGACATCCAACATTTCGACACGTGCTATTTCGGTGCATCGGCCGCGACGAGCATGATCGCCCGCCTGAACGTGACTCCCATCGAAGGCGGCTCCACACAGGGCGCTGGCGAAGGCGAGGCATCGCTCGACGTGGAGGACGTCTCCGCGATGGCTCCAGGCGCGAGCATCGACGTGTACGACGCGCCGGAATCGCTTGCGGGCGAACTCGCCGAGATCACGGCGATGGTTGACGAAGACCGCGACCAGATCATCACCTCGAGCTGGGGGGAGCCGTGCGAGCAAGAGGCCGAGGACGGCGAGCCCGGCGTCCAGCAGGCGGAGAGCTACCTCTTTCAGCAGGCGGCCGCCCAGGGCCAGACATTCATGAACGCCGCGGGCGACACCGGCAGCGACGCGTGCGAAGAAGTGCATCGCGAAGCCAATGCGCAATCTGGGCAGACGCCAGTCTCCACGACCGAACTCGCCAGCCAACCATATGTGCTGGCGGTGGGCGGCACGACGATCACCGACGCGGCGACACAGCCGGCGCAGGAGCACGTGTGGAACGACGGCCCGGAAGGAGGCGGTGGTGGTGGCGGCATCTCGCAATCGTGGGCGATGCCCAGTTGGCAGCGCAGCTCGACCGTAGGAGGGATCGCGCTGCCGGGCAGCGCGGACTACACCAACGCGGCGAGCGTTGAGCAGCGCTTCGGCTACCCGACGGGATTCTGCGATACGACCTTGCCGGGTGCTGTCGCGACGACGCCGTGCAGGCTCGTGCCGGACGTATCGGCACAGGCTGACGAGTACACGGGCGCGCCGACCGTCTACAGCGAAGCCTTCAAGGGGTCGGCGGAATACGACTCGCCTGACGGCTGGGTAACCACCGGCGGGACGTCTTCTGCCAGCCCGATATGGGCGGCGATGCTAGCCCTCGTGGACGCCTCACCGACGTGCAGGGCGAGTGCGGCCACCGCGTCGGGGATCGGCTTCGTGAGCCCACTGCTATATGCGATCGCGTCGAACCCGACCGCATACGCGGCATCGTTCAACGACATCACCGAAGGCAACAACGACGTGTATGGGCTGGACGGCGGCGAGGTGTTCCCAGCTACGCCCGGCTATGACCTGGCATCGGGGCTGGGCTCGCCGCGGGTGAGTGGCCCGGGAGGTTCCGCGGGTCTCGCGTATTACCTGTGTACCTACGCGGGACAGGCGACCAGGCCGACGGTGACGGTGCTCGCGCCCAGCTCGGGCTCAACGGCCGGCGGCGAGAGCGTGAAGGTCACGGGCTCTGGCTTTCAGAGCAGCGGCACCGCGGATGTGGCGGGCGTGCAGATTGGCACCTGGCATGCACCCGAAGGAGCCATCCACGTTCTCAGCGATACTTCACTAACCCTCACACTGCCACCGGCGCGCGACACGCTGCCGGCGGGCGCGCCGGCGCCACAGGACGGCGCGGGCGCTGTCGAGCTGATCGTGACGCTCGGCAACGGACAGTCGAGCATGCCCGGCCCGCACTCCACGTTCGAGTACGTCGACATGAACCACGCGGTCGGTCTGCCGAGCGTGACGGGCATCAGCCCATCTGGTGGCAGCGAGGATTTGCCGGCTGCGGTGACGATCCTCGGCTCGGGCTTCACGGAGACGGGCAACGTGAGCTTCGGCGGCGTCGATGCGAGCACCTTCAAGGTGCTCAGCGACTCGCAGATCCTCGTCACCCCTCCCCCCTACTCCTCCCACACCACCTGCGCGCCGCTACCGGACGGGGGCGTCTACATCGGTGAGAACGCTTCGAACGATATTTGCCAGGTGCAGGTGGTGGTCCACGGCGCGGCCGGCACGAGCGCCACGGCGCCGATTCTGGCGCCATTCGAGGGCTCCCCCACGCTCGAACAGGACGGCGCGCTAAAGGCACCTGCGGGCTGTGGCTGCGAGGTGTACCCGGCTGCCAGCGAGTTCGATTACGCGCCCACCCCCACGATCTCCTCCGTATCGACCTCCGCCGGCCCCGTCAGCCTCGCCAGCGAGACGGGCGAAACGCTGATCACCATCCACGGAAACGGCCTGAGCCGGTTCACCTTCGACTACGCGTTCTTCGGTGAACCCGGGCAGGAATCGTCGGTCGACTACGGGATCGCGTTCGCGAGCGGCACGGAGTTGCAGATAGCCGCCCCGGCGATCGCCGAATCGGCGGAAGCAGCCACCGTCGATCCGACGAGCGTGCCGTTTTCAGTGCGCACGCTGGCGGGCGACTCGGCACAGACCGCGGTGCGCTACGCAGGCGTGCCGCGGGTATCGGCAGTCGAGAGCACCGCCAGCAAAGTCAAGCTGGAAGGAGCGAGCGGTGCCGTGGACACAGGCGGCACGCCGATCCTGGTCTCCGGCAAGGGCATGCTGGGGCAGGTAACGGTGGTGCGCTTCGATGACAGCGAGAGCCCACCGTCGGAAGGCACGAACCATACGTTTACAGCGGCGAGCAACACGAAGCTGAGCACGCAGACGGTCTCGCAGAACCCGGCGCTTGCAGACGTGCAGCTGTGCACGGTGACTGGCTGCAGCGCCACCTCGAAAGCCGACCAGATGTTCCTGTATCCACCCGGCCAGCCGCAGGTCGAATCGCTGGCGCCCCATTCTGGGAGCGCCACCGGCGGCACGGAGGTCGCGATACACGGCCAAAACCTCGGCTGCCCGCTGGCAGTCGCGTTCGCGGACAACGAATCAGAGTCTTTCAGCCCGGTGCAAGCGATACTCGCGTGTGGCTCCACGACGGCTGTGAACGCGACCTCGCCGCCGGGCAGTGCAGGCACGAAGGTGCCAGTGACGGTCAGCACGCTGGAGAGCTACTTCACGGGTAGCCGCGACGCACCGACAGAAGCGCTGTTCACCTATACGAGCCCATAGGCCGCTGCTCAGCCGCTGCGTGTGGGTGATGAGCCACTGCGTGTCGGTGATGCGAACACATGCTCCACGTGTTCTGTGCGATGACATGCATCGGGTGTCACCGCGGTGAAGAGCGACGGTTCTTCGACCGACTTCCCAGCGGGAGTGCGCACCAACAGCGCATAGCGAGACGACGGTGCGACCCCATACACGAGCGCCCCGCGATAGTGCAGCGCTGCTGGCAGCGCCGTCTTGCGCAGCAGCGTCAGCTCGCCCGCGGCGCGCAGCGACACGGAGTCCTCAGGCGCCTTCAGGATCCCGTTGATGATCGCAAACCTATGCCCCTGGCAGCCCGTGTGCGTCCCCCATTCGAGCACCTCGCCGCCCCCCCACGTGCTCCCACCTTCTTCGACCTGTCCCGGAGTCGCGTAGCGGACGGACAGTTCGACGTAGTAGCGCCCCCAGAAGCGATACCGTCGAGCCAGGATCGAGAATGCGGCTCCCTCGGGCACCCTGCCCGAGGCCAGCGTGTACGTACTGCCCAGGTATTTGATCGGTGAGAGGCTGCCGCTCGAACGCTTGTCGTGCGCGTGCGATCCTCCACAGCCGTAGACGGCGAGCATTAGAGCGCCAGCGATGGGTCCAATTACAGCTCTGGCACCCCTTTTCACGGCCGGACGATCATACGCGGCTGCACGAAACTCTGTTCAGTGAGCCGAGAACGACTCACCGCCGCGTCACCAGCGGGCACGTCATACACCCAGCGTGCCGGCCCTTGACGCTACAGTCGAGGGCGTGACCATCGAACGCATGGATCACGTGGGCATCGTGGTCGACGACCTCGCGGCCGCGACGGCATTCTTCGTCGAGCTCGGACTCGAGCTGCACGGCGAGAGGCCGGTCGAGGGCGGTTGGGTGGACCGCGTGGTAGGGCTCGATGGCGTCCGGGCGGAGATCGCCATGATGGAGACCCCGGGCGGCCACGGACGACTCGAGCTGACGAAGTTTCACGCCCCGTCGGGCCGGGGCAGCGACCGGCACGCGCCGGCGAACACCCCGGGCATCCGCCATGTCGCATTCGCAGTCGACGACATCGACGCCGTCGTCGCCAGCTTGCGAGCCCGCGGCGCGGAGCTCGTTGGCGAGGTGGAGCGCTACCAAGACAGCTATCGGCTCTGCTACGTCCGCGGCCCGGAGGGGATCATCGTCGAGCTGGCGGAGCAGATCGGCTGAGAGCTCCGGCCGGCCACCAACCGCCTCGCCAACGTCAGTGGTCGCCCGGTCATAGCTAGCCTGCAGGCGCGCAAGGCCGACTAATCGCGCAGTTGAGCGGTTGCGTGCGCGACCGCTGTGTTACCGCTGGCGTCAGTGAGCGATGCCGAGATCCGGAATGCGAGCGCGTGGTGATCTTTGAGGAGACTCTCAATCTCCCGAAGGGCCACTCCGGTATAGCGGTGTGAGAACGACTCCATGCCGCCCGAGGAGCTGGATATGGAGATGCGATGCGGTCCAAAGCTCAGGGCGGGCACCCCGATGCGCCGGCGGCTTCGGGTAGCGATCGCGACGTAGTTGACTGTCCCTACACAACTCGCTGTGCAGCGAACCCGGAACGCAACGGTGGGGTGGTGCGTGTTGACGGACGAAGGTCTGATCGCGGCGCTGAAATCGGCTGCTAGCGGCGTTGGTGGCTGCGCCGGCGGCTGTTCCTGCGGAACCAGGACCGGTGCCGGCACCAGCGCCGGTTCGACTACGAGGGTGCGCGGCGGAATCAAGATGAGACCGGACGTCACACCAGCGCATTCTGGCACTTCGGCAGCCTCCAAAGCTGCCGTGGCGAGCGTTGCCACGCCCGATCGGCGTTTACACGCGTGCATAGACCGCGCGATGATAACTGACAATTGGAACTACGAGCCACTCGCCGGTCTGCTCTCCCTCGCCGTGCGTGACGTAGTCGCCGGGTTGGCAACGCAGCGTCTTGGTCGCGTTAGGCGTTAAGGGGTCGGATGGCGATTGTTACTCGGCTGAGGGCGCAGGGGCGTCCGTCATCGTCGGAGATCTCGACGTCCCATACCTGTGTGGTACGGCCGCAGTGACGTTGCCGGCCGACGGCGCGGGCGCTTCCGTGGGCGATTGGGCGGATGAAGCTGGTGTGGTTTGAAAGGCCGAGCGCGGTGTTTCCCTCGCCTGCGACTGACACGACTGCCGCGATCGTCGCGATCGACTCCGCGATCGTCGCGTACAGCCCGCCGTGAACTATGCCCATTGGCTGCTTGTGCTCCTCGGCGATGGGGACATGCGCGGCCACCTCGCGGTCGCTCAGAGCGTCGAATTCCAAACCGTACAGCCGGTCAAAGCCCGTGACCATCCAGCGGTTCAAATCTTCGATCGTTGGACGAGGCGCTGTGGTTCCGCGCTCCGTCGTCATCTCCCCCTCGGCGTCCGTGTCCTCCAGGGACGGGCTCATCCGCGTGACCGTGCACTTACGGTCCGTCGCCGTTGCACTCTCGCAACGAGCCTCTGGGCCCGCACCGCCAGCGGGAGCATCCGGCTCTCTCTAGGCGGGAGGATCCCGATCTGCTGGGAGAAGTCCACGAGGTCATAGTGGATGGCCCAATGGCAAACGAGACCGGCGCGGAACTCGTAGAGGGAGACGATCTCGAGGTCGAGCCTTCGAAAGTTGGGTGCATATGCCGCCGCGGTCGCCCCAAAGCCCTTGCGCCATAGCCTCAAGTCCCCGCTGAACGTGCCCGTCATCCGCCACCGTTGCGCGACCCCCCCGCCCTCGAGGGCGATAGCCGTCATAGCGCCATCCATGTCATGTGAGTCCATCTTCCTTCGCCTCCAGCTAGTAAGATATGACGATCCGGATACATCTAAACAGAAGGCATCTCATGCCACAATCGGATTCGCGGAACCGATCCCGTTGGCCCCATCCGCGCCCACCACGCCTCCAGGGCAGCACATGAAGCTCAAGCCGACCTCCTACCTGATGCTCGGGATGCTGCGCCTCGGCGCGCGCTCGGGCTATGCGATCAAGAAGACCGCAGATCTCTCAACGAAGTACTTCTGGCCGACATCGCTGGCGCAGGTGTACCCCGAGCTCGCTTGCCTCGAGAACGACGGACTCGTGAGCCGCAGCGACGACCCGCATGGAGCGCGCACACGCTCGGCCTACAAGCTCACCGAGGAAGGTGAAACCGCACTGCTTGCTTGGCTACGCTCACCACGCCAAGCGCCGGTGCAGGTCCGCGACGAGGGACTACTGCGCCTCTTCTTTGCCGACGCGCTACCACTAGACGACCAAATCACAGTGGTCCGGCGACTCCGCGAAAGCGACCAAGCCGCGGCGATCTGGACGCGCACAGAGATCGTACCCATCGCCGACGCCGCCAGGCATACGGGCACACGCTTCCCCGCGCTCGTGGCAGAACTCAGCGCCGACATCTACACCTACGCCGCCGCGTGGCTCGCGCGACTCGAAGCGGAGCTCGAAGCAGAGCTCCCCGAGCCTGACGCCCACAGCAGACCGGCACCGAGCCCGCCTATCGCATAGTCGCGCCACACGACGTCATTGAGGCGTGTTCACGCGCCGAACCAGCGAGCGCGGCGGCTCGAGCCAAACCGCTCCTTCTGTGCCATCTGCTCCGCCGAAGGTGCGTTGAACGTGCCCGTTTTGGTCGGACCGGACAGGAAGTCGATGTCGACGCTGCCTATACGTCCCTGACCGAACTCGATGTAGCAGGTGCCTTGTCCGAGGTGACGATGCGGCGACTCGCCGCCTCTCAGCTGGAAAGCGATCGCCTTTGCGACGACCCGAGCAGCGCCCTCCGCGAAGACGCCGGCCTTCGGGACTCCCGCGGTTGAGACGTCCCCGACGGCGTAGACGCCCGGATACCGCGTCGCCAAGGTGGCCGAGTCGACGGGTATGTAGCCATCTTCGGTCATGCCGCTCGAGATCACCACGTCAGGCGCACGATGCCTGGGAACACCGAGGAACAGGTCGAAGGG
>Ga0070762_10000403_pt1 | contig 17911 bp, 17 predicted proteins | sample HubBroMetageREF2_FD_66726 | JGI IMG/M metagenome (GOLD analysis project Ga0070762, IMG submission 66726) | Reference soil microbial communities from the Hubbard Brook experimental Forest, New Hampshire, USA - Hubbard Brook CCASE Soil... | ecosystem: Environmental > Terrestrial > Soil >...
GCCCGGCTGTACATGCGGCGGTCAGGCGTGGAGATCACAAGGATGCCCTCGTCGCTCAGTAGCCGCGTGATCTGCGCGAGCACCGTCTCGTGATCGCGCACGTGCTCGATGATCTCGAACGCGACGACCGCGTCAAAAGAGCCCTCCTCGTAGGCCGATAGGTCGAGCGCCGTACCTAGCTCGAACTTCAGATTTGGCCCCGCATAATTGAGACTGCTGTGCTCGACCGTCAGCGCGTCGACGTCAACACCGAGAACCCGCTGGGCTGAGCCGGCAAGGATTGCCGCACCGAATCCCTCGCCGCTGCCGAGGTCGAGCACCCGCCGAGACTCGACGAGACGTGCGGCCCACAGATAGCGGTGGTAGTGCTCGTAAATGACCTGGACGTCCGGCGCCCAAGGCACGCAACGCTCGCCGGTCCAATCAATCAGGCGCGGAGCAGCGGCGCGGCGGTTCGTGCTCACGTCCACACTCCGAGACTTGGGTCGTAATACGCCAGGCATCGGCTGCCCGTCGGGCCGATCACGGCTCATTCCTTTGCAAGACCCAACACACCCGGCGCACGTCAGGAGACAATACCTCAGGGTCTGAAGCGGACCCTGATAGCTTCACGCCCGGTGAGCGCATTGTTGAACCGGCCACGGCTGCGGGCCTTGATCACGCGTGCTGCACAAAGCGCGCTTGACGCCGTCGATCAGCCCCAAGCCAGCGTATCGGCGGCGTCAGAGCCGCGCGAAATCGGCGGTTCAGAGGTTCTGCCCAGCGACGCCAGCAACCCGCATGGCGGCACCAAGCAAGGTGCGCATGATGACGACCTGGCGGTGATCGATAGGCATCGTTTCCAGCGGGAGCTCGCACCCGGACTGCTGGCTGTCGAGCAGTCGACTGTCGTCCGGAGGCTCTACGACCGGCTGTCTACAGATGACGTCGCTGCAACTGAGCAGGTCATTCGAGATACCCCCGGCGCGTGGGAGCACTACGCAGCAGCACCCGATGACCCGGCGAGGCGACATCTACTTCTAGCCCTGGGGATGTGGCTAAGTGTGGAGAGGCTGATCGAGAAGACCGGCCTTATCAGAGCGGAACCTCCCGACGAGGTGCACTCGATGACCCGTGGTGCGCTCGCGGCAGCAGGCGGCCTATACGAGGCAGATCTCGTCATCGACGCGCTCATCGGTGCCGGGGTGGATATGTCAAGTGTCACGAGCGGCTTGGATTTCGGATGCTCTTCGGGCCGTGTCGTTCGCTCGCTGGCAGCGGCATATCCGGCGATCGCATGGCACGGGTCGGACCCCAACGCTCCCGCAATCGAGTGGGCGGCCGAGAACCTTCCCGGCACCGATTTCTTCGTCAACGACAACCATCCCCCCTTGCCGCTCGCCGACGCCTCGCTCGATCTCGTCTACGCGATCTCGATCTGGTCGCATTTCGCGCCTATGCTCGGCCTGCGCTGGTTTGAGGAGATGCACCGCGTACTGCGACCGGGAGGGCACCTCGTCTGCACCACACACGGACTGACCTCCGTGGCGCACTACGCCACGCTCGAGTTGCGCACACCCGAGCAGTCTCGCGAGATCGCCGACGCGCTCTATACGCGCGGCTGGTGGTACGCCCCCGAGTTCGGCGAGGAGGGTGACTGGGGCGTGATCAACCCCGACTGGGGAACGGCCTTCCTGTCACCGGAGTGGATGCTCACGCAACTCTGCCCGCAGTGGCGCGTTCTAGAGTTTGCCCCAGGACGCAACCAGGAAAATCAGGACGTATACGTGCTCGAGCGCGCCTGAGCGCACCCGCAGCTCAACGAGCGCCGCGTAGCCGGTTGCTAGCGTTCACACACTCTTGCCGACCACGCTCCCACGACCCACAGGCACGGCCGCTACCGGCGCGCGCGGCGCTGAGCCCGCAGTTTCGATCGCGGGTGTCAGCAAGACCTTCCGGCTGCCCCACCAGCAGTACACGACGCTCAAGGAGCGCGCCCTACATCCTTTCCGCAGCACGACCTACGACGAGCTGCACGCCGTCCAGGATGTCTCGCTCGACATCGCAGAGGGCGAATTCTTCGGGATCGTCGGACGCAACGGCAGCGGCAAGAGCACGCTGCTGAAGTGCATCGCCGGTATCTACCGTGTCGACACGGGACGCATCTCGATCGCGGGCAGGCTCTCGCCGTTCATCGAGCTCGGCGTCGGCTTCAACCCCGATCTGAACGCCCGCGACAACGTCGTCATCAACGCGATCATGCTCGGCCTGAGCCGCAAGCAGGCGATGCGGCGCTTCGAGGACGTGGTCGCGTTCGCCGAGCTCGAGGGCTTCATGGATCTGCGGCTGAAGAACTACTCCTCGGGGATGCTCGTGCGGCTCGCGTTCGCCACCGCGATCCAGGTAGACGCCGAGATCCTGCTGATCGACGAGGTGCTTGCGGTGGGCGACGCGGCCTTCCAGCAGAAGTGCTTCGAGGAGTTCTTCCGGCTCAAGCGCGAAGGCAGGACGATCGTGTTCGTCTCGCACGACATGTTCTCCGTCGAGCGCTTCTGCGACCGGGCGATGCTGATGGAGCATGGCTGTGTGACGAAGGTCGGCGACCCACGGGTGATCGGGCGCGCATACCACGAGCTGAACTTCGGCAAACTGGCCCACGACGCCCCCGCCGAGGAGCCCTCCGCGAGCGGTACGGCCATCACTGAGGCGTGGTTTGAGAAGTCCGGCGGCGAGCGCGTGACGAGCGCAAGCCAGGAAGACGCGCTGAGCATGTGCTTTGAGGCGCGCGTCGCCGAGGACCTCCACGACCCGGTGTTCGCGGTGACGCTGCGCACCGAGCTGGGTCACACGATCGTCGTCGCCCGCTCCGATCAGCATGGCCGCTCCAGTGGCTCGTTCAAGGCCGGCGAAAGCGTCGTTGCAAGGTTCGCGATCCCCAACTGGCTGACCGCCAGCCGCTACCTGCTGACGCCCTCGCTCGCACGCGAGGGCACCGGCGACGCCGCGCTCGCGCTGGTGGCGGACATGGCCTCGATCGTGATCCACGGCGCAGCTACCGGCGGCATCCTCGAGCTCCCCGTCGACTTCGAGCTGGAGCGCCTGTGAGTACCCTGCCGGACATCGGGCTACCGACGCCCACGCGACGTCCACCGGCCAGCCACCGCGTGTACGGGCCCTCGGCGCTCGGTGGTGGCCTGCACCGCTTCTGGTCGCTGACGTTCATGCTCGCGCGCACCGAATTCAAGCTGCGCTTCTTCGGTTCCGTGCTGGGCTACGTGTGGACGCTGGTGCGTCCGCTGATGCTGTTCGGCGTGATGCTGTTCGTGTTCACGGTGATCCTCAACATCAACAAGAACAACAAGACGCCCCACTACCCCGAGTACCTGCTCGCGTCGTTGATCCTGTTCACCTACTTCCAGGAAACGACCTCCGGTGCGGTGCCTAGCCTCGTCGGGCGCGAGAACCTGCTGCGCCGAGTGCGCTTCCCGCGCCTCGTCGTGCCGCTGTCTGTCGCGCTGTTCTGCCTGTTCAACCTCTGCATGAACCTGACCGTCGTCTTCATCTTCATCCTCGCCAGCGGCATCGACCCGCGGTGGAGCTGGCTCGAGCTGCTCCCGCTCGTGGGGCTGCTCGTGATCTTCGCGGCCGGGGTCGGCATGCTGCTCTCGGCGCTGTACGTGCGCTTCCGCGACGTGCAACCGATCTGGGAAGTGTTCCTACAGCTCCTGTACTACGGCTCGCCGATTCTCTACACCGTCCAAACCGCCGCCAAGCATCACTTCCTGAACATCCCCTTCTCCCGCATCCTCGTGCTCAACCCGCTCGGCGCGATCTTCACGCAGGCACGCAAGGCGCTGTTGCAAGCAAACGCGCCCTCAGCGGCGGCGGCGCTGGGCGGCGCCTCGCGCCTGCTGATCCCGCTCGGCATCATCGCCGGCGTCTTCGCGCTGGGCCTGTGGTACTTCAACCGCGAGGCCCCTTTGATCTCGGAGAAGCTGTAGCGATGAGCGCCGCCGAGACCTCGAGCGAGCAGAGCCTGCAGGCCGAGAACGAGCTGCTGCGCTCGCGTGTGGCGGCGCTGGAAGAGGAGCTCGTGGAGGTGCAGGCGCGCACCGACGCCGCCGTCGCGCAATGGCAGGAGCGCGCCTACTGGCTGGATCGCTGGCACCTCGATTTGAACGCGCTCATGCGCAAGCGTGGCGCCGCCGAGCTGCGGGCGGGGGTGCGCGCCGTGCGCGCGCTCATACGCGCATTCAGACGAGCCAAGCGCGGCCTGAGCCGCTCGTGACGAGCGTCTCGGTCGTAATCCCCGTCAAGGACGGGGAGCGTTACCTCGAGGAGCTGCTCGAGGCGCTCGCACGCGAGGGAGTCCAGGAGACGCTCGTGATCGACTCCGGCTCGCGCGACCGCTCGCGCGAGATCGCCCGCGCTGCCGGCGTCGAGCTGCTGGAGATCGCGCCCGAGCAGTTCGCGCACGGGCGCACGCGCAACCTTGGCGCCGAGCGGACATCGGGAGAGTTGATCTGCTTCCTCACCCAGGACGCCACGCCCTGTCCGGGCTGGCTGGATGCCTACCGCGACGCGTTTACGCTCGCCGAGCGCGTCGGCGCCGCCTACGGGCCACACCTGCCACGCGCGGACACCAGCCCGATGATCGCGCGCGAGCTGACAGAGTTCTTCGCGGGGTTCCAGAGCAGCTCACCCGACGCGAACGGCAATGCGCCCCAGCGGCCCGTCGTGCAAGGCCCGGGCGGCCCCAGCTTCCTCTCCAACGTCAACGCCTGCTACACCCGCGCATGCTGGCAAGAGATCCGCTTCCGCGACGTCGCCTACTCCGAGGACCAGGCATTCGGCACCGACATGCTGGCAGCCGGCTGGGCGAAGGTCTACCAGCCGGGCGCCGCCGTCCTGCATGCGCACGACTACGGTGCCGTCGAGTTCATGCGGCGTTATTTCGACGAGTACCGTGGGCTGCGCGAGACGACCGGTCACGTCGAGCCCTTCAGCGTGACCGCCACGACGCGGCATGTGCTGCGCGAGGTGGCCGCCGACCAGCGCTGGATGGCCGAGCACGAGCTCAGCGGCGCCACGCGCGCACGCTGGACGGCGCGAGCGCTTACGCACCACGCTGGGCGGCGGGTGTTCTCAGCGGCTGGCTCGCGCTCGGAGCGACTGCCGAGCTTGCTGCGCCGGCGCCTGTCGCTGGAGGGCCGCGCCGCGGCCGGCGCCGATAGCGCCCCGATCGCCGAAGATGGCGGCGGGGTCTCTCCCGTGCCGGCGGCCACGCACATCGAGAAGAAGCTCTCAGGGGAGGTCTATGACGTGGCTGCGCAGGTCTGGCGCGACGGGCCGGCGCCCCTGCGCGATCCGCTGCCTGGCATGGCCGAGCGCGAGCGGCTGCGGCTGGCGATGGTGATCCCGCCCTTCAGCCGCGGTAGCGGCGGGCACAACACGCTGTTTCAGATCTTCTCACGCCTGGAGCGTCGCGGGCATGCGTGCAGCGTCTGGCTGGCCGATTACCAGGGGTACGCTCGCGATGTCTGGCCGGCGGTGCTGCGTCATGACATCAACGAGTTCTTTGCGCCTTTCCACGGCCCCGTCTACAAGGGCTTCGATGACTGGCAGGGCGCGGATGTCGTGCTTGCGACCGGCTGGCAGACCGTTCACGCGACGCTGCAGCTCGATCGGTGCCGCGCACGGGCCTACATCGTCAACGACCACGAGCCGGAGTTCTACGCGGCTTCCGCCGAGCACGCGCTCGCGGCCGACACCTACCGGCACGGGATGCACTGCATCGCCGCCAGCCCCTGGCTGCGCGATCTGCTGGTCGAGCGCTACGACACCAGCGCCGAGGCCTTCCAGCTGGGCGTCGACCACGACACCTACCGGCCGCGTCCGGTCACGCGAGCACCCGACACGGTCATCTACTACGCCCGCTACGTGACACCGCGGCGCGCCGTGCCGATCGGGCTGATGGCACTGGCCGAGCTCAAGCGCCGCCGCCCTGACGTGCGCATCGTGCTGTTTGGAACGGGCGAAGTGCTGCACGCCTCCTTCCCCTATGAGCACGTCGAGGTGCTCAGCCCCGAGCAGCTCTCCTGGCTTTACTCCGAAGCCACAGTGGGACTGTGCCTGTCGCTGACCAACTTCTCGTTGATGCCAAAGGAGATGCTCGCCTGCGGGCTGCCATGCGTCGAGCTAGCGGGCATCAGTGCCGAGTCGATCTTCGGCTCAGACGGTCCGCTCGAGCTCGCTGCGCTCGACCCCAATCGCATCGCCGACGCGATGGAGCGGCTGCTGGTTGACAGGGAGCGCTGGCAGCGCCGCTCTGAGGAGGGCATCGAGTTCGTCGCACCGCACACGTGGGATCACGCCACCGACGAGGTCGAAGCGGGGCTGCGCCATGCGCTGCGCGAGCGCGAACGAGCGGAAGCCGTCGTTGGCTGAGAGCAGTCGTTGGCGGGCCTGGCCGGCGCGTGCTCGCACGGCTGCGCGCCAGCCGCACGCGATCGCGCTCGCGCTCGTGTTCCTTGCCGGGCTCGCGCTGCGCCTGTACTTCCGCTCGCAGTGGCGACCCGCGCTGATTGGCTTTCCAGACAGCTCGATCTACATCGAGGACGCGATCACAGGGATCTTCAACGACCCGCTGCGCGTCGGTGGCTACTCGGAGTTCCTGCGGCTGATGCACGGCATCCATCCGAGCCTGTCGTTCGCGATCCTCGTGCAGCACCTTTTGGGGCTGGCCAGCGGGCTGCTGCTGTTCGGCGCTGTGAGGCGGGCCGGACTGTCGGGGTGGGTCGCGCTGGCCCCCGCTGCCGTGGTGATGCTCAGCGGCTCGGAGATCTTCGTGGAGCACGCGCCGCTGAGCGAGGCGGTGTTCATCTTCCTGGTCGATCTAGGGCTATATGCAACCGTGCGCGCCTGGCGGCGATGGGCCTGGGCGCTCGTTGCGGGGCTGGCGCTGGGGGCGGCGACCGATGTGCGCAGCGTCGGCCTCGTGCTGATGGTTGTGATCATCCTCGCCGCGCTGCTCACCGCCCCCGGTGCCTGGCGACGACGGATGCTGATCGGCGCGGCGATCGCGCTCGGAGCGGTGGCACCGGTCGGTGGCTTTCTGCGTGCGCACGAAGAATCCCAGGGCTACGGGGGGTTCACCGGGGCGGGCTATTTCGACCTGTATGCACGCGTGGCGCCGTTTGCCGACTGCTCGAAGTTCACTCCACCCAAGGGCACCGCCGATCTGTGTATCCACGTCCCGCGCTCGCAGCGGCCCGGCCACGACTTCTGGGAGTTCAGCGGGAGCTCGCCGGCCGTGGCAGCGTTCGGCGAGGGCGACGACACGGCGCCCAAGCCCGGTGAGAACTCGCAGCTGCGCGCCTTCGCCGAGGCCGCGATCCTCGGTCAGCCACTGGAATATCTCGAATACGTCGGGCGGGATCTCGTGCGCATCGTCGATCCCTCATTTCCCAGCTCGCCATTCGGCAACCACGGCGCCACCGCCACCGGATACGGCAATACGCCGCAATCGCTGACCGGCTACTACTTCAACACCAGCAACATCTACGCCCTGCACCTGCTGCTCGGCACCTACTACCCCGGCGACGGCGAAGTCCACAAGAGCATGAGCTTCCTGCTCGGCTACGAGCGCGACACGCGCATCGAGGGCCCGTTGATGGCCGTGCTGCTGTTGCTGGCGCTCGCCGCTCCCCTGCTCACCGCCGGCCGCGAGCGTCGCGCCGCACTGTTCTTCTTGATCGCCACCGCTGTGCTGTTGCTTGGACCGATCTTCCTGTCCGAGTACGACTACCGCTTCACGATTCCCGCCTTTGGCCCGCTTGCCGCGACGGCAGCGATCGGAGCATCGGCTGCGATCAAGCGCGCTCAGGTGAAGAAGCTGCCGAGCGTCAACAGCTGGGACGCATAGCTCAAGCCGATCATCGCCACAACCAGCGTGGTAGCAAGCGGCGCATGCCAGCGGCGACCGAGGCCGAACGTCCCCGCGACGGCGATCGCAGCCAGCGCGGCAATCGCTGGGAAGATGTAGCGGCCCTGTTCGGCGACGACCGTGCGGCCCCCGTCCGGCGCGAAGAACGCCGCCTCCACCGCGACCAGCACGCACACCGGGAACAGGGCAATGACGAGCAGCTCGAAGACGCGGGTCCTTGCCGCCACGCGCTCGCGAATGCCGGTCGACAGCGCGAGCACGCCCGCCGCGATCATCGCCACGAGGATCGCGCCGTAGACCCAGTTGGGAAAGCTCCACGTGTACCAGCCAAACGACGCCCAGCCGCGCATCAGGTAGATCGCCTTGAACGGCCAGCCCGGCGGGAACAGGTTGCCCATGAACGACAGCTTCGGCAGGAACAGCTCCCACAGATACTCCAAGAAGCGCCCCGGCATGTGCTCGGCGAGCGACAGCGAGCTGGTTGCGGTGATGCCACCGCCGCTGGGCTGCCCCGCGACCGTCGGGTAGAAGACGGGCTGCAGCAGCGACCAGCCGCCGTGAACGGCGATGAACGCGCCTGCCAGCGCCACCCACGAGGACGCGTCGCGCAGGCGGTGGCGACGCCAGAGCATCCCCAGCAACCCGACCGCGACCGCCGGATAGATCTCATAGGCGGTCTCCTTCATGAACGGCGCGATTGCGAGCACCGCGCCGAGGGCCAGCCCCACACGCCAGCTGAGCCCACGCCTGAGCGCACGGATGACGAGATAGAGCGACAGCGCAGCGGCTGCGTTGACGCCACTGTCGTTGTTGACCGCCCCTGAGATGAAGCCGAACATGGGATGAAACGCCACCAGCAGACCGGCTGCCACCGCGGCGACGCGCTGTCGCGGCAGCAGCTCACGCACGACCCCAAACGCACAGGCGGCCACCAGCGCCCCCAACAGCGCCGACACGAGTCTCATGGCCGTCAGCTGCGAGAAGGTCGACTGCGAGCGCACCGCCAGATACGCCGGCGCGAGCAGCGCGTAATAGGCGGGTTGATGGGGCGATGCCGCTTCCGTGTAGCCGCCGCCGTTGTTCGCCGGATGCGGCGTGCTCGCCACCAGATGCTGCCACTGCTGCTGCTCCAGCGCCAGCCACGGCGGCCGTCCCAGCGGGTTGGAGATCTGCGAGTAGATGTTGACGGCATTGAGCGCGAGGACCTGTTCTGTGGAGTACTGCGCTTGCGCACCGGGCACACGTGAGGGCCCGTGACCGGTTTCGGCGAAATACTGCGCGTAGGCGAAGTGCGAAGGCTCGTCAGGCGCGTTGAAAGCAGGGGTGATGAGCGCCCACGAGGCGGCGTTCACGAATGCGATCAGCGCGATTGCAACCGCGGGGCGCAGGAAGCGCAAACGCGAGGGAAGCGGACGGTTGGACGCTCCGCGAGCGAGCAACAGCAGCGACAGCGCCCACAACAGGGGTAGCACGAGAAACAGCAGCATTGGGTAGGTCCACGCGCCGACGATCCCAGGCCGAAACAGCGCCGCACGCGAGAAGATCGCGCCGGCGGAAGCGAGCAACGACCGCTCATGCCCAGCCGGCGGCAGGAACCACACCGCCACGCGATTTGGCACAGGTGCACCGTCCAGCTGCGCGGCCACCTGATTGGCCTGCAGTCCGATCATCCCTCCGAGCGAGATCGGACCGTTCAGCGCAGTCAGGCAGACCGTCGCCGGGACCGCCGCCGGCGAGGACGGCCTGCGCGGGATGCTCGCGGAGGCATACGCAAGCGACGTGGGCCCGGGCGTCCCCACCATCTCCGAGGAGGTGGTGGCGCCCTGCGCGGTTACGCGCATCTCGACCGCGAACTTGGGTTCGTGGGAGAACACCGCGAACTGCACGCGGCCGGTTTCAGCGGGAAGCTGGAGGTCTGGCACGCACAGCGTCTGGCCCTTTTCCACGCCCGCTACAACGCTGCTGACAGCGATGCTGTCGGTTCCCGTGAAGTATTCACGCGGGATCGCCAGCTGCCAGACGATCAGCCCGAACATGACGACGCCGATCAACAACGCCGGCCACCAGACGCCGCGGGCCCCTTCCAGCCGCGCCAGCAGCGGGTCGGCAAGACGGCCCGCAAGCCCGCCGGCGCGTGCGACCCGAGCCCGAACGCCACGCACAGGCACCACGCCTGCGGTGCCGTCGCTCACCGGCGACGCAGACCGAGAATCGACAGCAGGAAGGCCGAGAAGAAGATCTGGATCCCGACGATCAACACCGAAGCGGCGATCACCGCGAGGTGTTCATCGGCGAGCGAGCCAAAGCCATGCGCGATCCAAGTGGCGAGGATCAGCCCGCCCAAGACCAGCCCCACAAGCATGAACAGGCCACCCAGCAACAGGCCGTGCTCGAGGCGAAAGCGCGCGCGCATGCGGTCGAACCACGGGTCCTGCTCGCCCATGAAGTAGGTGCCGTACGCGTGCGCGCACAGCCCCAGCGCGAGCACCTGCGTGCCGACGATCATCAGCAGTGCCCCGCCAATCAGCGCGTGCACGCCCCACGCCCGCCCAAAGAAGTCAAGACCCGCCCCGACGAACACGACGATCACCGTTCCCAGACCGGCGAGCACAGCGCCGGGGAAGATGAACAGGTGGTTGGGGCTGTGCACGAGCAGGAAGCGCAGGTGGCGCCAGCCGTCGCGGAAGCTCGAGAGTTTGCTCTCGCCGCCGCGCGGGTGATATTCGATCGGGAACTCCGCGATCTTCAGCTTCTCCTTGGACGCCCTGATGACCATCTCGGAGGCGAACTCCATGCCCGTCGTGCGCAGGTCCAGGCGCGGCAGTACGTCGCGGCGCAGCGCGCGCATCCCACAGTGGGCGTCGCTGATGCCCGTCCGGAAGAACAGGTTGAGCAGGCCCGTCAGGATCGGGTTGCCGATGTACTGGTGCAGCCACGGCATCGCGCCGGGCTGGATGTTGTCCATGCGATCGCCGATCACCATCTCCGCGCCTTCTTCCAGCGCCGCCACGAAGCGCGGGATCTCGTCGAAGTCATATGTCAGGTCAGCGTCCGCCATCACGATGTAGCGCCCTCGCGAAGCCTCGAAGCCGGCGAGATAGGCGCTGCCGTAGCCGCGGCGGCGTTCGACCACCACGCGCGCGCCCGCGCGCTCGGCCAGGCGCGCGGAGTCGTCCTCGGAGTTGTTGTCCGCGACCACGACCTCGCCGTGGACGCCCATACGCACGATCGCCTCCAAGGCGGCGCCAACGCAGGCCTCGATGTTCTCAGCCTCGTTCAAGCAGGGGATCACAACCGACACGAGCGGCAGCTCGGCGTCTTGGGCGTCGGGGGCCCCAGGGGGGGCGCTTGTCGGGACGAGTGTGCTCATCGCGGGGCGAGTTTCCTCATCAGCTAAAGGTCGTTTCAGCCCTGATTGCAAGAACAGGGCAGCCTGCGCTGCGTTTATAACGCCTGGCAGGGCGGAAAGTGGCGCTCAAAGATAGCCGCACCTGTGTGATGAGATGCTAGCGGCATGCGCGTCTGCCTTGTATACGACTGCCTCTTCCCGCATACGGTGGGCGGCGCCGAGCGCTGGTACCGCGACCTCGCCGAGCGCCTCGTCAGCGAGGGGCACGAGGTCACGTACGTGACCCTGCGTCAGTGGCAGCGCGGCGAGCGCGCGCAGATCGACGAGCGCGTGAGGGTCGTGACAGCCGGGCCGCGCCTGGCGCTGTACACCGACAGCGGCCGCCGGCGCATCCTGCCGCCGCTGGTATTCGGTCTGGGCGTGTTCGCGCACCTGCTTCGCAACGGCCGTCGCTACGACGTGGTGCACACGTGCTCGTTCCCGTATTTCTCGCTGCTGGCGGCTGCGCCGCTGCGAGCGCTGATGGGCTATGTGCTGGTGGTCGACTGGTTCGAGGTGTGGAGCCGCGCGTATTGGCGCGACTACCTGGGTGGCGTCGGCGGGCGTATCGGCGAGCTGATCCAGCGCGCCTGCGCACGCGTGCCCCAGCGCGCGTTCTGCTTCTCCGAGCTGCACGCTAGACGCCTGCGCGAGGAGCGGCTGAACGGGCCGATAACGGTGCTGCGCGGGCTCTACGCCGGCGGCACCGAGCCGGTCTCGCCGCGCCACGCCGACCCGATCGTGCTGTTTGCCGCGCGGCTGATCCCCGAGAAGCAGGTGGGCCTGGCGGTGGCGGCGGTGGCGCTCGCGGCCAAGCGCATCGACGGGCTCCGCGGCGAGTTCCTCGGCGAAGGGCCCGAGCGCGCGCTGCTCGACGCGGCGATCGTGGAGCACGGGCTGCAGGAGATCGTCACCGCGCGCGGCTTCGCCAAGACGGAGACAGTCGACGCAGAGATGCGCCGGGCCACATGCATGCTGGTGACCTCGCGCCGCGAGGGCTACGGGCTGGTGGTCGTCGAGGCAGCCGCGCGCGGCACGCCCAGCGTGGTCGTGGCCGGCGAGGACAACGCCGCCACAGAGCTGATCGCGGAGGGCGTCAACGGCACGATCGCCACGCAGGATGACCCCGCGTCGGTGGCCGATGCGATCGTGCGCGTCCACGAGGCAGGGCTCGCGCTGCGCGAGCGCACCGTGCGCTGGTTCGCCGAGAACGGCGACTGGCTGTCGCTCGAGTCCTCGCTGCGCAAGGTGCTGGAGAGCTACTCCGCCGGCGGCCTCAACGCTCGCCGGTCGCCTGTGCGTAGCGCGAGAGCGCGGCGATGATTCGGGACGCTCGCTCAACCTGTCAAGGGCGCGTGCTCACTGCTCTCGACGGAGCCTTGCTGCCTTGGCACGCCCTTTGCGCCGGGCGTTGGCGGCCCACGGCTCCCCGAGGCGGAAGTGCGCGCGGAGGATCTGCCGCACGCGCTCTCGGTGCAGGCCGTATCGCCCGGCGATCTCTTCGAGCGTCAAGCCCTCCACAGCACGCAGCCGGAACATCTCGTACTCGCGGGCGCGCGGAGCGTGGGAGTGGATCGCCTCGACCCCGATGTCCAAGCCGAGAGCCTGCACGACCAGCAGCGCAGCCTGCAACGCGATCGTTCCCTCGCCACGCTCGAGATCGGCGAGCACGGCAGGCTCCACGCCAGTCAGGCGCGCTACGCCCTCCCGGCTGAGCCGCAGCTCGCCGCGCCGCTCTTGCAGGACGCGGCCAAGTTCGGGCGCAGAACGGACGGGTAGGCGCTGACGGTGCATCGGCCGATCGCGGCATCAGAGTGTGCCCACCTCGATCTCGTCCGCCCGCCGGGCCGCTCGGGTGGGGAACACGAACTCGCCGAGCCGATGCGCCAGCCTTATGGAGGGAGCGCCTGAGCTATCGCCGCTCTGCCGGCTACCAAACCGCCAGCGGGCGCGGGTGAGCGTGATCGAGCATCGCACGGTCCTTTGTGACTAGCGGCAAGTCATGCTCGATGGCGGTCGCGTAGATCAGCCGATCCGCGGGATCACCCGGAAACGACGAGGGCAGCGAAACGGCGGTGTCGGCGATCGCCGGAGTTACTCCGACCGTCCGCAGCTGAATGGCTAGCCCGTCCAGCCATGATCGGACTGGAATGTTGACGGTTATTCGCTCGTGTCTGGCCAGCCACGCAAGCTCGAACCAGGAGATAGCTGCCACCAAGAGCTCCTCGGCGCCGTCGAGAACTTCACGCGCGGGCTTGCTTACCCGCTGTGGCTCAGCTGACCACCAGTGAATGACGTGGGTATCGAGCAGGACAGCCCGGCTCAAGACGCGTTCCAAGGCACGCCGGTCGAGAACAGTTGCTCCTCCTCGCCAGCGGTCATAGCGACTCCTTCAAATGAACCTTTCAAGGAGCGAGCGCCGAATGCCGGCACGAGACGCGCGACCGGCCGGCCATGCCTGGTGATCTCGATCTCTTCGCCTGCAGCGGCATCGTCGAGCAGTCGCAGAATCTTCGTCTTGGCATCGGTTGCGGTCACCTGTCTGGACATATGGCCAGTATAATGACCAGTTGCGAGGATGGCGCGACTCGGCCATGACCAAGCGTGATTACCAGATGCGCGTGAGCCCGTACGCATCGAAGATCGTGTCGGCGGACACGATAGTGGCGCGCTCACAAGCGGCTTGTGCCGCGAGCAGCCGATCGAAGGGGTCGTTGTGAATAGGCGGGAGCGCTCGCACTTCCCACGCGTGAGCATCGGTGACCGGTAGGCGCTCGAAAGCGAACTCATCGAGGCGCTCGGGCAGGTTGTCGGGGACCCGCAGCTTGCCCAGCGAGCTCTTGATGGCTACCTCCCAGATGCATACTGCGCTGACCAGCACAGACGTCCGTGCATCCTCGATCGCAGCACGCGCGCCTTCGACGCGCGGGTCGCCCTCGAGCAGCCACAACACAGCGTGCGTGTCGAGCAGCAGGCTCAGTGGAAGTGCTCGGCGAAGTCCGCGGGGAGCTCGTCGAAATCGCCGGCCAGCTCGATCTGGCCACGCAGCACTCCGAAGGCCTCAGCAACCGGGCGACGGCGCTGCATCGCGACCAGTCGCGCAGCCGGGCGCCCGGAGCGTTGGATGATGACCTCCTCGCCGCCCTCGGCGAGCTCGACAAGTCGCGACAGCTGGCTCTTGGCTTCGTGCATTCCAACGCGGACCACGGTTACACGATAGCATGTACTTAGCTAGAACGGGCCCGCCGATGGCTGCGGGGCTCTACACCAGCTCGAGTCCTCGCTGCACAAGCTGCTGGAGAGTTATTCCGCATTGTTTGCGTCTCGCCCCCGTCTGTCTTGACGTTACAAAATTACGACTTGCAAAACTATAACTTTGCAAAACATGACTTTGCTACGCTGTGAACATGATCGACAGACAGGAAGAGCTGGAGCGGCTGCGTATTGCCGCTACAGAGGCACCCCAGCTCGTCGTGATGCGCGGGCGGCGCCGTGTCGGCAAGAGCTACCTGCTCGATCACAGCTTCGCCAAGCATCGCCTCGTCTACTTTCAAGCGGATGAGGGCGAGGCCCGCGGGCACCTGGATCTCCTGGCCCGCGAGGTTGGGCGGCTCATCAACGCCCCGGTCGCGTTTACTGACTGGAACGAGGCTCTGGCCTCGCTCGACGCACAGGCCCTGCGACATCCACTCGTGGTAGTGCTCGACGAGTTTCAGTGGATGCTGAGGGCGGAACCCCTGCTGGACTCGATCATCATGCGCCACTACGACAGGTGGGAGCGAGCACAAGTTCCGATCACGTTCGTGATCAGCGGCAGCGCGCTGACGATGATGGAACAGCTACTGGAGGGGGGGCGCCCGATGTATGGGCGCGCCGGCTATCGGCCCTTCCTACAGCCGTTTGACTACCGTGACGCAGCTCTGTTCGCCTCCCCGACTGCCAGCCCAACACAGAAGCTGCAGCGGTACGGGATCCTGGGTGGCACGGCCCAATATCAAGTGTGGGCGGGCCATGCCTCCATCCGCGACATTCTCAAGCGCAGGATCCTGACGAAGGACGAGCCCCTATTCGAGGAGCCGCTACAGCTGATCAGGGGCGAGAGCGCAATTCGGGAGCCTGGCAACTACTACGAGCTCCTTCGCGCAATTGCACGCGGTGCGACGAAGTTCAACGAGATCCTGCAGCAGTCGAAGATCTCCTCGGGCCAGCTCCTCACAAACCGCCTCGACAGACTGGCGCAGCTGCGCTACATCCAAGAGCGCCGGCCACTGGGCGGCAATGGGTCGCCGAGCTGGTCTGTCAGCGACCCCTTCTTCCGATTCTGGTTCCGGTACGTATACCCCAACCGGTCACGTCTGCAGCGTGGCCGAGTAGAGGAGGTATGCGAGGCGATCCTCGCCGATCTCGACAATTACATGGGCCCTGTCTTCGAGGAGGTTTGCCGCGACTGGGCAGGACGCCACAGCGCCGAGGAAAACCTGGCTGGCGCGGCGGACATCGGCGCCTACTGGACACGCACACACGATGTCGAGGTGGACCTCGTGGCCCGTGGGCACAGCGGCGTCGTCGCCGTCGGGTCGTGCAAGTGGTCGACGCGAGCAGACGCCCACGACCTGGATCGCCTCATCGAGCTCCGCGGCAAGATCCGCGGTGCTGGCAACGCAGCATTGTTCGTCTTTGCCCGCGACTTCCACACGAGCCTCCTAGAGCGTGTCGCGGCTGACGGCGTACGCCTCGTGTCTGCGCAGGAGCTGTTCGCCCACTAGCCCCGGCCAAGCGCCCGCCGATAGCTCTCGAGCGTGAGGCGCGCGGTGCGCTCCCAGGTGAACTCCTGGGCTCGCACCAGCCCGCGGGCACGTAGGTCCTCAGCGAGCGCTAGATCGCTCAGCAAGCGCGCCAGCGCTGTCGCGATCGCGGTCTCATCGCGCGGGTCGAACAACAATGCTGCGTCACCGGCGACCTCCGGCAAAGAGGAGGCGTTTGAGCAGGCCACCGGCACGCCGCGCGCCATCGCCTCCAGCACTGGCAGCCCGAAGCCCTCGTAAAGCGACGGGAACACAAACGCGCGAGCAAGCGCCCACAGGCCCTCCAGCTCAGCAGCGGAGACCCAGGCGGGGAAGCGCACATCGGCCTCCAGGCCCAACTGGCGGACACGCTCGCGCAGCTCGATCTCGTGCGCTGTGGGATAGCCGGGCAACACCAGCACCGGGCGCTCCTCGACGGCGATCCCGGCAAGCGCGCCGATCAGCGCCAGCAGGTTCTTGTGCGCCCGCTTGGCCGACAGGCTCAGCACGACCGGTCGCTCGCCCAGTTCCAGGCGCGCGCGTAGCTCCCGCTCGGGCAACGGCGCCTGGCGTTGCACCGCACCCAGGCCTAGCGGCACGACATCGACCCGCTCCGGCGCCAGGCCCAGTAGCTCAACGAGGTCCTCGCGCGTGCTCTGCGAGTCGGCGATCACACGGTCAGAGCGGCGCACGCCCAGCGGTACCAGCACGCGCATGCCCTTGTCGCGGATGCCCGCGTGCGCATCGGGGAAACGCGCATAGATCAGATCATGCACCGTTACCACGCGGCGAAAGCGACCCCACGCCGGCGCTGTGCTCGCCAGGCTGTGCACCAGATCCACGCCCGCACGGGCGGCCAACCGTGGCAGCAGCGTCTGCTCGCCGAGTACCCATTGCACCCGGTTACGCGCGTTCACCGGCACGGTCACTGCCGGCAGCAGCTCGCCCCACGGCCCGTCTTTTGCGGCGGCCGCCTCACGGTTGACGAACGCCGTGAAGCGCGTGCCCGGCGGTGCCTGCGCCACCAGCGCCGGGATCAGCTCGCGGGCAGCGACCTCCATGCCGCCGGTCTCGCCAGGCACCAGGAAGACCAGGTTCAGTCCGATGCGCATCGCTACGGCACCCGCGCCGACGAGTTAGACCCGCGGCCCTCCATGCTGGTGAGAGCTGCGATGTCCCGCAGATCCCGCTCGCGTCCCGCGGCGAGCTTCATGCGGATCAGATCGTCGCGGTCGACGAAGCTGAGCGACTGCCCACCGACCTCTACCGCGACCGCCCGCGCACGCAGCTCACGCCATGGTCGCGCTCCCTTCAGCACCGCAACGTCAGTCCACACGTCGAGCCCACCGGCTCGCGTGGCAAGGCCGAAGTTGGCGCCTTCGCGCAGATGCGTGGGATCGGTTGGATCGATGCCGCGCAGGTGCGCGTCCACGCCCGCCAGACGAGCGCCCAGCCGCGCGAGGGCCGCGGCCAGACGCGCGAGGTTCTCTGGATCGGGCGCAACGATCACATCGACGTCCTGGGTGGTGCGGACGTGCCCATAAGCCTGCACGGCAACGCCACCGATGATCAGGTAGTCGACGTCGTGGCTGTTGAGCGCGCGAAAGATCTCAACGGGGTCGGTAGGAGCGTCATCCGGCGGCCCACTAGGCTCAGGCGGGCGCCCGGCACGGTGCGGGCTCACTGCACGCTCGAACGTGCAGCACCGGCCAGCTGTCCCGCGAACCGGTTCCATGCCAGCGAACGCTCGAGCCGCTCTGTCATCGTCTGCGCCATCGAGTCCGCCAGGTGATCCCGATCGAAGTCGCCGCCGAG
>Ga0070762_10000406_pt1 | contig 17828 bp, 15 predicted proteins | sample HubBroMetageREF2_FD_66726 | JGI IMG/M metagenome (GOLD analysis project Ga0070762, IMG submission 66726) | Reference soil microbial communities from the Hubbard Brook experimental Forest, New Hampshire, USA - Hubbard Brook CCASE Soil... | ecosystem: Environmental > Terrestrial > Soil >...
GTCCTCGTACCCGCGATTGCCGCACTCCCTGGCGTCGCGCCGGAGAACGACGCGATCGGGATCATGCTTCCCTACACGCCGCTCCACCACCTGGTGTTCGCAGCGGGCGCTCCATCCGCGCTCGTGATGACGAGCGCCAACCGATCGAGCGAGCCGATCGCATACCGGGACGACGAAGCCCGCGAACAGCTCACCGGGATTGCCGACGCGTTCCTGGTAGGCGAACGGCCCATCGCCCGGCGGGTCGAGGATTCCGTCGTGCGGGTGGGACCGTCCGGGCCGGTCATTCTCCGGCGGAGCCGTGGCTATGCCCCGGGTGCTGCCGCGACGCTGCCGATCTCCTACCCCCTGCTCGCGCTCGGTGCCGACTTGAAGAACGCCATCACTTTGGTCGTCGAGGGCCAAGCGTTCGTGAGCCAGCACATCGGCGATCTCGAACACTACGCCGCGTTTGCGGCGTTCCGGGACACGATTGGCGACTTGCTTCGCATGTACGACGTGCGCCGTAGCGATGTGGTGGTGGTGCGCGACAGCCACCCGCAGTATCGGTCATCGCAGTGGGACCCGGCGGCGCTTGCGGTGCAGCATCACCGGGCGCATGTCGCGTCTGTCCTCGCCGAGCGTGCGGCCTGGGATACGCCGGTCCTCGGCGTGGCGCTCGATGGGACCGGCTTTGGCGACGACGGCACGATCTGGGGCGGCGAGATCTTCGCCGGCAGCGTGGCGCACGGCTTCACCCGGGTCGCCCACCTGCGCCCGGCTTCGCTCCCCGGCGGCGACGCCGCCGCGCAACACCCGGAGCAGGCCGCGGCAGGTTTTCTCAAGGATCTGAGCGACGTCCCGGACCTCGAGGCGCCTCCCTTCGGTTTTTCGACGCGCTACCGGAACGCCATGAAGCTGTGCCAGAGCCGTACGCGGACGTTCACGACAACATCCACGGGCCGCCTGTTCGATACGGCCGCGGCGCTGCTAGGCTTTACCCGGCCAGTGACGTTCGAAGGGCAGGCCGCGATGTGGCTGGAACAGACCGCGCGCCGCTCGGCCACGGGTGTAGCGTATGAGTGGCATGACCTCGACTATCGGTCGCTTCTGCAGGCGGTGATCCGGGATCGCATGCGTGACCGGCCCGTCGAGGACATCGCGCGCGCGTTCCACGCAGGGTTCGCGCGTGGCCTCGGTGACCGCATCATCACCCTGTCGGCACAGCACGGCGTGGACACTGTCGTGGCGTCCGGCGGGGTCCTGCAGAACGAGCTCCTCGTGCACGACCTCGGGTCACAACTCGATGCCGCGAAGCTGGCCTTCTGGACCAATCACACGGTCCCACCCAACGACGGCGGGATCAGCCTCGGCCAGGCCGCGTTGGCGGCCTTCGGACAATGCACGAGCTCTCCGTCGCGCTGAGTATCATCGATCTCGCCCGGGAAGAAGGCGAGCGCATCGGGGGACGCGTGTGCGCGGTCCACGTACGAGTCGGTGCGCTCGCCGGCGTCGTCAAGGAGGCGCTCGTATTCTCCTACGACATCGCCTGCCAGGACACCGCGCTCGAAGGCTCCCGTCTCGTCATCGATGAGGTGCCGGTGCGGGTCTTCTGCCCAACGTGCGGCGTCGACCGGATCCTGCAGTCTGCCCGCGTGCTATGCTGCGGCGAGTGCGGGACGCCAACACCCGATGTCCGGGAGGGGCGCAGCCTGGAGCTCGTCGCACTCGAGATCGAGGAATGAGTCCGGTGACCAGACTGGTTGAGGTTCGCCAGAATGTGTTCAAGCAGAACGATCTGCTCGCGCGCGGGCTACGCGAGCGGTTCGAGCGCGCTGGCGTCTTTGTACTCAGCCTCGTCTCGAGCCCAGGTGCGGGCAAGACCGCTTTGCTCGAGCGCGTGTTGTCCCAGCTCGGGGGGCGCTACCGCGTCGCAGCCCTCGTGGGCGACCTCGCGACCGACAACGATGCGGCCCGGTTGGCCCGAAGCGGAGCGCCGGTCAAGCAGATCACGACCGGTACCGTCTGCCACCTTGATGCGGCGATGGTCGATGCGGCGCTCGCGGACTGGGACCTAGGCGAGCTCGATTTCCTGTTCATCGAGAACGTGGGCAATCTCGTGTGCCCCGCATCCTACGACCTTGGCGAGGCGCTCCGCTGTGTGATGATGTCGGTGACGGAGGGCGAAGATAAGCCCCTCAAATACCCGACCATCTTCAATACCGCCGATCTTGCGGTGATCACCAAGATCGATTTGGCGGGCGCCGTCGAATTCGACTGGTCCGCCGCGGAGCGCAGCGTGCAGTCGGTGCGGCCCGGCCTGCCCACACTGGCGGTATCGGTGAAGACTGGCGTCGGGGTGAACGAGTACATCGCCTATCTCGAATCGCGGCGCGCCGTCGTGCGGGAGCCGGCGGCGGGATAGCGTCCGGACGCTAGGTGGACCGCCGCATCGCGCGCCGGACGGTGCCGCGTGGCGTCCGGCGGCGCGCGGGACTTTCGAACAGCATGGCACTGCTCTGCTCCGGCAGCCGCATCGAGCGGCTCAACCCCGCCAACCCTCGCACGAGTGCGCTCAACTCTCGCGCGTCGAGGTCCGCGAGGGCGCGCAGGAGTCGCGTGGTCGGCGGTTCCGGTGCCCGGCGCACGAGCGCCCGGCCCGATTCGGTGAGGGTGAGTACGACGCTCCGTCCGTCGACAGGCGAACGGGCACGCCGAACCAGCCGCCGGGCGACGAGCCGGCCGACGATCGCCGACACCGCGCTCTGGCCAGTGTGGGCGTGTGCGGCCAGGTCGCGAACCGACGAGCCTTCCCCCGACGCGAGGTGCTGCAGCAGAAAGAGCTGCGCATTCGTGACGCCGGTGCGCTCCTCGATGGCGCGCGCCGACTGCCCCATCCCGCCGACCAGAGAGCGGAGGCGTTGGAGCACGGCGGCTTCGGTGGCCTCACGGGACCGGTCGCTGCGGACGTGCGGCATGGCGACGGACGTTCGGCGCGGATCCTGGAGGCGGGCATGGGCCATCCCGGCCACGCCCGCCTCCAATGCCGATGATTACGCGGGCCGGATGTTGTCGCCGCCGGCGGTGACCTCGAACTCGTCGCGGCGGTTCTTGGCGTACGCGTCCTCGCTGTCTCCCTCGGCAGCCGGCCGCTCGCGGCCATAGCTAATGATGTCGATGCGGCTGGCGTCGACACCGTGGTCCGCCAGGTATCGCTTCGCGGCGGCCGCGCGGCGCTGGCCGAGCGCGAGATTGTACTCGTCCGATCCGCGGGCATCACAGTTGCCGGCGATCCGGATCCGGATGCCGGGGTTGGCGTTCAGCACCGGAATCTTCGCGTCGAGGGCAGCCGTCGTCTGCGATGTCAACTCGGCCTTCTCATAGTCGAAGTACACCGGGGCCGTCAGCGCTGCCCGGGCCGCGGCGAGGGCCGCCGCGCGCGCGGCGTCAGCGGCCCGGCGCTGTGCGGCGGCCAGCGAGTCCTGGTTCGGACCAGCCGCCGGGGCGGGCGCGGGCGCCGCCTGCGGTGCCGGAGGAGGCGCCGGGGGTTGCTTCTTCGCGCACCCGGTGACGAGTGCGGCGACAGCCACGAGGGAGGCAGAAGCCAAGGACCAGGCGGCACGATTCCGGCGGCTCATATCACGATCTCCAGGTGCATCGGGTGTGGGGCGACACTGTCAGTCATGAATCGACGATCCAACGACGTCACTACAAATACATCGACGTTGTAATATGGGCAATGGTCACCTGCCCCGGCCCCGCCCGTCGCCCCGGCCAGCCGGGACGGTCCGGCCCCCGATCGGCGCCTATGGGCAGATGCTGGAGCCGGATACGTTTCGTGGATGGGTGCCCAGGGATAGCGGGTGAATCGCCACGCGGCGGGACAACCGGGTGGGCTGCATTCCGCCCACGGCAGGTGGATCCTGGTGGCATCGATTGTCGCCTCGGGAGCGGTCTTCCTCGAAGGCACGACGGTCAACGTCGCCCTCCCCGCGATCGCCCGCGACTTTGGCCTGGGCGTGGAAGGGTTGCAGTGGGTGCTCAACGGGTACCTGCTGACCTTGACCGCCCTGATGCTGCTGGGTGGCGCGCTCGGCGACCGGTTCCACCGCCCCACGGTGTTTGCGGCTGGGTGCTTCGCGTTCGCGGTGACGTCGGCCGGGTGCGCGATCGCCCCGGGCATCGTGAGCCTGGTGGTGCTCCGGCTGGTGCAAGGGGCCGCCGGTGCGCTGGTCGTGCCGAACAGCCTCGCGATGCTGGAGTCGGCGTTCGAGGGAGATGAACGCGGCGAGGCGATCGGCCAGTGGTCCGCCTGGTCGGCCGCCTCCACCGCCGTCGGTCCCCTGTTCGGCGGCTGGCTCGTGGATGTGGCATCCTGGCGCTGGGTGTTCGCCGGCGTGGTCGTTCTCGCGCTGGCCGCCGCCATCATCAGCGTACGCCACCTTGCCAGCGCGAGCGGGCGGCCCACCAACGCGGACGTTCATCCGGCACACGCCGATAGTGCCCAGCCGGAGCACGTGGATTACACCGGGGCGCTTCTCGTCACCCTCGGCCTGGCCGGAGCCATCGGGGCGCTCATCGATGGTCCGCACCGGGGATTTACCAGCATCGCGGTGCTGCTCGCGGGGCTCGGAGGTTTGGGCCTGCTCGCCGCGTTTGTGATCGTCGAGCATCGCCTCGCCCGGCGCGGCGCCCGGCCGCTCCTTCCAATTGCGGTCTTCCGATCCGTGACATTCACGGGCGCGAACGTGATCACGGTGCTGGTGTACGCGGCGCTCAGCGCGCTCCTGTTCCTGCTCATGCCACAGCTGCAGGCCAACGTCGGATACAGTGCGTTCGCGGCGGGCGCGGCTCTGCTGCCCACGAGCATCCTGATGCTGGCGCTATCCCCATCCGCCGGCCGGCTGAGCGCACGGATCGGTCCCCGGCTGCCGATGGCTGGCGGCGCGCTGGTGACGGCGATCGGCATGGCGCTGTTCGCCCGCGTTCAACCCGGCGCGCCGTATCTGACATCGGTGTTCCCGGCCGCCGTGGTGTTCGGCTTCGGGATGGCCGCCTTCGTCGCGCCGCTCACGACCGCCGTCCTCGGCGCGCTCGGCCCGGGCGATGCCGGCATCGCCTCGGGCGTCAACAACGCGGTGGCCCGTCTCGCCAGCCTTCTCGCGACCGCCGCGTTGCCACTCGCCGCGGGCCTGGGTGGCCTGCAGAAACTGAGCGGGCCGGCGTTCACCGCGGGGTACGAGCGCGCGGCGTGGATCGGCGCAGGCCTGTGCGTCGCCGCCGCCGCCATCGCACTGGTCACGATCCCTACAGGCCGCCAATCCTGATGGGCAGTGCGAACCGTGGCCCGGCCCGCTGTCAGCGGCGGAAGACTGACAGCGGCAAGTAGGCGGACACGCCCCAATTGGGCTGGTCGACGATCTGCGAGATCTTGAGGTCGGCCGCAAGACTACAGAGCACGTACGCATCGGCTGGCGCGAGCCCATGTTCCTTGCCGAGCCACGCGATCATTTCGCGGACCGCGTTCTTGGCGTCGGTCATGAGGTCGGGTCCGAGGGCCGTCGTCGCGTAGTAGCCCAGGCGGTCCGACTGTGGCTGGAGCGAGCCGGGCGCCGTGCGGAAGTGGTAGCGCCACGGCAGCATCCCGCCGCTCTTGATCACCGACAGCCGCAGGCTGAATCGCATTGGTGATTCGATCCCGGTGACGCACACCTCGCCGTCGCCCTGCGCGGCGTGGCAGTCACCGGCGGAGAAGAGCGCGCCCCGGACGAAGACCGGGAGATAAAGCGTGGAGCCGGCGACGAGATGGCGGGTGTCAATGTTGCCGCCGCCTTTTGTCGGCGGCAGCACATCGTGCTGGCCGGGATCGTCGGTCGCGACGCCCATTGTTCCGCAGAACGGGGCGATCGGAATGTGGATGTCATCACGGAGCGCGGTGTCGCGCCCATTCGACAGATCGAAGTGCCGGAGGTACGGGTCCGGAAAATCCTCGGGGAGCAAACCAAGTCCCGGGATCAGTCCGGCCCATCCCCAGTCAAGGGTTTCGAGGCTCAGCACATCGACCTGGAGCGTGTCCCCCGGCTCCGCGCCCCGGACGAACACCGGACCAGCGAGCGGATAGAGGCGAGCGAAGTCGATGGTCCCGAGCGCCGACGCGGGCGAACCGGGTACCACCTGGCCATCGGTCACCTCGTTGGTCTCGCAGTGCACGATGTCGCCCGACTCGATGTCAACCACCGGCCGCTGAGCGTTGTCCCATTTGTAGTGGACTTGTCCCTTTTCGATCCGATGCTCGGCCACGGGGATCCTCCTGCGTTCGCGGTGTGATGAATCCGGCGGGACGAGGACGTAAGCAGGCCCGGGCCGCGCGAGCAAGGTGCGGATCATTCAATCTTTATCTTTTTTTTATTTTCGTTTTTTCGCGGGCTGTGTAGGTTCAGCCAGTCACGAGTCGCGGTACGCGGGCGCATGCGAGGCAGCACCCGATGCAGCACCCGATGCAGCACCCGATGCAGCACCCGATGCAGCCCGCGGCCCCGCTGGGCGCCAGCCGATGATCGGTCGGGAAGGGTTTGCCATGCCTGGAGAACGATGACCGAGCACTCGGGGGATGGGGAGTTTCACGGACAGGCTGAAATCGTCCGGCAGACGCACGATCTCCAGTTCGTGGAGGCCCAGTACGCGCCGCGGACCCGGCTCGCGCGCCACACGCACGAGCTGCCGTACTTTTTCTTCGTCCTGAGCGGGTCTCTCATCGAGTTCTCGCGCGGGCACGCGCGGCCCAGCGCCCCCGGGACGGTGATCTTCAATCCGCCCGGTATCAGTCACCGGGACGAGATCGGCGGCCGTGGGGCCCGGGTGTTCATCGTGCAGCTGGCACACGAGTGGACGGTGGACCGTCTCGATGGCGTGCGCGACCCCGAATGGGTGACGATGAGTGGAGACCTGGTGTCGGGTCTCGCCCTCCAGCTCCGCCGTGAAGCCCAGACCTGGGACGTTACGTCGGCGCTGGTCGTCGAAGGCATCCTCCTCATGCTGACGGCCGAAGCGTTGCGCACCGACGGGGGCAATGGCGTGCGGACGCCACCCGCATGGGTGGCGCGGGCGGCCGAGCAGTTGGACGCGAACTTCACGTCGCCGCCGACGATTCGGGAGCTGGCCGTCGACGCGGGTGTCCACCCGGCCTACTTCGCCCGCAGCTTCCGGTCCGCGTTCGGGTGCACACCCGGCGCGTACGCGCGACTCCGCCGGCTGAACTGGGCGCGCCAGCAGGTGCGGAGCAGCCGCGCACTCGTGGACGTGGCGCTGTCCGCCGGCTTCGCGGACCAGGCGCACTTTTCCCGCGAGTTCAAACGCGGATTCGGCATCACGCCGTCAGAATACCGGCGGTCGCAGAGCCAGTAGTAGGCGGCTCCGCGACGATCCTGTCCAAAATCGGACAGGTCAGTCCAGTTCAACCGCCCGCGCGCTGATGCAAGCATAAGGGCCTACGTCACTCTACTGTAACGCCCGCAATGGCGGCGTGCGCGCGTACGGCGCTCCGCCGCCACGTGCAGTGCTCGCACCAAAGTCTCGCGCCAGAGTCTCGTACCAAGTTGGCCGATCGGGGGCACCATGGCGTCTTGCCGCCACTGGTGCCGTCGCATGTCGCCCACCGACGCCGTGTGTGCGTCCAAGTTCCCAACGGAGGAGAGGAGTGAGAGCTCGCTCGCTCATGGCCGCTGCCGTGTCATTGGTGACGCTCGTCATCGCCAGTACCGCGTCGGCCCAAGGCACAACACGACGCATCACGGGCCGAATCGTGGATTCGGCTGACCACCAGCCGTTGTCGGCTGCACAGGTGATTCTGACCGGGACCACGATCGGTACCATCACCAGCGACAGCGGGACCTTCGCGCTCCGCGTACCGGCGGGTGCGAGTCTGTCGGTCCGGCGGATCGGCTACCGATCGTCCACGATCAAGGTCGCGGACGCGTCCAACGAGGTCACGGTGGAGTTGCTCCGCGACGTGCTGCAGCTCGATCAACAGGTGATCACGGGCGTGGGGACGCAGATCTCGTCCAAGAACGCGGCCACGCAGGACCCGGTGATCATGTCCAGCGCGATCAACTCGGTCCCGACGCCCACGATTGAAAACGCGCTCGAGGGCAAGGTCCCCGGCGCGTTGATCAGCGACAACTCGGGAGCGCCGGGCGGTGGCTTGCAGGTCCAGGTGCGCGGAACGACGTCGATCTACGCGACCGCGGCCGGGCAGCCGCTGTACGTGATCGACGGCGTCATCATGAGCAACGCGTCGATCCCGTCGGGCCTGAACTCGGTCTCCGGCGCCGCCGGCAATACCTCCGGTAACGGCCCGTCCCCGCAGGACCAGCAGACGAACCGTATCGCCGACATCAATCCGGCCGACATCGAGTCGATGCAATTCCTGGAGGGATCCGCCGCGTCGGCCATCTACGGCAGCAAGGGCGCGGCCGGCGTGATTCTGATCACGACCAAGCATGGCGCGTCCGGAAAGCCAGTCTACAGCGTCACGCAGCGTGTCGGAACCTACGATCTGAGCAACACCCTGCCGGTGCGCCGGTTCACGCTGGCCGGCGCCCAGGCCGACAACATCAACCGGGGCGCCCCGCTCACGTCGGCCGAAGTCGCGCAGAACTACAATGAGTGCGGCGGGTTCTGCGACTTCCAGCACCAGCTCTACGGCCAGCAAGGCCCGTCCTACGAGACGGACCTGAGCGTCAGCGGCGCACTGCCGTCGACCGAGTACTTCGTGTCCGGGCTGACCAAGTACGACAACGGCGCCGAGATCAACACCGGCTACCAGAAGCAGTCGATCCGCACCAACATCGTCCAGCATATCGCGTCGACGCTCACCGCGTCCGCCAACGTCGCGTACTCGGCCTCGCTGGCCCGTCGCGGTGTGAACGGCAACGACAACCTGGGCATCGCCGGGTACGACAACATCTCGTATACGCCATCGTACTTCGACATGAACAAGCAGACGTCGAACGGCTCCTACGTCATCAATCCCTACGGCGTGGCGAACGCGTTCGACGATGCGCGCAACATCCTGACGCCGGAAAACGTCAACCGCATCACCGCCGGCGGCAACGTCGATTTCAAGCCGATCACGACCCGGTCCCAGAGTCTCGAGTTCATTCTGCAGGCCGGCGCCGACTACGCCAGCCAGAAGGACCAGTTCTACGCTCCGCCGGATCTCCAGGTCGAAACGTCGCCGCTCAGCGCATTCCCGGGCACGTCGACGTACCAGGCCGCGACGAATCAGCTGTCCAACTATTCGTTCAGCATCATCCACGTCTACACTGGCATTCACGGCGTCCAGGCCACGTCGTCCGTCGGGTTGACGCACGACCAGAACGCGCTCTTCCTGCCGGATATCGTGTCGCAGAACCTCGTGAACGGCCTCGCCAACCAGCAGTACGGCGTGGTCCAGACGAGCTTCTACAACCAGCAGAACACCGTAAACCAGGGGTTCTACGGCCAGGAGCAGCTCGTGATGTTCAACGAGCGGTTGGCCGTGACGGGTGGTATCAACTCGGAAGCCAGCACCAACGACGGTGGCGTGAATCGCTACTACTCGTACCCCAAGGCCTCGGCGTCGTACCGGTTCCCCACCCCATTCAACGGCGTCGACGAGATCAAGCTCCGCTTCGCTTACGGCGTGTCCGGCACCGTGCCGAACTACGGCGTGAAGTTCGATGCTGACTCACTGCGCGGGTACTCGGGCACCCTCGGCGTCAAACCCGGCCTCGTGGCGGGCGACCCGAACATCGAGCCCGAGACGAACACCGATTTCGAAGGCGGGTTCGACGTGACGCTGTTCAAGGGCAGGCTGACGTTCAACGCCACGGGCTACCAGAAGCGGATCACGAATCTGTTGCTCGAGGCGCAGGCCCTTCCCTCCCTGGGTTACGACCAGCAGTGGATCAACGGCGGCGAGATCACCAACCAGGGCCTCGAGCTGCAGGTCGCGGCGACACCGATCACGGTCGGCAAGTTCACCTGGGTCACCGGCGAGAACTTCGCGCGCAACCAGGCCGTCGTGAACAACATCCCGGTCCCGACCTTCACGCCGGGCTTCACCGCCTTCGGCTTCAGCCCGTTCGGCGGATACCAGATCAAGGCTGGCTCCTCGCCGTCCGCGTTCTGGGGCGATGTCATGGAGAACGGCGTGCCGACGCTGGTGGCACTGGGCGACGCCAACCCCGCCTTTACGATCGGCTTCAACAACGATTTCAACTACGGCCGCTTTCACCTGCACTCGTTCTTCGATATGCGGCGCGGCTTCAAGGTCTCCGACCTCACGGAGCAGTACTTCGACGGGGCGCACAACCTCGAGGACACGGCCGGCACCACGGCACGCACGAAGGCCGAGTCTGAGGGGCTCACGCCATACCTTTACAACGGAGACTATCTGAAGCTCCGCGAGCTAACGCTGCGTTATGACATTCCTGGCAACTTCATCGAGAGCCTCGGCCACGGCTTGATCCGTACGGCGGCCCTGAGCGCATCCGGACGGAATCTCGTGGTCTGGACCAAGTATCCGGGATTGGACCCCGACGTCAGCAACTTCAGCAACCAGCTGGTCGGGCGCGGCCAGGACGTCACACCGTATCCGCCGACCCGCAGCTTCTTCTTCTCCGTCGATCTGGGCCTCTGAGATGACCACACATCACGATATCACGGGCCCGCGCGCAGTGTCCCGGTTGCGGTCGCGCCTGGGCCGGCGGCATGCCGCCCTCGTCCTTGGAGCCTCCGTTGCCGCGACCGTCGCGGCGTGCAGCAATCCGACGGTTCCGAACTACAACGCATTGAACGGATTTCCGCACACCCAGGCCGCGCTCCAGAGCGAGGTGACCGGTGCCTTTGACGGAGTCCGGACCGACATCGGCAATTACAACCTGTTCACGGACGGGATGGCGCGGAACACCGCGTACTTCACGGCCTCGGAACAGCGGTTCGTCTCGGTGGTGACTGGCGAGTCGTTCGCGGGGCCTGGCGACGTGTTCATGGGCCCTTCGGTATGGGACTTCTACTTCAATGCCGTCAAAGGCATCGACACGGTCATCGGCAACATCAGCGCGATCACGATCACGACGTCGTCGGGTTCCGGGCCGATGCCCGCCCCGCAGCAGGAAGCGCTGTTCGGCGCGATGGAGACGCTCAAGGCGATGTACTACATGTACATCGCGGAGACGCGTGACACCCTGGGCGTCCCGATCAACGAGGTCGGACGGCCGGCCGGCGGCACGCCTGCCCCGATCCTGTGCAACAAGGACGTCTGGTCGCAGATCGTCGCGATGCTCGACTCCGCCGCGGACAGCCTGACCGTCGCCGGCGCGTCGGCCACGTTCCCGGTCAACATGCCGCCCGGCTTTGTCCTGGTGAGCGGCAACGCGGGCGCGTTCCTCGGGCTCACCAAGGCCCTGCGCGGCAAAGCCCGTATCGAGTTCGCGTACTCGACGGGCCGTCCGACGGACACGCTGAGCGTGGGTACGCCGAACGCGTCGCAACTCGACTCGGCGGTCACCGACATCACGGGTTCCGCGCCGATCTTCAGCAGTGCACTGTCCTCGGCGGACGCCGTGCCGGCGAACGACGTCGGTGTGTTCCACGATTTCAGCACCACGTCCAACGACGTGCAGAACCCGATCAACACCAATGCGGCGGCGATCTGGGTGCTGTTCGACGCGTTGAACGACATCGACACGACCGACCTGCGCTTCACCGCCAAGTTCGGCGAGGGCAACGGGCCAACGTCAGTCGGTGCGGATATCGGATCGACCTGGCACTACGTCAACAACATCAGCGGCAGCGCGCCGATTCCGTTGGTCCGGAACGTCGAGCTGCAGCTCCTGCTCGCCCGTGCGCATCTCGGCCTGGGTGACTTCGCGACGGCGATCGCGTTGGCCAACGCCGTTCGCACCAATGTCGGCGGGCTGCCTGCCGCCGCGGTGGCGGCGGATTACGTCGACGCTCGCAACTTCATTCTGGCCGAGCAGCGGGTCTCGACGATGACCGAGGGCCTGGGAGACCGGCTGGACGCCCTTCGTGACCTCAACCTGGTCAAGGCCCGCGACACGACGTGGACGGCGACCAGCGGTCCGGACGGCAATGCGGCGCATATCGCCGGTGTCAGCAAAGACTTCCAGACGTCCGTGATCGCGATCCCCCTGGGCGAAGCCGATGCCCGCAGCGGCAACATCACACCGCAGTGCCCATAGTTTCGGGCGGGAGATAGGAGCAGCGAGATTGGATCGGCTATAAGAGTTGTACCGGCACGAAGCAGGTGGAAAAGAGGAGAGAGATCGGCGACCTGCCTGTCTCTCTCCTCTTTCTCGTTGGGGTCATTCCGGCGCGAGCCATTTAATGGGACACCCAGCCTCTCGCTGGGATCGTTCCAACCCTTTTCCCACGGAGCGGCACTCACTGACACCTCCAACCCGAAGGCATCCCTATGCGTGCCTGGCTGTCACTGACCCTCCTGCTTCCTGCGTCCGTCGCTGCCCAGCCGGCCAATCTCTCTCAGCCGGCAAATCTTTCGCGGAGTGACGAGATTCGCCTCGCGCGAAGCGCGGCGCCTGTGGAGATCACGAAAGACGCGCGGATCTACGTCCTCGATCACGACCACTACGTCGTGGCGGAACCCGGACACTCCACGATGTCGTGCATGGTCATCCGGAGCGGGCCCTCAGTTGTCTCGCCCGAGTGTGGAGACGCCGAGGCCGACGCCTCAGCGCTGGCCGTCGAGCGGTTCCGCACGGAGCAGCGTCTGGCCGGCCGTGCACAGGCCGACATTGACCAGGCGGTCAAGGACGGGCTCGCCGCGGGCCGTTTCCGGGCTCCAAAACGGCCCGCCCTGGTATATATGATGTCGCCCATGCAGCAACTGACCAATCCCGCGGGCAAGCCGATCGGCAAGTGGATGCCGCACGTCATGGTCTACTATCCGTTCCTGAGTGATTCGGATCTCGGGCTGGTCGACACCCCGGACAACAAGGTGCCCGGGACGGTCGACCCGGGGACGGCGTTCTCCGCGCTGGTCGTGGTGACCCCTGGCTTCGTGGACCCCGGCCCGACGCCGTGACAGACGACGGATCGCGGAAGTCCGACCTCGCGCTTGTTCAGCAATTTCTCCGAAATCGCGCGGAGGACGCATTTCGCGCGTTGTACCGGACCCACACCCCGGCCCTCTACGGCATGGCGCTGCGCTTGACCGGCGGCGACGCGGCGGAGGCAGAGGACCTGGTACAGGAGTGCTGGGTACGTGCCGTGCGCGCGCTGGGATCGTTCCGGGCGGAGTCGGCGCTCAGGACGTGGCTCTGCGGGCTCCTGGTGAACGCGCGGCGCGAGCGGGTACGGACAGCGTGGCGTAGCGTGGATCTGGTGGATGCCGAGGCGCCGTCGACGGCCAGCAGCGATGCGTGGCCGGTGGATCTCGAGCGCGCCATCACCGCCCTTCCTCCGGGCGCCCGCGATGTGTTCGTGCTCCACGACATGTATGGATACACTCACCGGGAGGTAGCCGGCCTGCTCGACATCGCAACTGGCACCTCGAAGAGCCAACTCACGCGAGCCCGCATGTTGCTTCGGACCTCGCTGTACGCAGGGGACCGATCATGACGGACCGCGACGAACTCGTCCCACCGGGACTCCGGGATGCGCTGGCGGCGCTGCCGCGGGAGCGCGACCCGGGCGCCGCCCTCGAGGACCGCGTCGTGCGTGCGCTCGTTGCTTCCGGCGACATCGGCGCGGAGCACGCCGGCCGGCACACGACCGTATTCCGGCTCGGCGCGCGCCCGCGGCAGGGGATGTGGATCTCCGCTTTGGCGGCCACGCTCATCTTCGCCGTCGCGCTCTCCCTGTGGACCACCCGGCGGCGGGCGCCGCTGGGCGACCCGTACGTCCTGTTCCTGATGCAGGACTCGGCGTATCAGGCGCCGCCGCCGGGCCACTGGAACGAGCGGGTCGCGGAATACGCGCGGTGGGCTGACAGTCTGGACGCGCTGGGCAAGATCGACCTGGAGGCTCAGGTCACCGGCCCGGGGCCATTGACGGGGATGTTCATCGTGCGCGCGGTGAGCGACGCTGACGCGGCGCGGATCGCGAGGAGCTGCCCGCATCTTCGGTACGGCGGTCACATCGACACGCACCGGCTGATCGAGTAAACGGGCATCGCGGGCGAGCGATAACGGTGAGCTCTATCGATAACGGTGAGCTCTATATGGTAGCGGACGCCGGCCCGATCGGCCTGGGCGTATCCCCGGCATATCCCAAAGCAAAAGCGGCGCTCCGCGAGGATACGCCGCTCCTGTGTACGCTGCTACTCCTACCGTTCGCCCTATGGGCCTGCGAGGAGTTGAACCTCGGACCTCACGCTTATCAGGCGTGCGCTCTAACCACCTGAGCTACAGGCCCTACACAACAGGCCAGACGTGGCAACGTAACGGAGCGAGGAACCAGGCGCAATTTGACCGGCGGCCCACTGCGACTGCGTCAGATTTCGCGGCCTTCCGCTCGCAGAACGCTGGTCACAAAGGACCACATCGCCTCGATGTCAGCGAGGACGACATCGATCGCCCGAGTTCTCGGATCGCCCGGCCGCAGCCGATTGCACGCGCTGTGGACCAGCAGCCGGCCGGCCTCCGCGGCGTCATCGGGCGTCACCCCCGCCTGCTCCAGGCGGGCGAGGTAGTCGTGGATGACCGCGTAGGCCATCGGTGAGATGCGCTGTCCGAGTGCGTCGGCCGAGGCGCCGGGCGCTGGGTAGAGCGTCCCATATGGGGTGAGCGACGGTGCCAGGGACGGCGACCGCGGCGCCATGCCTTCCCGGACCGCGGCGGATCCCCGGACTTCGCGCTCGCTCCCCGTCCAGGACTCTGGCACGTCGGCGCCATCGTCCTCGAAGAGCCACTCCATCGGGACGCGGAGCGCGGCCGCCAGGCGCCGCACCACGTGGGGATCCTTCGGCCGCACACCGCTGTTCTCCCAGCGGCTCACCGTATTTCGCTCGACGCCGACAGCGATCGCGAGGTCGCCCTGCGTCAGGCGCGCGCCCCCGGGGGTGCGCACCCGCTGCCGGGCCTCTCGTACCCGGTCGCCAAACATTGTCACGCCCGGGCCGCCCCCGGCTGCGCGTCAATCACTCTCGTAATCCGGCCGCCCGGGTCCCCGGTCGTCTTCATCATCGTTGTCGTACTCGTCGTCGAGGTCCACGAGATCATCGTCGAGGTCGTCGTCAAGATCGTCGTCCTCGTCATCGAGATCGTCGTCATCATCCTCGTCGTCATCATCCTCGTCGTCCAGATCGTCCAGATCGTCGTCCTCGTCATCCTCATCGTCATCGAGGTCGTCGTCCAGATCGTCCGCGTCTTCGTCCTCGGGATCAGCATCGGCGGGACGCTGTGGCGCCATGCCCACCGGCCACTGGCCACCCGCCAGGACAATTCTATCCCACGATGCCGCTTCCGCGACACTCACGCCACCCGCCCGTGGCGCGCCCGTCGCCGGCGCGTCGAACAGGTCCGACATAGCAGAGCTCTCCGTTACAGAAAATGGAAGGTGAGAAAACTGGAAAGATCGAGGACCGTACTGTTGCCGTCACGCCCTTGCCGGTGACCGCAAGACCAGCGCCGCGCGTCCCATTCGGGGGCGAAGCGTGACGCGATCACTTCAGCTAGGTGCGTACCACCGGACGTCCGCAAAGATCCGGCCGTTATGACGGGGATGAGTTGGCGTGGAGGGATGTGAGTCAACGCGTCAGATCGACGCTCGTTCTCGCTTGGCTTCCCGCGACAGTTTCTTGCGATCGTTCACGCTCAGATACCGCTTCCGCAGCCGGATCGACCGCGGCGTGACTTCGATCAACTCATCGTCCTCGATATACTCTAACGCGCCCTCCAACGTCAACTCCCGCGGCGGCTCCAGCTGGATGTTATCGTCGGTGGCCTTGGACCGCATGTTCGTCAGTTTCTTCTCTTTCGTGGGATTGACGTCCATGTCCCCGGGGCGGGCACTCTCCCCAATGATCATTCCCTCATACACCAGCGTCCCCGGGGCAACGAACAGCGTCCCCCGCTCCGAGAGATTCGCCAGGGCGAACGCGACGACCGTGCCGCCTTCCATGGACACGAGCGTCCCCCGGGACCGCCCCGCCAGCGCACCCGCCCATGGCCCGTACTCGAGGAACCGATGGTGCATGATCCCGGTCCCGCGTGTGTCGGTCAGGAACTCTGAACGGTAGCCAAAGAGCCCGCGCGCCGGAATCCGGTACAACAGGCGGACCAGTCCCTGGCCCGGGTTCTTCATCTCCAGCATCTCGGCCCGGCGGCCCCCGAGCTTCTCGATCACGGCGCCGAGGAACTCCTCGGGCACATCGATCGACAACTCCTCGTAGGGCTCCAACCGCTCGCCCCCGGCTCCCCGCTTGGTGATGACCCGCGGGCGCGACACCTGGAACTCGTAGCCCTCGCGCCGCATGGTCTCCATCAGGATCGAGAGATGCAGCTCGCCGCGGCCCGATACCGTCCACGTGTCCGTCGAGTCGGTATCCGCGACGCGCAGGGCGACGTTTCGCTCCAACTCGCGATACAGGCGCTCGCGCACCTGGCGCGACGTCACGAATTTTCCGTCGCGGCCGGCGAACGGCGAATTGTTCACGAGGAAGTCCACGGAGATCGTCGGCTCCTCGACCGCGATCCCCTCCAGCCGCTCGGCATGCTCCAGATCCGTCAGCGTGAGCCCGATCTCGACGCCTTCCAGCCCCGCCAGCGCCACGATCTCGCCCGCTTCGGCCGCCGGCACCTCGACGCGCTCCAGGCCTTCGAACATGTAGAGCTTCGTGATCCGGGAGCGCTCCGAGGGCTGCGTGGGATCCAGCGGCAGGAGGGCCACCTGGTCGCCCACGTGGGCGGTGCCCCGCTCGATCCGTCCGATCGCCAGCCGCCCGAGATAGGGCGAATGGTCGATGGTGGACACGAGCATCTGGAAGGGCTCGGCCTCGTTGCCGGTCGGCGCCGGCACATGCCGGACGATCGCCTCGAACAACGGCGCAAGATCCGTCGCCGGCACATCCAGATCCATCGTGGCGACACCTTCGCGCGCCGATGCGTAGACCACCGGCGCGTCGAGCTGGGCCTCGTCCGCTTCCAGCTCGATGAACAGATCGAGCACCTCGTCATGGACTCGCAGTGGGTCGGCGCCCGGCCGATCGATCTTGTTGATCACGACGATCGGCGTGCGGCCCAGGGCGAGCGCCTTGCGCAGCACGAAGCGCGTCTGAGGCATCGGCCCATCGAACGCATCCACCACGAGCAACACACCGTGGACCATCCGCAGGATCCGTTCGACCTCGCCGCCGAAATCGGCGTGACCCGGCGTATCCACGATGTTGATCTTCGTGCCATGCCACCGGACCGACGTGTTCTTGGCCAGAATCGTGATGCCGCGCTCCCGCTCGAGCGGATTGGAATCCATGACCCGCTCTTCCACGATCTGGTTCTCGCGGAACGCGCCAGCCTGGCGCAGCATCTTGTCCACCAGGGTCGTTTTCCCATGGTCGACGTGCGCGATGATGGCAACATTCCGGATTTCCATAGGCGCGAAATATAGCCGACGCCAGTGACGTAGACGTCAATCGTGCGTTATTCGTGACCATGCCTTCGCTCACGTCCGGCAGCAGGAACGCCGAGGCATCCGCCTCGTGGTGGGCCTGGTGCGTACCGGCGCTCGCCGCGATCGCGATCTACCTCCCATCGCTCCGGAATCAATTCGCCTACGACGATGATGTGATCGTCGTCACCAATACCCGCATTCACCACTGGTCGACG
>Ga0070762_10000408_pt1 | contig 17812 bp, 16 predicted proteins | sample HubBroMetageREF2_FD_66726 | JGI IMG/M metagenome (GOLD analysis project Ga0070762, IMG submission 66726) | Reference soil microbial communities from the Hubbard Brook experimental Forest, New Hampshire, USA - Hubbard Brook CCASE Soil... | ecosystem: Environmental > Terrestrial > Soil >...
CGAGGAGCACGCGTGCGCTCAGCTGGTGCGGGGACTTACACGCACAGTAGGGCTTGGTCTGGCCCAGTTATCGGCGCATTGATAGTCCAGCGAATCTGCAGTGAGTACGATCGCGGCGTGTCGTTGTACAAACGAGCGATTTGGGGTGTTGCGCAGCGCGCCGGGAAAACGTACCTACTCGGAGCGATAGACGCGGAAGCGCGTCAGGCGTTGCGCGAAGATCTCGCGATGGAAGCGATCCTGGCGAGCTCGCTTCCCAGCGATGGTACGTATGTGGATGTTGGCACCAACCGGGGGCAGGTCTTGCGCGATGCGGTACGCATTGCGCCGCACGGTCATCACGTTGCGTTTGAGCCGATCCCGATTCTCGCTGCGGGGGTAACCCGTGAGTTTCCGAGTGTCGACTGCAGGGCGATCGCACTTGGCGCGCGCAAGGAGATGACGAAGTTCTGTTACTTCACGCGACTCGACGGCTGGAGCGGGCTGCGCCGGTATCCGACTGTGAGCGACGCGCAGGGTCGCCCGATATTCATCGACGTGACGGTCTCGACGCTGGACACGGAGCTCGCGGAGTTGACCCCGACTCTGATCAAGATCGATGTGGAGGGCGCGGAGCTGGCCGTGCTGGAAGGTAGCCGCTCGTTGCTGGCCCGTGCGCGACCGCTGGTGATTTTCGAGCATGTGCTCGAGGCGGCGGCGATGTACGACGGCGCACCGGAGGCGCCGTGGGATCTGCTGACTGAGTTTGGCTACCGCATCTTTTCCCTGACGGGCGACGGACCGGTGACGCGCGCGGATTTCGTGCGGCCGAACGGAGTGGTCAACTGGATGGCGACACCGACCTAACGTGGCGCTGGCGACCTAACGTGGCGCTAGCGACCTAACCTGGCGCAGGACGCGCCGCAGCGGCTTGTGGTCGAGTGTTACGAAGGCCCGTCCGCGGAACCCGTCGCAGGTCCTTGGCAAATGTGCGGGTTTTCGCGCGAGCGCTCGGTGGAAGTCTTCCAACAGGATGTTGGCTACTCGGTCCCATGTCCGCTCTTCGGCATAGGGATTGGTGAGCACCTGGCGTAGCGCTATCTCCAATTCCTCGGGAGTGTGGAGCTTGCGCAGGTTGGGGGTGCGCTCGGGCAGGTCGCGAAACCACTCGGTGTCGTTGACGAACACGGGCCGGCGGGTGCCGATTGCGAGCGGCGCTCCGGCGCTGCCGCCGGAGCGGTGATCGTCGTCGTACCAGAGCACGATGGCGTCGGAGTCGCGCAGCCATGTGAACAGCTCCTCGCTCTCCAGCCAGCGGTCCTCGCCGAAGCTGTGCTGCAAGCTCCAGCCGTTACGCTCGCAGACCGCGCCGATGATGTCGACCCGCGACTTTCCCAACCCGAACGTCTTGACGACGGGTTGGCGCAAATCGATTCCCTGAGGGATCAGTCGCCTGGGGCCGGTACCGACATCCTTGCGATGGGCGTAGAGCAGGTCGAGCAGGTGATAGGGAAAGCCGAGACCGACCGCCTTGTCGTGATAGGTGAGAGCTGTCACCCCGGGGAACCGGCGTAGCAGCTCGATCAGCCGGCCGCGATCGTAGAAGAGATTGCTGTACTGGACGTGCAACACGTCGAGCTCGTGTTCCAGGATCATCTCGACGTCGAGGTCGAACTTGTGCTGTGGATGCCACACTTGCACATCGAACGCCGGCTCGACCCAATCCTCGGCCGGCCTGACGGCGCGCTCGCCGAAGTTGCGGGAGCTGAGCACGGTCACCTCGACGTCTCCCTGCCGGCATAGCGCGTCGACGAGGTGGCGGGAGTACTCGGCGATCCCGCAGCGAGTGTTCCACGTGCTTAGGATTCCGATGCGCATTGGCATGGGGCCAATCTATTTATGGACGCCGGGTCACTAGGTAGCGACCAGCGACCTCTCGCGCGAGACGATGCGAACCTCGGGCATGGGAACGATGAACTGCCCTCCGCGATCGAGAAACTCGCTCTCGCGCTCGAGGAACTCGTCCATGAAATGCCATGGCAGTGCTAGGTAATAGTCGGGCTGCAGCTCGCGCGAACGCTCCTCGCTGATGATCGGGATTCGCGTGCCGATCGTTTCCGACCCGTGCTTGTCTGGGTTGCGGTCGGCGGCGTAGGGCACGAGCGTGCTGTCGATGCCGGCGTACTGCAGGATTGTGTTCCCCTTGGTGGAAGCGCCGTATATGTGAATGGTCTTGCCTTCCTCGACGAGCTTGCGACACACCGATACGAGGCTCTCGCGCACGTTTTGTGCGGCGGCGGCGAATTGGTCGTAGGGCTCGGCGGCGTCGAGTGCCATCTCGAACTCGCGTACGCGCAGCCGCTGCAAACCCTCGGCGTGCGCGTCGCCGGGTGCGAAGTGTGCGGCGTGGCGGATGAACAACCTGACTGAACCGCCGTTGATCGCGTTGAGCTCGGCGCGCACGACCCTGAGACCGGCCTCTGCGAGCAGCCGCTCGATCACGGCGAGTGAGTAGTACTCGAGGTGCTCGTGCACGATCGCGTCGAACTGGTTCATGTCGAGCATCGCTGGCAGGTAGTGCAGCTCGATCACCCATACGCCGTCGTCGGCGAGCGCCTGCTGGACCTCGGCGACGAATGCGCGTGGGTACTCGAGGTCGTAGAACATGGCGATGCTCGTGATGATCCGCGCCTTGCGGTCCACGTGGTGCTGGCGCAGCTGGTCGTAGGAGTAGAAGTCGCGAACCACGTGATAGCCCTTCTGGACGGCGTAGCGGCTGACGTCGGAGGGGTCGAAGCCAAGGTACTTGAGGTTCGAGGCGTGGTAACCATCGAGCAGCGTTCCGTCGTTGCAGCCGATGTCGATCACGAGATCGCCGGGGTGCAACTCGACCATCTCCTCTGCCTGCGCGGCAATTTGATGCAGGTTTCGCGTCATTGTCTGGTTGACGCCGCTGCGGTACCAATAGGAGCGATAGAGAATCGATCCTGGGACGGTGTGGCGCAGCTGTACGAGACCGCAGCCCTCCTCGTTGCGCGTCATGTCGCAACGCACCAGTTCCAGCGGGATGCGTCGTGCGACCGGCTGCTCGCCGCCGGGCTCGGCGAAGGCGCCGGCGATGTACTGGTCGCCGAGCGAGAGCACGGGTACTAGCTCCGGCGAGCCGCATATGCGGCAGGTTGTACGCGTGGTCAGGCTTGTGCGCGGCAGCTGCATTGGGTGAGCAAGCTACCAGCGATGTTCTGGCGCACGGCGCGCGTGCCGCCGTGTCACTGTGCAACCCCGCGCTCAGGCCAGATTTGGCATCGACACTTCCACATTTCGTTTCCTACTCGCTCGCGGCGGGCGCCGGAGACAGACACAGATGGGCTGTAACGGAGCCCGGTGTTGTTGAGCAATAGCCGGGGAGAGGCGTTGCTTCACCGGCGGCGCGGTGGTGCGTTTAACCTGACCGTGTGCCTAGCTCGATTGATGTGGTGATCGTGGCGTACAACCGCTATGACCTCACGGAGAGTTGCCTGCGCCATCTGCGGGCGCAGACGATCGCTCACCGGGTGATCGTGGTCGACAACGGCTCGACGGACGATACGCGCGCGCGTGTGCGTGCTGAGTGGCCGGCGGTGCACCTGGAGCAGTTCGACGAGAACCGTGGCTACCCGGAAGCTTGCAACAGCGGTGTGGCGGCGGGGTCTGGTGAGATTGTGGTGTTGCTGAACAACGACGTCGACTGCCGCAGGGACTTCCTCGAGCGACTGGTCGCGCCGATGCGCGATCCGGCTGTTGGGTCGGTGGCCTCGCTGATGGTGCAGCCGGGTGGTGAGCGGATCGACGGCATGGGCCTTGCGGCTGACCCGATCCTGGCTGGGTTTCCGCGGCTGCAGGGCTTGCCGGTCTCGCGCGCTCACGATGTCTCGCCTGTGCTCGTGGGAGCGGGGGGATCGGCTGGAGCGTACAGGCGTGCCGCGTGGGAGCAGGTGGGCGGAATGGACGAAACGATCGCGGCGTATATGGAGGACTTCGACCTGGTGCTGCGCCTGCAGATCGCGGGCTGGCGCGCTGTTGGCGAACCGGACGCGGTGGGGGTGCATTTGGGCTCGGCGACGTTTGGATACCGCTCTGCGGGGCAGCGACGCCAGGCGGGCTTCGGACGCGGCTACATGCTGCGGCGCTATGGGCTGCTGCGCGGGCGTACGGCGCCGCGCGCCTTGCTTACAGAGCTGGTGGTGGTGCTCGGTGACCTGGTGGTCTCGCGTGATCTGGCGGCGCTGCGAGGGCGCGTGGAGGGCTGGCGGGCGGGGCGTAGGCGTCCGCGGCTACCTCGTCCGCCGGCGGAGTGCCTGGACCACGACATCGGCTTCTTTGACTCGCTGGCGATGCGTCGCGGCGTGTATGGGCGGCGCGCCGCCTAGCTGTAGAACCTGATCGGGTTCTACACCTAGCTGGCGGCGCGCAGGAACGAGTCGGTCTCGGCGAGGGCGCTGGGCGTCCCGATCTCATAGAAGCGCTCGGTGGCGGGAAAGCCGCATAGTTCGGCACTTTGCGCGAGCGTCTTGTAGAGCACGGAGAGCTCGCTCTCTGCGGCGGGGACGCGCTCGAGCGCACTGGCGAGGAGCCCGCCGAGGCCGTAGTCGATCCAGCGCATCTCGGCGGTGGGCGCTTGCTTGTCGTAGGCGATGACGTGCCCCCGCTGGTAGTGAACGTTGGAGGTGTCCCAGCGCCCTTCGTTGCGCAGCACGACCATCAGCGCGGGCTGCTGGCTCTCGCACCAGGCGCGGCTGGCGGCTGCGTAGTCGACGCGTAGGTAGGTGTCTCCGTAGAGCACGAGGAAGCGTTCGGGTAGCAGTGGCAGCGCGCGGCGGATGGCACCGAGCGTGCCGTCCAGGCCGGGGCTGTCGTAGCTATAGGCGATGCGCACCCCGCAGCACTCCTGACCGATCCGCGATGCGATCAGCTCGCCGCGGTGCCCGACGCAGATCACGGCGTCACGCACGTGGTGGGATGCCAGCAGGCGTAGCTGGTGGATCAGGAAGGGCTCCCCGGCGACCTCGAGCAGTGGCTTGGGCACGGCGCGTGCGCGCTCACCCAGGCGCGTGCCGCGCCCGCCCGCGAGGATGCACACGGGCGGTACGGGCTTGCTGCTCACGTCAGAGCTCTCCCCAATCCAGGCCCCGGTCGCGGGGGACGATGCGCCGCAGCGTGTACACGTCGGAGCTGAGATCGTTGAGGTGCCTGGGCAGTTGCGGCCATGGGTCCCAGACTGCGCTGAGCAGCTTGCCGGTGATGCCGTCGCTGGCGGGCGAACCGAGGAAGACGGCGAGCTTGGCGCCCTCGCGCAATGGGATCCCGCCACTGTCTTGCTGCTGGCGCGCCTTCTGGTAGAAGGCTGCTCCCACCCGCTCGGGGCCGGCGCGTAGGACCTCGTCGAGCATCCGTGTGTTGAGCGCTCCTGGCGCGATTGCGTTGACGTCGATGCGGTGCTCGCGCAGTTCCTCGGCGAGCGTCTCGGCGAAGCGCACGACGGCGGCCTTGGAGGCGGCGTAGGCGCTGAGTCCGGGCAGCGGCCCGGTGGCGCCGCCTCCGGAGAGCTGGACGATCTTCCCGTAGCCTCGCTGGGTGAAGTGGGAGAGCAGCCTGCGGGCGGGGAGCACGGAGCCGTACAGGTTGATCTCGACGGCGCGCGTCCATTCGGGCCAGTCACCTTGATCGATGCTGCCCTTGGGGCCGTAGATGCCGGCGTTGGAGACGAGGATGGTGATCTCGCCTAGGCCGTCGAGGGCGAGCTCGACGAGCTTGTTGACGTCTTCGGGACGGGAGACGTCGGCAACGCAGCCGAGTACCTGTTGGGCGGGTGCGGCCCGCTCGCTGAGCTCGGCGAGCGCGTGCTCCAGGGCGACGGGATCGCGCCCGCAGATGCAGACTCCGTTTGCGCCGGACTCGAGATAGGACCGTGCGATCTCGAGCCCCAGTCCGTGGCTCGCCCCGGTGATCAGCGCGGTCCTGCCGGCGAGCGGCAGGCTCACAGGTGAGCCTCGCCGAGCGGAACGTGCGCTTCCCGAGGGGTTGTCGCTTCGGGCTCCCCGTCGGGGCTTGCGACGGAGACCCGGCGCGCGCGGATCTCTAGCGGCGTGCCGACGCGCGCGTAGCGTACGTTTGGATGCCCTGCGAGGGCAGCGCGGAGTACGCCGGCGGGGTCGATCACCTGTTCCAGCGCGAGTGCGGCTAGCAACTCCTCGATGGGTACCTGTAGGTAGTCGGGCCAGGCGGTGCAGACGACGAGCACGTCGGCTCCGATCGCGACCTCTACGGGGGTCGAGCACAGCTCGACGTCGTCGGCGAGGTCGCTGGGCAGCGCGCCGACTGCTGGGTCGTGGGCGCGTATGGTTGCTCCTAACACGACGAGCCAGCGACACAGCTCGATGGCGCTAGAGCGACGCAGTGTGTTGGTTCCGGGCTTGTAGGTGAGCCCCCATATGGCGACGCGGGTGTCGGCGAGCGCGCGATCTTCCTGGGGATCGCCGTCTGCGAGCAGCTCGAGTAGCTTGCGACGTGTCCAGTGCTTGTGTGCGGTGTTGCCATCGGCGACTCCGGCGAATACGTGGGCGGGTAGACCGCGGTGCTTGGCCAGGCCGCGCAGGAAGCCGATGTCGCGTGCGAGCGTCCCCCCGGCGAACGCCTCTCCGGGTCCTAGATAGGCGCGCGGTCCGATGCGCTGCTCGCTCTTCAGGCCGCGGGAGACCTCCTCGGCGTCGGCGCCGACGGACTCGCAGATCGCGGCGATCTCGTTGATGAAGGCCACGGATGTGGCGAGGAAGCCGTTGAGCGCGTGCTTGGTCATCTCGGCTGACTCGACTCGCATCCATTGCACGTCATCGCTGAACGGCGCGAGCAGCTCGGCCAGCTCCGTGCGGTCCTCCTGGCTGCGCACGCCGGCGACGATCCGGTCGCCGGCGCGGAAGGACTCGAGCGCGCGACCGAGGCGCAGGTTCTCGGGCACGCAGGCGAAGCGCAGGCCTCCGTCCGCTCGCCGCTCGGCGCAGCGCTCCTGCAGTGTGGCGATGCTGCCGACTGGTAGCTGCGAGGAGACGATCACGAGCGAGCGTTCTGGTAGCGCGGAGAGCAGCTCGACGGCCTGCTGGAGAACCCAGTCGACGTCGGCGTTGTCCTCGTCGTCGACGGGCGTGTCGAACGTCACCCAGGCACGGTGCGCGCCGGCGAGCGGCCCCGCCTCGCAGGAGAAGTCGAGGTGGTGCATGTTGCGGACGAGCAGTTCGTCGAGTCCGGGCTCGAAAACGGGAGCGCGCCCGGCGAGCAGCCCCTCGATGACGGCTGGATCGGGGTCGACTGCGATGACGTGGTTTCCGGCGTCGGCGAGGCAGCCGGCGGTCACGCTGCCTAGGTGCCAGAGACCGACGACACCGATTGGACCGCTTCGATTGGCCTGAGTGTTCACCATCGATCCTCCTTATCCGAGGCTCACGAAGGACCGCATGTCGGCGTATCCGCTGGCCGCGTAGGCGGCCTCCACCTGCTCCCATGCGTCGCGGGCCGATTGCAGGTCGCCCAGCAGCGGCCTGTCGTCTGCGGCTTGCACGGCCTGCGCGAAATGCTCCCATTCGGCCTGCCATGTGCAGTCCTGCTCTGGGTAGTGGATCTCCTCCAGCTCGGGCGGCCCGAGCTCGGGCCCCATCCGGTAGATCCGCAGCCGCTGCGGTCCGTAGGAGGCCACGAGGCCGTCTACCTGGATCTTGGCGGTGAGGCAGTAGATCTCGAGCGAGAACATGTTCTTCCACTCGGTCCAGCTGACGTGCAGCATCGCCCAGGGATCGGTGTGCGAGCCAGCCTCGCCGAGCAGCAGCGCGGCGTTGTCCTCGACTTGCGCATCCCAGAACTCGGTGCGCAGCAGTGCTGAGTGCAGCGGCAGCGGGCCGGCGAGCCAGTTGCTGAGATCGAGTAGGTGCATGCCCTGGTCGATCAGCTCGCCGCCGCCGGAGCGCGCTGGTTCGACGCGCCACTCGCGGTCGTAACCTGGGCGTCCGCCGTGCCCGTAGCGAGCGCGTAGGTGCATCAACTCGCCGTGGCGCCCGGAGTGAACCTCTTCGACCGCGCGGGCGATCCCGGGGTGGAAGCGGTGGTTGAAGCCCACCTTGACCAGGCGCCCGCTCGCGTGCTGACATTCGATTAGGCGGTCGACCTGGGCGGTTGACACGGCGGCTGGCTTCTCCACGAGCACGTGTGCGCCTGACATCAGTGCCAGCTCGGCGAGCCCTGCCAGCTGATCGTGGACGGTGGCGACGATCACGACGTCGGGCTCGAGCGCGAGCAGCTCGTGCGCTGTGGCGCATACCTCGCATCCGTGCCGGCGCGCTAGCTCTTCTGCTGCGTGCGTGTTCAGATCGCAGCAGGCGAGCAGCTGATCATGGGGCGCGAGCGCATCGGTGCGCTTTGCACCGATGCGCCCACAGCCGACCATCCCCACACTGAGACCGCGCCTACTCATGCGTACTCGCTGGCGTAGGCGCCGCTGAACTCGAAGTCGAATGCCAGCTCGGGCGCGTTCATCGCGGCCATCGCTCGCCTGGTGTCCTCGGGACGCGCGGTGTACACGAGCAAGAAGCCGCCGCCGCCGGCACCCACGAGCTTGCCGCCGATGACGCCGTTGCGGCGGGCGAGCGCGTACAGGCCGTCGATGCGCTCGTCGCTCATGCCGGGCGAGCGGCGGCGCTTGTGCTCCCAATGCTCGTGCATCAGCTCTGCGTACTCCTCGAGCCTGCCGCCGCGCAACAGCTCGCGACTGTGCAGCCCGAGCTCCTTGGTGCGGTGCAGGTTCTCGAGCATCTGCTCGTCGCCGGCCTTTGAGCGCGTGTCCTGGTCGGCCAGCATGCTGGAGGCCGCGCGCGCCTCGCCGGTGTAGAACAGGAGCAGCTGGTCGCGCATGCGCCTGAGCGCGGTGTGGTCCAGCTCCAGCGATTCCACGTTGACGCTTCCGTCGGGGGCGAACGTGTAGGCGCAGATTCCGCCGTGGGCGGCGACGTAGGGGTCCTGCTTGCCGACGGGCTCGCCGAGGACGTCCATCTCGATCTCGCAGGCCGCCTCGGCCAGCTCGCCGGGGGTGATGGCGGTGCGCCGGGCGCGTGCAAGGCCCTTGAGCAGGCACACTGTGTAGGCGCCGGAGGAGCCCATGCCGGTGCCTGCGGGCACGTCGGCCACGGAGGCGATCTCGAGGGGGTTGCCGCACCAGTGGCGCAGCAGGCTCTCGCGCAGGATCGGGTGGCGGATCTGGCTGGGCTCGTCGACCTCCTCCAGCTCGGAGTACTTCATGCGATAGCGACGCTGGAAGGTCGTGTGGGTGAGCATGTAGGCGTACTTGTCGATCGCCCCGGAGACGAGGAAGCCGCCGTGCTGTGAGTAGTAGGAGGGCAGGTCGGTGCCGCCTCCGCCGAGCGAGATCCGCAGCGGCGCACGACTGAAGATCACGCTCATCCCCGCTGCCCTCCGCTCATGACAGCGCGCTCTCCATCGCTTCGTCGCGCCAGGCGTACTCGTTGGCGTCGAACCACTCCAGCGTTCGCAGGAGCGCCTGCTCGATCGTGAGCTGCGGGCGCCAGCCTAGAGCGCGGATTCGAGACGTGTCTAGTCGGATCAGCGGGCTGTCGCCGATCCAGCCGCGGCGCCCACCGGTGTGCTCTACCTCTGGCGTGAGCGACAGGTGCTCGGCGATCAGTTCCACTGAGCGGTCGACGACCAGGGTTTCATCGGTGCCGAGGTTGTATACGTGGGCGCTGGCACTGTTCTCGTGGTGGCGGGCGGCGAGCAGGATCGCGCTGATGCAGTCTTGGACGTGCAGGTAGGACTTCTCTTGGCGGCCGTCGCCGAGTACCCGCAGGTGTGTTGGATCGCGCTTGAGCGCACGGTAGAAGTCGAATACGTGCCCGTGCGTGTAGCGCTCTCCCAGGACTGAGACGAAGCGGCAGATCACTCCTGTGAACCCGAACCCGGCGGCGTATGCCTCGATCAGGGTCTCGCAGGCGAGCTTGGACGCAGCGTACAGCGAGGTTTGGATCGGGAATGGAGCGTCCTCGGGCGTGGGGAAGACGGCTGGCTCGCCGTAGACGGAGCCGGTGGACGCGAACACGATCTGCTTGACGCCTCTGGCGCGCATTGCCTCGAGCACGTTGGATGTGGCGATGGTGTTCTGTTCTAGATCGCGCCGCGGGTGCTCCAGACCGCGGCGCAGGTCGGCGTTGGCCTGCAGGTGAAACACCCAATCGCAGCCGTCGACGGCATTTTCGACGGTGGCGGTGTCGCGCGTATCCCCGTCGACGATCCTCACGCCGGCGGTGCTGGCAACGCCGGCCAGGAACTCGCGCCGGCCGGTGCTGAAGTTATCGACGATTACTACCTCGACGCCGCCGTCGATCAGCCGGTCGGCGAGGTTGCTGCCGATGAATCCCGCTCCGCCTGTGATGCAGGCTCGCTTCACAGGGTGAAGCCCGCGGCGAGCGCATCGTCGTGGAACATGCGTACGGTCTCGAGCGAGTACTGCTCGAGACTCTTGCCGAGACCGTCGAGCTTTTTGAGCAGGTCGTGGGTGATGGTGATGATGTGGCAGCCCATGTCGTTTGCCTGCACGAGGTTGAGGATCTCTCGCGGCGACGCCCAGATCAGCTCTGCGCGTGGCGCCTCCTCCATGATCTCCAGCGAGCGGGCGATGATCGGCATGGGGTCCACCCCGGCGTCGGCTATGCGCCCGGCGAACACGGAGATGTAGGAGGGCGCGCCATCGGCGACGGCCGCGGTGATCAGCTCGACCTGCGCTGTGGTGAACAGCGCGGTGACGTTTATCTTGATGCCTTCACAGGACAGTTCTCGCGCGAGCGATGCCATCGACTCGCCGTTGGTGGAGGTGACGGGGATCTTCACATATACGTTTTCTCCCCAAGCGGCGATAGCGTGGGCCTGCCGTCGCATCTCCACGGGCTCGTCGGCAAAGACCTCGAAGGAAATCGGGTGTTTGGTTACCTGCTCGAGCAGCTCCTGGGCGAATCGCGCGTAATCGGTGAGGCCAACCTTTCGCATCAGTGTGGGGTTGGTTGTGAACCCGGCGATCCGTGGATCAGCCGCGAGGGCGAGGATGCCGTCGAGGTCGGCCCCGTCTGCGAATATCCGTGTTGAGATCTGATCGAGCATGATGACTTCCCACTTGGCGGCCACCATAACGAGGTCAGTTTTGGATGAGTGTTTCTGATCGTGCGAGCCCCAGCACTTGCACTGCGTCGATCAGCGTGTCGGCCACGGCGTTCGGCTTTACCTCCTGCAAACGCTTGTGAACGCTGGCCGGATTGCGGATTAGCAGGGTTCGGCATCCGGCCGCTCTTCCAGCGCCGATATCGGCGTCGGTGTCTCCGACCATCCACGAGTGACACAAGTCGAGGCCGAGCGCGGCGGCCGCGTCCAGCAGCATGCCGGGGGCTGGCTTGCGACAGTCGCACGGCCGCGAAAGCTCGGGAACTATTCCTTGCTCGTGGTGCAGGCACAGCCGCGAAGCGGCGAGCGTCACACCCTCTAGCGCCAGCAGGTCGAGCACTCGCCTGTGCACGGCGAGCAGCTCTGCAACGGAGATCTTGCCCTTTGCGCCGGCGGGCTGGTTTGAGACGCACACCAGCAGATAGCCGGCCTGTGCGAGACGGCCGGCGGCCGCGGCCGCTCCGGGTATCAGGCGCACCTGCTCGACTTTCAGCGGCGACTCGCCTGCACCGGACAGCGGATCGGCGACCAGCTCGTTGAGGACGCCATCCCGGTCGAGGAAGACGGCTGCTCTCACGGCGTGCCGACGCCCGCGAGCGACTCCCAGTGCCCCTGTTTCACCGCCAGCCGTGGATGGGACACGAGCGCATGCCAGACCACAGCCTGGAATGACTCGACAAGCGGTGTGCGCAGTGCCGCTGGCGGCTTGACGAGGACTGCGACGTCGGCGAGCTCGGCGAGCGTCCCGCCGGGAGCTCCGACTACGCCGTACAGCGATGCGCCGAGGGCGTGCGCCAGCTCCATCGCGCGCACGAGGTTGACGGAGACGTTGCGCTCGCGCGATCCGCCGCCGACGGAGAATACGAGCAACCCATCGCAGGCGGACAGGCGCGAGACCTTCAGCCAGGCGCTGAACGATGTCTCCCAGCCGTCGTCGTTCGTGCGGGCGGTGAGCTCGGACACGTTGTCGGTGGGCGCGTAGCTCTCCAGCGCGCACAGCTTGCGAAAGTCGTTGACTGCGTGGGATGCGTGCCCGGCGCCGCCACCGACGCCGAGAATGAACAAGCGTCCACCCCGCTCGCGCACTTCGGCGATACCGCGAGCCATTGCGTCCAGTTGACCGGGGTCGATCGCACGCGCCAGCTCGGCAGCTGCCACCAGGTAGGTGACACTGTGACTCCATTCACTGGTGCCGCCGGCATTCTCTGATTCCCCCGCGCGTGCCATCTGCTGGATAGTAAGCTGGTTTTTCGCGGTTCGCCCCGATATTGGAGACATTGTCTCCTACTAGGTCCCGGCACTGGATCCAGGATTCATGCCATCGCCGCCACATTTATGCGCTTTGTGTAGTCCTATCTTCCGGCACTGTCTTGCATAGTGCGTAGCGCGGTTTAGACTCGCGCGGCCCATGCGTTCACGTGGAAATCCCCGCTCGAGTGCTGCAAACCTTGCCCCTGGCCCGGCGTATTCCCCAGCTGGGGCGATTGGCCGTCGGCGAACGTTGCGGTGGATCGAGGCACTACCAGGCGATCGATCTGCGCTGGTGTGGCTCATCCCGCTTGCGCTCGCTGCCATCTATCTGGTCGTGTTCGTGGTGCAGCTCCGGCACAACGTCATCCAGACGGCATGGGACAGTGACTACGCGTCGGGCTTCACTATCCCTGAAACCATCGTCAGGACGGGGACGGGTGGCAACACGGTCATCAGCTCCTCCGGTCAGTGGGTGCCGCTGTGGTTCGGGCTACTGACTGCCACGCTGCCGCTGCACCGCGTGTTGTGGGACATAGCGCCGACGTTGCTGTTCGTTGCTACGGCCCTTACCGTAGGGTGGTCGGTCTCGCAGGTGGCGAGCCGTCGGGCGGCACTGCTGGCGGTGCTTCTGGGGCTGGTCGCCTCGCCGCTGGCACTGTCGTTCTTTATGGCGGCGGTAGCCCACAACACGGTCTATCCGTGCACGGCGCTAGTCGGCGCGTATCTCGTGTGGCTCGCGCGAGGGCAGGGACGACGGCGGCTCACCACGCTGCTGGTGCCGCCGTTGTTGGGACTGGTGATTGGTACGTGCTGGGCGTCTGATCTTCTGCTGGTGGTTACCGCGATTGTCCCGCTCACGCTGACGGCGGTACTTGCTGGCTTGCGACGCGACAGGCGCTCGCGGCTCGTGGCGCTCTCTGCTCTGACGAGCTTGGCGGTGGCGATTGTAGTCGCCAGGCTGACGTCCTCGATTATGCTCTCACTCGGGTTCCTGAAGCTCCCGACACCGGCGAAAGTTGTGCCTGTGTCGGAACTGCCTGAACGTGCGGAGCTCCTGTTCAAGGGACTGAAGGCGCTGTTCAACGGCTATCTGAGCGCTGACAACTCCGGGGTGCTGCACGCCGGGCTGGGAGTCGCCAGCGACGTCGTGATGTCTGCGACGCTGTTGACGTTGCTGATTCTCGGCGCACGCACGGCAGCGGGGTTCTTCGTGTCGGGCTTGCGTAAGAACGACACGCAAACGCCTGCTCAACTGGCGCGATCGCTGCATGTCATCTATTGGGTCACCTCAGCGGCGGCGGCGTGCGGAGCGTTCTGGATCGCCGGCGAAACTGGCGGTGGCACGAACTTGCATGAATCGTACTATGCGACGGTCATCTTCTCAGTGGCGGCGGTGGTGCCATTGCTGGCGTTTGCTCGCTCGCCGGCACGCTGGCTGGTCGCAGCGGGCGCGTCGATCTTCTTTGCGGCAAGCCTGGTTGGCCTGATCAGCTACTCCACGAGCGCGTCGTCGGGTCTCGCCCTAAACGAGCCGATCGTTGCGAAGATCGCGCGAGCTAACCACGTGACGGCTGGCTACGGCGGCTACGGGGTGGCGTCGAGCTTGACGTGGAACAGCGATGGGCGCGTGACGGTGCGTCCACTGATGGACTGCTCGAACCCAGGAGGGGCCAACATTTGCCCGTTCTACATGTCGAGTGTTCCATCTTGGTATGTGCCGCGCCAACGCCATACGTTCCTGTTGATCGATCGCGAAGAACTCTGGGTTGGCTCGCTTCCGAGCGGACTGGGCAAGCCTTTGGCGGCCTACGCGTTTGGACAGATGCTCATGTACATCTACCCCTACGACATCGCGTCGCGCCTTGGCCCTCAGCAGGACTGATAGCGGCAGCCGCTCAAACGTCGATCCGCGCGGGCGAGCAAGCCTGCGCGAGGCGTTTTCGCGGGCCGGTGCGCTGCCCACGCTGGCGTGGCTGATCCCGCTGTCCATTGCGGCGGTTTATCTGGTGGCATTTGCGGTGCAGCTGCCGCGGGATATTGCCCAATTGAGCTGGGACCCGTCCGTCGCCTCGGCGTTTGTGATGCCTGAAACGCTCATCAAAACGGGCACGGGCGGCAATACGGTGATGGGCTCGACCCCACAGTGGGTGTCGCTGTGGTTTGGGCTGCTGACGGCGGGGCTGCCGCTGCACAGGCAGCTGTGGGGGGTGGCGCCCACGCTGCTGTTCATCGTGAGCTCTTTGATCGTGGGATGGTCGGTGCTGCAACTGGCCAATCGCCGTGCTGCGATCCTTGCGGTGTTGATCGGTGTGGTCGCCTCGCCGCTGGCGCTGGCGTTCTTCATGGCACCGTTCTCCCATAACACGGTCTACCCGTGCACGGCGCTGCTGGGCGCCTATCTGATCTGGCTGACGCGGGGACAGGCACGACGACGGCTGACGGCGCTGGCGGTACCGCCGTTGGTGGGTGTGGTGGTGGGCATGTGCCTTGCGTCGGATCTGCTGCTGGCGGCTACTGCGGTGGTCCCTCTTGCAATCACGGCGATCCTTGCTGGCGTGCGCCGCGACCGCCGCTCCAGGCTCGTGGCGCTATCGGCTCTGGCAACTGTGGCGGTTTCGATCCCGGTCGCGAAGCTCACAGCGTCGATCATGCGCTCGCTTGGCTACGTGACGCTGAAGACGCCCGTCCAGGAAGCTTCGTTCTCGGAACTTCCGGCGCGGGCAAAGCTTCTGTTCAAGGGACTGAAGGCGCTGTTCAACGGCTACCTGGGCACGGAAAAGCCGGGTGTGCTCCACACTGAGTTCGGCGTTGCCAGCGACGTGGTCATGTGCGCGGCACTGCTGGCGTTGCTGGTCGTCGGCGTTCGCACGACGGTCAGGCTCATTTCCTCGGGCTTGCGCAGGAGGAGCACCGATGGACAGGCCCCTTCCGAGCTCGCGCGCTCGCTGCACATCGTCTACTGGGTCGGCGCTGCTGTAACCCCCTGCGTCGCCTTCTGGGTCGCCGGGGAAGGTCCGGTGACGACGCACGAATCGTACTATGCGACGGCGATCTTCTCTGTCGCGGCGGTGATCCCGCTGCTGCTGTCCTCGGGCGCTCTGGCACGCGGGCTGATTGCGGTCGGCACGTCGATCTTCTTCATGGCGAGCCTCGTGGGACTGAGCGACGATTACGTCAATGTCGCTGCCACGCTTGCGCGCGACGCGCGCACCCTGACGAAGGTCGCGCAAGCCCAGCACGTGCAGTTCGGCTACAGCAACTGGGGAGACAGCTCGGGCTTGACTTGGGGCACCCATGGCCGCGTCACGATCAGGCCGGTCGTCGAATGCGAATCCGAGCAGGGCATCGACCTGTGCCCTGGCTTCCAAGCGTTCGTTCCGTCGTGGTACGTGCCCCAGCAACGCCGTACTTTCCTGCTGCTCGACAGCAACGAGCCTGAAATCGACTCTGTGCCTGCAATCCTGGGCAAGCCGATTGCGACGTATAAGTTCGAATCGATGCGAATGTACATTTATCCTTACGACATCGGCTGGCGCTTTGGCACTGCGGTGGAATGAAGCACGCGGCCGTGGAAGACGGTGAAGCTGAACGCGGCGATGCTCAGCATGGTCAGCAGGCAGACGGTCACGCTTTTGCGTCCCACCCATGGCGGGACTCGATGATGTACTTGGGCCGGTTGCGCGATTCGTCGTAGATCCGTCCAACGTACTCACCGATCACACCTAGTGACAGGAGCTGGATACCGCTGAAGAACGACATGGCGATCACGATTGTTGGATCGCCGACGGGAAATTCAACGCCACCGAGCTTCAGGCCGAGGTAGACGAGTGCGAGGGTGAAGGCGAGCCCTGAGAGCACCATGCCGATCAGTGAGATCAGCTGCAGCGGATAGCGAGAGAAGCCGACGATCCCGTTCAAGCCGATCAGCAGCGACCCTAGGAAGCGGTTGTACTTGGTCCGGCCGGCAGCGCGTGGATCGCGGTCGTAGAAGACGCTCATCTGAGGAAACCCGACGAGGCCGACGAGACCGCGCAGAAAGCCGTGGCCCTCCTTCAGCGAGACGATGTTGTTGACGACCCGGCGACTCATGAGGCGAAAGTCGCCGGTGTTGGGGGGAATGTCGACATCGGCGATGCGCCTGATCACCCGGTAGCCGGCGGCGGAGACGATGCGCTTGGGCAGCGTCTCGCCGGCGCGGGTCCGTCGCTGGGCGTATACGACGTCGTATCCCTCGAGCCAGCGCTGCACGAGCTCGGGAATCAGCTCTGGCGGATCTTGTAGATCGCAGTCGACCACGACAACGGCATCGCCGGCGGATGCCTCCAGTCCCGCGATCGTGGCCATTGGCTGGCCGAACCTGCGCGAGAAGCGCAGCATCTTTACACGTGGGTCCTTGTGACAGAGCTCGAGAATCAGCTCCTCGGTGCGGTCTGTGCAGGGGTCGACGCTGAAGATCAGCTCCCACGCCAGCTCGAGGCCGTCGAGGGCGGCGGTGAGGCGCTGGTACATCCGAGTGACGTTGTCCTGCTCGTTGTATGCGGGGATGACGATGCTGAGCAGACGCTTGCGCGGCACCGCGGGGCTGGCTCCAAGGTCGCTGGGGCCTACTGAGGGCTGTGCTAAATCGGCGACGGACTCGGGCAGGACGGGCTCCAGCTCGGCCGCGCCGGGCGTGCGACCGACCAGCCCGACGACACGCCCGGGTGCGCTCATGGTCTGCCTCTCATCACAGCGACGATACACAAGGCGTTTCACATGATCGCCGTTGCGTATGCGAGCTCGTGGCGGCGTCCGCCTTGGCTGGCGGGCGGCGCAGACGACCACGGCGAAGTGCCTGCAAACACGCCGGTGAATGCCCTCGCGCGCACTTGGTGGCAGGCCACGACGCGGACGTGGTTGCGCGATCAGATCCCCCCCATTGTCTCCGATATCGGCGGCGAGATGCGCCTGGTGAGTCTGGTGAGCCTGGAGCCCAGCGCCGCGCGCGGAGCGCTATTGACGCCGCGACCGCCGGGGGAGCAGCTGACGGGCGACCAGCGAGAACAGACCCAGCACCAGGACCGCGACGGCGGTGAGCGAGAGGATCCGTCCGAGAGCGATTGGCAGGCTGTTTGCGCTGCTCACGGAGATCGTGGCTTCCGGCTGTTGTGTGTTGGAGGCGCCTTTCCCGCGGGGGGAGACGCCTTTCCCGCGGGGATCGGCTGTTGCGGCTGTTGCGGCTGTGGCGCTGTGGCGTGAGCCGACTTGGAGAACCATGTCGCCGGTTTCGGAGTCGACGCCGACGGCTTTGGCGCCGGTGATGCGCATGAGGGGGGAGCCGGCGCCGATGTTGGTGGCA
>Ga0070762_10000411_pt1 | contig 17760 bp, 11 predicted proteins | sample HubBroMetageREF2_FD_66726 | JGI IMG/M metagenome (GOLD analysis project Ga0070762, IMG submission 66726) | Reference soil microbial communities from the Hubbard Brook experimental Forest, New Hampshire, USA - Hubbard Brook CCASE Soil... | ecosystem: Environmental > Terrestrial > Soil >...
AGCCAACTGGCGTAACCTTGTTCGATACTCAACCGTTCAGGCTTCAAAAGCTTTGACTGTTCTGCGTCTTCCCTCTACCATGCTTACGCTTGGGAATTGTCCTGAGTTGTTGTCCTCTAATTCTTGTTCGCTAACCAATGATCGGCCAGACTATCTCGCACTACCGCATCCTGGAAAAACTCGGAGGCGGCGGCATGGGAGTCGTCTTCAAGGCTGAGGACACTGAACTCGGCCGTTCCGTAGCTCTGAAATTCCTGCCTGAAGAAGTTGCTCACGACGAACAAACGCTGGAGCGTTTTCGACGCGAGGCGAGAGCTGCGTCCGCACTGAATCATCCCAACATCTGCACGATTTACGAAATCGGAAAGTATGAAGGCAAGTCCTTCATTGCGATGGAGTATCTCGACGGCTCGACGCTCAAGCATCTCATCAATGCTCGCCCGCTTGAGATCGAGCGCCTGCTGTCAGTCGCAATTGAAGTCACCGACGCGCTTGATGCGGCGCATGCCAAGGGGATCGTGCATCGCGATATCAAGCCGGCGAACATCTTTGTCTCCAAACGCGGTCACGCCAAGATCCTGGACTTCGGGTTGGCTAAGATCACCGACGTTGGCAAGTCGGTCAGCGGCGATTCTCAAACCATGGCCGATGGCGCGGCGCTGCACTTGACCAGCCCCGGAACGGCGTTGGGTACCTTGGCGTATATGTCGCCCGAGCAGGTGCGGGGCAGGGAACTCGGGCCGAGTACGGACCTGTTTTCCTTTGGCGTGGTGCTCTATGAGATGGCAACGGGAGTTCTGCCGTTTCGCGGAGAGACTTCGGGGGTCATTACTGAAGCGATTCTCAACCGCGCTCCTACCGCCCCGATTCGCCTGAACCCGGATCTGCCGGCAGAACTGGAACGCACCATCAGCAAGGCCTTAGAAAAAGATGTTGAGTTGCGATATCAAAGCGCGGCCGAGATTCGCGGCGATCTGAAGCGTCTCAAACGCGGACTAGATTCTTCGCGCCTTTCCACCAGCGTAGCCGAAGTCGAGACTGGCGCGAAAAAAGCCGAATCGGCTGCTGCGATATCCGCCTCGTTCCCGGCCGCAAAAGTCGTTTCGGCAAGTCGCTACCATCGTGCGCTGGCATTGGCCGGTGTTGCGCTGGTTGCGTTAGCGGTGATGGCGGTCTTCCTCTTCCGGCACAGCGGACCAACAAACTCTGCCGCCTACCATCTCCTGACTTATCGGCGGGGAACGATCCGCATGGCGAGGTTTGCTCCCGACGGACAAACTGTGGTCTACAGTGCCGCGTGGGAGGGCGCACCCGTCGAGGTCTTTACCACGCGTTTTGGCACGCCCGAGTCGCGCCCCATTGGAGTACCCGGCGCCGAAATTTTAGGAATTTCTTCCACTGGGGAGATGGCGCTCTTGCTCGATAGCCAGCAGACCACGTCGCAGGTTCACAGTGGGACCCTGGCACGTATGCCGTTGGTCGGCGGCGCTCCGCGCGAAGTGCTGGAGAACGTCCAGTGGGCCGATTGGTCTGCAGACGGCACTCAACTCGCGATCGTACGCGACGTTGCGGGACGCAATCGTCTCGAGTATCCCGTGGGCAAAGTGCTCTACGAAACCGGGGGCTGGATCAGCCATCCCCGCATCTCTCGTCACGGCGACATGATTGCTTTTCTGGATCATCCCATTCAGGGCGATTCGATTGCTGGCGTGTCGGTCGTCGACATGGCCGGGAAAAAACGGACTGTGACCGAGCCTTATGAAGGCGGTGCCATCGGCTTGGCATGGTCGCCGGATGGAGACGAGATCTGGTTCACTGCGACTCAACTCGGCATCGATCGCGCGCTCTATTCGGTCAGTTTGTCTGGCAAGAAACGGTTGGTTGCGCGAGTGCCCGCCGACCTGACGCTCCAGGATGCCTTGCCCGATGGCAGAGTTTTGCTGGCGCGGGACTACTGGAGACGCGGACTCATCGTCCGCACTTCAAAGGATGCCGCAGAACGTGACTTCACCTGGTTGGATTGGTCCTATCCGGTGACTCTCTCCGACGATAGCAAGACACTTCTGTTCCGCGAAGAAGGCGAAGCCGGCGGCCCGAGCTACGCCGTCTACCTTCGCAAGACCGACGGTTCGCCGGCGGTGCGGCTCGGAGACGGGCAATCCCTGGCGTTGTCTCCGGATGGAAAATGGGCGCTCTCCAGTCGCGGCGACAACCAGACTGACCTCTTTCTTCTGCCCACTGGGCCGGGCGAGCCCAAGCAGTTGGACGGTCACGGAATCATTCACAGCAAAGCGCAATGGTTTCCGGACGCAACTCGAGTTCTATTGTCAGGTACAGAATCGAATCACGGCGTCCGGCTTTACGTTCAGGACATCACCACTAATAAGATGGAGGCCATCAGTCCGGAAGGAACCAACGGTCTCTCCTTTGCCTTGTCGCCCGATGGGCAGTTCGTTGCCGCGGTTGGCCCTGACGAAAAGGGCTATCTCTTTCCCGTTGCCAAGGGCAATCCCAGGCCGATTCCCGGTCTGTTGCCCGGAGAAGCGCCGGTCGCATGGAGTGCTGATGGCCGGTCGTTATACATCTATCGCGGTGGTGACTTGCCCGCAAAGATTTTCCGGTTGGATATCTCCAGCGGCAGTCGAACTCTGTGGAAGCAACTGATGCCCCCGGATCCCGCAGGCGTGGAGTATGTTGGCCCAATCCTCCCCTCGCCTGATGGGACGGCATACGCGTACGGCTATCGCCGCCTCCTCTCTGATCTCTACCTGGTGGAAGGCTTGAAATAGAACTGCGATCGGTCGCGTACGCGTGGAGCGGATTTCGTGCGACGCGCTGCGCGGGAGGCTATTGATGGTTGGCAGCACGGTCACCCACTACCGCATCCTGAGCGTGCTGGGCAGGGGCGGTATGGGCGAGGTGTACGAAGCTCAGGATTTGAACCTTCAGCGCCGCGTCGCGTTGAAGTTTTTGAACCCGGAACGCGCGCGCAAACCCGAAGCCATTGAACGATTCCGCCGCGAGGCGCGAATGGCGTCCGCGCTGAACCATCCTCACATCTGCACTGTGCATGAGATCGGCGAATCGCAAGGACAGTACTTCATCGTTACCGAATTGCTTCGAGGACGAGATCTGCAACAGACGCTTGCCCACGGCCACCTTGAGGCGAAGCAGGTTTACCAATTCGCGCTGCAAATCGCAGACGCGCTGGCGGCGGCTCACGGCCGCGGCATCGTGCATCGTGATCTGAAGCCCTCGAACATTTTCATTACCGAGGAAGGACAAGTTAAAGTGCTGGATTTCGGGCTGGCCAAGCCAGCAGAGTCTGGCTTGTCATATCCCGCCGACGCTGTCACCCTGGCACAAGACGGTCTTACCCGAGCCGGGGCTGTGGTAGGCACCTTGACGTACATGTCGCCTGAGCAGCTTCGCGGCATCCCGCTCGGCACCGCATCCGATGTCTTTTCATTTGGGATCGTTCTGTGTGAGATGCTGACCGGGATTCATCCATTTATAAAAAGGACGGCAGTCGAGACAGCGAGTTCAATTCTTTCCGATGTGTTCCCCGCCAGCGACGGTTCGCTGCCTCCGGTTCCTGAACCGTGGCTCACGATCTTGCGGAAAATGTTGAACAAGAACGAGAGCGAACGATACCGCAATGCGCAGGAAGTTCGGGCCGATCTCCTTAAATTAAGCAGTGAGCCGGGATTCAGCCAGGTTAGTTTTACTTCAGTAGTCGCGGCGTCCCCAGCCAGGTCCTCCATCGCGGTGCTGCCCTTCCGCAATCTGACCCGTGATCCGGACAACGAGTATTTCAGCGATGGCTTGACCGAGGAACTGATCAATCTGTTGAGCAACGTGAGTGATCTGCGAGTTGCCGCCCGCAGTTCTTCTTTTTGTTTCCGGGAAAAGGCGCTGGATGTAAGGGAAATCGGCAGGGAATTGGCCGTGAGCTCTATTCTTGAGGGGAGCGTTCAGCGATCCGGCAACCGCATCCGTATCACCGGGCAGCTGGTCGACGTAGCCGACGGGTTTCAGTTATGGTCGGGAAAATACGACCGAGAGTTGAGCGATGTGTTCGCCTTGCAGGATGAGATCGCACAAGCGGTTGTCACAAGTTTGGAACCTGCATTGAAGGGAAAGCCCGCGGTGACATCCGCGCGCCGCACGGTCAAGCCTGACGCCTACAATCTTTATCTGCAAGGGCGTTTCTTCTGGAATAAGAGGACCGCGCACGACCTCAGAAAGGCTATCGAATGTTTTGGAAATGCCATTGCCCTGGATGACGGCTTTGCTCCAGCGCTTGCGGGCATTGCGGATTCGCACATGGTGTTGGCAATTTACGGTGCTGAAGCTCCAGAGGCGATGATTCCTTTGGCCAAAGAATCGGCGCGCAAGGCCCTGGAGATCGATCCAAAGCTTGCGGAAGCTTATACGTCTCTCGGATGTGCGGAGGCTGTTTATGACTGGAACTGGGAAAGCGCTGAACGCCAGTTTCAACGCGCCATTGAAAGCAGCCCAAGATACGCCACGGCTCACCACTGGTATGCGACGAGTTGCCTTCTGCCACAGGCGCGCTTCGAGGAGTCTCGCCGGGAACTTCAGTTGGCGCGAGAGTTGGAACCGCTTTCGCTGGTCATCGGCACCACGTGGGGGCTTGGGCTACTACTGGAGCGACGACCCGACGAAGCGATCGAGGAATTCGCCAGGGTAATTGCCATGGACAAGAACTTCGGCATGGCCCACTTTTTCCTCGGGCAGGCATATTCTCTAAAAGGAATGTTCAGCCAAGCGGTCCAGGAATTACAGATCTCGACCGAACTGAACGCGCACAGTACGGAATCTCTGGCGGTTCTGGGATGGGCTTACTCGCAGGCTGGTCAATCGGACGAGGCGAGCAAGATTCTGGAGGATCTGCGCCAGCGGAGCCTCTCGACCTACGTGTCTCCCGTGCTCCTGGCGCAGGTGCTCTTGGGATTGGGAGAAAAACAAGATGCTCTCGACTACCTCGACCAGGCCCGCCAAGCGCGTGCCGTCGATTTAGTTTGGCTGAAGGTCAGGCCAGCCTTTGATGACCTGCGCGCGGAACCCCGCTTTATCGAACTCTGCAAAGATATCGGACTGTCAAGCTAGGCTCTTGCGGGCGTTGTTTCTTTGAGACCAGATGCCGCGCCTGCCTTGTGCAGAAGATACACGTAGATCACGTCGAATATAAAGATGCAGGCGAATAAATAGTCCAGCAAATAATGAGTGCCTCCTTGACGCAGGAAGGCAAGATACGTGGCCAGAGCCATGATGCCGGTTCCGACCATCTTCGCCCAGGCTGCGCCGTAGGAGAGGCCTCGCAGATCGCGACGATTGAAATACATGAACACGAAGAGAACGCTCATGATGAAGTTAATCGAGTAAGCGGACTCGTCGCCGCCGCTATCAGCCAAGCGATGGTGGAGCGCCATCTCGCCCGTATAAGCGAGGGCGAACGTGCAGAACACCACGGCATAGAAGTGCTGGCGAATCTCAGGGACGCTCTGAACCGCCTTGCCAAATCGGAAAAGCAACCAGACATTGAATACGTCAAACACCAGCCAGGCGATCCGCAACAACATGACTATGCGGTTGTCAGGCGGGTAAAAAAAAACGTAGATGAACTCCCAGGAGAAATTCAAGGTGATGGCTACCAGGGGCAAACCGTAAGTTTGATCCTTATAGCCTTTGAGGGCCATCAGAATGTAGGCCAGCACCCAGAGCACCGAACCGATAATCGCAGCTACCATTTCAAAACCGCTTGAGTCGAAAAGTAAGTTGAAGAAATGGAAGATCATGGTTTTCTCTGTGGCTGATACCGGCTGACAAGCAAATCGCAGCGAGAGCGTACTCCGACCCCGCTATTTGTCCGATTCACCGAGCGATTTTCAACAGTAGCTTCGGCGTACAGTTAAGTAATGTTGCCCGTGCCGCCACCGCCGAATGCTGTAGCCACTTCGTCGAGCGCTTCATAATTCAGCTGCTTTAAAGCCTCTACTTGATCCGGAGTGGCTTTTACTCCCGCGGCTTGCAAAGCCTTGGCGGGATCCTTGCTGAGTTCCTTCCAGAACTTCGAGTTGTGCAGAGCCTTTTCGAAAAGTTCCTGTACAGTCATGTTCGCTCCTTCTTTATTGTTTTGCTGCAAGCTGTGAAAGTAGTCCGGAATCTGAGCCGTCCGCTGTTGCTGCGGCAGCCACAGCTCTCAGAACATCAAAACCTTCCCTGATTCTGGTCTTTTGACCTTCTAGTATGGTCTCCCGCAGATCCAGATAACGGATGAGGTCGGGACTATTCAACGGTCCAACCAGATCGCGTAAGGCGGAAAGTTCCCGCTGCAAAGTTTCCACTCCCTGCTGAAATCCCTCGCGGATTACCCAGGCATCGACGGTATCAGGGCCTTTTCGGCGGTTCGCCTCGGTAAGGAAATAGGACGTTTTGTCATGTTGCAGATCGTGATGCCAGTCGAACAAATCGTCTTCCATCTGCGACCATCGCGCCAGCGCCAGAGCAAATTCTTCCCAGCTTCGCATCTGCTGGGCAGTTCCGTAGCGGAAACCCACCGCCGCCAATGGAATTCTGGCTCCTGCGAGTTTGGCCACCGTGATCCCCTCGAATTCCGCTTCTCGGATGCAATCCAGATTGAACTCGTGGGTCACCGCATCGCTGGCGGAAAACCACGCTGAGCGAAACATCTCCCAGAAAGGGTGTGCGGCTTCGAAATATTTCTGATATGTCGCTTGAAACTCAGTATGAAAAAAAGCTGTTGCCGGCAAGATTTCCAGCTCGTTCGTGCCGTGACCATCCATGAGGTTGTCGAGCAGGCGGATGTAGTAATACCCATTGACTGTGGAATAAATCACATCGGCCAAGAATTCGCTTTCGGCTTCCGCAGCGAAGCTTTTGGCCACCCACAGAGGCAAGCGCAGCAGCGGAAACATGCGCGGCAGTAGAAAATAGTCGGACGCATTTCCAGTGGGAGACAGTTGTGCCATCCAGCCGCGAACCTGCTCACCAAGGAAAGGAGCGTGGCGGGTTAACTTGGCGTGGATGCGAGCACACGCATCGCTTACCAACTTTTGCAGTTGGTCGTCGTGAAGAAACGAAGACTGATCTGCCGGCCTTTCGTTGTGGCGCGCCATCAAAAGGGTTCCATGAACGGCGAAGAGCGGAAACGGATGCTAACACTCAAGCTATACCACGTCAAGCAAGACGCTTGGTTTCACCAAGGGCGGCCTCGGCGAGCTGAAGATCATAGGCTGCGCCTACTCCGCGCAACAAATCGCAGGCACGTTGCAAATGCTCGCGCCGGCTGGCTTCGCCCGACGCGCTGCATCCGATTTCGAATTCAACCAATCCTTCCACGTAGGGCATTTTAATATCTCGCGCGGACGTGACGCCTTCTGCCCAAGCCGCTTCAGCTTTGGCGTGGTCGCCATCGAGATGCCGGTACTGCCCCAGCCGTAACCAAGTCATGGGCTGGCCAATGGGAAAAACGCGAGTGAAACTGCGCAACGCGCTGCACGCTTTCTTTGCTCCGTCACGGCACTGCGTCAATGCTTTCGGTCCCGGCGAGTTCCACTCTTTAGACTGAACCCGCTCCCAAAGGCTTAGATAGAGGTCGGCCACGGTGCCACGTTCGAGGATCAGTTCATGCGAGGTGTTCGAAATCTTTGCCAGTCGAGTGGCCGCTTCTTCGATCGCCTCCAGCGTTTGAGGAAACTCACGCCGACGCAGATGTAAGTTGGCGCGCAAAGCAGAAATATCCGCCAGATTCAGAAGGCCTCCGCTCTTCTCGCTCGAGCGAAACTTCGCCAGTTCTGCCAGGCATGGGGGCAGCGTATCTGTCTTTCCTAATGCGAGGAGGCTGTACGCTTTCCAGCGCAAAGTCTCAGCTTGCAATCGGGGATCATTGCGTTTCCGCATGAAGGCGTATAGCTCTTCCGCCTCTAGCAAAGCCGCAGCAAAGTCGCCGCGGAAGTAATGCAGCATAATCTGGCACTGATTGGCGTCGCTGAGGCTTCTGGTATCTCCGAGCTGAGTGCTGATTTGCGCCATCCTCTGAAAATCGCTGGTGGCTTCGTCCCACTTCCCCAGGCCAGACTCGTAGATGCCCTTGCACAGCAAGACCCAGCTGACGGCCGACAGATCATTTACCGCCTCGGCGGTTTCTAGCGCACGTTGGCAGTACGCAGCGGCGGCGCTGTGCCAGGGAATAAAGCCCAGGATGGCTCCGAGTGAAGCATATCCTCGTGCCAACTCCGGTGACGGCCCGGCTGACTCGGCGAGATTCAGTGACTTCATCGACGCGACTAGCGTGGGTACTGCGGCATTCTCAACGTAATAAATTTCCATCAGCCCCTGATAGGCGCGCGCCGCTTCCAAAAGCGTTCTCCGCTCACGCGCGTTCTTGCCTAGATAACGCGCAGGCCAGAGACGATAAACGAACTGCCGCAGGGTTTCACCCAAGAGGACGCGGCTAGCATTCACCATGGATCGAGGAGCCGGTTGCCGAAGGGCTGCAAGTCCGCGTTCAAGATTCGCCCGAGCGTCGCTGTAATTAGAGAGGTTTACCTGCGCCCTCCCCAGCCAAATCCGGCACAGAGCCAGCTGCGAATCTGTTTCGTCACCGGCTAATTTGCCCTGTTCAGACAACTCGAGCGCGTCGCGCAGGAAACGTATTGCCTCCTGGTTGGCGAAATTTTCCAGTGCCTGCGCTCCGCTCTTGATCGAGTAGTCCATCGCTTTGGGAATCACTTCCGCGTGACGCCAGTGATAGGCCAGAAGCGGATAGTAGGGGGACAGATCCGGCTGATGCTCCTTTTCGTACCACTCGGCAATGGCCTGATGCAGTTCCCGACGGTTGGCGAAAGAGACCGAAATGTAAACAACTTCCTGGATGAGAGCGTGTTTGAATTCTTCGGTCAGGTCGGAAGAAGAAAGTCGGCGCGTGAGGTCGACTTTTTCCAGATGTTCCAAGTGCGACTGAAGTTCTTGTCGCTCGCCCGCCACGGGATAAATATTCTGCAGCACGAACAGCGCAAAGCTTTTTCCAATGACGCTCGCAACTTTGAGCGTGAGCTGTTGCGGTGAAGGCAGGCGATCGACGCGGCTGGTAATGATTCCTTGGATCGTGTTCGGAATATTGAGCGCGCCGAAGGCTCTCTCCAGGCCCTCGGCGGAATCCCATAAGCTCTCGGAAATCTGGCACTCGCCCCGCGTAATTTGGATGAGGCCGGCGTCCCGCAAGGCGTAAGCCAGTTCCTGGATGAAGAAAGGTTGGCCTCCGGCGCGGCTTTCGAGAAAATCCTTTACCGACTGCGGTAGAGATTTGACTCCCAGGCGCTGTCGCGCAATCTCCAACGCGTCGTCGAGTGCAAGCGAATCCAATTTCAGATATTGCTGCCCAGCCGCTGTTCTTATTTGCCCGACCTCCGCTGGTATATGATCCGGAAAGGGCCGCGCGGTAATGACTACCAGCAACGGTTGCGCCTGCTGTGTGACCAGCGCTGCCAAGGCGAGAGAGGACGGATCCAGCCAATGAGCATCTTCCAGAACCAGCAAGTGGGGCGCGGCAGAAGCCGAGCGCGTAAGCAATTGCAGCAGCAACTTCTGAGTATTCTCAGCTCGGACCTTGCCGGTCATTTGCGCGGTTACTTCATTGTCCGGAAAACTGAGCTGCAGGACTGCACTCAACAACGGCGCTAATTGGAGTAGGTCCGGTTGTGGCTGCAGCGCAGTTGTGATGCGCAACGCCTGCGTCTCCGCACTCGCAAGCGGATCGACACGGAACAGAGTTCGAAACACGGTTTGCCACGCATGATAAGCGGATGAACTCTCCACCGCGTCGCCTGCGCCCTGCAGGCAGGCTACATTCAACCTTCGAGCTTTTTCCAGCAGATATTCAACGAGGCGCGACTTTCCGATTCCCGGTTCCCCTTCGAGAACAACGACACTGCCTCGCTTTTCTTGTACAAGGGATTCCAGAGAGCGCGTGAGCACGACGCGCTCGGCTTCCCGGCCAACTACGCCGCCGTCTTCTGCAGCCTGCGCTTTCGTCGGAACGTAGACTGCAAGTGGCTCCGATCTGCCTTTGACTTTGATGTTCCCAAGCGACTCGAAGCTCAACCCGGGATGCGCTTGCGAAGCTCGAAACGTGGCTTGGTCACAGAGCACGCGGCCCGCGGCGGCCTGCATCAGGCGTGCCGCCATATTCATCACTGTTCCGACCGCTGTATATTGCCGGCGAGTATCGCTGCCGACGACGCCGCAAAATGCCCGCCCCGTGCTGATTCCGATAGAAACACGCATGCCGATGCGCTGCGATTGGCTTTGTATAGCAAGCGCCGATCGCACCCCTCGCGAGGGATCGTCTTCGTGCGCTGGCGGGGCTAAACCGAAAGCTCCGATCAAAGCCACGCCTTTGTCATCCATCAGGAACTGGTATACGCAGCCCTCGTGGCGCGACAAAACTTCTTGCATTTTGCCCACAGCAGCGTGCAGATTCGAGCAGAAGTCAGACTTCCCGCCCCCCAGATCGCTTAAGTGAATAAACAGAACCGTGACGTTGCGGAACTCGGCGAGCCATGCGCCCTGTCCCGCCCGCAAACGGCTAACCACAACTGGAAGAACGTAAGGCTGCAGTGCGGAAACAGATACCAGATCGGGCGCGGATTCGAGAGAAACGACTGGCACAGGTCGTTGCACACTGCGCAGCTTGACGTGGCCGGACGGCAGATAATCTCCCGCGCAGCGCGATTGCACGAGCCTCCATGCCGCCGCCGATAGCAGGACATCTCCCGAGCTGGCGTGTTGGCTGCCTTCTCCCGCCTGTGTGATCGCGTCGCCCGCGACCAGGAATTGCCAGCGCCCGTCGGTCCCACCGACCTGCATGATAAATAACGGTCCGGCACCAACGGCAGCCCGCTGCCGCAAAATAATACCCTGGGGCAGTTTGTATCCCAGCAGTTCTACCTGCACCGCCTGCGCTGCCTGCACCGCACGGCAAGCGCTCTGCGCAAGTTCCTCGTCGTTTTCCGCTGGCCACAATGCCAGAGCTGCATCTCCGGCAAAGGTCAGAATATCGCCGCCGTGTTCCGTGATGACTTCTGCCATCCGTCCAAAGTAGGCATTGAGGACCTTAGAAAGCCCTTCCACCGCGGCCGCACCCTGTGCCGCGAACTGTTCCGCCAACTCGGTGAAACCCGTAATGTCGACCAACAAGATACTGCCTGCACAATTTCTTTCAAAGGGTTCCGTCTGACGTGCGGTCCGAGCGACGATGGAGCGCAACTGAATCTGTGGCAGATAAGTCGCGAGCGGGTTGTTCGCAGACCACGAGGGACTGATGACCATATGAGAGCGCGAAATGTCTCTCGAGGGGGGTAGAGAGGCCAGAGGCCAGCATCATAACGCTTGCGCGAGGCAAAGTAAAAAGGAAGACGCTTAGGAGATCCACGGAAGCAACCGGGTGGTTCGCTCCGAGTACTCGAAGTACGCGGGACCGAAGATTTCTCGCAAGTGTGCTTCTTCGAGGCGAATACGGCGCTGAATGATGAGAATCGAAGCGAGCAACGAGATCCATGCCAGGATGCTGGCAAGCAGAAGAGCAAATCCCAGCTTTGCCAGGAGAAGGCTGGCGTAGCGCGGATGCCTCACGACGCCGAATGGGCCAGCAGTCATAAGTGTCCGATTGTTCAGATCACCCTGAAAATGGCTTGTCAGATAATTATCGGTCCACATTAACCCAGCGACCGCACATGCGTAGAGCACCAAACCGGCGATCTGCAGCACAGGTTGGCGGAGAGCTGGGACCAAATGCCAATGGGCGTAGTCCAGAAACACTGACAGGTCAGCGATTGCGAGGATGGTTCCCAACCTGATTGTGGCGGGATCGTAGTTCAACCCCGATGCTTCGCGCAGAGTTTCCCGCGAGTCCAAGATCCCAAGGCTGAATCGAAGCCGATGCAGAAGCAGAAGTGCATTGAGCACGAAAAAATCGCCGGAAAAGAAATCCAAATCGCGCCAGGGAGTGGCACTTCGCCAGTGCCGCAGACAAAGAAGTGCGATCACCTGGCACGCAAGCGACGAAAGCAGTCCGAAGCGGATAGATCTCTTCCGTCCGGGTTGAATGCAACCGCTCACAGTTGGCATCTTACGACAAGACTATCTCGGTGAAGACAAACCTGGGCAATGTCCATTTTGTTCCCGGAGCGATAGCTTCATTGTCGAGCATTCGCGGGCCATTCGACGGCGCGAATTCTTCCGCTGGTGTCCTCCTCGATGGTCGGGGCATATAGCCCAAGAAACTGACGACGCCACCAGAGCGCTGTGTTCCGCTTCTCGGCCGTGGTGGTGAACCAGTATTGCCAAAGAACGGCGCGTACCTGGCGCGGAGGTCCTTGCGGGAAAGGATTTCCCGCGAAAAGCGCAAGCACGTCGGCATCATTCGAGAGCAGACGAATCTCGGTGCTGAGAACGATTGGATACTCGCGCCACGAGCCCAGAGAGGCGAACCACAAGTTCCAGTCGAAACGCGGCTGATAAGGAGCGTAAATGCCCGGCGGTTTGGTGGGGTCCTGGGGTTTGTAGCGGAACGGATAGGCCGTCCAGGTTTGGCCATCCGCTGAACCTTGAAACTCGATCTCATAGCGTCCGCGGGTCATGACGGCGAAGAGTCCGTATCGATTGGCGATTCGCAATGGGTCAAGCGCTTCGACCGGCGTCGTCGGCAGTTTGAGCGAAGGCCAGAGGATCCAGATCATTTGAGCCGTCGTCGAATAGAAGATCCAGCCCAGCATTAGTCCGATCAATGAGAATTTAACTGCATTGAGTTGAGGCCGGGACGAGATATGCTGCGCCCTGGAATGAGTTGACGGTTCCATCGCTTGCGCGTCAGCTGCGCGTACGTCATCCGCACGATCTAATTTCACCCGATTGAGAACGTATCCCTTCCACCGTCGCGGTACCAGAGATAGCAGCAGGCGGTCATCCAATAGCAAGAATCCAAGAGCGAGGACCAGATAGTTCAGAAACGTATAGTTGGCGGTGAGGATAATGCCGATCTGCCAGGGGGTCACGAGGAAGAAGCATAAGATGCGCCAGCGCCGCGGCAGAAACAGCATCCAGACCAGGCCGAGTTCGAGGGCCAGCGTGGCATAAGCAGTCGAGGCGTGAAACCAATGTGGCAGATGCTGCAGATACCAGCCGATCCAGGTGGGCAGCGGGCCGTTCTGATAGTACTCATCCATGGCGGTCATGGTCCGCCACTGCGGGTCGCCACTCGCGATCTTGACGATGCCCGACTCGAAGTAGATACGGAACCATTCCCACAGCAAAAGGAACAGGCTGGCACGAGAAGGTGGGTGCGTAGGGCGTAAGCCCGGACGAAATCCTGGCGGCGCGAAGAAGAGCGCGATGAATCCAGCCTCCAACAACATGCCATCCGACTGGTAGCCAGAGAAGTCTCCGGCTGCGCTCACGAACGAAAGAAAACATACGAAGCATACGGCAAGCGCTCCGCGTGGCCAGATATCAAGAAAAAGCAATATCGATGCCACGATGCCCGCCCAGCAGAGCACCACAAGCATGTGCGAACTGCTCGAAAACCAGAGAAGAGTCGGCGCATACCAAAACCGTGCACGAGGGAGGGAATGCGCTACCGCCTGCAGATAGTCGCCCGCAGGGAGGATACCTTCAGGTCCGATCAGTCCGCGGATCTGGAAAATCAGCGAGAAAAATGCCGAGAAATAAATAAATCCGAGCCAGCGCAGAAACAGCCAGCGCGGAACCAGGCGGTCGGACGCGCCGTGCTCCGAGTCCAATAGCCAGCGGACGGCGGATGCAGGAGCCCTATCCATGAACCTCGAGAATTATACAAGGCGGGAGTTAGCGCTCTTATCAAGCTGCCTTTACAGAAAGATTAAGCAGGCGGCAACGTATGGAGCAGTTGGATTATGAAAGTTGTTGCAGGGTTTGGTGCGAAAATCCGAAGCATCAAGAAGATCTTAGTTATTCTCCGCCGCGCGATAAAGCCACGACGGTGTCCATATCTCTGACGCCGTTATCCAGCACTTTAATCGTGAAGTTTACGGTGATGTTTGCTTGCGTCTCGACCGGCTGTCCGTTCTGCAGGTATGGTTTGAATTGCCAGCGGCGGGCGGCTTCGCGAGCTGCCGAGGCCAGGATAGCGGGACCGCTGAGCACACGCAGATCGCGGATAAAGCCATCAGCACCGATCATTGCCTTTAGCAGCACGGCACCCTGGACCTTCATCTGCCGTCCGAGCAACGGATATTGCGATTCGGCTCTGGGAACCGTAGCCTTCGCCAACTGCACTCGCTCGGCGGCCGCTGTGGTCGGCTCTTGCGCGGTTATCGAATCGTCTGCCTGGGACTTAGATTCGCGTCTCGTCTCGATTTTTACTGGATTGCTGCCCAGATGGATGGTGTTTCGCGAGTCGCCTGCGATCACTTCGACTTCGAGCGGTGGAATCACTGCGGGCCGAGTAGCAGTCTGGGCGGTTGCGATAGTCGGCTGTTTGAGGGCCGCAGGTTCGGTAGAACTCTTGGCGGCAACTGTGACCAATTTCTTCGCCGGAGCAGCGGGTGTGGCTGGCGGCTGGACAACCGTGTTCGGATTCCACTCAGGCGCGTTCTGGTCCGCTGTCGCCACGTCCGCATTGCCAAACCAGAAATCGCGATCTTTTACTACGAGCACCGCAAGGGCAAACAGCAGAACTACGAGCGCCAGGAACATACGGCTGCGATCGTTCTGATAAGCCGTTCCAGCTTTCCGTGTTTTCGTCTGCCCTAACATTATCTTTTGGTAGCGTGCACTACTAAGATGATGCCTTTCGCCATGGAGCACAATGGCACGAGGGGGGATTGTGATGGCACGACAGGGCCATACCCGCTGAGGGCGGTTTTTAGCATCGACGCAGCCGATCAAAGAGCATTCACGGACACTTTTCAACACCTCAGTGGAAAACACTGTGGAAAAGCACGGAAGTAACCTTCTAACTAGTTCAATGACAGGTGCTTCTACACCTTGCACTGACTTAGTTGCTGGCACTTTGGTGTTAAGTTGAAATATATCGACGGCGACAAAACTCATGGAGGCGATTTGAAAGTCAGGCTCGACAAGCTTCTGCTGGAACGCGGACTCGCAAGTTCGAGAGAGCGCGCACAGGCTCTGATTCTGGCGGGCAAAATTCTGGTCAGCGGCCAAAAGATAGAGAAAGCCGGGACAGGAGTGGACCCGGAAGCCGACATTCGTCTTCTCGGAGAAGACTTGAAATACGTCGGTCGGGGCGGCCTGAAGCTCGAGAAAGCGCTCGATCATTGGCAGATCGACGTTACCGGTAAAGTCTGCCTCGACGTCGGAGCATCCACCGGAGGTTTCACGGATTGTTTGCTACAGCGCGGGGCGGCGCGAGTGATCGCCGTCGACACCGGGCATGGCCAAATCGATTTTCGCCTGCGCCAGGACGCGCGCGTGCGTCTGCTGGAAAAAACCAACGCCCGCTATCTGACGCGGGATCAACTCGGCGAAGCCGCCGACTTTATTGCGATGGACGTTTCGTTCATCTCCGCGACCCTCGTTTTTCCCGCCGTCGTTGCAGCGGCTTTCCGAGAATCACTGATCGACCGTCGAGGCCGGCAGATGGTTGTGCTGGTGAAGCCGCAATTCGAAGTGGGCCGCGAACAAGTTGGGAAGGGAGGCATCGTGCGCGACCCAGCCGCGCAGCAAGGTGCGGTGGAGAAGGTGCGGCTCGTGCTCCTGGCGCAAAATTGCGTCCGCACCGACGTGATCGAGTCCCCGATTCTGGGCGCGGAAGGGAATCGGGAGTTCCTGCTCTATTCGGTTTTCTAGCGTCGGCCTTCGCTGCCTGGCCGCAAGTAAATGTTTGTTTGATGATTTCTGTACAATTCAATGTTCACATGGATATTGGCAAGGTTCCATCCGCAAAAGGCAAAGCTGCAGCCATCGTTTCCAAACCGGACAAGCCGGAACTGGCCAACATTGTGCCGGGTCTCGTGGAGTGGTTTCGTAAGAGTGAGTATCAAATTGTAGTGGACCCGGAGACGGCCCCGTATGCTGCCGGCGTTGAAGTTCTTCCCCGCGACGAAATGGCCTCTCGCCCTCTAACCTTCGCGGTCGTGCTTGGCGGCGATGGCACGTTGCTTTCCGCTGCGCGTTCTATGGCCAAGGCCGGAATCCCAGTGCTGGGCGTAAATCTGGGTTCTCTAGGATTCCTGACCGAGGTGCCGCTAGAGGAACTCTACCCAACTTTGCAGGCGCTGGAAACCGGACGTTGCAACGTTGAGACGCGCTCGATGGTGCATTGCGATGTGTTTCGCAAAGATTCGCTGGTCGCGAGCTACGACGCGGTCAACGATATCGTGGTGGGTAAGGGAACCATTTCCCGGCTCAATCACTGCGCCGTCTACATTGATGGGGCGTTTGTCTCCGTCTACAAAGCGGACAGTCTGATCGTCTCCACTCCTACCGGCTCGACGGCCTATTCGCTGGCGGCGGGGGGGCCAATCCTGATGCCCTCAGTGGATGCATTTGTGGTGACGCCAGTTGCGGCCCACTCACTGACCCATCGGCCGCTGCTCGTCCCCGACACGTGCAAAATTGACATCGTGGTTAACACGGGCCAGGACGAAGCGTACTTGAGCATCGACGGTCAGGTCGGCATGCCAATGTTCGATGGAGACCGCGTCGCTTGCCGCAAGTCGGAACGCCAGGTTAAGTTGCTGCGCATCAAGGGCACATTCTTCGATGTTCTTCGAGCCAAGCTGAAATGGGGACAGAGCTAAGCATGGTTTCGTTTCGCGTATCCGGGAAGTTCGCAACCCTGATCTTGATTTGTCTTTTGGGAAGCAAGCTGGTGGCCCAGTCCAAACCCGCCGCCGACCTCATCATCACCAACGCCAAAGTGTGGACCGTGGATAGAGTTCATCCCTCTGCACAGGCTGTCGCTGTACTTGGCGACCGCATTGTCGCTGTGGGGTCGAATGCTGATGTCGATGTTTGGCGCGGCCACGACACCAAAGTGATCGATGCCGGCGGAAAATTACTTCTTCCAGGATTCAACGATGCACACGTGCATTTCGTTAGCGGTGGCTTGCAACTCGAATCGGTGCAACTGAATGACGTCACCACCAAAGAGGAATTTGTTCGCCGGATTGCCGAGCAGGCGAAGAAAACTCCCAAAGGCGAATGGATTCAAGGAGGTGATTGGGATGAGACGAAATGGAGTCCTCCCAGCCTGCCAACCAAGGAACTGGTTGATCCAGCGACTCCGAACAATCCTGTATTTCTCAGCCGCTACGATGGCCACTCGGCGCTGGCGAATTCGTCCGCGTTGCGTTTGGCGGGCATCACATCGCAGACTCCCGATCCGCCGGGCGGCGTTATCGTCCGCGATGCCCAGGGTAATCCCACCGGCGATTTGAAGGACGCGGCTACGGACATCGTGTTCAAGGTAATCCCGCCGCTCTCGCACGAACAGCGCTTGCGTGCGGTGCGCCGAGCACTGGAGTATGCCGCTTCGCTCGGAGTCACCAGCGTGCAGAACATGGATCCTGATTACGCCGACATTGCAGCTTATGCGGAGTTGCTGCAATCCGGGGAACTGACCACGCGCATCTACGTCGCCCCACTGATTGATCAAGTCGACGATCAAGCAAAAATCGGTATTCGGCACGCTTTCGGTGGGCCGTTTCTTCG
>Ga0070762_10000412_pt1 | contig 17743 bp, 16 predicted proteins | sample HubBroMetageREF2_FD_66726 | JGI IMG/M metagenome (GOLD analysis project Ga0070762, IMG submission 66726) | Reference soil microbial communities from the Hubbard Brook experimental Forest, New Hampshire, USA - Hubbard Brook CCASE Soil... | ecosystem: Environmental > Terrestrial > Soil >...
TGCGCTTTCGCCGTGGAGGCAAGGTGCGGCTCCGTCCTCCCGCCGATGCGGATCTGCACGCCCGCCTGCTGGACGGGCGCACAGCGACGATCGAGCGAATCATGATCGATTACGACGGCAAGACCCATCTCGGCGTGACGATCGACGGCGACCCCGGCCAGGAGCTGCTGCGCGAGAGCGGTCGTCTCCTGTTCTTCTTCGCGCCTGAGGTCGAGGTGCTGCAATGACGGGCTCCGGTGAGCGGCAGCGGATGAGCTCAGAGCGCGTGCCACGGATTCTGGTCGCCGGGGTAGGCAACGCCTGGCTGCGAGACGACGGCTTCGGCGGAGAGGTCGCGCGCAGTCTGGAAGAGCGTCAGCTGCCGGAAAGCGTCGTGGTGATGGACGCCGGCACCGGCGGCCTCGACCTGGCCTACGAGGTCATGCGTGGCTACGACGCGCTGGTGATCCTCGATGTCAGCCAGCAAGGGGGCGAGCCAGGCACCTTGTACGTGATGGAGATACCCGAGGAGTCGATTGACGGCAAGATCGAGGACGGCGAGACGATTAACCCGCACGGGATGGACCCCCAGACCGTGCTGCGCTTCGTCCGCTCGATCGGTGCCTGGCCCGGTCGTGTGATGGTCGTCGCATGTGAGCCGGCGGAGGTGCAGGAGGTCGGGTTCGGTCTCACGCCCGACGTGCGCTCGGCGGTCGCACGCGCGGTCGAGGTGGTGCTCGAGACCACTGAGGATCTCCGCGTCAGCTCAATCCTGGAGCCCGCGGAGTAGGTGCCGTGCACGAGCTATCGCTGAGCGGTGCGGTGGTCAATACGGTCGTCAAGCACGCCGGCGGGCGACCAGTGAGCGTAGTCAACCTGCGCGTCGGGCGCTTGCGCCAAGTCGTTCCGGAGACGCTCGTGTTCTACTTCGAGTTCGTCGCGCGCGGAACCATCTGCGAGGGGGCACGGCTCGAGCAGGAGATCGTTGCGGCGAGCCTGCGCTGCATGGCGTGCGCGGAGGAGTGGGAGATCGAGATCCCCGCGTTTCGCTGTCCCAGCTGTGGCGGCAGCGACGTGACGGTGGCAAGTGGTGAGGAGTTCGAAGTCGAGTCCATCGAGATCGAGGAGGCCGCATGCATCGCACAAAGGTGAGAATCGTCGAGGAAGCGCTAGACGCCAACAATACGATCGCGCGCGCCAACCGTGAAGATTTCGACCGTGCCGGCGTGACGGTCGTGAACTTCATGAGCGCGCCCGGCGCCGGCAAGACATCACTGCTCGAGCGTGTGGTGGGCAACGTGCCGGGAGTGCGGGTGGGTGTGCTCGAGGGCGATGTTCAGGGCTCGCTAGACGCCGATCGCCTGGCCAGCCTACATGTGCCCGTCACACAGCTGAACACCGACGCAAGTTTCGGTGGCGAGTGTCATCTCGACGCGAACATGGTGCGCTCTGCGCTCGACGCGCTGCCACTGCGCGAGCTCGACATGCTCGTGATCGAGAACGTGGGAAACCTTGTCTGCCCAGCCGAGTTCAAGGTCGGTGAGGACGTGCGCGTGATGGTTGCCTCCGTCACCGAGGGCGAGGACAAGCCGCTGAAGTACCCACTCATGTTCCGCACCTGCGATCTGGTGCTGGTCAACAAGATCGACCTGCTGCCCTACCTAGACTACGACCTCGATCGATTTCTCTACAACATCGATCAAGTGCACCCAGATGCCGAGCGTCTGCTCGTCAGCGCTCGCACGGGTGAGGGGATCGAGGCGTGGCGCGACTGGCTCGCGGACATTGCCTGTGCACCCCAGGAGATCCCGGCTTGACGGCTACCGCCACCCGGGATGTCGTGGACGTCCATCTGCGGGAAATGCTCGCGAGGCGCAGCGAGGCCAACAGCGAGTTCTTCGCGCATGAGGCCGAGCGGCTGGCACGACTCTGTCACCTGATGGCCGAGCGCTTTGCCCGTGGTGGTCGGCTGATCGCTTTCGCCGGCGCGCCGGCGGCGCGCTCGGATGCCCGTCACGTGGCCGTCGAGTTCGTCCACCCGGTGATCGTCGGTAAGCGTGCGCTGCCGGCGCTGGCGATAACGGGCGAGGGCGGTGGCCTGGCGGACCAGGCCGAGTCGATCGCGCGCGAGCCGGACGTGGCGATCGCATTCCTCGACGCACACGAGGACCCCCAAGACGTGGCTCGTGCAGTGGCGCTCGCCCGCGATCGCGGATGCCTGACGATTGCCTTCTCAGAGCTCGCCGCCGAGTGGGAGTTCGAGCCCCCGAGCGAAGATGGTCACATCCGCCAGGAGCTCGTCGAGACGCTCTACCACGTTCTTTGGGAGCTGGTGCACGTGTTCTTCGATCGTCGCGGTCTGCTCGCCGGCCGCGACGCTCGTCGCGTCCACGATCCGGGCGCAGCGAGCTTTCTCTACCCGTTCCTAGCTGAGCACGAGCACGAGCTCGAGCCGATCATCGACGACGTACGTCGCTCGGCGCTGATGAAGGCCGAGGAGATCGGTGCGCTGCGAGCCCAGACACTGACCGACAATCGCAAGGCACTGCAACGCGCGGCGATGGCGCTGCGTGCAAGCTTCGCGCGTGGCGGCAAGCTGCTGGCGCTGGGAAACGGAGGCTCTGCCACCGACGCGATGGATGTCGTCGCGGATTTCCGCGCGTCAGCAGCCGTGGGCACCACGTGGCCCGCGATCGACCTGACCGCAGACCCGGGGATCTTGACCGCGATCGCAAACGACATCGGGATCGATGCGATCTTCTCTAGACAGGTGATCGCTTACGGACTGCGTGGGGATACGCTGCTCGCGTTGTCCACGTCGGGTGACTCGCGCAACGTGATCGAGGCGCTCGGCGAGGCACGTCGGAGAGGACTCGTGACGATTGCGCTGGTCGGCTACGACGGTGGGCGGGTAGCTGGCGAAGGCTTGGCCGACCACGTGGTGATCACCCGTTCCGAGCACATACCGCGCATTCAGGAGGCTCAGGCCAGCGCATATCACGCGCTGTGTGAGCTCGTCGAGCTCCTGCCCGTAGCCGCGGTCGGAGACGATCCGTGAGCGCCAGCACGCCGATGGCAGGTGAGCTCAGAGCGATCCGTAGAACACGTGCACGGGTGGAGGGGGTCGTGCAAGGGGTCGGTTTCCGTCCCTACGTCTACAGGCTTGCCAGCGAGCATGGCCTGTCGGGCTTCGTCTTGAACGATGCCCAAGGAGTCCTGCTGGAGGTAGAGGGCAGCGCCGCCGCCGTTGAGATCTTCCTCATCCGGCTCGCGCACGACGCGCCACCGCTGGCAATTGTCGAGCGGGTCGTGACTGAAGAGCGCGAGCCGACAGGAGCGATTGGCTTCGCCATCCGCGAGAGCCCTCGAGCCCTTCTCGGCGATGCGCCCGTGGCGCCCGACAGCACGACCTGTTGGGACTGCCTGCACGAACTGATGGACTACCGCAACCGCCGTTACCGCTACCCGTTCATCAACTGCACCAACTGCGGCCCGCGCTTCACGATCGTGCGGGGGATCCCCTACGACCGGCATCTCACGACGATGTCTGACTTTGTCATGTGCGAGCGTTGCCAAGCTGAGTACGAGGACCCGGCCGATCGACGTTTCCACGCGCAGCCGAACGCGTGTCCGGCATGTGGGCCATCAGCCTCGCTGCTGCGCGCCGACGGGCAGGTGACGCTGTCCGGTACCGCCGCCCGGGCCGCGGGCGACGCCGTGTGCACCGCGGCCGAGGCATTGCGCAACGGGCGGATACTCGCGGTCAAGGGGGTGGGAGGGTTCCACCTCGCCTGCCGTGCGGATGACGAGGCGGTGGTGGCTGCACTGCGTGCGCGCAAGCACCGCGAGGACAAGCCGTTCGCGCTGATGGTGGCGAGCGTGCGCGCGGCTGGCAGGCTGGTTGCACTCGGTCCCCGCGAGCGCGATCTCCTGTGTGGGCCGCAGCGTCCGATCGTGCTCGCACCGCGACGCCGTCATGCCGCCGTGGCGCCATCGGTCGCGCCGAACGTCGCCGAGCTCGGCGTCATGCTGCCCTACTCCCCGCTGCATCACCTCTTGCTTGCGGATCTCGGTGGTGAGCGCGAAGCGCCGGCACTCGTGATGACAAGCGGCAACATCTCCGAGGAGCCGATCGCCTACCGCGACGAGGACGCGCTCAGCCGCCTCGGCACGATCGCTGATCTGCTGCTCACGCACGACCGCCCGATCCAAACGCGCACCGACGATTCAGTTCTCCGGGTTGTGAACACCCCCAGCGGCAGCCGCGGGATGCTGCTCAGGCGCTCGCGCGGCTATGTGCCGAGCAGCCTGTCGCTCCCCGACCCGGCCGTGCGCCCGATCCTGGCCTGTGGCGCCGAGCTGAAGAGCACGTTCTGCTTGGCCAAGGGCAACCGCGCGTGGGTCTCACATCACATCGGTGACCTCCAGAACTACGAGACGTTGTGCTCGTTCACCGAGGGGATCGAGCACTTCCAGCGCCTGTTCGCCATCGCTCCGGAGGTGATCGCTCACGATCTGCACCCCGAGTACCTGTCGACCAAGTACGCGCTCGAGCGCGATGGCGTGGCGCTTCTAGGCGTCCAGCATCACCACGCTCACATGGCGGCGTGTCTGGCCGAGCACGCGGAGTTCGCCCGTGCGATCGGCGTGATCTTCGACGGCACTGGATATGGGCCCGACGGGACCGTGTGGGGCGGTGAGCTGCTCGCCGGCGATCTGGCTGGCTTCCGTCGCGTCGGTGCGCTGCTGCCCGTCCGCCTTCCGGGCGGTGAGCGCGCGATCCGGGAACCCTGGCGGATGGCATGCGCATGGCTGGCTGTGGCGAGCGAGAGCGCCCGCCGAGAGCCCGCTCAGGAGCCCGATATCCCGCTCGCGCTGAGAGGGCACGTGAAAGAGCAGACGTGGCAAGGAGTGACCCAGCTGGTGCACAGCGGCGTGGGCTCGCCATTGACCACCAGCATGGGGCGACTGTTCGATGCGGTTGGCGCGCTGTGTGGACTGCGAGCACGGGTCAACTACGAAGGCCAAGCGGCGATCGAGCTCGAGGCGGCATGCGATCAGGCTGAGCAGGGCAGCTATCCAATCTCGGTCGGCAGCGAGGGCGGTCTGATCATGATCGACCCACGGGCGACCATCCGAGCTGTTGGCAGCGACGTCGAGGCGGGAGTGGCTATGGGCATCATCGCGAGCCGCTTTCACAGCGCGCTGGCCGCGGCGACCGTGCAAGCCTGTGCCCGCGCGGCATCCTCGCAAGACATCGAGCTGGTCGTGCTCTCCGGGGGCGTCTTTCAGAACAGACGACTGCTCGAGGCGGTCATGGCGGGGCTGGCGGTGCAAGGACTGCGGGTGCTCGTGCCGGAGCAACTGCCCGTAGGTGACGGCGGGATCGCATACGGCCAGGCAGCGATTGCTGCGCGGAGGCTGGCCTTGGCAGGACGGGCTGGTGCTAGCTGAGGTGATCAGCGGGCCCGACACTCAGCACGATCTGATCCTGCGCCGTCAAGTGTTCATCCGCGACGCCAACCGCCCTTTCGGGGAGCTCACACTCGCTGACGCACGCGAACGGGCGCAGGAGCTGCGAGCGGTGACAGGCTGGGGGCCGACAGCGCGTGTCGCGCCGGTCGCACGCGCGTGGCGCGAGCTCACGATCGCGATGGAGCGCATGGGGGCAGCCACCGTGGGCGAGCTCCCCGCGGAGGACCTGACCGAGCTGGCTCCAAAGCTTTGGGTGGTGCTCCCTGGTTAATCCAGCTCGAGGTCCAGCACCGGCTGGATGCCTGCGTGCGCGGCACCCTGCTCGTCCTTGACATCGATCCGGGTGGTTGCGATGTAGGCGATGAACGCAAGCATGACGACAGCCAAGCCGAGAGCGACCGGCCCGGTGCCCAGCGCCAGTCCGCCCTTGCGACTCGATGCGTCCATCCAGTCGGCGAATGACGCGCCAAGCGGCCTGGTCATGATGTAGGCGAACCAGAACGCGAAAATCGAGCTCAGACCGAAGCGCCAATATCCGACGGCTGGCAACGCAAACAGCGTGATGAACAGGATGCCCGAAGACAGGTAACCGAGGTGCCAGTTGGTCGCGGTCATGTCACCCGCGGCGGTGCCGAGCGCGAATGTCGCCAGGACAGTAGCCCAGTAGAACTGCTCGCGTCGGCGTGTGTAGACGCTGTGAATGGAGAGCGTTTTCTCGCTCCGGTACCACGCTACGAGGACGACCGCGAGCACGATTAGATAAAAGCCGCTCGATACTGGATAGGCGATGCCGAAGCCGACGTGCAGAGCGTCGGCGGCCGATGTGCCGAACACGGCGACCATCACAACCACCAGCCAGTAGCTCCACGCGTTGTAGCGCGGCGCGTTGAACTGACGTTTGAGTGCGACGGTCAAGCCGATGAGCATCAGTGGCACCGCGATCGCTGGCCCGAGTGCCGCGTTCATGAAGTCCGAGGTCGCCTCGCCCATCGCCGTCGTCAGGATCTTCGTGATCCAGAAGAAGACCGTGATCTCTGGGACCTTCGTTACGGCTTGCCGGGAAATGCTTTGCTGGTCCTCTGGCAGGTGCATACGGGTGAAATACCAGCGATTCATTCGGTTTCATTAAAGGTAAGAAAATTCTCATAAAGCCGCTCGCGCCGCGAACGGAACGCTCGCCTCCGGTACCGACGCCGGCGTTGACCACAGCCCACGCTCGGCAAGAATTGGCAGCACGCCCTCAGCGAACCAGTATGCCTCCTCGAGGTGCGGGTAGCCGGAGAGCACGAACTCGCTGATCCCGAGCTCGGCATATTCCTCGATGCGCTCGGCGACTTCCTCGTGGCTACCAACGAGCGCGGTGCCGGCGCCGCCGCGCGCGAGTCCGACGCCGGCCCATAGGTTGGGGGCGACCTCGAGGCTCGACGCGGAGCCGTTGTGCAGTGCCAACATCCGCCGCTGGCCCTCGGACTCGCTGCGTCGCAGGCGCTCCTGTACTTGCTCGATAGTCGCAGGGTGGATGCCGTCGAGCAGCCGCTCAGCCTCGCGCCACGCCGCGCTCGCACTGTCGCGGCAGACGACATGCAGGCGGATCCCCAAGCGTAGGCGCCGGTCCTCGGCGCGGGCGAGCCTGCAGACCGTGTCGAGCTTCTCGCGCAGCGGTCCAGGAGGCTCCCCCCAGCTCAGGTACACGTCGACATAGTGCGCTGCCACGGCAAGCGCCGCGGGTGAGGACCCGCCGAAGTAGACAGGCGGTGCAGGCGCAGGCAGTTGCTCGAGCTCGGCGGCCTCTACGGTCATGTGCTCTCCATCGAAGTCGACGGTCTCGCCCCGCCAGAGGTCACGCACGACACGCAGGAACTCAGCTGTGCGCGTGTAGCGGTCGGCCTTCTCGAGAGCGTCGCCGAGGGCTCGCTGTTCCTCGCCGTCGCCGCCCGTGACCACGTTCAGCAGCAGGCGCCCGCGGCTGTGGCGCTGGAACGTCGCGGCCATCTGCGCGGCGAGCGTCGGGCTGATGAGGCCAGGACGAAAGGCAATCATGAACTTGAGTCGCTCGGTTCTCTGACTGAGCATCGCAGTGCTCACCCACGCGTCGTCGCACCACAGCCCGGTGGGGGTCAGGGCGCCGTCGAAGCCGAGTTCCTCCGCGGCCAGGGCTACCTGGGTCAGGTAGCCAATCGACGCCGCTCGTGGGCGGCCCGCCACGCCGGCAGGCCGCGCTTCCTCGATCAGCCTACGGCCGTCGCCCTGGGTGGGCAGGAACCAGTGAAACGTGAGCGCGGAGTCAGGGCCGGTGTGCGCATCGGCGTCCAACGCGAGCGCGGCGTCAGGGCGGGTGTGCACATCGGCGTCCAACGCGAGCGCGGCGTGAGTGTTCACACCTTTCACGACGACCGTATAACCATAGGTATACAGACCTTGTGGGAGCGATACCCCCCGCCGGCTCGGCACAAACTCGTCACACTTGGCGGCAGAGCTGTCACACCTGGCGGCATCGCCTTCACACCTGGCGGCATCGCCTTCACACCTGGCGACATAGCTTCACACCTGTCCATGCTGGGGCGGATAGGTGCCGTTCAGCGTGTAGCGGCCGATATGCTGGAGCTTCCAGCGCACGGGGTCGTGGAGCGTGTGCGTGCGCGCGTTGCGCCAGTGGCGGTGCAGGTTCAGGTCGTGGGTCGAGGAGCGTGTGCCGGCCAGCTCGAAGAGGGCGCTGGTGGTCGCAACGGAGATGCGGTCGGCGAACGCCTTGGCGGTGGCGACGGCGATCGATGCCCGTGCGGAGCCGGCATCGTCGACGCCATCCTCTTCGACCGCGTCGATGGTGCGGGCGGCCTCGGCGAGCAGCGCTTGCGCGGCGCGCACCCCGATCGCGAGCTCGCCGACGCGCTGAATCAAGAGCGGATCTTCATCCGCACGCTCAACGCCTGCCTCGAACCACGGGCGGCTGCTGGTGCGCACGAACTCGACGGCGTCTTGCAGCGCCCCGGCCGCGATGCCGACATCGATCGCAGTATGCAGCAACTGCGCGCGGGCGCCGTAGACCTGCGGAGCTTCGAACAGGCGGTGGTGGGGGATGACCATCTCGGCGGGGACGGTCACGTCCTCGAGCTTGACTGTGCCGCTGGCGGTCGTTCGCTGTCCCATGCCAGCCCAGTCGTCGACGATGCTGACGCCGTCGTCCTCGGGGGAGACGATCGCGACCTGGGTGCGGCCGTCCTGATCCTTGGCGAGCACGGTCAGCCAGTGCGCGAGCAACGAACCGGTGCAATAGAACTTCTGGCCCGCCAGCAGGAACGTGCCGTGGCCGCTCGGGTGCAGGCTGGTGCGGATGTCGGCCACAGTCTTAGACCCCGCCTCGGACTGCGCGTTGGCCAGGCGCCGCCCGGCGAGCACCTCGCCGAACAGCAGCTCCTGCTGGGCGGGGGTTCCGAGCTGGCGCACGAGCTCCAGGTAGACGAAGTGGCTCTGAGGGATCTGTGCGACGTTGGGGTCAGCGCTAGCGATCAGGCTGACGAGCTCGGCGAGCGTCTGCACCGATACGTCGGCGCCGCCGAACTCAGCGGGTACGGTGATCGCGAGCAGTCCCTCGGCACAGAGCAGCTCGATCGCCGCGACGGGGAGCCGGCGCTCGCGATCGCGCTCGGCGGCGCCGGCGGCGATCTGCCCGAGCACAGCCCGGGCGCGCGTGAGAGCCTCCTCGTCGGAGCCGATCCGGTGGGCATGAGCCGCGCTTGCGTTGATGGCTGGCCTACGCGTGCGGGGGATCTCGGCGGTACTCATGTGGAGCTCCTCGTGCTCGTGGTCTGCGCTCAGCCGACGGGGGATGGAATCGCGATCGATGGGGACTCTGGGATGCTGAGCTCGGCCTCGAGCTCGCGCACGATTGGCAGCACCTTGGTGCCGAAGTAGTCGACATCCTCTTGGAAGTGCAGGAAGCCGCTGAGGATCAGCCCGACGCCGAGCTTGCGGTACTCGACGATCCGTCGCGCCACTTGCTCGGGCGTGCCGATCAGGCCGCTGCGGAATCCGTCGTTGTACTGCACGAGGTCCTTGAACTCGGAGTCCTGCCACATGCCGCGTCCGTCGGCGGAGGATTGCCCGGCCTGCTTGACGGCGGCGCCGAAGCCCTCGACCGCCTCGCGATCGGCCTTGGCGATGATCTCCTCGACGACGGCACGCGCCTCGGAGGCGCTGTCGCGGGCGACGATGAAGGCGTTGAGGCCGAAGCGGATGTCGCTGCCGGGCTTGCGGCCCTCGGCTCGCGCGTAACCGGATACCTCCTCGATCTGGGCCCGCACGCCCTCGAAGGAGTTGCCGTTCATGAAGTACCAGTCCGAGACCCGTGCGGCCATCTGGCGTGCAGCGGTTGAGTTGCCGCCCTGGAAGATCTGCGGGTGCGGCTTCTGCAGTGGCTTGGGTTTGAGCGTGTAACCGTGCAGGTTGTAGAAGTCGCCGGAGAAGTGCGCCTCATCCTCGGTCCAGCTGGCCTTCAGAACGCGGATGAACTCCTCGGAGCGCCGGTAGCGCTCGTCGTGCTCGAGCCACGGCTCGCCGAGGGCGTGAAACTCGCCCTTGAACCAGCCGGAGACGACGTTGACGGCAAAGCGCCCACCGGAGATGACGTCGGCGGAGGCGCCAAGCTTGGCGAACACGCCTGGCTGCCACAGGCCGGGGTGGATCGCGGCGATGACCTTAAGGCGTTGTGTCGCGAGCAGCAGCGCGAGGCTGAAGCCGGTTGACTCGTGCTGGTACTCGGCGCCGTAGCTGGCCATGTAGCGGACCTGGCTGAGCGCGTACTCGAACCCGCGCTGCTCCGCCAGCTGCGCGAGCTGGCGGTTGTACTCGATGCCCCAGTCGGTGCGCTGCTCGACCTTCGAGACGACAAGCCCGCCGCTGACGTTGGGCACCCAGTAGGCGAACTTGATCGGATCCTCGCTTGTGATTGCCATCTGCGGAGCTCTCTTTCTCATTATGTCTATTGTTTTTATGAAGATTTGATTGGTCGCTAGTCGCTGTTGCCTTCCCCGCGTTCGGCACGGGATCTCAGCCGATGCGTTCCAGCACGGCGACTCGCCGGCGCCTTGCCGGCTGCTTGGGCACCGCCAGGCGCTCGCGCTCGAGGCGCGAATAGGAGCCGCGGAAGAACAACAACGGCGCGTCGTCGCGTTCGGCGCTGGACATCGACAGCGCCTCGCCGATCACAATCATGTGATCGCCGCCCCGGTGAATCGCGTTGACGCGGCAGGCAACGGTGGCAAGGGCATCGGGCAGGCACGGCAGGCCGGGGTGGTGCTCGCTGAAGTCGACCTCCCGGGGCTTCGCCTGCTCTCCTTTGGCGGCGAAGCGGATCGAATGCTCGCGCTGGCTCTCGGCGAGGATGCTGACGGCAAAGCGCGAGGAGGTGCTCACGGCTGACAGCGTCTCGCTTTCGTGCGCGAGGCACACGAGCAGCAGCGGCGGCTCGAGCGACACGGATGTGACGGCGTTGACCGTCGTGCCGACGGGCTTGCCGTCGTTGCGGCGGGCGCTGACGATGCAGACGCCGGTGGCGAAGTGGCCCATGACCGTGCGCATGTCGTGCTTGGGCGCACTCATGCGGTCACCGCGCTCAACGTATGGCCGAGTCGCAACGCCTTGGAGAGCATGTAGGGCTCTGACTCGGGATGTGGCTCGACCTCGATCGGGACCTGGCCAGAGACCTCCAGGCCGTAGCCCTCCAGGCCGATGATCTTGCGCGGGTTATTGGTCAGCAGGCGGATCGTGGAGAGCCCGAGGTCGGCGAGGATCTGCGCGCCGATGCCGAAGTCGCGCAGATCCGCGGCGAACCCCAGCGCGAGGTTCGCGTCGACGGTGTCCAGGCCCTCGGTGTCCTGCAGTGCGTAAGCGCGTACCTTGTTGAGCAGCCCGATGCCGCGCCCCTCCTGGGCGAGATACACGAGCGCGCCGCGACTCTCGGCTGCGATCTGGCGCATGGCCTCCTGCAGCTGTGGCCCGCAGTCGCAGCGCAAAGAGCCGAACACCTCTCCGGTGACGCACTCGGAGTGCACGCGCACGAGCACGTCGGGCACGCCGGTGACCTCGCCGTAGACGAGCGCGAGATGCTGACCGCCATCGACCAGTGAGCGATAGCCGTGCAGGCGAAAGACGCCAAAGGGCGTGGGCAGGCGCGCGCTGGCGACGCGCTCGACGAGGCTCTCGGCCTGGCGACGGTAGGCAATCAGCTGGGCGACGGTGATCATCTTCAGGCCGTGGCGGAGCGCGTACGGGAGTAGGTCACCGACACGGGCCATGGTGCCGTCCTCGTTGAGGATCTCGCAGATGACTCCGGCGGGCAGCACGCCGGCCATGCGCGCGAGGTCGACGGCCGTCTCGGTATGGCCGGAGCGCTCGAGCACGCCGCCGGGTCGTGCGCGCAGCGGGAAGATGTGCCCGGGCTGGACGAGATCCTCGGCGCCGCGCTGGGGGTCGATGGCGGTCTGCACGGTGTGTGCGCGGTCGTACGCGGAGATGCCCGTGGTGACCCCGTCGCGCGACTCGATCGAGACGGTGAAGGCAGTTCCGTGCAGCGACTCGTTGCGGCGTGTCATCGGCCGCAGGCCGAGCTCGTCGCAGCGCTCGTCGCTGAGTGCCAGGCAGATCAGGCCGCGAGCCTCCTTGGCCATGAAGTTGACGGACTCGGGAGTGGCGAACTGTGCGGCCATCACGAGATCTCCCTCGTTCTCGCGCTCCTCGCCGTCGCACACGATCACCATGTGCCCCTCGCGGATATCCGCAAGCGCGTCCTCAATCGAGTCGAACGGCGCGGTCATCTCGGTCCTGGCGCTGTCATCTCGGTGCTACTGGCTGCGTTGCGCTCATGCAGAGGAGGATGGTGGCTGCGGGTGCAGCGGTCAAATAGGGATTGTGGAACAGGTGATAGGGCGCCCCTTTCACAGGTGCGCGCTCGGCGCGCGGGAGCCGCGCTTGGCGCGAGCACGGGGAGCGCGCTTGGCGGTGGGTGGCGGTAGCGCGTCGGCTGCGGTGGCGGCGTAGACGGCAGCCTCTTCCACGAATAGGCCGTGCAGGTCTCGTGTGGCGAGCGTGGGTGAGCCGGCGCGTCGGCGCTGGATGACGAGCCGCACGCTCGTGTCGTCGCCCTCGATCTTGCGGTAAGTGATTGCGCCGCGCTCCTCCAGCGGGTCTCCGATGACGCTGTAGCTGGGGAGCACTGTGACCCCTAGCCCGGCGGCGACCATCAGCTTGCCCATCTCGGCGCCGTCGGCTGAGTAGGAGAAGGATGGCTCCCCGCCTCCAAGCAGGCGGTTCAGATAGCGGTGCATGGCATAGCCGGAGCGCATCACCACCAGCGGCTCGCTGATGAGCTGCGCTGGGCTCACGGTCGAGCGCGTCGTCAGCGGGCTGTCGCTGTGTATGCAAACGACCGGGTAGCCACGGAGGAGCTCGACCGTATGGAGTGCCGGAGCGACCTCGTCGCCCTCGAGGTAGTTGACCAGCCCGAGGTCGAGACCGCCCTCGAGCAGCAGGCGGTGCAGCCGCTGTTGCTGGACGAGCACGACCTCCACCTGCGTCGTCTGATGACTTTCGCGAAAGGCGCGGATGGTGGCGGTCAGGAGTGGAGAGGTCGCGGCGCTGACGGTGCCGAGCCTGATCATGCGGCTGCTCTCGTGCTGCTCGTCGGCGGCGTAGCGCAGGCGCCTGGCGGCCTCGATCACGTCCAGCAGATGGGGCAGCAACTCGCGCCCCTCATCGCTGATCGTCGCTCCGGTGCGCTGCCGGTCGAGGATGTCAACGCCGAGCTCTGCCTCCAGCTTGCGTACGGTCTCACTCAACGCAGGCTGGGAGATGTGCAGCTCTTCAGCGGCCCTGCGGAAGGAGCCAAAGCGCGCGACGGCGGCGGCGTATTCGAGTTGCTCGATGCGCATCGCGCCGCGTCGTCAACAATTTCGATCATAAAACTCGGAAATAGTGTCGAGCAGCGTACCACGAGCCCGGGCCACTGCGCCGAACACCGGCCGTACTGGGCACCAGTGGGTCGATGCCTTAGTAGCCGTGGCACCCAGCAGAGGCGTCCTCGGCGTGCATCAGACCTCGTCCCCGCACGGCCGGCTGGCTCCTTCGCGGCTCTCGAGCTGGCTAGCCCACAGAGACAGCCACCTCCGTCTCGGACCGGCGCTCTACGGCTGCCGGTCGCACGGTGCGCAGCCCGATCGGCAGCAACACCGCGATGGTCGCGGCGATGACGGCCAGCACCAGCCATGTGTGTACCCCTTCCCATTCGCCGAGCAGCAGCAGGAAGCCGGGGATCGTGCAGGTGGTGAACGACAGGATCAGGGTGGCCCACCCGGCCAGCGCCGTGAGCCGCTCGATGCCCAGTCCCAACACGAGGAAGAACAGTCCCCACAGCACCGACCATTGCAGCCACAACAGGCCAATCGTGGGATCGCTGAACTTGACGATGTTGGTCACGCCGAAGGCGCACGCCATGATCGCTACCCATGCGGAGTACCAACCCAGTCCCAGCGGCTGGTGGCCGGCGAGGTTGGAGATGCCGACATACAGGTAGGTAAAACCGAACAGGAAAATGCCCGATGCGAGCAGGATTTCATCGGGTGTCTTGGCATGGGAGATCAAGTAGAAGGGAATCGCGGTCTGCAGGCCGCCGACGAATAGGTTGAACACGCCCGCGCTCTTCGCATCCACCTTGCCTAGGAACAACAATCCATTGACGAACAACACGGCACCTACGAACATGAGGCCTACGGACGACATTTGGCTGTTACCTCCTTTGGGTTATTGGTAGTGCGTCCGCTGCTAGTTGTAAGAATCGATCGGCGGGAGCCTGTCGTTGAGGAGGAAATCTCCAGCGTGCATCGACTTGAAGTCGAGCGGGTTATGCAGTGACAGGGTGCGGGCATTGCGCCAGTGTCGGTCAAAGCCGTAGCGCTCGAGCACGCTGCCGGCGCCGCAGACCTTGAACAGGGTCGACCCAGCCTCCAGTGCGGCCTCGGCACCCGCGCGCCGCGCCTCGCCGGTCACCACCGAGGCAAGGCCCCTTCGCTCGAGGTCGCCAGGGTGCGCGACTGCGTCGTCGCACAGCTCGGCGGCGCGCAAGGCGAGCAGATCTGCCGCGAGTACAGCGGTCTTCATCTCGCCCACGCGTAGCTTCGTGTAGAGATCCTCGCTCGCGCTGGATGCGTCGCTCTCGTACCACACGCGGGCGCGCGTCTGGACGAAGTCAACCGCGTCGTCAAGCGCGTTTTGGGCGATCCCTACGAGCACTCCAGTGTGCACCGCCTGGTAGTTGAGCGAGGTGATCTGGCCGCCCCCGCCGCCCCCGTCCTGTGCGGTTGACAGGCACAGCTCGTCGGGGACTAGCACGTCTTTGAAGTCGGTCGTGCCGCTTGCGGTGGTGCGCTGGCCAAAGCCGCTCCAGTCGTCGTGGATCGTCACGCCGTCGGCGTCGGTTTTGGTGAAGAACACGCGTACCTCGTCGGAGCCGGCGACGCGGCACGGGCCGAAGGTAATGTCCCCGGCGAGGCTACCGGTGCAGTAGAACTTGGTTCCGTTCAAGCGCCAGCCGTCGTCCACCTTGGTGACGGTCGTGTTGAAGTCGTTGACGCTCGGTGTGCCAATCTCCGAGTAGGCGTTAGTGATCCACAGCTCGCCACTGGCGAACCTGGGCAGCCACTTCGCCTGTACCTCGGGCGAGGCAAACTCTTGGAGCAGCCTGATGCCCCCTGTGTGCAGTTGGTACATCTGCCCGATGTTGGAGTCGCCGGCCGATATCAGGATCACCACGCGCATCAGCTCGCTGAATGTGCCGCCGTAGCCGCCGAACTCGTGCGGGACCATCAGCCCGAGCAGGCCTGACGTCCGGAATGCCGCGCATTGCTCGTAGGGAAACTGTCGCTTGAGGTCGCGCTCGGCGGCGCCGACGCGAAACTGGTCACGCAGCTCTGCGGCAACGGCGATCGGGTCGTCGAGATCGATGCCGGCCTTTGGCTGCGTGGGTACTTGTTGGATGGCGCTCATCGCTTCGTGGTCTCCTTTTGTTGAGCGATTGAGTGAGGAATGTTGCGCGCGCCAGCGTGTGTAGTCAAATAGACATTCGCGACCCTGCGATAGGGGTGACCTATCGGTGTTGTGGCCCTGTCGGTGCCCGGCTGCATGCCGGTCGAGTCAGGGCCTGAGATGATCGACCTGGTGGCGTACCAATCGAGGAGGGGTGGGGATGGCCAAGTACGTCGGAGCGATCGATCAAGGGACCACTAGCAGCCGCTTCATCCTGTTTGACAAGGACGGCAAGATCGTTGCGGTCGACCAGCGCGAGCATGAGCAGATCAACCCCAAAGCCGGCTGGGTGGAGCACGATGCGAGCGAGATTTGGCGGCGCACGCGTGAGGTGATTGGCGGGGCGTTGGCGAGGTACGACGCGCGGGCGGGCGATATCGAGGCGATTGGCATCACCAACCAGCGTGAGAGCACCGTGGTGTGGGAGCGGGAGAGCGGCAAGCCGATCCACAACTCGATCGTGTGGCAGGACACGCGCACCGATCAGCTCGTGCGCGAGCTCGCTGGCGAGGCGGGCTTGGATCGCTTGCGCGATCGCGTCGGCCTGCCGTTGTCCACGTACTTCTCCGGACCGAAGGTGGCATGGCTGCTGGAGAACGTTGACGGCGCGCGCGAGCGCGCCGAGAACGGCGAGCTTGCGTTTGGAACGATGGATACGTGGCTGCTGTGGAACCTCACAGGCGGCGTCAAGGGCGGTATCCACGCGACCGACGTGACCAACGCCAGCCGCACGATGCTGATGGACCTGGAGAGCCTCGACTGGCACGAGCCGAGTCTCGAGCTGATGGGCATCCCGCGCGCGATGCTGCCGGAGATTCGCTCCTCCAGCGAGGTCTACGGCGAGGCGTCCGGCACGGCCGTCGGCGGTCGTCCGATCGCGGGCATCCTCGGCGACCAGCAGGCGGCGCTGTTTGGGCAGACCTGCTTCGCCAGAGGCGAGGCGAAGAACACCTACGGCACCGGCTCCTTCCTGCTGCTGAACACAGGCGAGCAGATCGTGCGCTCGCAGAAGCTGCTGACGACGCTCGGCTCCAAGCTCGGCGACGGCAGGCCGACGTATGTGCTCGAGGGGTCGATTGCTGTGACGGGGGCGCTGATCCAATGGTTGCGTGACCGCCTGAAGCTGATCGAGAGCGCTCCCGAAGTGGAGGATCTCGCACGCACCGTCGAGGACAATGGCGGCGTGTATTTCGTGCCCGCGTTCTCCGGGCTGTTCGCGCCGTACTGGCGCGATGACGCACGCGGCGTGATCGTGGGCTTGACCGCGTACGCCAACCAAGGACACATCGCGCGCGCGGCGCTGGAGGCGACCGCATGGCAGAGCCGTGAGGTCGTGGATGAGGCCAACGCGGTCGCTGACGTGCCTCTCAGCGAGCTGAAGGTCGACGGTGGCATGACCACTAATGAGCTACTGATGCAGTTCCAGGCCGATGTGCTGGGAGTTCCCGTGGTGCGTCCAGCGGTCACCGAGACCACCGCGCTCGGCGCCGCCTTTGCCGCTGGGCTGGCAGTCGGCTTCTGGTCAGACCAGGACGAGCTGCGCGAGCGCTGGTCGGAGGACAAGCGCTGGGAGCCGGAAATGGAGGAGTCCGTGCGCGAGCACGAGTACGGCCAGTGGAAGAAGGCCGTCACACGCTCGTTCGACTGGGTCGAGCAGGAATAGCTGCGGCCCCAAGTTGGCCCATTCGTCGCGGGCAGCGCGCTTCCCGTGATCGGTGCTTGCTTGTCGACCGGTAAGCAATGGGTTTCAAGCCGCCGCCTGCTCGAAAGGATGCTGATGAAGAGTGCCTTGATGATCGAAGCCCATGGCCTCGCCAAGCGCTTTGGTGCGACCGTCGCCCTCGACGGGATCGACCTCGAGGTACCAGCTGGGGCGATCCTGGGGGTGCTCGGCCCAAATGGCGCCGGCAAGACGACCGCCGTGCGCATCCTGACGACGCTCTCGATTCCTGACGGCGGCTCTGCGCGCGTGGCCGGCCATGACGTGGTCACTGAGGCCGCAGCCGTACAGCGCAACATTGGAGTTACCGCGCAGGACGCCACGCTCGACGAGGTCCTGACGGGACGCGAGAATCTCGTGATGATCGGACGCCTCAGCGGCCTGCGCCGTGCCACCGCGCGAGCACGGGCGAGCGAGCTGCTGGACCAGTTCGACCTCACCGATGCGGCCGACCGCGTCCTCAAGGGGTACTCGGGCGGGATGCGCCGGCGCCTG
>Ga0070762_10000413_pt1 | contig 17726 bp, 12 predicted proteins | sample HubBroMetageREF2_FD_66726 | JGI IMG/M metagenome (GOLD analysis project Ga0070762, IMG submission 66726) | Reference soil microbial communities from the Hubbard Brook experimental Forest, New Hampshire, USA - Hubbard Brook CCASE Soil... | ecosystem: Environmental > Terrestrial > Soil >...
GGTGTCTAGCATCGCCAACGTCTGTTGGCGAGCGTGCAAATCACATCCTATAATCTGCATCTCGGCCTCCTTCGGTCCGAGCACTGTTGGGGTGAACACCGAACAGTCTACTCGGGCCGTCGCGAGGCCGACGTCGTTATGACATCAAATCGAGACTTAGCCGAGGAGGATTCCCAGTCCGTTGACTTGCTTCCGGCCCCAACCTAAGATGACCGGCAAATGACAGGCTCGGACTCGCTCATCGGCAACACTGTCTCGCATTACCGCATCATCGAGAAGCTGGGTGGCGGCGGGATGGGTGTCGTCTACAAGGCGGAGGACACCGAGCTTGGTCGCTTCGTCGCGGTGAAATTCCTTCCCGATGATCTTGCAAAAGACCCACAGGCGTTGGAGCGCTTCAGGCGTGAAGCTCGTGCTGCGTCTGCATTAAACCATCCCAATATCTGCACTATCTACGAAGTTGGGCAGCGAGATGGTCAGCCGTTTATAGCGATGGAGTATCTGGAAGGCATGACGCTCAAACATCTTATCGGTGGCAAGCCGCTGGAGATGGAGGAGGTATTGTCGCTGGGGATTGACATCGCCGACGCCCTCGATGCCGCCCACGCGACGGGCATCATCCACCGGGACATCAAGCCCGCCAACATCTTCGTCACGAAGCGTGGTCATGCCAAGGTTCTGGATTTCGGGTTGGCTAAGGTCAGCACACCCAAAAGCGTGACTGGCAACGAGCCAACACATGCCACTGCGGAGGTTGACCCTGACCATCTGACGAGTCCGGGCACGGCTGTAGGAACCATCGCTTACATGTCGCCTGAGCAGGTGCGGGCAAAGGAACTCGACTCCCGCACTGATTTGTTTTCGTTTGGCGCTGTGCTGTATGAGATGACGACCGGAACGCAGCCCTTCCGAGGGGAGAGCACGGGACTGGTTTTCGAGTCTATCCTCAACCGCATTCCAGTTCCTCCCGTTCGACTGAATCCCGATTTGCCGCCCAAGCTGGAAGAAATCATTAACAAGTGTCTGGAGAAGGATCGCAACCTGCGTTACCAGCATCCGGCTGACATACGCACCGACCTGCAACGGCTGAAGCGAGACACGGAGTCAGCGCGGATACCCGCAGCGTTAAGGCAGGAGGCCAGCACTCACCTTCGAATGCACTGGAAGGTCACGCTCTCAGTTGCATTAGCTGTGGCGGCACTCGCAGTCGGCGGTTACTTCTACCTTCACCGCCCGTCCAAACTCACAGATAAGGACACTATCGTGCTCGCCGATTTTGCCAACAGCACGGGCGATGCAGTATTCGACGATACGCTGAAGACCGCGCTCAACCTTTCCCTGCGGCAGTCGCCTTTCTTGAATGTGCTGTCCGACAGCGAAGTGGCGAAAAATTTGAAGTTGATGACACGAGCGACGGACACGAAACTCATACCCGAAGTGGCCCGCGAGCTTTGCCAGCGGGCGGGCAGCAAAGCTTACATTGCCGGAACGATTGGCAGCCTGGGCAGCGAATACGTGCTGGGATTAAAGGCGGTGAATTGCTGGAGCGGAGACACGTTGGCGGAGCAGCAGGTGACGGCCGCGTCCAAAGAGAAGGTGCTGGACGCGCTGGGCGTGGCGGCAACCAAGCTGCGTCCTGAGCTGGGCGAATCGGTGGCTACGGTGCAGAGGCTGGATGTTCCGCTCGTACAGGCCACCACGTCTTCGCTCGAAGCTCTGCAGGAGCTCGGTCGGGGCATAAAAGCCGGCGACGAGAAAGGCTTCGCCGCATCGATTCCCTACCATCAGCATGCCATCGAGCTTGATCCGAACTTTGTGATGGGCTACCTGTCGGTCGCCAACGACTACTACAGTCTCGGCGAACTTGGACGGGCCAGCGAGTATTTCACGAAAGCGTTCCAATTGCGGGAAGCAGCCAGCGAGTGGGAAAAACTGGAAATCGAAGCCAACTACTACCAAAATGTAACCGGGGAATTGGATAAAGCGACCGAGACGTATCAAAAAACGATCGAAAGCTACCCGCGAAATTTTGCAGCCTATAGCAATTTAAGCATCGTGTACGCACAGCAGGGGCAGTATGAGAAGGCTGCGGACGTCACGAAGCAAACCCTGCAGCTTGCGCCGGATCGGGTCGCCGGGTACGCCAATCTCGCCAATTTCACCGTTGCCTTGCAGCGCTTTGACGAGACGCGACAGGCCATTCACGACGCTCAGGCGCGAAAACAAGATAATCTCGTATTCCACAATGCCCTCTACGCTCTCGCGTTTCTTGGTTCGGATTCTGCGGCAGTGGCCGAACAGCAACAGTGGTTTGCCGGCAAGCCCGATTCTGCGAACTTTGGACTGGCGCTGGAGGCCGACACAGAGGCATATGCTGGTCATGTCGCAAAGGCGCGGGAATTGACGCAGCGGGCGGTGGACTCCGCTATCCGGGCGGACAGCAAGGAAAATGGGGCGATTTGGCAGGCCATTGCTGCTCAGCGAGAAGCCGCTTACGGCAATGCTACAGAAGCTCGGCAGTCGGCGGCAGAGGCTTTGGAGCTAGCCGCGAGCCAGGACGTTGAAAGTGAAGCCGCACTTGCATTGGCCATGGCAGGCGACACGACGCGAGCAGAATCCCTGGCCGAGGACTTAGGTAAGCGCTACCCTCTAGACACGCAGATGGGGTCGCTTTGGCTGCCTGCGATTCGCGCGCAAGTAGCACTGAAAAAAAAGAATTCTGCTGCAGCCGTGAACGTTCTGCGAGTTGCTACGTCACCGCAGGAGCTGGGGCTGGTTCAATTCGTCGCGAATATTTCCTGCCTATATCCGACATATGTGCGCGGAGAAGCATACTTGGCTGCCGGACAGGGCAGTGCGGCTGCCGGCGAGTTTCAGAAGATTCTAGATCACAGTGGAATCGTCTGGAACTGCTGGACAGGAGCGCTGGCGCGCCTGGGCGTGGCGCGTGCGAATGCACTGCAAGCAAGAACGTCGCAGGGTGCAGATGCGGACGCCGCCCGCGTTCGCGCTCTCGCCGCTTACAAGGACTTCCTCACACTCTGGAAAGACGCCGACCCCGACATCCCCATCCTGAAGCAAGCCAAGGCCGAATACGCCAAGCTACAGTGATTTCTTGCTAAGTTCCGTTTGCGCCTGGCGAATTTTTCCACTTTTCCCCAACGATTTTAACTTGCCTGATTAGCAGTTTGTTGAAAAACTCGTTCGGGTCGTCATTTCGAGGTGCGCTACGACAAGGAATCTCTGTTTTTGTTGGCTTTTGGCGAGCAGTAATTTCTTGCCATGCTCGCAACAGCCGGTTGAAGACCCTTTTTCAATACGCTGATAGTCGCGTAAACGGAAAAGTGCCGCACTAGAACTTCAAATGTCCGGTAAATGCGTTACCGGACAAGTGGATTTTCACCAAAAGTCCGTCCGATCCGGTTGGTCTTCCAAAAAGAAAAAGCAGACCCGCTAAGCGCGCCTGCAACTTCTGGTTGGAGGGAGAGTTGGCGCGCGATGTTAAGGCGCCGGCAAATTTCTACGAGCGAATGCGCGACATCTGTCTTCTTGCCGATAGAGCCGATGATGAAGCGCTAGTTATCGCGCTTAAAATGTTTGACGATTTGATACTAGAAATCGACCCTCCGCAGAGTTGGTATGACTACAAGAAACGATGGGGAGGCTAAATCGGTGGGATCGACTGTTCGATAAAATGCAACTTCACAGCTGCTAAATGTGTGCAACATCCTCGGCGCTTAATTTCGAGTGTCGTTGCGTTTTCCGTAAATGATGCGAAACATGGATGCGAGTGCGGGGCGTGCCTTCGAACTCTTGGATCTGGTTCACGCCATACACAGCTTCTTCGTTACAAACTTTGCAACGAACTGAAAATCCCCGGGGCTGGATGTCTTGATCGGATTTCGAAGTTAGCTGTTGCACAGCAATTCTTGGCGGGACGGGAACCTCGGCTTTGCAGCGAGAACAGGGAACACCTAAGTAATGTCGTGTGGTCGCTTCTTGAATCATACGAACCTCGTTAACCGAAGACTAGGTACGACGTAGGACCGCGAGGATATCTTGAAGCGGTAGGAAAGTCCACTCGGCCGGTAGTTGGACGATTGCCGGATATGTTTCACCGTGATGAAAACTTCCCAACATTTACTCTCCTAAATTTGTTGCCCGCGTCAATTTGTTACGTGCTGTAATCCCTAGTCGACGACGGGCTTACTCAATTGATGCGACTTGCGCGTGCATCTTCCGTTGATTCCTTGTTCCTCACCGCCTTTGGAACAGCTTCGAAAAGCTGTCCATCAGGCCCATATCCTTCGAAGCTATCTGGTTGAAAACGCGGGCGGCTGCGATTTTAGGCCGCCCCGCACTGCCGCTCTTTCAGCTCAAATGCTGTCTCAAGAATTTCCGCGGCAATCGAAAGACCGTCCGTTCTCCGGATTGTTGCCTGCACTCTCTGAACGCTGTCGCGGACCGTGGAATCCCCAAGCACCCGATTAATCGCAGTTACAAAATTCGCCGGGGTAGCCTGGTCCGGGCAAATGACAACGCCCACGTTCTTGTCCGTTATCCGCGCTGCCACACCCGGTTGATCATTGGTTACAGGTAGCGCAAGCAAGGGCACGCCGCTAGAAAGGGATTCAAGCACAGTGTTCCATCCCGCGTGTGTGATGCACAGAGAACTGCGTTTGAGAAGGTCGATTTGCGGCGCGTGGCTCACCACCACCACATTGCCAGGAATGTCTCCGAGCTGGTTCGGATTGAGCTGTCCGCCAACCGCAAGTACAAACTGTAGTCCTTTCAGTCCGCTCGCAGCTTGCGTGATCGAACGAAAAATATCTATCAATCCATTTTGTAGCGTGCCCATCGAAGCGTAGACGATTGGCTCGCCTGTCAGCTGCTCCCAGGGGAAATCGAAGTCCATCCGGCCGCGACCATCGTGGAATGGCCCGGCATAGTGAAATTGCGGAAAGTCGGGACCCCAACCAAAGTCGAATTCTTTCGGGCACTGGGTAACCCAAGCAAGATTAGAAAGAGTTGAATGCGGATTACTCCAGTCAACGGAGAGCCCAACTTCTTTTGCGTAAGCCTGGGCTACTGCCGTGACAGGCTCGAGGAGTTTTCTGGCGTGCCGGACTCCCTCCATATTTCTGGCCAGAGCCTCAACTCCCGTCTGGTAGGGCCAGTCCACGAAACAGATAGGTGTTCGTCCCGTGTAATCAACGTGAAGAGCGTTGGACACCTGGGCGAAAGGCATTCGAAGGTGCATCGGTATCAATTCGACATAAGGTTGATACTGATCCAGGACGAGCCCATCCACTCCAGCCTTCGAGAGGGTTTCCGAAAGGGATTCAAATAAGGACGCCGTGTATCCCTTCATCATCGCGTTGACGGTAAAGTGCAGGGCCTCTTCACCTGACAACTCACTCAGGCGACGTACGAGGCTACCGAGGGAGCCAGCCGGATATGCTATCTCCGAACAAGGGACAAACGGTAATCCCGCAGCCTGAACAAAAGGCGCAACGTGGGCCAGGGACATAAATACCACGTCATGACCGCGTGACTGGAGCTTACGGGCCAATGCCGTCATGGGATTCAGATGTCCAGGTACAGGCAAACTGAGGAAACCGATTCGCATAATTACCTCCTCAAAATTCGTATCTCACATCTGCATGAATAACTGGCGCAGACGTTGATTCGAAAGTACGGCAAACGAAATAGTAGAGCTTGTCGGAACGCAGCCTATTGTCACAGTTGAATGCTTTTATCTAGAGATGTCCTGTGAACCCAGTAGCGAGTTCAAGGCCGTAAGCTGCGACGGTAGGCGCTCGGAGTGACTGCAGCAAACTTATGAAATAAGCGGCTCATGTGAGAATGACTCGAAAAGCCGCAATCGAGAGCGATGTCAATGAGCGACATTGACCGGTCCTTCAGCAATTCCCGAACTCGCTCCAGCTTCAAATTGAGCAAGTAATTGTGTGGGCTGGACCCGGTCGCTGCCTTAAACATCCGGACAAAATGGACGCGGCTGTAGCCGCTCTCATTCGCCAGAGCCTGCAGGCTCAGGTCAGAATCGAAAGACCGCATGCGCTCGATTACCCGTCGCAGCAAGTGTCCAGGCAAACCGTAGGTGCGGCCGTTCTTGGACGGAGGCTTAGTTCCCCTGCCGAAGAAGAGCACCCTCACCGCCAAAGCTTGCGCAAGATGCTCCGTGTACAGCCGTTCGGTCGTGTGGCCCTCGTTCGCATCGGCAATGAGAAGCGTCATGAGTTGCTGTGCAGCAGGGTCCTGGAAGTTTGCCTGCATACGCAACTCTCCCTCCGGGCGACGCTCTAGTTCGGAATCCAACCCGCCGACCAATGCAGAATCCAGGGCACAGACGACAAGATCGAACGCGGTCTCGGCGCGCACCGCGGGGCGCACGCCAGCGGGTATCAAAGAAAGCGATCCCGGTTGCTTCGCGTAAGAGGCCCAGCGATCCAAGCTATCACGTATTTCAAAACGGGACGGATGCTTCGAACACATCGTGAGGATGTGCTTATCCGACGCATTTTCCGGTAGCATTCGAGGTAACCCGCGAGTCGCTGACATTTATCTCACCGAATTCATGCGCCTTTTTGTGCACTATGAATTTCGTCAGCACGTAATGGGAGTTGCGAGCGACCTCAGCGTTGATAACGATTCCGGACGCAAGCCGTCACAAAAAGCCTTCAATTCGTATCTGGATGAAACGGATAAATGGAGCGCTCGGTTCTTCGCGAAAGACTCACCAAGAGCTAAAGAACGGATTCTTTTCAACGGACAATAAGCAAGCCGTTCGAGCACCTCTACACGGAGACGGCCACACCATGCGTAATTTATTACCACGCATTTTCGCCGCACCCTTCGTTCTACTGTTGGCTTATAGCCAGCCGTCCGCATTTGCGCAACAAGCGCCCCTGGCGACAGCCTTCGCGGCAGATGCGGCGGGATGCCAAACTCCACTCAATGCACAACCAGGAACTGCTACCGCAACGCCCGCCACACCTCATCCGATCCCTGTAACACCGGCCGGGCCCCTTGGGGAAGTCGATCGCAGTTTCATCGACAGCTATAACGCACGTGAAACCCTCGTTTTGGCGAACCAATCGCCTTTTATCGTCGTGTCCGGAAGCAATTTGATTCTGCATCGCGGCGACACCTCAACAACAGTCAAAGGCATTCCGGACAGTTATCACGCGCTCAAGGATATTGCTCACATCCCTTTCACTGTTTACCTTCTGCTGGCTCCGGTAAGCCAGAATCTTGTTTCGCTCGACGCCCAGACAACATCTCTGAATACCGTTGCCAATTGCATTGATGCGGCAATGTCCGCGCTAAGCCCCGACTTTTTCTCGGAGAGTGAGATGGCGCGCCAGCGCGATATTCTGGTGGCATCGCGGGATCTGATCAGGTCGACTCTGGATTCGAAGTCCGTTCCGAAGGAACAGTTGATCTCGTTCACGAAGACAATGGGGCCGCTCATGCTACAGAACGCGAACGATGCGGGCTGCATCCAGATTGACGCGACGCACACTCAGATGATGCGTTGGAAAGCGGAACTAACCCAGGACGAGTGGGGCAGTCTAACGGTAGTGAATCTCGCCAGACATCAAGCGCGGTACCGAAACGCAGCGACGCAGTACTTTCATTGGCTCTTGGGCGACAACGGGCCTGCGTGGTCGTATCCAGGCGAAAGCATGCGCGTGATTTTCGCAGAAACTCTCGGACCTGTTGACAAAGCGAGCAACGAACTCGCGATCGTTGAGATCGACGCCGATGCCAGCGAAGCCTTCTTCGGGAACCGCTGGCGACTGAGCGAGGACATCTTGAGCGACGGCGCCGAGCGTTGTATCAAGAAACTGCCGAAGCAGGACAGAGCGTATTCCGCGGTTCAACGATAGTTGTTCGAGTTTCGTGGGGAAATGCTATTCGGTGTAATCTCACCGCGGGCGTCGTCCGTTTCTTTCAAAATCGCTCCTCCCAGCGCTCAAATCACCTCGTTCTGGTGCACCGACGTCGCGGCCGACTTCGGTTGAGCGCATCTTGCATTAGGCGCGATTGTCCGACTGCCCGCCTACCGATCGACGGAAGCAGCCGATTCCGATCGAAGCATGGCGATCTTTCTTACGATTCTCGCGAGACCACCATTTTCGAGCGGAACCCCCAGCGCCAAAACCTGGGCCAGCTTTGAGTCGTTTTATTCTCATGTAGGTAGTTATTGACACATTGTTAGTGGTATTATGATAATTCCACTGAGAATGACGGTTGGACGGCATTTTCATCTAAAGTCACAAAGACACACGGTTAGTGTGTCTGCAAGCTTTTATGTGAGAATACGATGCAGCCTAAGGTGACTTTTACGCAGTTCGCGCAATCGACACCCCTGTTCACGCTTGGTGAACTCCGGCAGAGCTACGGGAAAAAAGCCCACAGCCGTTCTATCCTTAATATGTTGCACCGACTCAAACATCAGGGCCGGGTTCGACAACTTACCAAGGGCGTCTACAGGGGAGCACTCGCAGCGGTTCCTCTCAACCGTTATCGCGTGCCCGCCGCCCTTCGTAACGACGCCTCCCTGGCACTTCACTCCGCGCTTGAGTGGCACGGCGTGGCCAATCAAGTCTTTCAAACCGTCTACTACTTCTCCGCGCGCGCGCGCAACGACCTAGTCTTCGATAACGTGACCTACCGCCGGACCGCACCGCCCGTCGTTCTCCGACGTGCGCACAAGGAACGCTTCCAAACACAGGAAACCTCCGAGGGCTTTGTCGTCACGAACCGCGAACGATCCTTCGTAGACTGTTTGCTGTATCTCGATTACAGCGGAGGAGTCGAAGAACTCGATAAGTCACTCGCCATGTTTCCCTCTTTTGATTTTGACGCGGCACTGGAGTACCTCAAACTGCTCCGCAAACCGTGGCTGTACTCTCGACTGGGATTTCTCTTGGATCGGCACGCCGACAAACTGTTCTTTCGCGATGCTGCGCGAGTCCAATTTCTCCGCCACCTGCCACTTGGCGTTGCCTACCTCGGGAACAAACGTCCCGGAAATCGCTGGGTGCCCACCTGGAAAGTGATGGTGCCGGAAACACTCGCACCATCCGTCGAAGGTCGCATACAAACATGAAATTCGACGTCGCAAATCTACAAGCCATCGCTAATACAACCGGCTTCCCATCAGACAACCTCGAAAAGGTTCTTCGTCTTCGTGAACTCCTCACTGAGTTCCACAAACATCCCTTCCTTCGCGACCGAATCGTTCTTGAGGGCGGCACCGCGATAAATCTGTTCTACCTTGACCTGGTTCGGCTCTCCGTTGACATCGATCTAAACTACATCGCGCAAGCCGATCGCCAAAAGATGCTCGCCGAACGTCCGAATGTCGTTCGCGCCGTGGAACAAATCGCTGTCGGTCTTGGATACCGAATCCAAAACGGTACCGACGATCACGCTTTGCGCGAATGGCACCTCGGCTACATCAACTATGCCGGCACGCAGGAGCGGATCCAAATCGAGATCAACTTAATGATGCGTGCATCCGCATTGCCCCCTCGAACGCTTCCAGCTGCGAGCGTAGGTGATACCCAGCCTTGCGAGTTTCTTATCTTGGCCACGGAAGAATTGTTCGCGGGAAAAGTCAAAGCCATGATCGACCGCCGACATCCGCGCGACTTGTACGATCTTTTTCGCTTTGCAAACTCTGGTCTTCCCCACGATTCTGAAATTCTGCGAAAGCTCGCGGTTCTATTCAGCGGCACAATGGATAGGGATTTTCGTACCTACAAGATCGATCGCGTATCGGAGATCGATGCCAAACAGGTCGAGAGTCTGCTCTACCCACTGCTCAAAGCGAACGACCGGCCAACGGCAACCGAAATGTTGGCTGCAACGAAAGCGCTTCTTGAGAGTGTGCTTGATCACGGCCGCGAAGCCGCCTATCTCGCTGCGATCGCTGAGGGCAAGTATCAGCCAGAGCTGTTATTCTCTGAACATCCCGAAATCGTGGAGAGGATTCGCGAGCATCCGGCGCTCATCTGGAAAGCGGACAACGTGGCTCGCCACCTGACCAAATCACAAAAACCTCATCGGCAAAGCTAACGATGCAGGCAGAGCGGAATCAGCAACGGTGGTACTTCGTATTCATTTTTGCGGTTGGAAAAGTAGTTGTTTGCAGTCTTCAAGTCGAAACTGCGTTTCTTGTATTTGATTGATTTCTTTCGACACTTGCCGTTCCTGAGGGAATGCTGCGCCTAACCGTCCGCTTCTACCGTCAAGGCTCTCCGCTTCGCTTCGATGAACGCAAATACCGCGGCCTTGACAGCGCGGACGTTTAGTCGCCAACCGCCGCCAGGAAGGCAATACGTTTTATGCGCAGCAAACTTCCCCTGCGCAAAAGCGGATCACCGACGGGTTTCTTCCAAGAACACTGTGGCTCGTCCGGACCATCGATAACCTCCGTCACACGTTCTTGACGCGACTTGGCGAATCTGGATGCGATGCGTGGACCCTGGCACGGATCGCGGGGCACAGCAACGTCTCAATGTCATCTCGCTACGTTCATCCTTCGGAAGACGCCGTATTGACCGCCATGGAAAGGCTAGGTGGGCACAAAATTGGGCACAGTGCTCATGAGGCCGATTCAAGTGTAGTTGTGCAGCCGCAGCTAAAACAATGAGCACAAAAGAGAAAGTTGGTGGACGTGACCGGGATCGAACCGGTGACCCCCTGCTTGCAAAGCATCGGACTCGATTCCATCCGCTCCATCCATTACTAGCAACTACTAACGTTTCCAATAAATCGGGGAACCTGCTTTCGCTCAAAAGCTAACCCCAATGAACTGAAAACGTTCGATTCGTGCACACTTGGTGTACAGTTGAGTTCCAACAGAATTCCTCTAGAGTGAACCCCTCGTTGAGACAAAGGTGTGCATCACACTATCCGTCGATGAAGGTAATCGCCGCGGCTGCATAAGCCGCCCTTTGTTCGGTGCGGACTCCCTCTTCGAACTTCGCAGGCGAACAGTAGCCCAGCGCTGAGTGCAGCCGACTCTGGTTGTAGTACCGTTCGATGAATTCCTCCAGCCGCTTCTGCAAGTCCTCGAAATCACGGTACGTGGTCGCATAGATCTCTTCACGCTTGAGCGTTTTGAGAAAGCTCTCGCACGTGGCATTGTCGTACGGATTGGCGGGCCTGCTCATACTAGGAAGCATCCCGTGCTTCCACAGTGTTTGCATATATTCTTTGCTTGCGTACTGCACTCCCTGATCGGAATGGTGCACGACCCCAGACGGCGGCCTCCGGCTATCAATCGCTCGCTCCAACGCACAAACTGCAAGTTGGGCCTTGAGGCTTTGGCCGAGCGCCCAGCCGATGACTCTCCGAGAAAAGGCGTCCAGCACCACCGCAAGATATACGTATTCGCAAGCGAGCCGGATGTAAGTTATATCGGCGATCCAGAGCTGATTTGGCCCTAACAGCGTCATTCGGTTCGCGAGGTTGAGATAAATTCGCACGGCACGAACAGGATGGCGTACAGGTTCCTGCCATTCATGGCGAACAGCAAGCAGACTGTCTTCCCGCATAATTCGAGCTATGCGCTTGTGGTTCACCATCATTCCTCGCGATCGCAGCTCGGCGGTGATTCGCCGGTAGCCATAACGCCAGCGATGGTGCAGGACGATTGACTGGACAGCGGATCGCAAGGCGATTTCCTCTTCGGACTGCCATTCTCGCTGCAAATAACGGTAAAAACTGGCCCGACTTACCTGGGCCAAGAGGCACATTCGCTCGACACTCAACCCGCCTTGCAACGGCATCCTTGTTCTTATTTCGTCGTAGATGCCTTGTCGCCAGAAGTTTGCCTCTGCCGACGCCGAGCCCCTACTCTCTGCAAGGCACGTCTGAAAAAATCCACTTCCAGGGTTTTATTCGCCAACAGCCTCTTCAGTTTGGTGATTTGCTTGCGCAAGATCAGCTCGCGGGATTGCGTGTGTGGCGGGTCTGTTTCTTCGAATCGATCGCGCCAGTTGTAAAGCAACCTCCGAGGTATCCCAAGCTCTCGAGAAAGCCCCAAGAGGTTGTCGCAGGACTTCATTCGCTCAAAAGCCTGGCGTCGAAACTCGTTACTGTATCGCTGCCCTTTCTTTCGTTCCACTTTGCGGCTCCTTTCCCGCAAAGTGTGCAACATCAAACTGTCTCGCTCCAAAGGTTCACTCCACCGGCGGCCTGCTTTTGCGGCTGGACTCCGAGCCCCCTCCACGTTCATGTGAACGCTGATCCCATCGACATGAAACAACGCCCCATACTGCAGGCCGAATGACAGACCCACAAAAATTACAAATACTTTACGCTGCCCTCCGTTTCCTTTCAGTGAATATATTTACTTAGCTTTACTTTTTTAGTTAATCTCGTTTAACATGTGAGCCCTAGAGCCGCAAATGACAGTACGCACTATTCTTACAGGGTCCGTTTTCGCGGGTTTACTTTTATCTCTTAGCCCTATAGGTGCACTCGCACAAGGCGAGACCACCAGTGCGATAGTTGGCCAAGTGACTGATGCAACCAGCGCTGCCATTCCGCGCGCTACAGTCATCATCACAAATCGCGAGACCGCCTTACAGCGCAGCGCCAGGACCGACGAGGAGGGCCGGTTCAATTTTCCACAGCTGAAGCCCGGCACCTATTCGGTCAGGGTGGAAGCAGTAGGCTTCGAGCCGCAGCACAATGACAATGTCGTTTCGGGCCTGGGACAAAAGCAGACGGTCAATTTCACGCTAAAAGTGGCTCAGTCAAATCAAACGGTTGAGGTAAGCAGTACGGCTCCCCTCATCAATCCAGAAAACCCGAACACATCCACGAACCTGAATGCACCGGCGCTGGAGAACCTTCCCAATCCGGGCGGCGATTTAACCTACCCTCTTCAGTTTGCCCCTGGCGCGCTGATCAACACGGCAGGCAGCGGGAATGACTTCGTCGGCGGAACGAACGGGTACGGCAATGTCGAGTTCAATGGACTGCCCGCTCTCTCAAACGGCTATATCGTTGACGGTCTGGAAACGAACGACCCGCTGACAAATCTGAACAGCGGACTCTCGACAAACCTCGTCCTCGGACTGAACTCGATATCGGAAGTGACGGTGAACACGCTTTCCTACGCGGTGGACGAGGGAAGGTACGGAGCGTCGCAAGTCAACTACGTTACAAAGTCGGGCTCGAACCAGTTTCACGGAAATCTTTACGAGATCTGGAATGGCTCGATATTGAACGCAGCGGACTATTTTACAGATGCGACACCGGGGAATCATAAGCCGCGGTCAACCGTCAACCACTTCGGCGGAAGTGTTGGAGGCCCAATTGTTCGCAACAAGCTGTTCTTCTTTTTCGATAGCGAGTGGGTTCGGATTGCGCTTCCGATTGTGACCGCTACGACCGTTCCGACTTCCGCCTTCGAGAGTTACGTGCTGCAGCAGCTCCCGTTGGGTGGAATCGATTCCGTCACGGGGTCGGTTTATCAGCCGTCTCCACAGTCCGTGCCGTTCTATCAAAAGATGTTCTCGCTGTACAGCAATACGAGCGGAACTCCTCTCGCAGTACTCGGCTGCTTGTTCGATGTTGGTGGAGGTCCGCCGGGAATTGCGAATGATGGGAACGGTTGCGCGAATCGCCAGAGCGTCTCTCATTCGAGCGATGACCACGAACAGGTACAAACGGCTCGCGTCGATTACAACATCAATGAGAAAAACACCGCGTGGTTTCGCTTTCAGGCGGATACCGGGCTCCAAGCCGCCTACACCGATCCTATCAACCCGTTGTTCAACGCTTTTTCTCCCCAACCGCTGTACTCGTTTGCAGCTGGATACACGCACGTCTTTTCGCAAAGCCTCGTGAATTATTTCAATCCGGCGTTCTCGTGGTACGAGAGCCTGTTCGGGCCCGCGGATCTTCAGAAAACGCTTGCTGCATTCCCGATTGTCTTGCAGGGCAGTGGTGCGAATGCGCCGTTCACAACGGTCGGCGGATTGGACAACACATGGATACAGGGGAGACGCGCCTCCCGGTTCTTTATCAATGACAACCTTGCCTGGAGCATTGGGACGCATGAACTACGGTTCGGAACTAATGCGCGAATCCTGCGGCTGAATGACTATGACTTCGGGGAGGGATCGGTCCCCACCGTGACGTACACCACCCTGCCGCAATACATTTATGGAGTCGCATCCACGGCGACAGAGACTTTCCCGACATCAGCAAACCAACCTTTTAACTTCCTGAACCTCGACCTGTATGCGCAAGACACATGGAAAGTAACCAAGAAGCTCACGTGGACTTTCGGAATACGCGACACGCTAAACTCCAATCCACTCAATCCGCACCGGCATATCGCTCGTTTGAGCGGCTCTTTTGATTCCATTTCGCATGACGTGAATCAGCCTTTGAACGCGGCCATTCAAACTGGTCTCCGCAACGTGTTTTCCTCAACGCCCCTCGCGATCCTGCAGCCGAGGACCGCGATCGCGTGGCAGTTTGAGTCCAAGTCGGTGCTGCGCGCCGGCTTTGGCGTCTTTAGCGACATTTTGCCCGGCAGCGTCGCCGATACCGTTGGTTTCAATCCGCCCTACGTCAAATCTTTCGAGGGCGGACTTCTTGGAACTGTCGGCGGCACGGCAATCGCGCCAGGAGTTCCTGACAGTGCGATTGACGCAGTCGTGGCCGCCAATCAAATTTTCACTTCAGGATTTGCGCAAGGCCAGCCTTCCTGTGCGTCCGCGCAAGCGAATCCTGCAACTTGTCTTCCCCCCGTCGCCATCACGGCGGTACCGGATGGAGAACTGCACGCTCCATACTTCATGGAGTGGAGTCTTGGCCTGGAACACCAATTCGGGGCCACGGGAAGCATCCACGCGCAATACGTGGGCACCCGCGCTGTAAACCAGCCCTATCTGACGCAAGTGAACGGCTATCAAACGGTGTGCGAGGGGTGCTTTGCACCGTTTCCTTACGCGCAATCCACCGATCCCAGATTCGGCGCAGTGACACAATTTTCTACCGGTGCCAACAGCCACTACAACGGGCTGCAAATGACCGCAATGAAACGCATGGGTCACGGCCTCATGGGACAAATCAACTACACCTGGAGCCGTTGCATGGACACGGTCTCGAACGGCGGATTCCTGCAGTTCTCGGCAGGAGGAATCCTGTCCCCGCTCCCGGGAGATCTGGCGCGCGACTACGGTCCCTGCGACTACGACATACGCAACAATCTCAACGCTCAATATGTCTATCAATTGCCGGTCAAAATCCAAAACCGGCTTCTCGGCTATGCACTGAACGGCTGGCAGGTGTCGGGAACCGTGTTTTGGCATAGCGGGATCCCGTTCTCCGTCCTAAGCACGCCCTATTCAGCAAGTGGGAATGGCATCGTGAACGGCAGTGGACCCCAATTCGCAACCGTCGTTCCCGGTGTACGGCTCTACGAGCACAATGCTATTCCAGGCGTCACACAACCGGGCACACTTCAATGGCTCAATCCCGATGCCTTTGTCTCAACCGTTGATCCGACCACTGGGGCATGCTTGGGTGGTGACAGCCCCACGACCTGTCAATTCGGGAATCTCGGTCGTAACGCGTTACGCGGCCCCAATTTCGCGTGGAGTGACTTTTACCTTACAAAATCGTTTTCGTTGACCGAGGGTGTGAAACTGCGGTTCGACACGCAGTTCTTCAATGTCTTCAATCATCCTAATTTTGCTCTTCCGAGCATGGTGCTTGCCGGCATTCCGGGAAAGCCTACTACGCAGACAGGGTTTGGAGCGCTCACTTACACCACGTCTCCGCCGACCGGCCTACTCGGCGTTGGCTTGGGCGGTGATAGCACGCCGCGCATGATCGCGTTCCAATTGCGCCTGGAGTTCTGAACTCCCGAATTCAACTTCGCTACTGTCTCAAAATGCGGGGCAGTTCATTCTCGCAAAGTGTGCACGATCAAACTGTCTCACTCCAGGGGCTCATTCCAAAACGCTTGTGGTCAAGTCGTTCAGGGAGCAAAAACATCAAGCAGCCCACGGCAGCTTTCACGCGTGCGAATACGGCTAGCGGATCGCGATAAGTAGACCGCCGCTTAGGCCGGCCGACCGCTCGTGGGCCGGTCCGAATCCGTATTCGTAGCCCGGTTCGAGATACCAGCCGAAACGTCGTTTTTTCGAGGGCCAGAACATGAAATCCAGCACCGCCTCGCCTGCGACAAAATTCGTGGTCACACCGGCCTGCCGAAGATGGACCCACTCCGGGCCGACTCCCGCCATGAATTCCACTTTCTTCGACAGCGTCCAGGGCTTCTTAAACAGAAGATCGACATCCCATTCTGTCGAATGACGACTGAAAATCGGCGTTACACCCGCCTCGAGTTCAAGCCACTTCTCGATGGGCGTTACTTCGACGGCCGCCGTGGGTGCGACATTCGATCCGCCCGACCTAATATCCCAACCTGCCGACGCCCCGAGCTCAACCACCGCGATCTCTTTAGGTTCATTATCGACGGACTGTCCGAAGGCGCTTGTGCAACCCAACAGCAGCAACATCCCCAACGGCGCGTATTTTCTTAGGGGAGTAGTGCCTTCCATAATTTTGGGGGTGTTTTCCCGCATACGGCCCGGTTTGAACGCCGCTCGTAGCAAACGCGGATGGCGGGGCTGACAACGAATCTTTTTTCGCCAACGACTGCTCATGTTAGCCTCTCGCTATTCAAGCATGAGGTCTATAGCGACTATAGGGTCAAGCGCATGAATTCAAATGAGCGATTTAGCATCGGAGAACTGTCGAAGGCGACCGGAGTCAAGGTCGTGACGATACGCTATTACGAGCACGTCAACCTCATGCCTGCTCCACCGCGCACACGTGCAAATTACCGAGTCTATAGCCGGGAACATCTGCATCGCCTGCAGTTCGTCCGGCGCTGCCGGGACCTGGGTTTCACGCACGACCAACTCCGGGACCTTCTGCATCTCTCGGTTCAGTCACGCATGAGATGTTCGGGCATTGATCGCATCACGGAAAACTACTTGAACGATATCGAAGCCAGAATCGCCGATCTGCGTCGGCTTGCGGCGCAACTGCGCCGCATCAAGAACGGCTGTCCAGGAAAAGGCCGCATTGCCGACTGCCGCATCCTCGCCGCGCTCAAGCCGTTGGAAGGGAAAATACCTGCTCACCCACGGGGGACTTACGTCTGATCCAGCAAACGGGGATCTCCTGCTCACTAGGCAGGATGTTCCCTTCGTCGATTCGGAAGGGCGACGACCGGTAGTAGCACACATGTGGAGAAACTTGGGTTAACCGAAAATTCTGGGACGTGAACCCCAAGTTGAGACAAATGTGTGCATCACACTCTGGTTTTGAAGCCCACAAACACCTGGAAATTTACATTCGAGTCCCGGATCGCGCCTGCGAGGTGCGGATAAACGGCGGTCTGGGACGTACGTCGCGCTTCTGTGAAACGCCGCCGCGCACTTTTCCGCCCCGTTTTGCGATTGCGCGAAGTGTGCACCATGAAACTGTCTCACTTTAGGGGTTCACTCCATTCAGAGAAACCACGCACAGTGAACCCCTGACCAGTAAAGACAAGCGCGTTTGGACGTAGCCGCCCGGCGGCGGACGCTACGCGTGAAGCAGTGGAGCGTTGGCTGCTCGATGGCTTGATGTAAATGTGGGTCACAGGA
>Ga0070762_10000415_pt1 | contig 17679 bp, 15 predicted proteins | sample HubBroMetageREF2_FD_66726 | JGI IMG/M metagenome (GOLD analysis project Ga0070762, IMG submission 66726) | Reference soil microbial communities from the Hubbard Brook experimental Forest, New Hampshire, USA - Hubbard Brook CCASE Soil... | ecosystem: Environmental > Terrestrial > Soil >...
TAGCTCAGCTGGATAGAGCATCTGGCTTCGAACCAGAGGGTCGGGAGTTCGAATCTCTCCGGGCGCGCCACTCTAATTACTGCCCCGCATTGGATTTACGCTGCTTCTGCAGAATCGACTTTTTCTGCGTTTTGTAGCCCAAGTAGCCCAACTAAAGAAAAACCCAACCCAGCACGCTCACACCATTCCCGCCGCCACACTTCATCTTTCTCCAAACCGCCAGCGTAGAAGTCGGTCACGGATTGTTTCGAGTGCCCAAGCCAGAGCCTTGTGAGGTCGTCAGGTACACGAACGCGGCGTAGGGTCTCCGTGCGAAATCGACGAAAGGCATGGAGCCCGACTTTCTTGCCGGTAGCGTGTAAAGCCCTAAGGACGTTACGTTGTTGGAGTGGTCGTCCACTCTTCACGGCGAATAGATAGCCGGATTTCCCGGTAATCAATTCACGTAAGAGTTGAGCCAACGGCTCCGCAATATCAACGACACGAACGGCATTGGGAGTTTTCGGCGACTGCTCCTGACCGTGCCAAATGCTCCGACGCACATGGAGTATTCCGCAATCCGGCGAGAAATCAGTCGCCTTCAGCGCCAACGCCTCACCGATGCGCAATCCGGTCCCGGCCAGCAACGCAAAAAGCACGGCATATCGCTTTTTCGCAGTGGCAAGGATTTCTCCGAGTTCCACTTCGGTTACGGTGGGCCTATGCTGCTCTTCTCTTTTCAGGATCGGCATTCCAATGAAGTCGTGGTTCCATTTCCGAGGGTAAAGCTGCTCGCCCTCGGCATTAACTGCAGAAGCCACGACCATTTTTACGACCTTCGTGTAGTTGATGATGGTCTTTGCGGAAAGGCCCGCAGTGGCCATCTTTTCAATGAGCTCTTTCAAAGTGGCATTTCCCACCTCAGAGAGGGTCCTATCGCCTAGATGCGGCAATAGCCATTTCTTCAAGGCAAGCTCCCAACCCCAGATTGTTGCTGGTTTGACCGGCTTCCGTCGCCGCGTGGAAAGCGCTTCAATCCATCTTTCCGCTTGGAAACGAAATGTATTGCCCGGTGCTGTGTTGTTTGTGAATGACTTCTGGTTATTGACGCCCGTGGAATCGATATACTCACGGAGCTTCTGCTTTGCAATCGTGCGGGTGCGGCAAGGGCCAAGTGAAATGGTCTTTCGTTGGCGACTCTCGCCGGGCACATCGATCCAGAAGCGCCCGTAAGCTGGTTCTGTCGAATTCCACGGCTTGGAGTGCTGAAATACATTTCCTTTCTGTCCTACTCGGCGTGACAAGGATGGTCCTCGTTTCCGCCTTATCGTCGTTGCGGACGCGATATTACCACGCCCGTTCTCCACGTCGGAGCACACGTCTTCAGATTCAGAAAACACACTTTCCTTACCTTTTGACCCTACTTTGGTTTGGAGACCAAAACTACTAGGTGGGATAAAACAACTGCCTCATCGATCCCAGGTGGAGCTTGAAATCGACTTCGTTCGGTGAAATAACTGGGACCCCTTTTGGGGTGGTCGCTTCCCGCTGTTGAACGCCTCCTTTCGGTCGAATTCTTCTGGACTGGTACTGCACCGACTCCCTATAGGGGGGAGATTTAGTGCAGAGCAGGAACCCTTCAGTTGTGCACTAAGTCCCAGGGGACGCACATGGGGCTGCAGAGTCGGCCGCTTCCTTCTCCTCAGAGTCAACGGGATTCTCCAAGGCAACCCCCAACTCGCCGGGTTTCAACGTGCAAGAGACCAGCTTGGATTGGCTAGCTGCCCCCTGCTCGGTCTCAATCCCCGGCAACTCCAGTAACGACTTAATGTAGTCCCGCGAACGACGTACCTTCCATCCGTAGCGGCGTTCAGCTTCGTGGATGAGCTTCTGTTCTGTTGCGGGCAAGAGATGCAGGAAGGGATGGTAGGGATGGAGCCGGAAGTCCACTCTGTCAAAATAGATTTCCAACGGCGCCGCCTTCACCCCCTCCCGCATCTTGCCACACGTCAATTCAACCACTGGGGCTCGCCTATCGTTGCGGATTACTTGATGAATTATGTCCGGCTCTTGAGACATGCGGCCAGAACCGACAATCTCAGCGTTGCCAGCGCTCCCCCCGCCCTTCGACTCTTGCGGCTTCCTGTCGTGAGCGAGAATCAGCGTTGTAGGCAGTAACTGAATGTGTGAGAAGACGTCTGAGGCCAAGTCTTGCCGAGACGGGTCGTGGCCCGCTGGGAACAGCTTTGCGAGCGAATCGATGCTCACGAAATCTAGGTCCTTTCCCTTGGCCCAGTCCACTACTACGTTGATGCGGTCCGCCGCACTCTTACCAGAAAGCACCTTACGCCGTGCACTCTCGGGCAAGAAGTAAATGTCGGGAACATCGCCAGTCGGCCAGAAGTTCCTGAACCGGCTGCCGCTCATCGGCATTTTCATTTCAAGTTCCGCAATGCCGGTGCGAAGTCCGCCCTCGGCTTCCCAACTCAAGAATTGTCCGCCATTGGCCAGCACTTCGTGCAGTTGGAGCATAAACATCGTCTTAAAGCTTTCTTCGAGTCCATGGAGTATGTGCACTCCTTCTTCGAGAATAAGATTCGGTATGAACCAGCGAAGTGGATGAAGTCTGCTCCATTCGATTACCTCCCGAACGGTTTCAGGTTCCTTTTCAGGACTGACGTTCGTCGCCGCAAGCTCGGTATATGTGGCGCTCATGAACGCACCCCTGCCACGGCCTGCGACCGTTGCCATTCCTCGAACGCGGTCAACACACAGTCCTCAATCTTTCGCTGCAACTGCCTGCTGGATTCCACTAGCGGGCTGTACTGAAAGGACCGTCCGCCGTCACTTACCGAACGACTTGGCATGGCGACCCAAGCCTGTCCCTGCTTGTTTTGTAGGATGCGTATGTCCGAAATAACGAGCGTGTCACCGTTGCTGTCCGACAACTCTACAATGGCTTCGGCAAGGCGAGGGGGCTTAGAAGCGCGTTGGATTAATATCATTCGTACGTTCATCTCTAGTTCCTTTTTCTTAGTTTGAGATCTCGCGTCACATACTGGAAGTGTGGGAACGCGAGTTGTAGCTTGGCCCGTGGGGATTAACCACTGGAGGGGGATATTCCCGGATCCTACCGGAACCGGCTGCCCTCCTAACTCCCACTGGATGTCTCCTCCGCGAGAACCCCCGATTTCGGCATAGATCGCACAGATGTCGAGATCGGAAGGTCTGGCGGCATCGGTCACCCTACTGTCGGCGAAGGTGTCGTTTCTTGAGCCATTCCTCACCTCCGTTCCGCAAGAAGTTCTTGAAGGACTCTTGCAGCAATCGTTGACTAGGGTTGGGCTGATCATTGGATTTCACAATCCTAGCCTCCCCTTTCTCGTCTGGCCGAACGGCAACGCCCATATACCACTGGTAACAACCGCCATCTCCATCTGGGTACTCCAGCACCGGTTCTGCGATCTCGTACGGCTCCTTACCGTCAAAAATGAATTTTCCTTTCTCCTTCATTGTTGGTTCTCCTGTTTTCGTTTGTGATTTCGCGCTACATACATTAAGTATGCGAGACGCGGTCGGATGGCCCACAGGTCCCTCTGCGGATGAGACGCATCGTCAGAGCGCCAACGACCCGACGCTGCCATCGTTCGAGGTTTTTCTTCTGAGGCCTTCCACTGTATGTTTTCGCCGCGAGAAGCCTCATTTCGTCGCGGACTGAGCGCATTGATACTTTCTCGCGTGAGTCTGGCGACCGGACCATATGGATTTGAGGAATCGACTGATTTGGGATGGAGCTGACGTGGCGGTTCCCAGAGATAGAGTTCAGGATTCGTGATGCTGCTATAGGGAACTTCGACTCGGTCGGGTTTGGGAGCCCAGCATTCGAATTCCGAGATCCATTTCCCGTTGATCTTAAGAATATTCGTCCGCGAGTAAAGCGGGAATTCACCCGGACTATCCTTTACGTCTCGCGAGAGGACGCTATCTGCCTTCGGCAAACTAGTTCTGCGGACTGCTACACTTACCCTGATTTCGGCCGTCTTGCCGACCGCACCCAGCGGAGTCGTTTCAATCGACGGGGTGTTAAGAACCCTCGCGTAGGTTTTCCTGCGACAAGACCAAAGACATTCGATGAAGGGTTCAAGACCACTCGTTAAGTTATTTTCATCGATCGCTGCTATAAGGCCGTCTTCGATGAAGTTACGGATCAAGAGCCGCCGTTCGCTTCCGCCGCCGATGCCAGTGTCTCGGTTGAGCAATACCCGTGTGTCAACTCCACCGTCCGCTACCGATTCATCGCTCGGCCAATGTTCGACGAGTTTGAGTTCGGCCTTAATATGCTTGTCGTCGAGCAAGCACACGCATTCGTGGAGGACCCCTCCGAGGTCGTAGCGCTTGGCGTCTCTAATTGCATCCACATTTTCGAGTTTTCTCACGGCCTCAGCGAATCGGATCGCCTTCCATCCTCTTACGGCCTTTGGAGGGCAAGTCGGGTTGATCTCGTGCGTGTATATACGCCAAGAACGGGAACGCGGCACTACAACGGCACTCTCACCTTCGACCAGATGTTCGCCGCATCGGCCACAGAGTTGATAGCCGTCAACAACTTCCCGGATTTCTGCACACTCAGGTGCCGGTGCTAACGTTTTCATCGGAGTTCCCACCTGTTCCGCCAGTAGCGAAGGATCCTGGAACGACTGGGTGAACCGAATACGCAGATTGAGGCGTCTTCAAAACTGATATTTTCCGTTGACTTGATTCGGGTAGCTTCCACAATGCCCGGTTCCAACTCGCGATAGGGCACGGCCAATTGAGGAAGTACTCGCCGGAGGTCATCGATAATTCTTTTTTGCGACGCGGTTCGATCGATCATAGCGGTCAGAATTGTGCAGTCGTCTTTCTTTACCGACAGCCATACAGAAGGTTGCTGTTGCCGTTCTGCTGGTTCGATTTTGGGGGCTTCAGTCGCCGGACGTGCTGGGGGCTGGATTGCGCCCTCGGCTTCGTCCATGGCGAGCCCTGAGTCGATTGTGAGTGGTTGTTGTGCTTTCATTTGACGTTCTCCTCTTGGAACTTGACTTACTAGAGTGCGTTGCGTCATGATGCTCTAGCACAACGCATTTTGCACGACACGTGCGAGAGTGTCAATATGTCAGTAAACTCTAGCAATTCAGGAACGGCGAAGACTCTAGCAGAACCTGAGCTGATCAGGGGACTAGTCGAACTCGCAAATCTTCGGGACGATCCGGCGGCTTTCGAACGGTTTCATAAGCGATGGCACAAGCTTGCCGATGTTTATGAGGAGACTGAAGGTACCCACTATATTCACCATACGGAGATCCCGCCCAAATTCTGGTTGATCTTTGATCGTCGCCAAGGGCTCAGAGACATATGGAAACAGGAGGAAGGCCCAGGGACTACTTTGAGGGATTTCTTAATGCCTGAAGATCCGCCGGAGGAGCTTCGAGCGAAAGGCTACGTTGGCCTCAGAGACAATGAGTCAGGCTATCTTTGGGGATCCCCATTTGCCTTAGATTGGAACAGGAGCCGGATCATCTACCAGCCCGAGACGGAGTTTCAAAGGGCTGTATACGCGTTGTTTCGAAAATCCGCATTGGCGAAGGTCTGTAAGAACCCAAACTGTCCGGCTCCGTTCTTCGTTGCGAGGAAAGCAAGCCAACGCTACTGTTCTGACAAATGTGCTGAGGTGTTCCAAAAAGAATGGAAGCGCAAGTGGTGGGCTGAGAATGGCAATAAATGGAGGCGTGGGCGAGAGAAAACGAAGCGGAAGTCTGGAGAGAAGCGCTGATGGCAAGATCCGTTGCCGGCGAAACGTTGTTCGAATTACGGTAATGCTGGCCCAAATTTCCGCGCCTCATGGCGATGATTGAGTTAAGTCCAATTTTGATGTTTAGTTAAACGAAATTCTAGTAAGCATCTTAGAATCAACGTGATACGATTCGCGTTGATGACCTCAAATAACGTATAAAGTACCTTATTTTGAGTTGATTACGTCCCGAAGCGCGGCGCTAAAGAAGACCTCTTTCCGACTTTGCCGCTATAATTCACCGCTAATGGAATCAATAGGTTACAAGATTTCTGCGTCCGATTTTAAATTTCGCCATTTTTGAGGCGAGGACCTCAGAAGTCCGACTTCCGCTCAAGCCGTCGCAGAACCCTATACCGATCAAACCTAGAGCCGAGATTTCGAGAGGATTTTTGGCGCAGAGCCGTACGGGCCGGCCTCTATCGACCTGGCCACGCGTCCCCGGCTCGCTCCCGATCATCCAAAACGAGTCGGGCACGAGTGATCGGAGGACTCAAAATGAAGACCCGCAAATTAGGAAATACCGGATTCAAAATCGCACCGTTGGCTTTGGGAGGCAACGTTTTTGGCTGGACTACAGACGAAGCCACGTCGTCCAAACTGCTAGATGCTTTCGTGGACAAGGGATTCAGCTTGGTCGACACGGCTGATGTCTACTCGCGCTGGGTTCCAGGCCACAAAGGCGGCGAATCGGAAACGATCGTCGGGAACTGGCTGAAAAAGAGTGGCAAGAGGAGTAATGTGGTCATCGCCACGAAAGTCGGATCGGCCATGGGAGAAGAAAAACAAGGTCTTTCCGCAGCCTACATTCAGCGGGCAGTGGAGGACTCTCTCCGCCGCCTGCAAACCGACTACATCGATCTGTACCAAGCTCACAAAGACGATCCGAACACGCCGCTGTCCGAGACGCTGGAAGCCTTCACGGAACTCCTCCGGCAAGGTAAAGTGCGCGCTATCGGCGCATCAAACTATGGCGGCCAGCGCCTGGCCGAAGCCCTCGAAGTAAGCAAACAAAAAAAGCTGGCGAGCTATCAGACCCTCCAACCCGAATACAATCTCTACGATCGTTTTGCATATGAGAGCGATCTTGAGCCGCTATGCCTGAAACACGGTGTCGGTGTGATCTGCTACTATTCGCTGGCGAGCGGATTCCTCACCGGCAAGTACCGCTCGGAAGCCGACCTCTCGAAGAGTCCTCGGGGACAGACAGTAAAAAAATACCTCGACGCTCGCGGAATCCGTATTCTAGGCGCGCTGGATCAGGTGGCCAAACAGCACAATTCCACTCCCACGCAAGTTGCGCTGGCTTGGTTGATCGCGCGGCCCAGCATCACCGCGCCGATCGCAAGTGCGACGAATCTCAAACAGTTGGATGATTTGGCCCAAGCTGCCAATCTCGAACTCGATCAATCGTCTATTGATTTGCTAAACGAAGCCAGCGAGCAAAATCCGACGAATCAATCGAGGCCGTTAGCGGCAGGTAATTGAATCCTCTGGTCCTGGCGGGTCTGGATATCTCCCTGACATTAAATCCAGTAAACGGCTATCCATGCTGATTCCACGGCGAGTCGAGGACCCTCTTCCCGGTCGGAGGCCATAACGCATATGGGATATTAGCGGGCCGATTTGGTTTCATTTCGTGCGATGCGGCGGTCTGTTAAATCTAAAACACGGCCACTTTCAATGGGTCCTTTTCGGCAATTGCGTATTCAGAAATCAACAAACTCGCTTGAAGGGCTCGCGATGCGGACGCGTTAGGTTTGTGGAAAGATGGACCATCGTGCTGGCCAATCTCTTGTTTGCGGGCAACGCAACCTTTCGGGGTGCCGTATTGCGCGTCGTCCTGGGCGTACTGCAGATGATTGTTCAGTCGGGGGTATGGCTTTTGATAAATCTATTTCACCAGCCAATCTCGAATTCCGAGCTGACGGCGTCCTTCACGGCATTTGGTTGACATCTGGACTGGCCGGCAGAAAGGCGGCGGCCTCACCCAGCAGATTCAGCCATCTCGCTTTGCTTTCCTCACTGAGCTTTAAAGGCGGACCCGCAAACGGTACTTCGGGAGGTAGGTATCCATTAATAGCTTCTCGAATCTCTTTGAGGGTGCGTAAGTGCTCTTCGGAAGGAACTTGCCAAACTCGAGTGCTGGCATCTTCGCCAGTAGATGCCATGTAGCCATTACCTAAAAATATTACAGAATTCACACGCCCTTGGTGACCCGGAAAATCGACGATTTGTGATCCCGTGTTGGTATTCCACAACGACAGCCTTCCGTTTGCCTGACCAGCTACTACAACTTTTCCGTCGGGGCGGAACGCCGAGCAGTAAGCGATCGAACTTGCGGAGTGGAAAGTCAATCGCGAGAATTTATCTTGAGTTGCAGGATTGCTATTGTTGGGCAGCAGACCAATTGAACCATCACCTTTTTTGACGACAGTCCATAACTCGATGCCTGGATTGTTACCCGTTAAGGCCAACTGTGTTCCCGCGGTATTCGACGAAATCGACAAAATTCCACCGGTTTTGGTGGGCTCGGGAGCGGACCGTCGCTCACTTCGGTTGGCGCTCCAGAGTTCCAGACCGCCATCTTCGAGTCCAATCGCTAACAATTCGGGGGCGTCGCCAACGAACGCAGTAGTGTTCACGAACTCCGTCCTCCGATTCAGGACCAAAATCTTGTACCATCCGATCCACGCCGGATGGTGGTAAACGTGTTTCATCGTGGGCCGTAACCTAGTAACTGAAAAAGCGCCCAATGCGCTCACCGATACTGCGGCGTCCCCACTATGGTCGAACACTGCATCGGTAACGTCGTGACGATGTTTTGCGGGGATCGCGACGGCGCGTTCAGCGTTCCAACTCCAAAGGAATATTTCTCCTGAAGCAAAACCCGCCAAAATAGACTCACCATCGGGACTTATAGCGACAGAGGATGGAACGTCTGCGCTGTCACAAGAGTTCAACGTCGAAAACGCGGCATCGGTGTCGGGCAAGACAAAAAGTGTGCCTTTCTTGTCTTGGATGCACAATCGAAGAAATCGCCTATCGAAAAAGCCGCCAGACTTGATGTTTGCCCTAGCTATTATTCCGTCTGGCAAAGCGACAACGAGTTCTTGGCTCTTGGATCTATATGCAACGCTAAGCCCGGCGCCGCTCTGAGGGATGGCACGAAATATGAGTGACGCCTGAAGGAGAGCTGGCAGCTGAGACATTGCGTAAGTATCAATCACCGAGTATTTCTGAGCCATCCCTTCTAGAGCAGTGATAAGGGCGACCGTTTTGGACCGCGTATTGCCGTCTATCCGTCGGATCGCGTCGCTCGCGAGCAATCGGACATTGCCTTGAGCGTTGAGTGCTCCCACTTCAGCTTCGCTAACCCGCAATTGGTTGACGCTCTGAACCAAATCGAGTTGGCTTGCGTCCAGCTGTTTCTGTTCTTCGCCGAGAGCCGTGTCGGTAGCCTTCTGGCGAGCGTCGATTTCTGCATTCTGGAGCTTGAGAGCCAATTCCTTTTTTTCGTCCGTTCTAACTCGTTCCATTTCCATCGCTAGTCTTCTTTGCGTGATGTCGTTGGAGGTTTTTTGGTTTTCTACACTTACTGCTAATGTGGTGTTCACGTCATGCTCTTTAGCCGCAGCCTCCGCCTCAGCTGCGGCGATCAGCTTCGCGCGAGCCACCTGCTCAGCCTGACTTTTGACATCGCTTGCCAATTTCGTATAGCGCATCGTGAAATACGAGAGGCCAAGAACGCCTAGAACGACGACTACACTCGAGAATTTGCGTACTTGAATCCAAAAACGCTCTCGCCGACTTGCTTTCAGAAATGTGGCTTCAATGTCGGTGACGCTGCTAGACTGCTGGGATGCCCACGCGGTGGCATCGTTCAGAGCCCTGCCCCGCAAGAGATAGGTATTCGAGAAACTGTGGTCTTTCCACCGGTTGGCGCTAACTTTCAGAAACCGTTCACTTTCAGGCAGGGAAAGCTCCCACTGCCGATTGCTTTCGAGTATCGGCTCAACGAGCCGATCGTGGACGAGTTCGTACCAGGTCGTGTCACCTCGCGTATCTTGCCGGATGAGATGTTCGTTCTGTAGGACGTCCAAGATCTCTACGTCTCTTTGCGAGCGCGTGGGTCCAAAATTGGCCTGACTTCGCATGTGTTCGCTGATAAGCTTAGTTCCAATCCAGTCCCTGATACGAGGCTCTTCAAGAGCGTCAACCCCAGAAGCTGTCCGGATGACATCTTTGTAGAAGCCACCGATTGCATCATCAAATACTCCAGTCTCCTCGCCCCCTCGATTTTTATCTTGCGCTACCGCATGCATTGCGGTGGCGACAAAATTCTGCTCAGTGGGCGCCTGTGCTTGCGAACGTCGCGAAACATTCCAGATATACCTGCACACGACTTGAAGGAGAACGGGTTCAATGTACTGACCTCGTTTATATTTGCCGCTGATCACATCTCGGCTCTGCTGAAGTCGCTCAACGAGCAAATCTGCCCATGTTGCGCTTCCGTCAGTCGAGATTTCGTATTTCCCGTAGTAGCGCGCAAACGGTTTGTAAATTGCCTCTAGCGCTTGATCATGCCCCAGCAAGTCGAGCCGATATCTTGCGCGGAGATTACCCGGGCAAAAGCCGGACCGTGGTTCGATTCGACCAAGGAAGTCCTCTCGCATCGAGAACAATGCGAAAACTTCATTTAGCAGCAGCAGCTCTCGCAATTGCTGAAACAGCTGGCGTCGATTTGCTTCAGCGGCCGATTCATCAAAGCCGTCATCAAAGATTTCCTCGAATTGGTCAAAGATGATGACGGGGAATAGTTCTGGCGTCTGTCTTTCTTCACCTTTCGGTTTAGCCGCGCTGATATAGGACTTGTAAAACTGTAGTAGGGTCAACTGAGAAAGACGGTCTTCGGGACATCGCTTACCTTTGTCTAACGCGGCGTTTAAGCTCAGCAAGACGCGATTTACTAGAGTAGTCGGCGCGTTACTCCGCTGTCCCTGGTCGTTTGGCGTTACGGATCCGAGGCGTCCGAGTGTTATCGGTCCCAATGGAGCGAAATAAGACTCTCGCAGTTTGTGAATGATTCCGGCGTTTAGAAGAGAGGATTTCCCAGCGCCCGAGGGTGCGTGAAGCAGCACAATCCTTTCGCTGTTTAATAGCGATAGGAGACTATCGCAATCAGTCGCGCGTCCAAAGAGGGCTTCTCCGTCTTTCAACGGGCGCGGGCCAACGTACGGCTCGTGGATTCCGCGGGCCTCGAGTGGCACCGTCGTTGTCATGACGTTTCTCCCGTCTAAGGGAACATGTCGGCAAGATGGCGAACGAATTGTCCGCTGCTCCCCTCAAAAATCTCAAATCTCGAGCTGTCTAGAAAGCTCGTTAAGTACTTTCTAATTTTGGCCGGTGCCGGATTGCCGCCTGCGCTTGAGGGGTCGATCTGGACCGCAATGTGAGGAAAGTTGGTGTGCTTAGACCAAGAGCGAATCTGTTTCAAGCGCCTGAACAAAATGCGAAAGTCCCACTCATGCAATCTGAATCCGAGGAAAATAAGGGACGACCCCACGTAAATATTGTTAATCAGCGTAACGAAGTCATTCGGGCCTTGTTCCATCTTATGCAAGTACTCAAAATAGTCGTCCTCAGCAAGTACGAGTTGATCCAGATCGTTAAAACTGCCGTAGATGTAGGCTAGGAGCGGTTTATCTTTAGTTGGCTTAACCAAATCGGTCTGTTCGGACGGTCCGTTCCGGCCGGAACGTAGGATGGGGAGGCTGACGTTTGTGCCTTTGATTCGCTCCGACGCTTTCAGCGCTTCTTCCATAAGTGCGTCCGGATTCGTCGAGATGTACGCTTTGAAAGGGCTTCTAGCGAGAACTTTATAGGGCTCAAATCTATCGTTTTTAATCCTGTCCTGCCAAACGTCATGTATAAGTCGTGCGATTTCGGCCTGAAGCAGCTCCTTCGTCATGGAATCCACCGCGGCGGCGGAAGGCAATTTACCCGGGCCATTGCCACAAGCGCGACGGACTTGGCGCAAGCATTCCTGCAGATAATCTCTCTCGAGCGCATCGCGTCCCGCGACTTTCTCGATATACTGCGAAACGAGTGCAAGATCCTGGCTACTCTTCTCTGCGAACTGATAGTTGGATTTGATTGCCAGACGCGCGGCGATCTCTGCTTGGGAACCTATGTAGGGCTCGATTAAGCCGGAGCCAATGATAATCGTGCCGTTCCCCACTCGTACAGAATCTCGCAGTACGTCCCAATTAATTTTTTGTTCCCTTTCGAGCGGACTGTCGATTCCGTACCATAAGCGTCCGGATCTAAGCCTGTGGAATAGAACTGGCGCGAACGAGTCGCTTTTTTTTTCTATTTGCTGCCTGGCTTCCGAAACTGCACCGTCGATTATCCCTTCGTCACTAATCTTGGTAAGTAGCTTTCGGACGAAAGGTACACTACTGGACATGAGCAGATTTCCTTGCATTGCTAGTATTGCAGGAACACCAGCTTTGACTAACCGAGGCCCCAACGACGCGGCCACGCGATCAGCGTCAGATTTTGAAGCGGTGGGATTTCCCGCACCTTGGCACGAAATCAACAGTACGAGATTTGGTGGAACAGCCAGCCGGTCGAATTGTTCAATGAATTGGGATCCTCGAACTAAGTCAGCATTTCCCGAAGGGTCTTCGAAGTAAAGTATTGTGTCAATTCGCTCAGGGTCCGCTGTGTCTAGTCTTCCATGACAAACGAGATAAAGTACATCATAGCCGTCGTCGAGGTACGCGAAGAGATTTTTGAACGCCGCTAATCCGGGGTTCTGTTCGGATGAAGCGATTATCGTCGGGTAAAGTCCCCGAAGCGCCTCCTCTGCGACCTTCACCTGTTCATGAACATCCACTGAAGGCAGACCGAAGCCTTCCAGCAGCTTTGGATTCGCAATAAAAACGAGAGGGCGGATTTGAAACTTCTGACGCAAACTAATCTCTCGACTGCGGCCCCCAGTTATCGTTCGCGAAAACAAGACTGCCGGATTAGTAGCAAGCGTCGAGTCGCTGATCGCTTCCAAAGAATTCGGATCGCGAAGTAGCTCCCATACCAGCGGCTGGAGCTCTTGCGCGCCTTCTGCTATAGCGAGCCGGAACCTCACCGTGGTTTTGTTTTTTGTTGCCCTAGCTAAAGCGTCTTCGTAAATTTGCAGGGCCGTGTTTTGGTTCGCACGAAAAATGTCGTCGCTTAGCACCCTCCCGTATTCCTTCCAGTCGCCTTTCCTACGACAACCCTCCAAGAGATTCATACGAACATTAATAGTTTCAAGTACCGGGTCAATTAGGCTCGGTCCGTAAGGATCCGTTACCCGAGCCTCAAGATGATATGAATCCTCTCCCACCGCCGGGAACAGATAAAACTCAAGATCAATTGAGTCAGGCATTCTCCGACTTCCTCCACAGCATTCCACAGGTTATGAGAGCGGCGGCGATCCGGTTAGCAAAGAACGAGTTCTCCTCGACGAGTTTTAAACGTTCGGATTTGTTGATGACATGCATCGGAATACCCAAAGGTTGCGTTAGGGCTGGTCGGACGTCTGAGCGGGCGGATCACCCAAAAGCTCATACCATATCCGCCACGCGCAGTCTCACCGCCGGATCGCCGAATATTATGTAGTTGCGGGCATCATCTCTAGATACCCATAGGTTAGCCAACGCGTTCTTTGAATTCTGTGACGGCTCTTGCATTTCGCCAAGAACCCTAGTCAACTTCGTCGAGAGAGCCGCCCAACGCGAATTGAATGCGTCTGTAGCATTTCCAATTCGATCCCCCAGAAGGAGTCGGCCGAGGACATCACGAAAGCCCTGGATTTGAGACCTACCGCTACCGGATTGAAATGAATATGCCCAAGCCCGTTCTACGTGCCCTAACACGGCTAGTGCACCACCGAGCGGGTGGGAGAGCAGTCTTTGGGGGAGGCTGGAAAGTTGCGCTTCCGCAGCGATTTTCCGGGGATGTGCGTTTAGGCGGTCAAAGTCGTCAAATTGTGGGTAACCAGCTCCATGGCACGCAAACAAAAAATGAATCAACCCGCTAAGTTTCGCGTTCTTTGGAATGTCAGCCGCCGAAAACCAGTCCTTCGATTCAATTGATCCGTAACCATTCCAATCCTGACAGACAAGCGCTCCTTGGCAATCCTTTTGCCGATTATCATTCAAACCGAATTCCATTCCATGTGTGCCACTAAAAATAACTGCCGGAGTCCCACGGCTCAAGTTTCCACTCAAAAGTTCACTTAGGTTTTCCTTCGTTGCCGCGAGGTTTTCGGTTGAGGCTTTACCTAACAAGCGCAATTGCTTAAAACCTTGTTCCAAGCCCAAAGGCGATGTATTAGCTGTGCCGGCCGTCAGCGGGACCACAACTTCCTTGGTAAATAATTGCGTGGCATTGTCGAAGTCATGCTCCGTAGCGAAAATTGCAATCTGCTTGGAATTTGTGATTGCCTCCTTCCGCTCGTAGTCGATTACGCTTTCAACGTAACGAGAGAATTCCTCCTTCGTTTCAAACCACAGGCGCCCGACGGCCCAGAAGATGTCTAGCTCATACTGAAATTCAAATGGAATTTCCTCCGGCGAGCCGACAATCATCAAGTAATACGGAACTCCGTCTTCAGCCGGATCGACAATATCGAGCGAAACTCCGCCTTGACGGTCGAGCCACGAAGCAGCATCCTCCTTGGGTTGATAGCCACCGCGCTCGCCCTCGAACACCTTAAATGGTCCGTCTTTGACCTGGGTTTGTCGCCAATCGAGTAGTGGCCGCAGTGCATCCTTGATTTCTTGCCTGACGCTATTGGCATACAAGATGCCCCATCCTTGCTTTTTCAAGTCGCAAGCATCAGTGCCGCCAACCACGCCAAACGCTTTTTCAGCACTCTGGACCTTATTTTGAAAAGTTCGATCTAGCTTCGCAGGAACACCTCCGTTCACGACCATCTGCTCCAATGAGTGATGTGTGAATCCTTCGAGGGGAGTCCCGGTTCGTGCCGAGATGCCAAACGGTATCGGCAAATCGGAATCTTGAGGAGCGGTTTTGTTTGTCTCGGTCATGGCCCTTCACCTCGTTGCAAATGCAGACTCCCAAATTGAATGGGCGACTTCAGGACCCGCAATGTCGTTGTGTGCACCGGACAAACCTTCCATTTTCGATATGAATTGGCTTCCGTCGAGGTTATAGACCTTTCCACCTTTGAAATTATAAGGACGGTCAGCGGTAAGCATCGCCGAGTCCTCTGCAGCATTCTTGAGACCCTGGATGCCGAAAGTGCCGATTCCCCCGAATTTCGGCAGTCCTGCAACAAAATCTGGGGCCCCCCTCACCTTTGAAGCCAGCGGATACAATATTCCGACGGCGTGATCGTACTCCGATTTCGTGGTTACGATTGGTCCGCTTACTTTACGATCCGTCAGCAATCGCTTGAAGTACCCTCCACCCGCTGCCGGAAAGGGAATATCCTGACAGTAAGACCACAGTGATACGGCTCCTTGCACCAGCACCAAAGATTCGACGGGTCGCGGTAATGTGCCATCGGAATTTGGGCCGCCGAGCATTCCTGAGACAACAATTGTTCCAAAACTGTGGCCCATCAAATGTATTCGCGTCTTGCGGCCGACAGTGGCAGTCATGAGCTTTTTTAGGAAAATATGCATTCCACCTTCGCCAATAGTTCGCGCCCGCTTCTTCATCGTCCAATAGGAGAGTACGCGGAGTGGTGCGAGGATTCCTCCGAAGCCAAACGCTCCAAAGTTTGTCGGTCCGCTGGTTCCGGACTTTACAATTTCGTCAGGATCAAAGGAATCGCGATCGGCGTCTGGCGCTGCCCCCACGCCGGCACTGCCAATGCCGAGGATGCCGTTCAAATCTAGGTACGCATTTCGAGCGCTAGTTGAGAGTTGTTTTGCGGCCGCTCCGCCGCGCGCTTCATCAAGTATCGTTTCGAGACACCGACGAATCTCAGGCGTGTCACCTAAGCGCGTGGCGAAGCCATTCAACAGACTCGAAGGGTTTGTGTCGGCCGACACACCGAAGGCGTTGCCACTTGGAATATCTTCGTCACCCCACGGCTCGCTAGGCCAATGCAGTCCTACGAGAAGGGGCTGGAACATCGGGAAAATTGCCCGGGCTCGTTCAAGGTCTGCGCCTTGAGTGATGAAGGCCCCTATCCAGCGATCATATTGATCCTGAGCGGCCGTAATGTCGCCATGCCATCCATGATTGAAAAAGAAGACGTCAGTGATTGGTTCATCTGCTGTCTTCTCAATCAGCCTCCTGCTCATCAAGCCGGCTGGATCATCAGTCCTTTCTCGGCCAGCCGCATCGAAGCTCATTAGGCCGTAATCGACATCAGTACCAGGAATCTTTTCAAAGGGCATTTCGGGAGTCCTTACGCACAGCTTCGATGAATAACAGCCCGGAAGTGGCAGGCAAGCCTGCACGACTGCGTTCCGTTCTCCGAGCGAGGTGCATGAAGAGCGCCTCGAAATCAGGCGTGAGTCTTGGTCGCCTTCGGCCGAAAATTCTCCAGCAATTGTCCATCGGATAGAAGCACAGGCCCAGGCTCACTGGGCAGCGAGAACGCGATGTTACCGGCGGGTGCTTGGCCGTGGATCTGCCAGCTTCCATTCGCATAAGCGATTCCGAAGACTTTGAATCCGAACGTCAGGAGCTTCTGTCCCTTGTAGGTCAAAGAGGCGTTGTCACTTGCTGAAGCAGCGATACTTGCGTTGACTCCGACTACCTTTTGAATATTTGGCAGATTTACCGCAAGTGTCGTTCCAGAAGACCCTTTGGCGGTAACCGTTATCGACTGCGACTTCAAAACTTCAGTAATAACGTACGCTTCTTTATTGTGGTCTTGGAAGTAACTGGCGAAAGGATTTTGTTGATCGAGATCACCCTGCGCCAAGTAGCTTCCTACTTCGAGCGGAGGCACCCGAGATACCTGCACATCAGTGAAAGTGAATTGAATAGATTTCGCTTGATTGTATTCAGCGGTAACCTTCGGGGCGTCAATGCCCATCCCTTGAAGAATGCTTGCCAAAATGTCGAGTCCGATCGAAACCTTCAGGTCACTCGTTCTTTGGCCGTTGATATCGACTGCCTGCGCCGGAGGTGCGACTTGAGGAACGGCGGCTTTCGAGCTCCAGATGGTCGAGATCTGCCCTAGATCCTCCAAGCTATCGTTATCGCGCCCAACGACTTCGAGCGGATCAACTCCTTCTCGGGGCAGTTTCAGGACGTTGTATCCTAAACCGTTCAGGTAAGTGAGGCGTGGATCGCTGCAAAATGCCATGATGGCCTCCTTGTGAATCGTTGTGAAAAGCCCGGTGAAGCAGTGACATGGCGATATTGAGTTGACACCTCGTCCCCGGATTGCACAACGGCCGGAGCGGGAAGACGGATCTCAATACGCCTAGGGTTATGCCGCAGGTACGTGTATCGCGACTTACTGCGGCACCTTATACTTGATATTAATACGCAATAGCAAGCTAAATTTTAATAGCCGATTGGTAGTCATAATCGGGCTGAACGTTTGCCGTAACACTGAGTCGCAAAACACCGAATTGCAACTCGCGCTCTCGATCCGATAGCCACAATTCCCAGGTGGCTGGCATCAGGTAGAAATTCCAATTTCAAAAATCTCGGTGGGCATCTCCCTTGATCAAAATCTCTCTCCCCCGGGACGAAAGCCTCAACTCGGTTGCAAATTTTTCTGAGTAACAGGAGGCAAAACGATGCCGACTGTACCGGAAATAATCACCCAGAGCGTTCTAAAGCAGTTGGAGCAAGGCGTAGCGCCATGGCGTAAACCGTGGTCCTCCTCA
>Ga0070762_10000416_pt1 | contig 17677 bp, 11 predicted proteins | sample HubBroMetageREF2_FD_66726 | JGI IMG/M metagenome (GOLD analysis project Ga0070762, IMG submission 66726) | Reference soil microbial communities from the Hubbard Brook experimental Forest, New Hampshire, USA - Hubbard Brook CCASE Soil... | ecosystem: Environmental > Terrestrial > Soil >...
ATTGACGAAGCCCATTCCAGCCAGGGCGGGAAGACCTCGGCGGCGCTGTCTATGGCGCTCTCGGAATCCGGTGCTGACGAGGAAGACGAGCTGGTTGAGGACAAGATCAACCGGATTATGGAAGCCCGCAAACTACTCCCGAATGCTAGCTACTTTGCGTTTACTGCTACACCTAAGAATAAGACGTTAGAGATCTTCGGCGATGCGGTTCCCAGCGGTGGACCGGTGAAACACCGGCCCTTCCATACCTATACGATGAAGCAGGCGATCCAGGAGGGGTTCATTCTGGATGTGCTTCGTTACTACACGCCGGTGAACAGTTACTACAAGCTAGTTAAGAAGATCGAAGGCGACCCCGAATTTGACGTTAAGCGAGCGCAAAAGAAACTACGCCGCTACGTTGAGAGTCGCGACCATGCGATTCGTATGAAAGCCGAAATCATGGTCGATGATTTCCACGAGCAGGTGATCGCTCTCAATAAGGTCGGTGGGCAGGCGCGAGCTATGGTGGTTACGAACGGAATCGAACGAGCGATTCAATACTTTCACGCGTTCCGGGATTATTTAGTCGAACGCAAGAGTCCATACAAGGCAATCGTCGCGTTCTCGGGAGAACATGAGTACGGCGGTGTAAAAGTGACCGAGTCTTCGCTCAACGGTTTTCCCTCAAACCTGATCGCGGACAAAATCGAGGAAGATCCGTACCGGTTTCTGATTTGCGCCGACAAGTTTCAAACCGGATATGACGAGCCGCTGCTTCACACCATGTATGTGGACAAACATCTTTCTGGCATCAAAGCTGTACAGACGCTCTCACGGCTAAATCGCGCCCACCCTCAGAAGCATGATGTGTTTGTCCTCGATTTCGTGAACGATTCAAAGACCATCGAAGAGGCTTTTGCTGATTACTATCGCACGACAATTCTCAGTGAAGAAACTGACCCGAATAAGCTGCACGATCTGAAGACCGCGCTCGATGGCTATGAAGTCTACTCAGCGGAACATTTTCAAAGCCTCGTTGAACTCTATCTCAGGGGCGCGCAACGAGACCAGCTCGATCCCATTCTGGACGCTTGCGTGGCCGTCTATAAGGGCCTCAACGAAGACGGCCAGGTAGACTTCAAGGGCAAGGCCAAAGCATTCACGCGAACCTACGGTTTTCTGGCATCGATTTTGCCATTCACAAATGCTGGTTGGGAGAAGCTCTCGATCTTTCTAAACTTTCTGATACCGAAACTGCCGGCGCCGGTCGAAGAGGATCTGTCGAAGGGAATTTTGGAGTCCATTGATATGGACAGTTATCGCGTGGAGAAGCAAGCCGCGATGAGGTTGCAATTGCCCGACAAGGACGCGGAAATTGAGCCTGTCCCTACAGACGGAGGAGGCCGCAAGGCCGAACCTGAGCTGGATCGGCTGTCGAATATCCTGAAGACCTTTAACGATCAGTTCGGGAATATTTCCTGGGCCGATAGCGACCGTGTCCGAAAGCTAATTACAGAGGATATTCCCCAACGGGTTGCCACTGATGCCGCCTATCAAAACGCTCGCCGGAGCTCAGATAAACAGAACGCACGCATCGAACACGACAAGGCATTGCAGCGGGTAGTTGTGGGCCTCATGCGGGACGATACCGAGCTCTTCAAACAGTTCATGGATAACGAGTCGTTCCGCCGCTGGTTAACAGACTCTGTCTTCAATTTGACTTACGATCGGCCCAATACTTGAGAAGGCACTTCGGTGCGTTTGCTACGTTCGACCGGGATCCATACCTAAAAGACATGTGCGACCGCCTTCACTTGAATGATCGCAAGGATTTAGAGGAGCGTGTTCACAGTCTATTTCTTCCCGTCTAAGTGCGGCCGTCCAGCGACTCACCGAGCACGCGCAGGCACTCTCGCTTCACATGTGCTAGTGCTTTCACATCGTCGTAGCTGGAAACCAAGTTCTCCGAACTGTGAGCCGCACCGTCGCGAACTTTTTTCATACCTTTGATTAATCGGACTTCCACCGACATCGCACCCGCTTTGACGGCGAGCTGCAATAAATCCGATAGATTCAGGTAGCTGACGAGATCTCGAGCAGCTCGTCCCGCCCTTTTGTACGCGCTCTCAATTTGCCGAAAGCGGTGTGGATCGAGTTCTCTCCTTAAGGCCTCGGCGTTTGTCCGACCTTGCATCAAGTTGAGAGCCATTCTCTCAAGCGTCTGCAGAATTATGTAAAATGTGAGTTTGACCAGCTGATGATTCAAGTCCGAAAAATGGACATACCCTTCTATCTTCTGCCCACTTAGCACAAAAGAAAACTGACGTTCTTCGAGAATGTCGACGAGGTCAAGAAGACTCGTCCCATCGGCGATGAGGGCAGTCGGACCGATCCTCTTCGTTTTTCCAGGCATGCGTTCGAAATAGGCCGTGAGCGCCCCGCCCTTTTGAATAGGGATGACGTCAAAATCAGGATTATTATGCGAAACCTCTAATGCCTGCCGCTCATTTGGCGCACAAACCAAGTCTGCGCGGGGAGTCATTATGTCCTTCACAGTGAATTCTTTTGCGAGGCGATTTAAAGTTTCGTCTATGTGTGGCATGTCCCCACTTCGACAGAATACTGACGCTACATCACCATTAGACCTTAAGCAACCACTGCGCGGGTGTGTGAGTATCGCGATTTCGTCACCGCCGAGGACCCTTTGGAGGTGGCTCTCTGTATTCCCTAGTACACGACCCGCGAAGCATTCACGGAACTGAGTGGAGGCCCGCAAAGACTCCGACGTTCAATCCGAGTTCCCGTTTCATCGATGAAATGTGAAAATCCACGGTAAGTCGCAACAACTTTAGGAGATCCGATGCTGAAGTCGCAGATCAAGCCTGGCACGGAATACGCTTTCCGTGAGCACCGTTCACCGGGAACTCCTTTTCACCGGGTACGTGTTATCCAGCATACGCGTGGAACGAAATGGAGAGCCGAATGGATCGAACCGAGCCCTGGATTGGTCGATTATGTTGAGTCTGGTCAACTTGTTGTTCCGTGGAAGGAACACAAAGCTTTTCTGAAAGAGGAAGCTAGTGCCGAGGCTCTGCGCGAACACAATGAGCGCATGGGATATGAGGAGAATTCTCCGATAGCCAACGCGTTGTATTCAGTGTTCGAAAGCGTGGGTGACGACGTTTCCTTTTATCGTGGAATTCTGAGTGGTTCACCTGAAGCTGTAGACCGGGTCAAGACGCGCGCCGCGATGGACACGTCTAAGCGGTCCCCACTGGCGTATATCGATCGGCAGGGGAAACTTCGCCTCCCGTTTGATGAAGCGTTTGAGTTAGCACGTATGTTTTGCGCGGCGGAGCCGGCGGCAGTGTTAGTGAGGGTGGAGACAACCGAGCGCGATTGGTCACAACAGGCTCGCCGCCCAGGGGAAGAGTACATCATCCCGTTGCTCAACCAGTACCGCGCATCGTGGGCCTTAATACGGCAATGGACCGGACATGACCCGGCGGTGGCGCAAAGAGAGGCTGAAATTGAGCGACTCGAGCGGCTCGTTTGGGATGCGGTGTACGTGCTGCAAAAGGCAGGGCTCGACAAGGAAGCAGCCAAGCTGCGACGCGTAATTGAGAAGCACTGAATGTCCATTGCTGGACAGTTAAGCTGGCTGGGAACTCCCCGTTTCAGTAGGAGGTGGTCTTATCGTGTTCGCGCAGCGGACAATCAGCACGGCTCCGGTATCTAAAATCTTGTTCGAGCCCCCATCGATCGAGTTTAGTCCACAAAACTCTCGCGAATCACGATCCAGTCGCTGTTGCAACCGTACTTGGTTAGATCCGAATACCGTTTGTCCACAAATCAGATGTTTCTGAGCCGCTCGTAGCGTTCGAAGGCGTTAAATCACGGCTGTGGCAGACCGCCGTGGACTCTTGCGAAGCGGAGTCGTGTTGCGCGGATGTACGGAAAGAGCCACGCTGTATGCTAACAACACAGGTACTGAACAACTAAATAGAGTGTTATATTGGGTTGCCACTATGCCCAGTCAGCGCGAAAAAGATACCCTCATTGGGCTCGCCCGGGGCATCGTTCTCGTCCAGGGAAACGCATTCATTAAAGAACTCCTCCGAAAAAACGGTATCAAGATTGGTGCGACAAAAACCGCATTCGAAGCCTCGTTGCTGGACGCAATCGAGGAAGGGCGGATTCAGCGGCAACATATAGAGGAGTGGCTAAACGAAGTTGAGGGATGGGGCAATCAGCACGTGTACCTCTACAAGGTTCCCCAAGACGTAGTTCAAGACCCGCTCTGGTCAACGCCAGGTAAGGTGGAAGCACACGTCAAAACCGCCGGGCTAGGTGGTCTGTGGCAGGCTCAAACCTCGCTTGAGTTTCCTGCGGCTCGAAAGCTGACCGCTGTTTCCTTCGATGATTCGACCCTCCGCCTGACGTGGCACCAAGGTCTCAGCACATGGGTGCGCGCAACAGAGAAGGATTATGAGAAGGAAATTGAAGGCGACCTTTATGAGTTTCGAGCTCATCGGTATCTAGCAGATCGCTCGGTTATGCGTTTTGAATTGCGTTTGACTATGGGGCTGGCGGCAGTATTTATGCAAGAGGAGTGGAACAAGGAATCTCACTTGCACGCATTGGCCGAGACGAAAGAGGCAGTCTCCAAGATTTTCAGATTTGAATCGCTCATTCCTTACAACGTCGCAAAAGCGATCAAGAATCTGGACCAAGCAGCCTTGGAGGCGGAAGAATTATCGAAGACTATACGTCCACATTCCACGAGGCTCAGCGGCCCGGGAGCCTACGTGCAATTTGCGAGCATAAGTGGGAAAACTGGATACCAGGAATTTGAGCCGGTCAGGCATGTTCGCCGCGCCGTGCGCCCTGAGAAATTTAGGGGTGATCACGGCGTTTTCATTTTCACTCGTAAGGGACCACGAGGCTCCGCCAGGGACCTTAAAATCCAACTCTACGGTTCTCAGCGTCGAATTAGATTTTGGGCGCAGATGAATGCCGGAGAAGTTTGGGATATTCTTAAGAGCTTTAAAAAGTACGGGACATGAGTCGCCCAACTGTCGATTGGGTGAAACTCGAAGCAGAATATCCCCCGAAACTTGTTCGAGAGCTTCGCCGCTTTCTCGACGAAGTGGGCCCACTGGAGCTCACCACTGATGATCTGACCGCGACAGCCGTTGAAGTAACCCCGGAAGTCGCGATAGCTTTGTTGCGGAAGGTTGGGTCGCTAGGAGTCTTGAAAGAAGAAAGACGCTTCGCCTGCGCAAACTGCCCTGAGACACTCACTGTGGAGGAGCTGAATGCTGGGATTTGCCCCCATTGCGATTATGATTTGAACTCCGGTGCCGCACGACCGGAAGAGATTTATGTCTTCATACGCAAATCTGTTCCGTCACGCGATGTTCGTTGGGTCTTATCGTTGCACGGGATGAATACCCAAGGAGCATGGCAAGAGGAATTTAACTGGCTCATCTCCACGACCTATGCTCACGCGGTCCCCGTTGCGATTTATAAGTATGGGATCGTGCGGCCGGGCGCTTTCTTCCGATTTCGTCACATTTCTCTTGCGCGGGAGTTAGCATCCAAAATCAAGAGGCTGGTTGGGGTAACGGACGGAACGGGCTTCGGGAAGCGCCCTGACGTAATTGCCCACAGCCTAGGCACTCTGGTGTTAAACATCGCCTTAAGAATGGATCGAAGCCTTGAGGTAGGGCGAGTCATTCTTCTGGGCAGCGTTATTCGGCCCGACGCTAATTGGCGCGAACTCGTTGACAGGGGGCAGGTCCAAGCCGTCCTAAACCATTATGGGACGAGGGACTTTTGGGCGTTAGTTGCCCACTATTTCATACCCGGCTCCGGTCCCTCGGGAAGAATCGGCTTCAATTGCAGCGGTGCAGTAATTAACATCGCAGCACGGGGTTTTGGACACAGCGACTTCTTTCGCGTGCAACACCTGAGCAGTCTCTTTGTGACTCTTTGGCGTTCATTCCTAACGCTGCCGCAAGAAGAGCTCGCTAGCCTGAATGAACCAGTGCAGAACAGACACGATTGGCGGCAAACCTGGTGGCCGCTGCGTGCCAATCTCCCGCGTTTTATCCTGGTCGGCATTTTTGCTGGTGCCGTGTCCATACTTTTGTTTACTTTTTTCGTAGGAATACTTCAAATTCTCAATTGGTTGAGGCAACATCCGTAACTCTCCCGCACGGCGTCATATTCCTTACATATTCCCCTTCGTGTGACGAGTTCTGCGCCTAAGAGGGGCCCTACAAGTTCGGAGGCTGCTGGGTTGGCGGGAATGACATGATCGAGTTCGACCGTATCAGAAGCCTCGGTTAATATGAAGGACAGCAGTTCAGGAAAACCTCGATGGAGAGTGCAACTGTCAGGGTGCGCCCCCTGCGCTTCGCGTTTGCTGTTGAGGCGAAGGACAAAACCAGTCTGCAGAGAATATTTGAAGTGAACTCTTCCCTCTGGGGAGGCGTATTTAATTTCATCATTCCGCTCTTCAAGCAAGTCCCTAGTCGATATCGTGAACAATATTTCAAGACACCACCAGCCAAAGCAGTCCTGAAGGGATTGGTGGAAGCATTCCAACCAGACTATTTGATTGAGATCAGGTCTGGCGATGCGGCGTCTCACGGAATCGCGTTTCCCGCCAAGCGCATTCTGGCGATCGAAGATCTGACCAGCCGGGATGACCGGGGGAGATGCAAGATAGGAATTGATCTGCGTAGCGTTTGCGATGATCTGTATCGAACTTCTTTCCGGTTTGTCCAGCGCCATCCGCCTAGTGTATTGATCCCCTCAAGTACCGAAAAAAGATTCGGTCTTCTCTTCGCTGCAACGTTTGGGTCTTTGCCCGAATCTGGCGTGCTTTCCGAAGTAGCGGATATTTATCTCAAAGCGCTTGACGGCACGAGAGAGGCAGTTAACGCCGTTGACTTTCCTCAACTCTTTGACCAGAAAATTCTCTATCCATTGCGAGCTACTCGTCATGAGTTGGATACACTCAGGAATAGTTGGTCGATTGACTCGAAGCTGTTCTTCCTGGATGAACAATCATCATTTGACCTGATTGAGTTTTGGAATCTAAGAGCGCTTGGATGGCACATAGCCCCTCTTCCTGCTAGTTTGGCGCCGAGCCTTATCGACTACTGCAATCATTTCATCAAATCAGCATACAAGTCCTACGCCCCTCCTTCGAACGCTTTTCACCACGCCACCCTGTTGTGCGCCCGATCACAATCCGTTGAGGCATTGAAGCAATTCATTTCAAAGCTGACTTGGCCACCTCCGCAGTTCGCGTCCCTTGACCATCGAGTGCCACGCATCTGGGAAGAATGGGGGCGAAGCGCGGACCACGCTGAGCCGCAAACGGTCACTCACTCAGAGAAACAGGTCGATGCTCATGTCCTCGGAGAAGGGCTTCATCTGCGAACTCAGCCGCACAACTTTGCAGAAGACGATCCGTACTGCTCCCGAACGGCCGCTTGCGCGAACGTGCTCGAATCCTTTTCCGGGGGAACACCCATTGTTCCTTGGAAAAGTGAGGTTGCGGCGTCCTTAACGCGCGATTTCGGCGAGAAGAAAACGTGGATCTCGCGCGAGGGGATAGTGGTATTGGCTGGTGAGCATAGCTTCACCAGTTTTCTTCGCGTTCCCACTCCGATCAACATTTTTTCTTCGCTGGCCGAGTCTCTTGGTTACAAACTGTTACTCTCTCCGGCTGGAAGGACGTGCAACCAGATCATTTCCGCGGTCGGTGGATTGAATATGATCAGAATCGTCGCGCGGTCGCCAGAATTGCTGAAGTTTATTGACCGACTGGCCCATGAAGATTTGGAGGTGGAGATTGACAGCGATGAGGGTATACCGCGGAAAAAGATGCACAAGTCTTATGCCCGATTGTCACAGGTTCTTGAGGTGATTCACAAATCGAACATGGAGCATCCAAGATTGAGTAGACCGCATTTAAACACCCTCATTCGGTGTAAGGTCTTAAAACTCGGAATGGCTCTTCGCTGTTCGGAATGTCAGCACACAAGTTGGTTTAGTCTTGAAGAACTAGCCCCTAGGCTGTCATGTCCGCGCTGCCTGGCCGAGTTTGAATTTCCATCAGGATCGCCGCCTCATAAAGAGGCATGGGCCTATCGCGTGATAGGTCCTTTCGCTGCGGGTCATTTTGCGGATGGAGCATACTGCGTCGCGACGGCGTTGCATTTTCTAAGCGAAAGGATTGCCCGACAATCAAATTGGCTCCCGAGCTTCAAAATGCGGAATGAAAGCGGCAAGGAATTGGAGGTTGATTTTGGAATGCTTGCTGCTCCAAGTCGCTTTAGCCACAGGTCGTCTCCACATCTGATAATCGGGGAATGTAAATCGTTCAATCGGTTCGAGGAAAAGGATTTTGCGAGAGCTCGCCAGGCAGCGGAGCTTTTTCCGGGAGCGGTTCTTTGCTTTTGCACTTTCAACGAGGCTTTGGATAAGAACGAGATTCGCAGTCTAACCAGCCTCGCCAAACAGGGCAGGGCAAGATTGGATGTCGGAAAGCAGATGAATCCGATCCTCATTCTTACCGCGCGTGAGCTGTTCTCACAGTTCAAGATGACGGACTTTTATTCACTTTATGGCGATAAAGCTGACCACGCGCGCTCTGTTTACTTGCGGGATGATATGGAGGAGCTGTGCGATTTTACGCAACAGCTTTACCTCGGCATGCTGTCATATCACCAGCAGTTAGAGGAGAAACGCAGGAAGCGAGCGGCGCGCTTGCCGTCAAAAAGCCTGGCGCCGCCCCATCGTGATCAGCAGGCCTTAGAGAATAGTAATCAAGCCCACCTCGACAGAAAAGATTGATTGTCGCCCCTTTCACGTCGTCCAGTGTAAATTGTCTTCTGCCCGAAAAGAGTCTCCTGGAACATTTCGAGTTTGTAGCCCATATGTAGCCCAACTGAGGGGCAGCTTTCAGAGCGTTTGTGCCCGTAAGCAACGGACGATAAGACGTTTGAGATTTCCCGCCCTAATCTTCGAACCAGAGGGTCGGGAGTTCGAATCTCTCCGGGCGCGCCACTTACTTCTTTACGTTCACGCTGTTGCGAGCTCCACTTATTCGCCTGAGCTTGGAACATTCCCAACGCTTGGAACAATTGGAGGCTTCGGGAGTTCAAATCCGATGCCCGCACGCTCCGCGACTTCACGGCGGAAGGCCTCGTCTTCGCGGATTTTGTCGTAGTGGTCGCTCATGTCTTTGCCGCTCCATCCGAGCCAGAAATTGCGAAGTCCGTTCGGGCAGGAGGTGTAGTTCCGCAAAAAGGTATTGCGGAATCGGCGGAAGGCATGGAAACCACACCGTTTGATTCCAAGCTTTTCTAGGGCAGGGTGCAGTTTGCGCCGCAGGATGTTGCTCTGACCGTGCGGCTTTCCCTTGCTCGTGCAGAAGATGTACCCGCTCTTGCGGTCCCCAACGAAGCCGGTAAGCAGTTCCGCCACGTCCGGGTGGAGGTCAACGGTGCGATAGGCGTTCTGTGTCTTTGGTGCCTGTGCATCGCTCCGCCACACGGACTGCCCGACTTTGATGCTACGGCCATCAAAGTGCCGGATTTCAAGACCAAGAAGTTCACCGGCGCGAAGCCCGGTCGCCGCATCGAGGATGCAAAATGTCTGAAACCATCCTTCTGCTGATGCGACAATCTTGGTGATTTCCGCTCCGGTGAGCGAGGGAGTGTGCTGCTTCCGCGTGTCAACGACTGGGGCATCGATGAACTCCGGATTCCATTTCATCGAATAGAGTTCATCGCCGTTCTCATCCACTGCACTCGCCTTCACTAGCTTGACCACCAGGCAAATGTTGTTGATGGACTTCGGAGTCAACCCCTTCCGACCAAAACCTCGACCAGCTTCTTCATCGAAGCGTTGTTCACTTCGGCGATGGACTGGCTTCCGAGGACGGCCAGGATGTGGTTGTCGAGATAGCCCTGCCAGTTGACCAGAGTCACAGGCTTTATCGGCCTGCGCTTCCGGAGTTTGCAGTTCGACATCCACCGAATGGACTGCGCCTTGAAGGTAGTTCCGGTTTCTTCCGCCACGACCTTCTTGAGGTAATCCAGCGAGTTGTACTGCGCCACGATTTCCATCCGCTTTCTTCTTCGTTCCGTCTTGTTCAAGCTGCCTGGTCCGGAAACGGGGCAAATTGGAAATGACTTCTGGATTCGCCCTGCACCGGGAACATCAACTCGAACTCGGAGGCGCTACATATTTCCCACCACCACTTCGGTTCCCATCTGGCAACGACGCGACATGATTTTGTATCCTTTTCGTCGCGCCTTTGTCGTCGCTGGGACGGACTGTACCACGCCGCCGCTAGATGCTGAACTTGCGGCGTCTGATTCCTTAGGATTGGAAATATTTAGAGCTGCATCACAACGCCGAGCGAACGGGGTCGGATTCGACTGAGCAGTGTCTTCCGACGCATCCACTCCGGGTACGCAACCGATGTTTCTAGCAAGAGTTGTCTTAGTGATTCGTCATAATAATCTTGGAACCACTTCCTCGGCACTCGATGCTTCTCGGCAATCTTGGAAATCCGGGCTAGCTGTCCAGCTATGGCGAACATCATCTCTTGGTGAAACACCCACGGGTAGCTGGATGGTGTTTTCTTTTCCACGCGCTGTTCTGTCTCAAGCTCATGCACGCGGCGAAAATACCAGGCTTTTCTTACCTCCCACAAAAATGGGGGCTCCAACAGAAAACTCAGCAGACCCAGGCTCTGAACATGCCTGTAGAAGGTTTCGCCGCTCGTATTTCGTACTGCATACAGATTCGGGGCCACGTACGGATACCTAAATCGCTTCAGCCGCCTGAGGAGCTGCTTTTGAGATTTTTCAGGTGTTCCTTGTTCCCGGTTGGCTCTGGCGGCGATTTCGTCCCCGCCAACGTAAAGAGGCGGAGGCTCCGCACGAACAGTGCCAAATAGCATTACGTCTTTGTCACGTTCGTCGTGCCACGCCTGAAGTGCTTCGGATACAAATCCTTCTACTTTATCGAGCCGGGGGGCGACCATCGCAAAAACTCCCTGGCCACGGAATCTAGCACACTCGCCCAAGCGCAATTAAACAGAAGCTTCGGACGGTAGTTGTTGAGGAAACCTTTCCTGAGGACGCACACAATTACCTGTGCATCGCTGCCTGACCACACTGGGTGCAAAAGTTTGCGCTTGGATGAAGCAGATGTCCGTTTAGGCAACGTGTCTCACTGTTATTCTCTTTGGTGGCTGAATATAGAATCACTAGCGCGGCAAAATAGAAAACCATCCAGTGCCCAGAAAAACCGCGCCAGACGATTGCAGGTGTGTTCCCGCCATTACCGCCTGTGCATGCGTTCCATGGGAGGAATCGGGTGATGCGTCAGTCTTGGCGTCGGGCGTTCAGAGGCCTATTTCATATGGTCCAAGCTACACCCCGTTTTCCATTTCCTTTAGTCGCGCCTTGATGTCATCGGGCAACTTGGTCCCGTATACGCTTTCGGATTCGAGCATACACGCCGCCAGCATCACTGCTTGTCGTAGGCCGCCCTGGTCCTCCCGATTCATCGAGGATGTGGCGTTTGCCAATGCCAGCATCGCCTCGCGGTCCGGGACAATTCCCAAGTTTCGCAGAAATGCAAAAGCAAGATGTGGGTCCGTGGTCACTCCAGCACGGAGTGAATCCACGGCGGCTGGTACGATGGAAAACAGCCGTCCCCGGTGCTCTTGGATAACACTTTGAAAATCCTCCGTCCGGATGACCCTTGTGACCGTCCTTCTGGACACGCGCAGCTCTCTCGCAATCTGGCGTTGCGATTCCCCTTGTAGCAATCGCCCCTGGACCTGCAGTAGCTTGCCGGGAGGGATGCGAATCCGCTTTTCATCTGCTTTGATTAGGCCCGGTTTGGTCCCGGACGGAGCTTCGCGGTTCACACTCGCCAATAGGCCACGATTAGGGACCTTCGGCTTCTGTCTGGTTTCCAGCTCTTTGATAACGTCACGACCTGACGCACTTTCACTCCGATTGGACTTACTCTTAGACCTCTCCCTCATTTTCTTCATGATTCCTCTCCGCTCTGTCCACGTGAAACTCATTCCGCCTATCGTTTGTTTTCAATGTGATACAAGCTCCCCGTGAGTTTCATGAGTTTGTTCCAGCCCATTCTCACAGGGGATATTCAGAAAGGGTTTTTCTCTCCCACGCGATGGAAGGAAACAAACTCACTAAACTCACTTTGTGCTTCCAAAAAGTAGGACAAGTTGTTGCCCTTCTGTGTCTTGCGACGAGCGAGCCTGCAAAGAGCAAACTCATCCGTGCACCACGCACCACTTGATCGCGCGGCTTATCATCCCGGAGCGCTCCAGATGGATATCGAAGTCGCCGTAGCGCCGCCCTTCCCGTTTGGAGAATGCCTTACCGAGCCGCCGTTGCAGGCTGACCTCTCCATCTTTGTCGTCAGAGGTCACGTCGTCGGGCAGGGTCTCCATGAATTGTGACTCGGTCTGCAGACGTCCAACAAGCTTGTTCACGGTGAACGGCTCATCCTTAAACGTTGATGCCAGCACTCCGAGGAACTTCTCCCACTGTAGGGATGATTCATCCGCTGCGTCATACAGGCCGTCCAGGTTTTTCAGGAAGCCGGTTACACCTGCGAATCCGAGCACGCCTCCTACTGCCCGCGCCCACTCGTCAAATCCGCCTACAGCAGGCACCCGATAATTTGGTTTCCCAGCGGCAAACCACGCACGAGCAAGGGTCAGCAGGGCCGCGAGAATCTCGCCGCGGTTTTCGGTCACCCAGCTCATAAGCTCCGGATGTTTGAACCCGGTCCGTGTCCAAGGACGCGCGGTTTTGGCGTCGATTCGTACTGAATAACAGCGACGTGCCATGTCTCCGCCTACCTTGATGTTGTTGCCGTTGGCAATCCAGGTTGCCCGCACGGGGAGCGTGACCATCTTGCTGAGGCCCAATATCCGGTCTGACCACTCACGTGCCGTCAGGACCGAAGCAAGTGCAGCTGAATCTAATTGGCGCTCAACGTTATCGATGTTAATCACCGAGGCGCCGGTTAGCAGGGCCGCTGTGATACGCTTCCTCCATTCTTCTTCTTCATGCGGCGCCGACATCATCGCGCTGTCTCGCCCGGTCGCAATGAACCCGATAACTTCCGACAGCAATCCCTTTCCCGTGCCCATTTGCGGAGCGTCAATTAAGGCGAGTGGCGTCTTCCCTTTGATGGCTGGCCGAACTACGGAGGTAAGCATGGTCGCCAGCGTGTTTGCCTTGCTCGCTTCGTCCACAAAAGGAAATCCACCGATGATTTCTTCGACCGCATCAAGAGCGGCCGCAACGTGAGGTTTGGTCGGTTTCTCGGGAATAGTAGGAATATCAAGGCTAGGTGCCGGGACGTACAACAGGCGCGTCGTCGGGTCATACCCAGGTTCCGTCAGAACTGTCCCGTCCGCACGCAGAGCCGGAGCTTCCACGATGCCTTGAAGAGCTGGAAAGGGCCATTCGCCCACCGCTAAGATATTCTTGACGACATCCTTGTAGGGAAAGCAATTCACAGGGCCGGACTTTCCCATAGTCATCGCATCTGTCACGCTCGCGAGCCTGGACCGCAGCTCTGGCTCACCGACAATGTCTATGACAGGGCGGTCTTCTTCATCCGTGCGGACGCGAACAATTTGACCACTGCGGACAAACAGCTCGGGCCGTGAATTGCTCGCGCGAAGTGCATCCAATGCCTCGTGGGTAACTGCATCCAGCTGGCGGTCACTGTAAATGATGATTGGGCGATTTCCGCCGGTCGCTCCGCTGCCGCCGTTTGGCATAGCGATTGGTTGATTCCAGACCTCACCGGTACCGTTGATGGCCTTGTCAATTGTGACCTGACCGTAGGTACGTCCATCCGCGCTGTGGCGCTCATCCCACTTCGGGCGCAAGAGCTTGCTCAGACGGAAGAGTGAATCGACGCGGTCGGCATCCCTCCCTGTCCAGAATGCCAGAATGGTGGAGAGGGCTAGGTCGGCTTCCGATTGAGACTGGTAATGGCTGATATCACCACGCCAGAGGTGGCGGAACTTGTCACCATTTTTTGCGTTGCGGGCGCGGATGATTATTTCTTCATCAGCCAACGAGTTGACTGGTCCGGTTACGGTTGCCGATGCGGCTGAAGACTTGGCTGGCCCGAAGATTTGAGCGTGGAGGTCCGCCAATTCTATCTGGCGCTCTTCAACGGTCTTCGGCGTTCCATCAAGATGCAAGCCCGTCACGGTGAGATACCGTCCGGTGCAGTACATCTCGATGTTCCCTTTCTTCCTTCCGCTGGAAGGAAGGCTCCCCTTAACCCAGATGTGCACGCCGCTGCGTCTCGGGCTTATCTCGGTATAACTGTTGAGACTGGCGATGATTTTCTGGGCCCATGGGTCAATGTCACCGGTGGCTGAGTCGCGGCATCCGTCCAAATCTACACCGGAGTATGGGTTGCCGAGCTGAAAGCCGATACCATCAACGGTGTCTATCTTCAAACGTGCCAATGCATCAGCGTAAGTGCCCCACGTGTCCGGGTCGCTGCACGACGCCAGGTTGCCGGTTTGGGGGTTGATTAGCTCTTTCGTCGGTTTGCCATCCCGCTTCACGAACTGCCAATTCACCCACCGCTCAAGCGCCTTCAGCTCTGCAGGAATAGCTGCGAAATTATTGTGAGCGGTCGGTTCGCCTGGTGACGCGGCTGCTGACGGGGTTGTATACGATTCTTGACGATTAGCGTGGTTGCCCTTCACGGGCGACGTATGTGTTTTCATTTTTATTCAATGTATCCATCTGGGTTTGGCCTCCGTTTAGCATCCTTTTCAATTTCAACAGCTCAAAGCTGAATTGTCGGGCAGGAATCAACGCTCCCGACATGAAGCCTGCAACGTCGGTGAGAAGTTCGGGGGTTTGTGCAAATTCAAATGACACGCGGCGGCCGTTGCGGACAGCGTCGGTTATGCCGTGACCTGCACAAACCAAAAATGCCACCAGATACAAATGTTGGCTGGAAAAGGTCGAGGTCGAATTCTGCTCCACTTTATCCACTGTCTCCTCCCAACGCCCGGCTGCGAAACCTGGAGCCGGTTGCTTCTCCTTAATAGTATTGATAGAGCCGAAAAGGCCCCACGTCTTACCGTAGCTTTTTTCCGTGTGTGGGGATGTGCGCAGGCGGGAGATGTGCTAATTCTTGATAACTTCATCTGTGCACTTAATCCATGCGGCTGAATCGAATGCCATGCGGCACACTACAACGCGGGATGAAAGCACATCAAAATATCGGACGACCGAGCTGTGGTAGACTCCGCCCATGCGTTACCCGCTCTTATTACTCCTTCTCCTCCTGGCGCTCACTAGTTGGTACAGGCGGACAGTTGCTGGCAAGCAAGAATCAGGGATTGGAAGGCCGCGGGGAATAATCGGTTGGAGTCTTTTCAGTGGCTGCCTGGTAATGTTTGCGTGGACCTTTTTGCGCCTGTACAGAGATGTTATTCACTGATGTGGCCCACCACCGCGACCGAGCCTGCGAGGAAGAGAAGGCCCCCGAGCGACGTAGTTACTTCAGCTTCGCATACTCGGCTTTCGCAGCAATGAGAATCGGAATATCCGGGTCGGCGTCTTTCCAGAGCGCGAGGAAATCTTGATAGGCCGCCTTGGCTTTGGCGGTGTCGCCTTGCATCGCATAGGCTCTCCCGATTTGGAGATGCGCGAGTGCCCCGATGGGTTCATTGAGCACCATCCCGCTATGGTCGAGAATTTTCTGGAACTCGGCGGCAGCTTCGCTGCCCTGATGGGTGGCCCTATACGCCTCTCCACGCACATAGATGGGATACAAGGCAGTCCAACCGTAGATGCTGGACGTCGTCTGTCCTAGCTCATACGGCGTGGCGGCTCTGAGATTGTCGATGGCGGAGGAAGAATTTCCGCGGCTTACCGCAAGCTTCGCTCGAAGGGTCGGCACGTAATTGAACTTCACGAGCGTGTCTTCTGGGAGTCTCTTGCCCAAATCGTCGGTGAGCGTTCGCGCTCGTCCGTCGTCCCCGACGTATGCCCAAGTAAGCGCAACGCCGTACCGCACATCGCGGCCCGCAGCGCCCGCCATTGCCAAGCTGGCAATCCGTCTTGCTTCGTCTGCGTTGCCGAACAAGGCTTCGCGCAGACCAGACAAGGTAAAGTACGTTGCAGCAGCTTCCTTCTTTTTTGTCCGTTCGGCGGAATCCATTGCCCGCCGGGAAAATTCCCGGGCGTCCTTAAGCCGCCCAAAGTATGCGGCAGTGTCGGCCTCGTTCGCCAACAGAGTATCCCCTACCCCCGGCTGGCCCGCCGACGATGCTACCTCCTGCGCCATCCCCGCCACATCGTTCCGCAAAAACGCAATCTGGTACAGGGGAAGATTGAAGAAAGGGTTTTTCAGTTTGCGTTCGAGAGCCTGCTCATAGGTGGCCTTCGCCTCATCTAGGCGATTCAAAGCGATGTAGTCGAACATGAGGAGGGCGTAGGAGGCGAAAAAGTCCGGATTCAAACGGACCGCCTCTCTGCCCGCCTCAACACCCTTTTCATATTGACCAACAGCCGGATAGATTGCCCCCGACAAGGTATTCTGCGGTTTGTCGGAGCGCGGATAGGCCTGTATCCAAAGCTCGCAGGTTTGTTCGGCCTTTTCCATGTTGCCAGTGACTGCCTTATAAAAGCGAGCCGTGATGAAATACCTCTCCGCCTCACTGGTTCGGTCGCGCAGTTCGTATGCCTTTCGAGTGTAATCGGCAGCGATGCTGGGTTCTCCAATATCCACATACGTGAGGCCCAGCCATGCGAAAGCGAGCGCAAAATTCGGGTCTAATTCGATTGCACGCTTAAGAAACGGAATCGCTGCGGCATCGCCTGCTGTACTCTGAACCTTACGACCCGAGCTGAAGGCTTTAAGGGCATCGAGCGACGGCGTGGTGGCCTGCTCAAGTGGAGTATCGAATTTCTGGACGGTGCTCAGCGACTCGCCCAGTTTGTTCCGCATTTCCGAAGCCATCGTTCCCAGTGCATCGAGCACATGGCTCTTGTCACTCGCCTGAGCTTCTGTGCTGGCCAGCGATTCCCCGTTTACGCAGTTGACGGCTTTGAGGGTCAGAAGGTACGGCGTGCCAATCTGCGTTATCGAGCCATCGAGGACGGCGGCGCTCCCCGTCCGCTGGCAGAGTTCCCGCGCAATCTCCGGCGTGAGCTTCACATCCGGCTTCTGGTCCATCATCTGTAGGGTCTGCTGGATTTGCTGGTCAGGGATAATGCTTAGGAAGGGTGACTGCTCCAGCTGCACGGACAATCCTTGCCGCAGCGTACCGTCAAACACCGCATCGCCTGCCTTGTTGTCGAAATCAGCGAGGACGATGGTGTCTTTGTCAGTCAGCGCGTGGGCCTTGCGGGAGAAAAATAACCACCCGCCCACGGCCAATCCGATGACCAGTACTGTCGCGCCAGTTACGACCGTCCATCGAATGGATTTCCGCGCGGGCTTCACCCCGACCTCGGCTGCGACGGCCGCCCGAGCCGAATCTGAATCACGCCTCAGGCGCTGCAAATCGGCGCGAGTATCCGCCGCGCTCTGGTATCGCAGCTTCCGGTCTTTCTCCAAC